>Ga0209572_1000113_pt1 | contig 177062 bp, 114 predicted proteins | sample EBPBio232012_DNA_FD_185867 | JGI IMG/M metagenome (GOLD analysis project Ga0209572, IMG submission 185867) | Wastewater treatment Type I Accumulibacter community from EBPR Bioreactor in Madison, WI, USA - Reactor 1_1/23/2012_ DNA (SPAdes)... | ecosystem: Engineered > Bioreactor > EBPR >...
AGCGCCGCCGCCGTGCGATGCCAGCCAGGCGTTCAGGGCGGCAGTATTGCCCAAGCCGTCGCATTCTACCGTCTCATCGGCGGCTTGTGTTCCGATGGTAGGGGCTTGTGTGTCTTCAATGGTAAAGATAGCCGTTGTGGTAGAAGTGTTTCCACAGGCATCGGTAGCCATGAAATGCACAGTTGCCATGCCGGTTGCTCCGCACAGATCACTCAGTGAGGAAAAGTCATGGCTCCATGTAACAGCGCCGCTGCAAATATCGGAAGCCGATGCGCCGCCATGCGACGAAAGCCAGGTGTTCAATTCCGTACTATTCCCTGCGCCGTCGCATTGTACGGTCTGATTGGATGCGCCAGGGCTGAATGCAGGCCCCTGTGTATCCTGGATGGTAAAGGTTGCGGTGGTCGTGGAAGTATTTCCACAGGCATCGGTAGCCATGAAATGGACAGTAGCCGAGCCTGTTGCTCCGCACAAGTCGCTGAGGGCCGTGAAGTCGTTGCTCCAGGTGATGGCGCCTCCGCAGCCGTCGGTGGCTGCTGCACCGCCATTGGAAGAAAGCCAGGCATTGAGCGCAGCAGTGTTGCCTGCACCGTCGCATTGTACGGTCTGACCCGATGCAGCAGTGTTGATCACAGGCGCTGTATTATCCACCACATTCACGGTCTTGTCGCAGGTGGAGGTACAACCGTTGGCATGCGTCACTTCCAGTGTGAGCGTAAAGGATGCGTTGCAATTGGCGCCGGTGCTGATGGTAACAGTTTGGGTACTTCCGCCCGATGTTATACTTGCATTGCCGGAAACAGACCATGCATAGCCCGCCATGCCGGCCGGCCCGGTATAGGAAAAAGTACTGGAAGGACACAGGGGGCCGTTATTTCCAGTAATGGAACATGTGGGAGCAGCATTTACTACCACATTGGTAGTTGTTTCACAACCACCTGAATACGAATAAGTTACAGTGTATGATCCTGGGGTGCTTAAAGCAGGGTTTATTTCTCCTGTATTGGCATCCAGTGCAAGTCCTGCAGATGCGGAGTACGTACCTTCTCCCTGGCCGACGAGCGTCACGGATTCAGGTGCATCATTGGTACAGAAAGGGCTTCCTGCATACGAAATGGATGCTGAGGGGCAATCCCAGGAAATGACCACCAGACCAGGGCCGCCGTCGCCGCCACGCCGATCGGTAGCCGTGCCGGCCCGACCACCGCCACCGCCACCGCCAGTAACGTCGCCTGGCAAACCGATACTGCCGGATGCGCCTGTACTGCCGCCGTCGCCACCTGCACCACCATTACCACCAAAACCACCGCTGGTAATACCGCCGCTGACGCCATCCATGAAAGTGCTGGCCCCGGAGCCGCCACCGCCTGCGCTGGCGCCACCAGAGCCGGTGCCGCCATTGCCACCTTTAAATATAAAACCTATATCGCCGATGCTGGCTGCCGAAGAGGCTGTAGCACCCATGCCACTGGAGTTATTACCAGTGGCGGCGTCTCCGCCCAGGCCACCTTCGGCATACACGGTAGTTGCGTTGCTAAACCAGGAAGGTTCGCCATTGCTGCCATTTCCGAATGTACCCGATACCACATCCGCTACAAATACGGCATGCAGCTCGCCCGGGTTTACACTCAATACTTTTTTTACATAGGCGCCGCCTGCTCCCCCGCCGCCACCTGCTACAATACCTGTAGCGCCACCGCCGGCGCCACCACCGCCCCAGCATTCAACTGTGATGGTCGTTACCCCCGGCGGTATGGTAAAGGTGCCGGATGAAGTGAATGTTCGGGGATTTTGTGCCGAAACAGCCTGTACAAGGCATAACATGGAAAAAATGAACAGGTTCCACGTTCTTTTGGCTGATCCGGATGTTGTATCAGGCGATACGGAATAGTCCGGAATTGGATCAAAAACGGTACGTAGCAGGGTAAACTTTGATTTCATGTTGAGTTTATTTTTCAAATTGGACAGGTACGCAGAAAGCAGGCCTGCTCCGGAGCGCCAGAACAGGTATTGCAGGGTTTACAGAAAAAAAATGGGAAATGATTAAAGTGCGACCATGGGATGTAAAGACAAAAGTCCGATACATTTCATAGCTGAAAAGTTCAATCTGTTAGCTCTATTCATCAAAAAAAGGTCGCTTTTGCCCAGATTGATATATGAAAAATCCCCACCATTTATAGTGCACATGAAGCAGACCATAATGTCCCCATTCAAAGGGTACAGCGCCTAAACGATGTCGGACGGCGGTACTCCGAAATGGTTGTGAAAACAACGGGAAAATGAACCCGCGTGGCGGAATCCTACAGAAGAGGCTACCTGTGCGATAGATGGATATATTTTCTTTTGCAGGTATTCGAGCGCCTTCTCCATTCGGATGCGTGTGATATAGGCGCTGGGATTAATTCCAAACAAGTATTGTATTTTTCTGGATAATGTACTTCTACTCAGGTGCAGATCAAATGCCAGTTTTTCGGTGTCGTAGGAAGGGTCCGACAAATGAAGAATGACCAAACCTTCCAGTTTTCCCATCCATTGCAGATCCCGGGGCGACAGTACCTGGCCGCTGGAATAAGCCGTTCTGACACCGTGATGGGTGTTGCTTTCATCGGCACTGCTTTGCAACACTTCCCGTATGAACATCGACAATTGCTCTTCCCGACATTCGCGGAAAGACAAATCCGAAATATTGAAACAAAAGGCAGCAAAACGATCCGAATCTTTCTCCACAGGCGCTACATTGATAACAGGCAGGCCCTGGAACGCGCTGTTGAATTTCAGGTACTTGAGCAAGCGATAATTATCAGATGTAAGGCACTCCGAGTCGGAAATAACAAGGCTGATCCCGGCTACATCGCGTAAAGTATCAACGGCCTCCTTTTCGGAAGCAGCAAAATATACCTTGCAAAAAGTGGATAAAAACTGCCCATGGAGGGTCACCTGGCCGGCCGGATTCCGAACCACCAATACACTGTGATACCGCGGGGGTGATCCACTGTGTCTACCATTATTTAAAAACGAGTTCATTTTTCAAAAGGTTCTTCCTTTAATACTACACATTAAAAAAAACTAAGACGTTATATCTGATAGCATCTTTTTGAATGACTCAGGGGAGCGTACCCTGACGTATTTCCCGTATGCCAGTATGTCGGTAATAATCTCGTAGTTGGGAATCAGTTTCAAGGAAAAAACGGCTTTCTCTTCATCCCGAAACAGCAGCGACTGCGAGGCGTGAAACGGCTTACTTTCTATATAATAATAGGCAATAGTGTCGGCTTCCATTTCAATCTGAATAGGCGCCGTGTTTTCAGGTTTGGTCACACCTGCAATTTCATCAAACCAGGTATCCGGATCAAACAGATCATTTTCCAGAAAAGGTATATCCGGGCAGTTATGGATCGAAATGATACGGTCAAGTGGAACGTTCCAGATATGGTCGCTTCGCGGAATGAACCCCATCCGTTCGATCAACCACTGTCTTGCCGTATTCCCTGAAGTCTTTTCATTTTTTTCCCTGCCTTCCCGGCCAAAAACATACCAGCGGTTTCTCCATTCTTTCAGCAAGTAGGGATGCAGGTAAAACGACATTTCATCGTCCGAAAATGGCTGATAAACGATCTGTAGCACGACCTTCTGGATCATCGACTGATAAATGAGCGGAATCCATTCGGTACCTTTTACCCGGTGGATCACTTCCAGTTGAATCAGTTCTTTCCTTTTGTGCTCATCGTCTTGTTCGTACTCAAATCGCTGCTGTACCACATCAATTATGGGAAGGTGCGATATGCCGGGTATCTGCCTGATAAGGCCCATTGAGGCGCGCAAAATCTCCAGTTCTTCCTTGCGAAACGGGATATTGGAAATTCTATACTCGGGGTCTGCATAGTAATACCTTCCATTGCTACATACAATAGGCGCACTGTAGCCGCGCGGTGGATGGCTACGCATTACGCTGATGTCGCCTTGTATGGTACGCAGGCTCACTGCATTCTCTGCCCCGAACTCTTCCTGCAAATACCTGGATACCTCCGAAACCAGTTCTTGGAGGCTCCATTTTCGCCTGCCGCGCTCGCCGAAACATTGATCGAGCACCCTGTAACGAAAAGAGGCATGTTTGTTTGTGGGCATGGTTGGGTGTTTATTGAAGAAGACCACAATGGCAAATTCAAAGGATACGCCGAACGCGCTATTCGTGCGTCAGGTACACAGTCGAACTTGATCCAGAACTCTGGAGAAGCATGCTTGTAATGGACAAAGCGCCGTTGGTAGGAAAATGGGGTGCCGGCAAAAAAGCCGAACTCGCTAAAAGAATACGCTAGGTAAAAGTATCAGCGTAGAAAAGAGGATAGAATGGCATAGGATTTATCGTTTTTGAATGATTTATTAATACAAAGGAAAGCAAGTAAAATGCAACCTATTTGCATTGAAAATAAAAAGAATAACTATTTGTGTTTTTGGTATGTGTGTAATACTTCATGCTAAAGTTGAAAACCATTTCGAAGATACTACAGTTGCGCATTTCGCAACTTTAATTAACATTTAGCGCGTGTTTTCGCCTCGGTTTTGAAATTAAAACACGCTCTTACACTTGTTTCACGGCCATTTTCTCTTTTTTGCGTCGCTTTTTGAGCGATTCCATCGCCTTCGTCCAATCCATCAACCTTTCTCTATGTACAAACTATCCCTTTTGTGGGGACTCCTGCTGTCCTGCATCGCCTTGTCTGCCCAGTCCACCATCCCTTTACCCGAACACCCGCGCCCCGATTTTGAACGCGCTGTGTGGCAAAACCTCAATGGCGCCTGGGCTTTCGAACTCGACCCCAAAGACGCTGGTATCCGTGAAAAATGGTTCTCCGGCCAACGCCGTTTTCGTCGCAGCATCCAGGTGCCTTTCCCCTGGGGATCGCCGCTGTCGGGCGTACCCGATTCTGCCGACATTGCCTGGTACAAACGCAGCATTCGGGTGCCTGCTTCCTGGAAAGGCAAACGCACGTTTCTGACCATCGGCGCCAGCGACTGGAAAACCACTGTTTACCTCGATGGCCGGGAACTGGGCTCCCACGAAGGCGGATATACACCGTTTTCTTTTGACCTGACACCTTATTTAAAATACGGACAGGCACAAAACCTCACCATCAGGGCCGACGATGTGCGGCGCCCTTTCGCGCTCTACGGCAAGCAAGGTTATGGCAATGCCCGTGGTATCTGGCAAACGGTGTACCTCGAAAGTCGTGGCAATACGTACCTCGACGCCGTGCGTTTTACACCCGACATCGATGCCGGAAATGTACAGGTAACCGTGTTTCTGGCAACCCCGGCCCCGAAAAACACCGCTGTTCAAGTCGACATCTCCGGCAACGGACAAGTTTTCAAAGCGACTTCCAAGATAGCCGCCGGGCAAACCTCTGCCAGTTTTGAAGTAAACATGCCCGGCGCTCGCCTGTGGTCACTCGACGACCCGTTTTTGTACGACGCTGTTATTCAGGTAGCCGACGATCAGGTGAAATCCTATTTCGGAATGCGGAAAATATCGGTGACGAACCTGCCCGGCACCGAATACCCGTATGTGGCTATCAACAACCAGCCGGTGTACCTCGAACTCACCCTCGACCAGTCGTACCACCCCGAAGGCTACTACACCTTCCCGAGCGATGCTTTTATGAAAGAGGAAATCCTGCGCACCCGACAAATTGGGCTCAATGGCATCCGCACGCACATCAAGGTCGATATTCCACGAAAACTGTACTGGGCCGACCGGCTGGGCGTACTCGTCATGTCCGACCTGCCCAATTTCTGGGGTGAACCGGATTCCCTCGCCCGCCGCGAATCGGAAAATACCTTTCGGGAAATGCTGAAACGCGACTTCAACCACCCGGCTATTTTTTCCTGGATATTGTTCAATGAAACCTGGGGCCTCACCCACAAAACCGTCAAAGACGGAAAAGAAGAGTGGGAATACCGGCCCGAAACCCAGCAGTGGGTGGCGGAAATGTACCGCAAAGCAAAAATTGCCGACCCGACGCGCCTCATTGAAGATAATTCTATCTGCTGCGGACGCGGCCACACTGAAACCGACCTCAATTCCTGGCACGACTACCTGCCCGGCTGGATGTGGGAAGAGCGCCTCGCCGAAATCGACCGCGAGACCTACCCCGGCAGCACCCATCATTTTGAAAAAGGATACCAGCAGCACCGCCAACCCAATATCAACTCCGAATGTGGCAATGTGTGGGGCTACGACGGCAGCACCGGCGACGTCGACTGGTCGTGGGACTATCACCGCATGATGAACACTTTCCGGAAATACCCCAAAGTGGCCGGCTGGCTGTACACCGAACACCACGATGTCATCAATGAGTGGAATGGCTACTGGCGCTACGACCGATCCCACAAGGAAACCGGCGTCGGCGACCTCACACCGGGCATGAGCCTGCGCGATTTTCACGCCGATTTTTACATTTCCACCGGCAATGAAATCAGCCGCAGCGTGAAACCGGGCGAGCAGGTCAGCGTGCCGCTGTACGCTTCTTTCTTTTCCGCCCGCACCGACCTGGGCACTCAACTGAATTTGAAAGTACAACTACACGGTTTTGATGGGCTGGGACTGGAACGCATCTGGCTCGACACCATCATTCAGGTGCCCTACCACCCCTGGATGCAGCAGGCCTTGCCGCCCCTGACACTCCATATGCCCTCGGAAAAAGCCGCGCTCACCTTGTCGCTTACCCTGCTCGATGCGGGCGGTGCGGCGTTGCACCACAACAGCGCACATTTCATCGTAGAAAGTCCACTGCCTGCCTCTATGACGCTCGCCCATGGCAAAAAAGCCTGGTTGGTATCGCGTGAGCCGCAGCAGTTTTCCGCCGCCAAATGGTCGCAAAAACAATGGAATGTGCTGAATGGTCTCAAAGTGAACGGCGCCGGTAGCGGTTATTTCGAATACCGTTTTCCCTTGCCCAAAGATGCGAACCTGGATCAACTCGAAAGCGCGTCGTTCATTGCAGAAGTTTCTTCTAAAACCCTGTTTGTCAAGGATATGGACAAAGGCATGGATGCTAATATCGACTACATGCTGGGCAAGGGCGCTGTGGCGCCGAGCCAGAACCCGAACGCTTACCCCATGACCGACGACACGCCGTATCCAGGCGAAGTGTCCATTTCTGCCAATGGCTTTTTTGCCGGTCGCTTCGAATTGCCCGACGACCCTGCCGATCACCGCGGCGTGCTGTCGTGGCATTACCAGCCCAAAGAACGCAAACTCAACGAAGCCGGCTCCTATGGTTATCGCATTGCGGCGGGCATCTCCAAGGAAGCCATCGAAGCCGCCCGAAAAAGCGGCGAACTCATTATTCGACTGGAAGTACCAGAAAGTATGAGCAGTGGCCTGGCTATTTATGGAGACAAGTTTGGGAGGTATCCGCTGAATCCTACGCTTTACCTGCTTTGCAGGTAGTTATTGGTTATCAGTTATTGGTTATTAGGGGAGGGTAAGGGGTGATGGGTTTTTCAGGCTGGCGGCTCGGGGAGGTTGAGAAGTTGAGGGGTTGAGAAGTTGAGGGGTTGAGGAGTTGAGAAGTTGAGGAGTTGAGGGCGGATTGGATGCATTACTATGCTCTCTCAACCCCTCAACATCTCAACCCCTCAACCCCTCAACTCCTCAACCCCTCAACTTCTCAACTTCCCCGAGCCGCCAGCCTGAAAAACCCATCACCCCTTACCCTCCCCTGATAACCAATAACCAATAACTGATAACCAATTAAAGATGTACCAGTCGTGTCGAATACGCCTTCGGCTTCACCCCGCCCTGCGTTTGTGATTTGCCGGGTAAAAACTGCCAGGGCGTGATCTGTTTGGTCCAGTCGAAATCGTTTTTTTCAAAATAGCGGCGCCGGTATTCCTGAGGCGTGCATTTCCGGTATTTTTTGAACAGGCGGTTGAAATTGGCGAGGTTGTTAAAGCCTGATTTGAAACAGATCTGGTTGATGGTTTCGTCGGTGTCGAGCAGGAGTTTGCAGGCATGGCCCACGCGCACATCGATGAGGAAATGGGTAAAACTGCGGAATGCGAACTTGGTAAAAAAGTGACTGAACGCCGAATCACTCATGTTGAGTTGGGAGGCCACGTCGCCGATTTTCAGGTTGGGGTCGGTAAAATGTTTGAGGATATAACCGTATGCCACCTGAATGCGGTTGCTGTCGGAGCGCAGGGCTTGCGGCGAAAAGCCTTCGCTGGCCAAATAAGCCACTTCGGTGGATTTGGACAGCAGGTCGAGCAGTTGCAGAAACTCCACCACGTTGGTAAAGCCCTTGTCTTCCGTCAGGTCGATCATGATGCGCATGGCGGCTTCTACCGTTTTTCCATGAAATTTGATGCCACGCAGGGAATCGCGCAACAGTTGTCGGATTTGAATAAACCGTTCTTTCTGAAACAATTGGCCGCTGAACAGGTCCATCGCAAACTGGATGGTCACCACGCGGTACGGCTGACCGCTTGCTTGCAGGTGCGCATCGCCGTCCCATTTGTGGTACAAATATGGCCCGAGCAATACCAGATCGTAGTCGGTATAACGTTCGGTGGAATCGCCCACGATGCGCGTGCCCGACATGCCCGCAATCAGGTTGAGTTCGTATTCCGGATGGTTGTGAATAGGATAGTCGAAGCCGTTGCAAACGGAATCGAGCACCACAAATACATCTGGCGGATTGAGCGGCGTGATTTCCCGATAGATATTCATTTCGATAATTTTTATAACGACTACCTGCATATTGTACCCCGCCTATTTTTGTTCTTGAAGGTGGCCAAAGTTGCAAGATATGCCATGTGTTGTTCAGGCGGTAGTATGGGCTTTAGCCCGTCGGGACAGCGCCATTTATGGCGCACACAATAAAAATAAGCATTATTGCGCCATAAATGGCGCTGTCCCGACGGGCTAAAGCCCATACCACCGCCTGAACAACGCTTGGCTGTTATTATGTAGAATCCCTGATCAAAAGCATAAACACACAAGGATACAATAAGCGGATAGCCGTTATTTTTATTTCTTTCTACGCTCCGGGAACCAATTATTGACTACTTATTACAGGCGTGGCAAATAAAAATGTTGATTCCCGGAAACGATTCATAAAAGTACCACATAATTGCATAATAGTATCTGTACTGGGATTTTTTAAATTGGACTTTTGTCAATCTGAATTACAATCAGGTTGCCATGAGGACGAACTCTACCTTTTCAAATTTCGCAAAAACAGCATCTTGCTTTCCCGGCGTTCCATGGGGAAAAGGCTGTTTGCTACTACTTTTCATTTGCCTTTCTGCTGTGTATCATGTTGATGCACAATCATTTACTGTATCTGGCACTGTCTTCTCTACCGAAGACAACCAGCCGCTCATCGGGGTGAGCGTACAGGAAACAAGTACCGGCCGGGGCATTACCACCGACGTGTCGGGCCACTTCCAACTCGAAGTAACTTCGGGCGAGTCAGTGTTGCGTTTTCGCTACGTCGGCTATGCCGATCAGGAAATTCCGGTGCAAAACCGCGCGGAAATCACGGTCATCATGGGCGCCAATGAGAGCCTGTTGCAGGACGTGGTGATTACCGGTTACAAAAAAGAAATCCGCAGCAATGTATCCTCGGCCATTGCCTCCATCAAGGCCAAAGACATCGAGAAATTGGTGGTCGTCGGTATCGACCAGGCTTTGCAAGGCCAGGCGCCGGGCGTTATGGTGACACAGGTAACCGGTTCGCCGGGCGACGACATCGCTGTTCGTATCCGGGGTGCGGGCACGCTGGGCAACAACAATCCGCTGTATATCATCGACGGCGTACCTACCACAGGAAATATCAATATGTTTTCGCCGGGCGACATCGAGTCGATCGAGGTGCTGAAAGACGGTGCAGCAGCATCTATTTATGGTGCGCGGGCTGCCAATGGCGTGGTGCTGATTACCACCAAACGCGGCAAATCGGGCAAACCTGCCTTTTCCTTCGAAGCCTATTCAGGTATTCAACAAGCCTTTCATCTCCCTGAATTGCTCAATGCCGAGGAATACCTCACCATTCGCAACGAGGCCATCACAAACGCCAATACACTTCGTAATCCTGCCAACCAAATAGCCACTTACGATCCGGCCATCCTCGACACCCTGCCCGACAACAACTGGCTGGATATGGTGTTCAACCCGGCGTCCATTCAGCACTATGCCCTGTCGGCATCCGGTGGCAGCGAAAGCGGCAGTTTTTACCTTTCCGGCGAATACCACACCCAGGACGGCATTTTCAAGGGTCAGGGTTTCGACAAATACCAGGTGCGTTTCAACGGCGAACTCGGCAACAAGTGGTTCAAAGTGGGCAACAGCCTGTCTTTTTCCCATACCGACCGCAAGGTGATCGGTGCTTCGGGCGACGGCTACGGCCCGGGCAACGAACTCAGCGGCATCCGCTATGCACTCATCGCAGCGCCGTTGTTCCCCGTTCGTTATGCCGATGGCAGTTACATCAATGTGACCTCCGAACTGGGCGACCCGACGCTCTTTGGCGACGGCAATGCCAACCCGCTGGTGTTTATCGAAAATACCGACTGGCGTATTCGCCGCTATCGGGTGTTCGGCAATGTATTCGCCGAACTACAACTGCTCGATGGCCTGAAACTGCGCAGCACGCTGGGCGGCGATTTGGGCTTCGACCGCGAAAAACTGTTCAAAACCCGCCTGTCAGCCGCTATTTACGATCCTACGTCACTGAACGAAGGCCGTGTGTTCAACCAGACGCTGGTGTGGAACAATACAGCCGATTTTCAGCGCAGCTTCGGCGACCACCGTATTTCGGTACTCGCAGGCATGGAGGCCATCCAGAACCATACCGATTACCTGGGCGCCTCGGCCAATAATTTCCGCCGCAGCGACCCACTGTTCCGCTACATCGACGCCAGCAATGCCGAAGAACTTGGCGACGTAGACGCTTCTGGTATCGCGACGGAATGGTCGCTGCTGTCGTATTTCGGTCAGGTGGGCTACACCTATAAAAACCGCTATGTAGTGAGTGGCGCCGTGCGCCGCGATGGTTCTTCCCGTTTTGGGCCCAACAACCGCTGGGGTGTGTTTCCTTCGGTGTCAGCGGCCTGGAACATCTCCAACGAGCGCTTTTTCGAAAATATCAAGTTTGTTTCCAGTATGAAAATCCGCGCCAGTTGGGGGCAACTCGGCAACCAGGAAATCGGCATTTACCCGTACAGTTCGCTGGTGCGCACGGGCGACCGCGTGTATGTATTCGGCGGGCAAATCGTGACCGGCGCGACCATCCTCGAAACTGGCAACAGCAATATCCGTTGGGAAACGAGTTCGCAAACCAACCTCGGGCTCGACATGAGTTTCTGGCAGGATCGCCTGACGCTGACGGCAGACCTGTTCCGCAAACAAACCGACGACATCCTCGTGCGCGTGCCTGTACCGCAGGCCGGTGGCGCGCAGAATCCGCCGTTTATCAATGCCGCTTCTGTTGAAAACAAGGGGCTCGAACTGGGACTGATTTACAAAAACCGGATCAACAAGTTCAACTACAATATCGGCGCCAACATCAGTGTAGTGCGCAACAACGTGCTTTCCATCGCCAACAGCGAACCGATTCTGGGCGGTTTCGGCCTCTCCGATGGTGCGCTCACCAAAACGGAAACGGGTTATCCGGTAGGTTCGTTCTTCCTGTATGATGCCATCGGTATTTTCCAGACACAGGAAGAAATCGACGCCAGCCCTTTCCAGACGGTGAACACCCGCCCGGGTGATGTGAAATTTGCCGATCTGAATGGCGACAATAAAATCGACGACAAAGACCGGGCGCATATCGGCAATCCGTTCCCCGATTTCACCTACGGCATCAACCTGGGTTTCAACTGGGGCAATCTCGATTTCTCCACCCTGATTCAGGGCGTGTACGGCAACGACGTGTATTTCCTGTATGGCAATTTTGCCTATGAAACGCAGGCCCGCGGCTTCAATTCCTACCGCGACATCCTGAACCGCTGGACGCCAACCAATACCAATACCGACATACCGAAAGTAAGCCTCGACGACCGCAATGGCAACCGCCGCCCTTCTACCCGTTTCCTCGAAGACGGCTCCTACCTGCGCGTGCGCAACGTGACCATCGGATACAATTTCAAAGACCTGATCCACAGCAAGGACATCGGCGGACTGCGGGTGTACCTGACCGCGCAAAATGCTCTCACTTTCACCAAATACCCGGGCCTTGATCCCGAAATTCAGGCCAACGCCAACGATACCCGCGGACTCGGACTTTCTTCCGACCTGGCGGTGGGCATCGACTGGGGTACGGTGCCGGCACCAAGGACGTTTATTGCGGGCGTGAAGATTGATTTTTGATTGAGGGTTGATGAAGGTTGATGAGGGTTGATGAGGGTTGATATTCATCGGCTCAGATTAGAACATTTTTCACTTCATAGAGCCGATGAATATCAACCCTCATCAACCTTCATCAACCCTCATCAACCCCGCCAACCCACACACATCATGAAAAAACACACCTATATCCTCCTCGCCACGGCTTTTATGCTTGCATCCTGCCAGGGCATTCTCGACAAGGAGCCCATTGCCACGCTCGATGCGGGCTCGTTTTTCCAGTCGGAAGACGATGCCGAGCAGGCGCTGAACGCCGCGTATCAGCCGCTGGTTTTCAGCAGCACGAACAACAACTTTTACTGGGCCATGGCCGAGGTAGCCTCCGATGAAGCCATTACGGGCGGCGACGGTTCGCGGCCGGGCATCACCGAAATGGATGCTTACACCTACACGCCGCGGACGGAGGAATTCAACACCTTCTGGGCCTTGCAATACGCAGGTATTACGCGCTGCAACCTCGTGCTGGATAACATCGGGAAAATAGACATGAGCGAGTCCAACCGCAACCGCATCACCGGCGAGGCACTGTTCCTGCGCGGCTACTACTACTTCCTGCTGACGCAGGTGTTTGGCGATGTGCCGCTGTTCACCAGCATAGCACCGCCCGATCAGGTGAAAATACCCAAAACACCGGTAGCGCAGGTGCGCGCTCAAATCATCGCTGACTGCGACCGTGCTGCCGAATTGCTGCCAGCCCAGCAGACGGCCAAAAATATCGGTCGCGCCACCAAAGGCGCTGCTTACGCACTGGCCGCCAAAACATACCTGTACGAGAAAAACTGGGATAAAGTGCTGGAATATGTGAGCAAGGTAAAAGGACTGGGCATTTATGCGCTGATGCCCGACTACGGGGACAATTTCAGAAAATACACACAAAACAACGCAGAATCGGTCTGGGAAATCCAGCACGCCAACCTCGAACTCGGCGTCGGTAATTTCCTCAATCAGTGGTGGGCCTCCAAAAAATACGAAGGTTACGGCTTTGCGGAAGTGACCGAGGCATTCGTGCTGAGTTTCGAACCGGACGACCCGCGCCGCAAGTTTACCGTCGCCATGAACAACGAAGACTACTTCGGCGTGGTGTACAAAAACTCGTTTTCCTCCACCAAATACGGCGTACGCAAATACCTGCAAGCCAAGGATTCGGTGACGCAAAAAGCCGACGGCGACATCAATTACACGCCCATCCGCTACGCCGAAGTGCTGCTGTGGGAGGCCGAAGCGCTCACCGAACTCAACAGGGTGGCCGAAGCACAGGCGCCGCTGGAGCAGGTGCGCGCCCGCGCCCGCGCGCAGGCTGCCGATCCTGCTACCGCACTGCCCCCGGTAACGACCACCGACCAGCAAACCATGCGCACTGCCGTACGCCATGAGCGACAGGTGGAACTGGGTTTCGAACTGCATCGCTTCTTCGACCTCGTTCGATGGGGCGTGGCAGCACAGACATTGCCCGGGTTTATGGAAGGCAAAAACGAGGTGTTCCCCTTGCCGCAAACGGAAATTGATTTGAACCCGGCGCTGGTGCAGAATAACGGGTATTAATATTAGCGTCGGCAGCGCTTGAAGCGCTCTGAAAACCTATGAGGTTTTTAAAACCTCATAGGTTTAATACCCGATAAAAAAATTCCGTAGCGTCGGCAGTGCTTCAAACCCTGCCGACGCTCCACAACAGACACAACCACACATGCCCAAACATACTGGTTTATTCCTTTTTTTCTTTTGCTGCCTGGGCCTCGGACTGCATGCTCAGACGGGCCAGATCGCCATTCCGCGGGTCGAACTCATGCCCAACCAGCCTACGCCTTATAACGTGCGCGACTGGAAGCAGGTGGCCTTGCGCTACGACTCTTTTGTGTACGATGTGACCAAAACGGGGCAATACCTGCCGATCACACAGATCACGCCGGCCGGTATCAATTACCCGCAAAATCCCTCGTTTCGCATGCACACCTATGTGGGCACCAATTCGCCACTGGGAAATGAAGCCATCAACGTGCTGCCTTCGCTGGTGGGCGCTTCGCTGGCAGGCATCGACAAAACCAATCAGTTCGGCCACAACTGGTTGCTGATGGGCCAGGATTTTTTCAACAAAAACAACGGTGAAAACCTGTACCTGAACAATCCGTCTACGACCAGCGGCAACGACTGGTGGTACGACATGATGCCGAATGTGTACTTCTATCAGTTGTACGACCTGTATCCCGACCTTGGCGCCGAAGCCGACTACCAGTTTACCGCTATTGCCAATCAGTTTCTGGCAGCCGTGCGCGCCATGGGTGGGCAGGATGCGCCCTGGGAACCCGCATTCATGAATTATCGGGCCTGGAAATTTAAAACCATGGAACCCAATGCCAACGGCGTAAAAGAACCCGAAGCCGCCGGCGCTTTCGCCTGGGTGTTGTACCACGCCTGGAAAACCACCGGCAACCCGGAATACCTGAAAGCCGCGGAGTGGTCGATGGAGTTTTTGAGCAACTGGACTTCCAACCCTTCCTACGAACTGCAACTCCCCTACGGCACCTATGTAGCCGCTAAAATGAACGCCGAAATCGGCGCCCGATACGATATTGAAAAAATGCTCAACTGGTCGTTCAACCGCGGCGAACTCCGTGGCTGGGGCACCATCGTCGGCACCTGGGGCGGCTTCGATGTGTCGGGACTGGTTGGGGAGGCCAACGACGCCGGCAACGACTACGCTTTCCAACTCAACGGTGTGCAGCAGGCCGCAGCACTGGCGCCCATGGTACGCTACGACAAACGTTTTGCCCGCGCCGTGGGCAAATGGATACTCAACCTGGCCAATGCCACCCGGCTCATGTATCCCGGCTTTTTACCTTCCAACCTGCAGGACGGCTCGGCATGGTCGGCAGCCAACGACCCTCAGCAGGTGGTTGGATACGAAGCCTTGCGCCAGGTGTGGCAATCCCAGTCGCCTTATGCCACGGGCGATGCCCTCCAGGGCGGCTGGGCGGCCACCAACCTGTCGCTGTACAGCACCTCGTCTATCGGCTATCTGGGCAGCATTTTGAAAAAAACAAACGTGGACAAAATCCTGCAGATCGACCTGTTGAAAACGGATTTTTACGGCAGCGAGGCGTACCCAACGTATTTGTACTACAATTCCTATGCTACGCTCAAATCGGTGCAAATGGAAGTGGGCAATTCACCCGTCGATGTGTACGACGCCCTGACGGAAACTTTTGTACTGCAAAATGTTACCGGCACCGTCACGCTGAACATCCCCGGCAACCAGGCACGGCTGGTAGTGCTAACGCCTGCAGGCGGCGCAGTTACCTACGACCAAAATCGAATGCGGATCAACGGCGTTGTGGTCGATTTCGATCAGCATGCACAGGCTTACACCCGTGCACCGCGCATCCAGGCGCTGGCTGCTGCTCAAAATCCGGTGCAGTCGAGCGATTCCACGGCCGTGTACGCCACGGTTTCCGATGGTGATTCCGACAATTTTACCTATGAATGGAGCACTACGCTGGGTACGATTTCCGGTTCCGGCGCTGAAGTGCAACTACTCACGCCTGCTGCCGAAGGAGAAACGGAAATACAGCTAATCGTGACAGATCCGGAAGGCAACAAAGACACGGCCACGCTCCTGGTATCTATTGTGCCGGAAATAAATGTAGCACCGCAAGTCATTGAGATTCAAAAAAGTACAGCCTATGTGTCGCCCTCCGGAACCGTGCAGTTTACTTGCCTGGCCAACGATGGCAACAATGACCCGCTCACCTATTCCTGGACCGGCAGTGGTGGCACATTCACCGGTACAGGCAGTATGGTGGAATGGACAGCGCCCGCCACAGCAGGCATTTACCAGATCAATGTGACGGTAACGGACGATGAAGGGCTTTCAACCCAGGCTACAACGAGTATGCTGGTAAAGGTTTTTGACACCTTTTCCGGCAACCTCATTGCACATTATCCCTTCACGGGAAATGCCAACGATGTGAGCGGCAACAACCAGCACGGGCAGGCCAATGGCGCCCTGCTTACTGCTGATCAGGACGGCATTCCGCAAAGCGCCTACTATTTCAACGGCGGTTCGCAGCACATTCTGGTACCCAATACAAGCATCCTTAATTTCCAGGACGGCATCACAGTCAGTTGCTGGTTCAAGGCCAATGCGCTGCCCGAGAAAGAAACCTTTCTGATCTCTCACGGCAGTTGGCAGAACCGTTGGAAAATGTCGATCACTCCTGAAAGATACCTGCGCTGGACCGTCAATTCGCTCAATGGCGTAAGCGACCTCGATGCCGACGAGCCGCTGGAAACAGACCAGTTTTACCACGCAGTCGCCACCTACGATGGATCGCTGCTGGCGCTTTACCTGAACGGTCAACTGCGTTCCTACAAAAACCTCAGCGGGAAAATACGCACCACCACCGTAGCCCTGCTGATGGGGCAAATGCTGCCCGGACAACCCGAATACAATTACAAAGGTGTGATTGACGAAGTAAAAATCTTTGATGACGCCTTGCCTCCGGATGCCGTGGCCGCGCTGTACGGTTTGGGTGTCACCGGCGTGCAGGATGCACACAAGCCGGCCATGGCCGATCTGGAAATTTCGCCTAATCCGGTAACTGACCGGTTGAAAATAACATACAACAATTCGCCTGCATCCTCGCTGTTTCGCATCGAAATACGCGACCTCGCAGGCCGCCTGATGATCGAGAAAATCATACCCCCCGACAATTCGACTGAACTGGATGTAAAAAACTGTAAACCAGGAGTTTATACCGTGTTTCTGATGTCCGAAAATACCCGTGCTGCCGCGCGGTTTGTGAAAATTTGAACTTGCTTTTTTACAACATTTTTAAACCAATCAAAAATATGAAAGGGAACTTGTATCCACTCTTCCTGCTCGTGTGTTGCCTGTTGGCCGGCCTGGGTTTGCAGGCGCAAACGCCGGTAGCCAGTTACAACTTTTCGGGCCAGGCCAAAGACCAGTCGTCTTTTGCCAACCACGCCAGCATACGTGGCGCTACCCTGACCCAGGATCGTTTCGGATGGTCCAACAGCGCCTTCTATTTCGACGGCCAGCAAAGCGGCATTCGTGCTGCCAATGCAGCCCAACTCAATTCGGCCAACGCCACCATCAGTTTCTGGGTAAATCCGGAAGGCTTCCCGGCACAGGGAGAAGCCTACTTGCTGTCGTTCGGCGGCTGGCAGGAACGTTTTAAAATTTCCCTGCCCAGCCACGGCAAACCCGTGTTTACCACCCATGCCAACGGCGCCTGCTGCAGCGACATGGACTCCGGCACACCACTCACGATCGGCACGTGGACACATGTGGTAATGACCCACGACGGCGCCAAAGACATCATTTATTTTAACGGCGTACAGGTAAACGAGAAAAACGTAGCAGGCGCACTCGACGCCACTACCCACCCGCTGGGTATCGGTTATGACCCGATCGACATCGCCAATTACTTCAACGGATCGATCGACGACGTGCAACTCTATGACGTAGCCCTCGACGCCAGCCAGGTGGCTGCCCTTTTCGCAACGCAAAGTGCGGAGCCTTCAGTACCACAGGGTAAAGTAGCCGAATACGTTTTCAACAACAATGGCGCCGACGTTACCGATTTTGGCAACCACGCCGATGTGAGCAACAGCACATTTACTACAGACCGCTTCGGATTTGGCAAAAGTGCGCTGCTGTGCAATGGCCAGTACAGTGAGGCTGTTGCTTCCAATGCTTCGCAACTCAACTCGGACGTGACCACCATCAGTTTCTGGGTGAAAGTAAATTCCCTGCCTGGCAACGGTGAGTCCTTCCTGCTGTCGTACGGCGGCTGGCAGGAACGTTTTAAAATTTCCCTTCCAACACACGGCAAACCGGTGTTCACCACCAACCACAGCAACGGTATTTCCGACATGGATTCCGGGAATGGCAACGAATTGCCGGTAGGCGTTTGGAAACACCTCGTATTCGTACACGATGGCGCCAAGGATAAAATCTTTATCGACGGCGTACTGAAAGCGGAGAAAAACGTGGTCGGTACGCTCAACAGCACCACCAAACCGCTGGGCATCGGCTACAACCCGATCGACGGTGGCAACTGGTTCGACGGTGCGATCGACGAACTGGCTATTTACAATACGGCTTTGTCCGACAGCGAAATCAGCAGCCTGTACGCCGCACAATCGGCTTTCCCGGGCACGCCCAACGAACTCGTGGCGGTGTATCACCTCAACGGCAACGGCGAAGATGCATCGGGCCTTCACAACGACGCAGTGGTGAGTGAAACGGCTACGGCAGTTGCCAACCGCCACAATTGGGCTTCCAATGCCCTGAGCGGCTACGCAACAGCCGACAACTCTGCGGCCCTGCAATCCGACTACACCACCATCAGTTTCTGGGTAAAACCCAACAGTTTCCCTGGCAGCGGCGAAGTATTCCTGCTGTCGAACGGCGGCTGGCAGGAGCGCTGGAAAATTTCCCTGCCCGGCCATGGCAAACCCGTGTTCACCACCCACTCCGGCGGCGCTTGCTGCAGCGACCTCGACTCGGGTACGCCACTCGCACTCAACACCTGGACGCATGTGGTGATGGTGCACGATGGCACGAAAGACATTATTTACATCAATGGCGCACAGGCCAATGAAAAAAATGCGGCCGGTGCACTCGACAAAACCAAACACCCGCTGGGTATCGGGTACGACCCGATCGACAACGGCGGCTTTTTCGATGGTTCGCTCGACGATGTGAAAGTATTTAACCGGGCCTTGTCGGCTGCTGAAATTGCTGCCCTGTATGCCACCCAAAGCGTTGCGCCGGTTATTCCGGGCAATCTGGTGGCCGATTACAAATCCAGCGGAAACGCCCACGATGCGACGGGTTACGAAAACCACGCGACGGTACAGGGGGCGCAACTCACGACCGACCGTTTTGGCAAATCCAACATGGCCTATGCATTCAATGGCGTAGACCAGTCGCTGGTGGCCGCCAACTCGCCACAGCAGAATTCTGCCTTTACGACCATCAGTTTCTGGATCAAACCCGCAGCCTTCCCGGCCAGCGGCGAAGCCTATGTGTTGTCGAATGGCGGCTGGCAGGAACGCTGGAAAATTTCATTGCCCAGTCACGGTAAACCCGTATTCACCACGCACTCCAATGGCGCCTGCTGCAGCGATCTCGACTCGGGCACGCCGCTTGCGCTCAATACCTGGACGCATGTGGTGATGACCCACGACGGCGCCAAAGACATCATTTATTTCAATGGTGTACAGGTAAATGAGAAAAATACCGCAGGTTCGCTCGATGCTACCACCCACCCTCTGGGGATCGGCTACGATCCGATCGACAACAATTATTTCTTCCAAGGCTCGCTCGATGAAGTGCAATTGTACAATGTGGCCCTCAACGCCACAGAGGTGGCAGCCCTGTATGCAGCACAAAGCGCCGCTCCAGCCAATACCGACGCAGAAGCGCCTTGCGCGCCGCTTAATTTGCAGGCAGCAGTCATCTTTAACAACGTAGAATTGTTCTGGCTGCCGGCTATGGACAACGTAGCCGTTACGGCCTACAACGTGTATCAGGATGGCGCCCTCATCGGAACGGTAACCGGCACCCTGCTTTCGGTACCTGAATTGACGCCGCTTACAGAGTATGAATTCGGCGTAACTGCTGTGGATGCTGCGGGCAACGAGTCCTTGCCCACTACCCGAAAAGTGACCACCGGTGTGGACGAAACACCGGATACCACACCCCCGACGGCACCCGGCAACCTTTCAGGAACGGCTGCTTCCAACTCTGTACTCGTTACCTGGGATGCCTCTACCGACGATACGCAGGTAGCCGGCTACGTCATTCTGGTAGACGGTGTGGTGTTCGACACTGTTTCCGGCACGACGCTTTCAATTTTCATCGGTGGCCTCGACCCGCTGACGCTGTACACTTTCGAAGTGTATGCATTCGACCTGGCAGGCAACAATTCGCCTGTTTCGGAACTGACACTCAGTACTTCGCAGCCCATCGACACGGGCGAGCCGGGTATGGTAGCGCACTATCCGTTCGACGGAAATGCCAATGATGCCACGCCGTATCAAAACCACGGCGCCATTGGTGGCAACCCGACCTTCATCACTGCCGACCACCCGAACGGCGGCGGCCAGGCCATTCGTTTCGACGGCGACCAGGACTCGGTACTCGTGCCGAACGCGGTGCAGTTGATCTCTGATTATGCCACGGTTTCGTTCTGGATTCGGGTAGACGATACCAATTTGCAGGACGCAGAAGCCTATGTGATTGATTTTGGCCACTGGAACCAGCGCTGGAAAATATCGCTGCCACAACACCTGAAAATCGTGTGGACCACAAACGGCAACAACATCCAGTTCCCGAACTTCATTTCCGATATGGACAGTGGCGACGGCAACGAAATGGTGAAAACATTCTGGTGGTATGTCACAATGGTACACGATGGAACCAGCGACATCATTTACGTCAACGGACAACAGGCCAATATCAAACCCGTGAATACCAAACTGAACAGCACTTCCCTGCCGCTCTGTTTTGGTAACAACCCGGTAGAAGGCGGACAGTATTTCATCGGCGCACTCGACAACGTCAAACTGTACAACAAGGCGCTTACTGCCGACGAAATCCTCAATCTGTATGTGACCGGTACTACCGGCACCAACGACCAGTTCGAGAATGACCTGCACGGCGTCGTACTCGGCGTTTCGCCCAACCCTGCTGTCGATGTGCTGCATGTACAACACGCTTTCAACAGCACACAGGCCTTGCAGGTACGCATCTTCGACCTGGCAGGCCGTCAGGTGGGCGACCAGCGCTTTGGGAAAAATGAAATTCCCGCAGGCCAGTTCCCGATCGACGTACACAACCTGCCCAAAGGAACGTACATGCTGAATTTTGTATTCGGCGGCAAGAACCTGGGTTCGGTGCAGTTTAGTAAGCAGTAGTTTGTAAGGGTTGATGAGGTTGATAAGGTTGATGAGGGTTGATGAGGGTTGATGAGGGTTGATATTCAGCCACTCAAGGTAAGGTTTGTATTTCCATTCATCGAGTAGTTGAATATCAACCCTCATCAACCCTCATCAACCCTCATCAACCTTCATCAACCTCATCAACCTTATCAACCAACTAACAACACATTTCATGGCAGAACGATTTTCAAATAATCCCATTCTCACCACAGGCGACATACGGCCGAGCATGCCAGGTTTGGTGGTGGAATGCGTATTGAATCCGGGGGTCTTTCAATTTGAAGGAAAAACCTGGTTGCTGCTTCGGGTGGCAGAGCGACCTGCGCAAAAAGAAGGCATGGTGTCTTTCCCCATTTTAAGGGTAGATGGCAGCATGGAAATTCTGGAATTTGAAAAAAACGACCCCGATGTAGACCTCTCCGACGCGCGGATGGTGGGGTATAAAAATAAAACCTACCTGTCTACTATTTCTCACCTGAGGCTGGTGTGCAGTGATGACGGCGTGCATTTTTATGAACCCGACCACCTGCCTACCAAGATTTTCGGGCAAGGCGTACTGGAAACCTTCGGGATTGAAGATTCGCGGGTGTCGCTCATCGGCGACACTTACCACCTCACGTATACACAGGTGTCGGAAAACGGCGTGGGCGTAGGCCTCATGCGCACCCGCGACTGGCGGCATTTTTCCCGCGACGGCATGATTATTCCGCCGCACAATAAGGATTGTGCGCTGTTTGAAGAGAAAATCGGCAACAAATACTTTTGTTTGCATCGCCCTTCCGGTATCGACCTGGGCGGCAATTTTATCTGGATCGCTTCGTCGCCCGACCTTATGCATTGGGGAAATCACCGCTGTATCGTGCAAACCCGTGAAGGCTGGTGGGACAGTGCGCGGGTAGGCGCCGGCGCCGCACCGATCAAAACGTCGGAAGGCTGGTTGGAAATTTACCATGGCGCCGATGCGCACCACCGATATTGTTTAGGCGCTGTTTTGCTGGATTTGAACGACCCCGGTAAAGTGCTGGCGCGCTCGCACGACCCGATTTTCGAGCCCGTAGCGGCCTACGAGCAAACCGGCTTTTTCGGCAACGTCGTATTCACCAATGGCCACCTCGTCGATGGCGATACCATTACCATGTATTACGGCGCGTCGGATGAAGTAATTTGTGGCGCCTCGCTCTCCGTTCAACAACTCTTATCGGAACTTCTAACTACAGCATGACATGTGGCCAAAACTGACACAGGAATTCAAGTTCTTTAACAGCCATTCGCTGGGTATGCGTATGCTGCTGCTCACCAACCTGATTTATGCGTTGGTGATGCCCATTGTCGAACTGTTCATCGGGGCGTATATCATGCGCAACTCGTCTGACATCAGTCTGGTGGTTATTTTCCAACTGGCGGTGTACACGGGCATTCCCCTGACTTTCATGATCAATGGCTTTCTGCTGCATTCCATTCGCATTGCCCGACTGTATTCGCTGGGTATGTTGCTGAGCGGGGTGTCGATGTTTGCCATGATGTCGCTCGATCAACTCGATACTTTCGGGGTGTTCATGGCCGGGCTGATCATGGGTTTGTCGTACGGCTTTTTCTGGGCCAACCGCGATTTTCTGGCGCTGAACACCACGCACGACGGCAACCGCAACTATTACTACGGCATCGAAACATTCTTTTACACCATCACGGGCATTGTGGTGCCGTTTGCGGCGGGCGCGTTCATCGCTACTACCGAAAAGAACGGCTGGTTTGGCGGCAATGTCAACGTGGCCTACTACGGCCTCACGGTTTTTGTATTCGCCCTGTCCATTTTTGCTTCCATGCTGGTGCACCGCGGCGATTTTCAAAACCCGAAACGCGCTCCTTTCCTGTATTTCAAATTTGACCGACTGTGGAACAAGATGTTGGGCCTGGCATCGCTCAAAGGCGTGGCGCAGGGCTACATCGTCACGGCGCCTACCATGCTGATTCTGAGCCTGGTAGGCAAGGAGGGCGTGCTGGGCGCAGTGCAGAGCACGGCAGCGCTGCTGTCGGCTATTTTGCTCTATATCCTGGGCCGTATCACCACACCCCGCCACCGACTCGCGATTTATGGCATCGGGTGTGGGCTATTTGTGCTGGGCGCGTTTTTTAATGCGGCCATGTATTCGGCGCTAGGGGTAATCCTGTTTATGGTTTGTCTGTTGTTCGCCCGTCCCCTGCTCGATATCGCCTACTTTCCGGTTCAGTTGAAAGTGATCGATGTGGTATCGGAAAAAGAAAACCGCAACGAATTCACCTACATTTTCAACCACGAACTGGGGTTGTATCTCGGGCGCTTGTTCGGTTGCGGTTTGTTTATTCTACTGGCTCGCTATGTGAGCGAATACGTGGCTTTGCGGTATGCATTGCTGGTCATCGCCGTGGTGCACTTTATGGGCTGGTTTGCGATGGGGAATATTGTGAAGGATATAAAGGAGTCTACTTAGCCTCCGCAATCGGTTTTACCCAAAAAGTAAAACCGGCAGTGCCAAAATCGGTGCCATCATACACCAGTTTGTCGCCATCAGGTTTGAATTCCATTTTAGTGCTGTCTGTCCCGTCCACGCGTTTCAGATCGAGGAACAGGTTGCCATTGTCGAGGGTAGTCCAGGTGCCTTTATCGGCTACCGGACGGCTACCGTCCATGTTGTCGGTTGTGAGCAGGGCATTTCCATCAGGCGTAAGTCGAAGGCTCAACACACGGCCCTGCGTTGCGGTAGAAGGCAAGGTAGCCTGGTAAAAGGCTTCAGTGCTGATGGAAAATGCTTTACCCTGTTGTTCGGGGTGTGGGAAGTCGGCTGCGGCCTTGTCGGCAGGCGGAGCGGAGTTAACACTGGGTTCGCCCTTGCCCATGCAGGCGGCAAAAAATAGCATCATAAATATTGCAAAAGGGATCGTTTTCATGGCAATGCGTTTTTGAACTTGTCGATAGAGGTTTCTATTCCCCCGACATCGATTCGGTTATGAGTTTAGTTTGATTATATAGTTGACAACGTCGGGAGGGGTTTCACCCCTTCTGACGTTTTTAAACAACTTTACCGATTCATCACCCACACGGTATAATTGAGGATGGATGCAAAACTCACCCACGCAATGTAAGGAACCATCAGCCACGAAGCCAGGCGCGAAATAGGTGCAAACCGCAGCATAGTGACAAAAATGGCTCCCAGCAGGAGAATGATTTCGGCAAAAGCCAGGCCCGGCGAATGGAAACGGAAAAACAGGATCGACCACCAGAAATTGAGGAACAGTTGACATGCGAACATCCATTCCGCATTTTTCTTTTCCGGTTCCGGTGCATCGCTTTTCCAAACCAGCCATAGCGCCGTACCCATAAGCAGATACAAAAAAGTCCATACCGGCCCAAATACGTAATCGGGTGGATTCCAGGAGGGTTTGTTCAAGTTATCGAACCAAACGTTCATATATGTTTGCGAGAGCAATGCGCTCACAATACCCGTAGCCTCGCACAAGGCGACGGCGATTATCCATTTCCAGAAAGGAGAAAGTCGCTCAATTGCTTGTATCATACAATAAAAAAAATTATGAATAAAGTTCTGTTTCTGTTTGTTTTAATTCTGGTTTCCTGCGCCAGAAACACATATGTGCCACCAGCCGCAGGCCCCGTAGCACAACGCGCCATTCCGAGGGTGGAGCAGATGCCGAATCACCCCAAACCCTATTCCTTCCGCGACTGGAAACAAACGGCGCTGGATTTCGATCACTATGTGTTCGATTTTTCTCAAAAAGGGGAATTCCTGCCACTCATCTGGTGGGATGGCATGGGCCGCAATTTCCCTGATACCACCTTCGGCATCTACACGGCTCTCGCCGACATCCGCATGGGCGCTGCCGTCAACAATGGCGAAAACCACGAAGCCCTCGGTGCGCTCGGCGCTGTGCTCGGCGCTTCACTCGTAGGCATCGATAAAAGCCGGCAGGACGGACACAACTACGTAAAAATGCTGCGCAACTATTTCAACCGCGACAATGGCTGGAATGTCATCATGGACTTCACCAACAAAGGCGCACACATCGGCGGCGGTTATGGCAACGATTTCTGGTACGAGGTGCACAACAATGTGCTGTTCTGGTGCGTGGCCGACTTGTACCCGGATGTGAAGGACTTCCGCATGATACAACGCACCATCGCCGAGCAGTTTTACCGCTCCGATTCGATTATGGGTAACAGTTACAGTTACTCCTATTTCGATTTCAAAAACATGCAACCCGGCAAAAACCACATCCCTACACAGGAAGATGTGGCTGGCGGTTATGCTTTTATCCTGTATTCCGCCTGGGTGAAATTTGGCGATGAAAAATACCTGCGCGCCGCCAAAAATGCCATGAATGTGCTGTACAACCAGAAAGAAAACCGCTTCTATGAAGCCATGATGCCCATTGCCGCCTATGTGGGGGCACGTATGAACGAAGAAGCAGGTACCAACTACGACATTCTTCGCTTTCTGAACTGGACCTTCGACGGCGACGCCGTTGGCCGCGAAGGCTGGGGCGTGCTGACCGGCAACTGGGGAGGCTACGACATCGGCGGACTGGCGGGTAGCACCGTGCACAACGGCGGCTACGGCTTCCTGATGAACACCTTCGATCTGATGATGCCTATGTCGGCGCTTGTGCGCTACGACCAGCGTTATGCCCGCTCGGTGGGCAAATGGGCACTCAATGCCTCCAATGCCGCCCGATTCTGTTATCCGTATGAAATGCCCGATTCCCTGCAAGCCATTCCGCAGCACAAGGCCATTACCAAAAATGTAATCGCCTACGAAGGTATCATCAAGGAATCGGTGTATCCGCAGTTCAAAGGCATCACGCCCTTTGCGCAGGGCGATGGCCCGCTGTGGGAAAAAGGGATGCCGCAACAAACGATGTTTTCCGTGTACGGCAGCGGCCACGTAGGGCTGTTCGGCGGCACGATTCAGAAAACGGATGTGCCGGAAATTCTGCAAATCGACTGCCGCGCCACCGATTTTTATCGCAAGGGAAAAGCCTTCCCTACCTACCTGTTTTTCAACCCCTACAGCGAAAGCAAATCGGTACAAACCAATCTTGGCGCCACCAAAGTGGATGTGTACGACACCGTGAGCCGTACGGTGGTGCAAAAAGGCGTGAGCGGCAACTTCCGTTTTTCCATCCCCGCCAATCAGGCGCGTGTGCTGGTGCTCATTCCTGCCGGTAAAAAAATGAAAGTGGAAAACGGGGCGCTGAAGGCAGGGGGCGTGACGGTGGATTATCGGTATGAGGGTTGAGTTATGAGTTATGAGTTATGAGTTATGAGTTATACTCACATTGCTATTGGTTTCTTCTTTAGAGTAGCCAATAGCAATGTGAGTATAACTCATAACTCATAACTCATACCTCATACCTCATCATTCATACTCCGCCCCCACATTCCTGCGTTCTGGCATCCAACCAACTCATTTGCCATGCGCTTTATCCCCATACTGTTCCTTTTTGCAGGAACCCTTGTTCATGCACAATCCGATTTTCTGAAAAACGCCGACATCGTATGGGCGGCAGAAATCGAGCAGGACTACATCGTCGATGTCACTTCTCTGGAGGCCGAATGGGACTCGGGTGTCACCACGTTGAAACTGCTCCGAACCACCAAAAACGAAGCCTACTGGTCGAGTGCGTACCTGGCCGACCTGGTGTTTCAAGCGGCCATGGGTGGGCAACTTCCCGTTTTTAAAGACCCTATGTGCCAACAACAGTTGGCTCTGGAGAATATCTATCCCGGCAAGGATACCATCCTTACCTTCGACCCGGAGACGTATGAGGAGAAAAAGGCTGTTGTATGGGTAGAGCCCATGCCCTTGTACGATTTTAAAGCCTGGCGCCTTCGGCAGGTGCTGGCGTATCACCGGAAGGAGGCCCGATGGAGTACGACGGTAGAAGCCATCGCCCCGCTGTTCACTTTAAAAAATATCCAGGGCGATTCCATTGGCTTGCGCCCGCTGTTCTGGTTCCGGCCCGACAATGAACGGCAGAACCTGCATTCCAAAAACATCGTTTGGGCAAAAAAAGTAGTCAACCGCAGGCCTCAAACCCAACTTATTCTGGACGGCCTGAAAATGGTAAAAGTGAGCGACGGGTTTCAGCGTCCCATGGAACATCAGGTGCAGGTGCTGGGCAATAACTTCAAGATTCCTTTTTACGGTTCCGGCAACGAGCAACTCCTAACCCCGCAACAGCGCAGGGAAATGTGTGCGCGCACAGACACCGTGGTCACCTTCGACCCGGAAACGTATGAAGAAACGGTCAGCGTGGTACACAATGACCTGAACGACGGTCAGTTACGCAAACTTCGGCTGGTGCAAACCTGGTACTGGGACGAGCGCAAGCACCGCCTTTCTATTTGCCTCGATGCCGCAGGGGCGCTGAAAGATGTGCATGGTGGCGACGGGAATTACCGGTACACCATGCCGCTGTTTTACCGGCGAGCGAAAGGGAAATAATGCTTCCAATTTCCAGTCAACACCATACCAACTGTTTACTGCCATGCGCTTATTTACCATTTTCCTGCTGTGCGGCAGCGCACTACATGCCCAATCCGGTTTTTTGAAAAATACCGACATCGTTTGGGCCGCCGAAATAGAGCAGGACTTGATTGTGGATGTAGCCTCGCTGGAAGCAGCGCAGGATACAGGGAATGTGATGTTGAAACTGCTGCGGAACGCACCCAACGAATCCGCTCTGTCAAGCCCTTACCTGGCCGGCCTCGTGTGGGAGGCGGCAAAAAATAAACACTTGCCGATTTTCAAAGACCCCTTATGTCGAAAGCCCATACTGTTGCAGGAAGCATATCCCTATTTTGATACTGTGGTGGTGGTGTACCCGCAAATGCCGGAAGGCAGGGTGGAATTTAAGGAAACGCCTGTCCGGCCTTTTCAGGTTATCAAAGCCTGGCGCCTTCGACAGATACTGGTCTATCATCGGAAAAAATCGCAATGGAGCACTACCATCGAGGCCATTGCACCGCTGATGGCGGTAAAAAATGAACGGGATGGCTCCATTTCCCTGCGCCCGATTTTCTGGTTTCGGCCCGACAACAAACGGCAAAAACTGCATTCCAAAAACATTGTCTGGGCTAAAAGGATAAACGAGCCGCCGCTGTTGCTGGACGGACTGAAGATGGTCAAGGTCAGCGATGGTTTTCAGCGCCCCATGGAACATCAGGTAGAGGTATTGCGCCATGATTTCAAGGTGCCGTTTTGTACACCTGAAGGCCAACAAGTTATGAGGTCTGAACAGCGCCTTCAAACCGTTTCATGGGCAGATACCATCGTCACCTTCGACGTCATGAGTGAGGAAGGCCGCGTTGCGGTGGTGCACAATGATATTGACCCCAGCCTTTTCCGCAAATTACAACTGCGGCAGTCCTGGTACTGGGATATACGCCGTCACCGCTTGTCTGTTTGCCTCGATGGCGTGGTTGTGATCATGGAAATATTGGACAGACAGGGGCGCATCCGGTATTCCAGCCCGCAATTTTATCGGCGTGCGAGCGACAAATAAATTCGTGAACATGCTCTTATTTGCCGTAGAGTAGTTTCCCGCAGATCGTAGAGTAGTTTCCCGCAGAACTCGCAGAACGTAGCGTACACATATTTCTTCAAAGCGATAATAATGTGTACGCTACGTTCTGCGAGTTCTGCGGGAAACTACTCTACGATCTACGAAAACAGCAGGAAACACCTATAAAAATCCCGAATCCTGGCTTTCACAAATATTAGGGGTGACTCATGTTAGTGGTAAAATCCGTGTTGCCCTACACCCCTTTTGGAAAACGCTTCGCAAACTCCTTCGCAAAATACGTCAGAATCACATCCGCGCCGGCCCGGCGAATGCTGAGCAGCGCTTCCGGCATCGCCCGGTCAAAATCCAGCCAGCCATTCTGTGCCGCCGCGATGAGCATGGCGCATTCGCCGCTTACATGGTAAGCCGCCACAGGCAAGGGTTGTTTTTCCTTGAGCAACTGGATGACGTCGAGGTAGTGCAACGCCGGTTTTACCATCAGCATATCGGCCCCTTCGAGGGTATCGAGTTCGGCTTCGATGAGTGCTTCACGGCGGTTTGCCGGGTTCATCTGATAGGTTTTTTTATCGCCGCTTTTGGGCGCCGAGTCGAGCGCATCGCGGAAAGGCCCGTAAAATGCGCTGGCATATTTGGCTGTGTACGACATAATACCTGTTTTCTGAAACCCGGCCTCGTCCAATGCCCGGCGCATGACGCCCACGCGGCCGTCCATCATATCGGAAGGGCCCAGCATATCGAATCCGGCCTCGGCTTGCGCTACCGACATGCGCGCCAGAATAGGCAGGGTAGGATCGTTCACGATCTCGCCGTTTTCCACCATGCCGTCGTGCCCGTCGCTGCTGTACGGGTCCATGGCCACATCGCTGATGAGGCAGCATTCCGGGAAACGTTTTTTGATTTCGCGCGCCGTTTTCAGGTAAAAATTATTGGCATCGTAACTGTAGGTGGCTGTTTTATCCTTCAAGGCATCGGCTACTGCCGGGAAAACCACAAAATTGGTAATGCCCAATTCCATACACTCGCCTACTTCGCGGAGCAGTTCGTCGGGCGAGAACCGATAAATACCCGGCATCGACTTGATTTCGCTGCGAATGCCCGAACCGTCGAGCAGAAACAGTGGAAAAACAAGGTGCTGGGCCGAAAGATGGGTTTCTACGGCCATGCCGCGAATGGCGGCCGACTGCCGGTTGCGGCGCGGGCGGCGAAGGAAGGAAAAGTCAGAAATCTGTTGCACAGGAAAAATATTTGATCGGTTGTGCAGCACGCACAACGCCACAAAAATAAGGTGCAAAGCGGAGATGAAAGGGTGTGTCAGGAAAAACAGACAAGGAATTGGTCGCGCCCGAAAAAGCAAGCAGACAAAAAAAGAACAGGGCACCACAGATTACTCTGAGCACCCTGTATAACCCCAAAAAACCAAATGAAAACTTCTTAAAAAAAACACCCGAAGGTGAGAATTTGCTATTACAACACCCAATGTTTTAATTGGTAGTGCAAATATACGCCGCTCTCCAAAAATGACAACACATAAACTTAAAAATTTTTAATAAATATTTGGCAGGCGGGATTTTGAACCATGAAAATGTTTTCGGAGCGAACCAATTACAGGCTTTAAATTTGCAGGATGCTTTCCGTTTCAGGTTCAATAATTTGGAAATAATGCATTCAAAATCAATTTCTTGTGTTTTTGTGAAAATTCTCTTGACAATCCTGTCACTTTCCTTTGCTGTTGCATGCAATAAAAACAAGGAAGAAATTATCCGACAAAAAGTGGCGGAAAACGTGTCAGATTTTCGACAAAAAAAAATGGCCGAGTGCCGCAATATTTTACTCCTTGAAGCCGAGGAAACGGTCGATTCATTATTATTGCTGGATGCCACCAATTCCATGAATGACTCCCTGGCCCGCCTGCGCCCGTCCCGCCCTGTGCAACCACCTCCTATCCTGCCCATCGACTCCCTGAAAGTACAACCGATCTTTCCTGCGGATACGGGAAAAAAAGGCTGAAACTAGTTAGAGGTGAGAGGTGGGAGGTGAGAAGTGAGAATCTTCCTGCTGACGCTGATAGAAAAGGCAGAGACAACTAATTTGACTCGAATGACGCCTTCTTATCAGAAGTGAGAGATGTGAGAGAGTGATACTTTCTCCTACCCATAGCCCTGAAGGGGCGTATCCAATAGCCCAGGGCAACGCCCTGGGAGGAAAAAAATGATTGGGCGACGCCCCTCGAAACACCCTGCCATCTGTGCAAATCCGTTTTATCTGTGCCATCCGTGTTCCCTGCCATCCGTGTCTTCTGTAGCCGGCGATCCTGCCTCGTCCTGGCGGCACTGTGTACATACGGAGTCCTGGTAGCCCAAAAGCCCCTCGATTTTTCAAATTTGAAAGCGCGCACCGTAGATGCCACCATCCCTGAGCAGGTGCTCGACTCGCTGAGTATTCTTCCACCTGTACTCTCCATATCACGAACGGATACAGCCCAAATACTGAATGCCGGTTTTTTTACACTCAAAAACAATCGCCTGTTCATCGATACGGCCCGTTTGCAAGCCCAATACCCACAATGCCGGCAAGTACGCATCACCTATCGCGTATTGCCTTACGATTTTGCAGCACCGGTGCAGCGGCTCGACACCCAGGCCATTCGCCGCAACACCCGCACCGATGCCATCGAATTCGACTATTCACCCTACCAGCCAGCCAGCAAACCCTGGGAAACCAACGGACTGCTTTCGTCCGGCGCCTACACCCGCGGGCTGTCGTTCGGCAACAACCAGAACCTCGTATTCAACTCCAACCTGAACCTGCATTTGTCGGGCAAACTGGGCAACGATCTCGAACTGCAGGCAGCCCTTTCCGACAATTCCGTGCCCCTGCAGCCCGATGGAACTACCCGGCAGTTGCAGGAGTTTGACCGGATTTTTATCCAGTTGAAACGAAAAAACACAGCGCTTACAGCCGGCGACTACGACCTGGTGCGACCTGCGGGGTATTTTTCCAACTATTTCAAACGCCTGCAAGGCGCCATGATCGAACACCGCGAACTGGGCGACTGGGGCCGAAAAAACAGCGCCGATACCTTGTCGACGCGCGTGGCCGCCGCCGTGTCGCGCGGCAAATTTGCCCGGCAAACCATACAGGGGCAGGAAGGCAACCAGGGACCATACCGCCTGCAAGGCGCTGAAGGCGAGCGTTTTATCATTGTGCTGGCAGGCACTGAAAAAGTATATATCGACGGACAGTTGTTGCGCCGGGGCCTTACGGATGATTACATCATCGACTACAACCTCGGCGAATTGAGTTTCACCCCGCGCAGGCTTATTACCAAGGACAGCCGCATCATCATCGAGTTTGAGTACGCCGTTCAAACCTACCTGCGCTCCACTATTGCCGCCAATATCAACTGGACGACGCCGCGCAGCCGTACTTACCTCAACTACTACGCCGAGCAGGATAGCCGCAACAATGGCGGAGCGCAGGACCTCAGCGCTGCCGAACGGCGTGGCCTGGCTGAAATCGGCGACGACCTGCAATCGGCTTATGCCTCCGGCGTCGACACTCTGGAAGCCTTCGAGCCTTCGCGCGTGCAATACCGTTACGTGGATACCCTCGTTTGCGGCATTCCGGTTCGTATCCTGCAATACAGCACCAACCCCGATTCGGCCCGATATGCGGCGCGTTTTACCGAAGTGCCGATGGGGCAGGGCAATTATGTGCTGGCGCTGTCGGCCGCCAACGGGCGGGTGTATCGCTGGGTGGCGCCCGACCCGCTTACCTGTCAGCCAACGGGCAATTTCGAGCCGGTGGTGCGCCTCATTGCACCCGAAAGCAGGCAACTGTATGCCGCTGGCACCGACCTCAAACTGGGCAAAGGCAGCGCCATACAAGCCGAATTGGCCCTGAGCAACCGCGACCGCAACCGTTTCTCGCCCCTCGGCGATGCCGACAACCTGGGGGCTGCAGGTTTTGTAAATTTCCGGCAGGCCATCCCGCTGGGCGACGGCCGCAAATGGCAGGCAGGCGTGTCGGGGCAATACGAATACACCGCCCGTACTTTTCTGCCGCTCAATCCTTATCGGCCCGCCGAATTTGTACGCGACTGGAATACCGCTGGCAGCACCGATACCGTGGCCGAGCACATCGCACGGGCAGGATTTTTCCTGAAACAAAAAAACTGGGGCGAAACGCGCTACGAGTACGGCTCTTATCGCCGCGAAGGTGTGTATGAGGGCGGCCGACATTTCGGGCAGATGCGTTTGCAACAACGCGGTTTCGAACTGGCAGGCGAACTGAATTTCCTGCAAACGGAAGGCCGCACGGAAAGCACTCGTTTTGCCAGACCCAAACTGGATTTTTCCAAAACATTTTTCAAAAAAGACAGCCTGCAACGACTGCCTTTTTTGAAAACAGGCGTGTATTTCGAACGTGAAAAAAACGAGCGCCGCAACAGCGGCGCCGATACGCTCAGCCGCCCGGCATTCTGGTATGATCTTCTGCGTTTCTACTTTCAGACACCCGATCAACAGGGAAAATGGCAGGTAGGAGGCTTCGCGTCGCGCCGCAACGACTTCGCGCCGGCCGGATTGCTATTCAAACAAAATACGGAAGCCAATGAAGTCAACCTCAACGGCAAATGGCAACAAACCGGCGCCCGCACCAAAGCCAGCCAGCAGTTCAACTGGAATTTTACCTACCGTACACTCCGCATCCTGGCGCCCGAACTTACCACTGAAAAACCCCTGGAAACCTATCTGGGCCGCGTGGACTACACGCTGTCGGCCTGGCGCAACGCCCTGAATTTCACCACCGGCTACGAACTGGGTTCGGGGCAAAGTCCCAAACTGGAATTCAACTACCTCGCCGTCAATCCCGGCGAAGGCCAGTACACCTGGGTGGATCGCAACCGCGACAGTATTTTGCAGGTGGATGAAATGGAGATCGCAGTTTTTCAGGATCAGGCCAATTTTGTGCGGGTGGCCGTCAGCACCACCGACTACATCCGCACCAACAATGTGTTGCTCAACCAGAACCTTCGCCTCGACCCGCGCCTGTTATGGGCCTCGGCGCCCAGGGGATGGCGGCGTTTTCTGAGTCGCATTTCCACACAAAGCACCCTGCAAATCAACCGCCGCACCTACGCCGACGCTGAAGGTGTGTCGGCCTGGAATCCGTTTTTATTCCGCATTGCCGACACCGCGCTGGTGACCGTGGCGGCTACCATACGAAATACCCTGTTCATCAACCGTGCCCATCCAGCCTGGGATGCGAGCCTCGGGCAGGGCGACAACCGAAGCCAGATTGCCCTGACAACTGGTTTTGAGCAACGCCGCGTGCGTGATTACACCCTGCACGGACGCGTCAACCTCTCGCAACGCTGGAGCGCAGAGGCCGACGTGACCCGCTCGGACAAAAGCACCGACAACCAGGCGTTCGACAACCGCGATTTTCAGATTGCTGCCTGGGAGGCTGGGCCCAAACTGACCTGGTTGCCCAGTCGGTCATTCCGGATTACCAGCAATGTGCAATGGAAAGACAGCCGCAATGCCATCGGACAACAGGAATCGGCGCGCCAGATCAACTGGAATGCCGAACTGACCTGGAACCCCACTGCCCGACAAAACACGCAGGGCTTTCGAGCGGCTACTTCCCTGCGCAGCAAGTTTACCCTGGCTGATATTCAGTACACCGGGCAATCCAATACCGCTGTGGCGTTTACCATGCTGGAAGGCCTGCAAAACGGCAAAAATTTCTTGTGGAACCTGAGTCTCGACCGGCAGTTGTCCAAAACCGTGCAGATGAACCTGCAATACGAAGGCCGCAAAACCGGCGACAACCGGGTGGTGCATGTGGGCCGGGCGCAGGTTCGGGCGGTGTTTTAGGTTGTAAGTACCAGGTCAATATTAGTTTAGACTATGGACATCGGCTTTTACGCTGTAACAGCGTTTGTTTTTCGTTACAATACCCACGCATTGCGCCTCAAAACAGCCTCGTTACAGCACAAAATCCTGCGTCCATAGTCTAAACTAATATTGACCCTGGTACTTAAATAAAAATGGCCCCATACGCATCAAAACGTATACGTTCTGAGTCGCATGAGGCCTAACCATCAACTTTTTAATGAAGGCGTGTTTACATTCGAACAGTGCTTTTGTTACTCCATTTCTCTGACCCGAAGCCGCACAGAACCGGTACTGTAGGTTTGACCAGCCCAACCATTAGCAGAGCAGGGGTCGCAGTAGTATACGTTTTCTGTTTGTCCGAAATCAAAGTCTTTTTCTGTCTTTTTCTTCGAAAAACTAAAGGTGGGCGCCAATGGGAGGGATACTTCAATACCCAGGATTTTGAATTTCGCCGTACTTTCTCCGCTTCCAAACGTTGAAGTAGTTTCGACGCCTGCATTCGGATTTTTTCCAATGACTCCATAAATCATCTGATCGCCGTATTCTCCTTCGCAGTAGCGCCATCTTACATATTTGTTGTCTTCATCATTCCACCAAACCCACTCTAATTTACGCAGGCCTTTTTCCCACAGACTTACGACTTTGGTGGTTTGCGATGCTACCGCCGCAGAGGAGTTCGAATTGGGTACATAACGATACTCGGTAATGGCGAATGTGCATTTGCTATGTATCCGTTTGCATCCAAACTTCTTCCTCAGGTCGCTGCCATCCACCATTTGTACAAATCGTACCCGTTCATAGCCATCCATACCATCCCGTTCGCAATCCCCCGTACAAGGCTCACCATCCCGATCATCAGCAGGGTCGCCGCCACCACCTGGGTCGCCGCCGCCACCTGGGTCGCCACCGCCGCCACCTGGGTCGCCGACATATTCACTTGTGCCGCCACCTCCAATAAAGGCAAATACACGACCTTTATCAACCAGATAGCAACTCACCCCGCCGATTGTTTCGACACCTGGTAATTTAAATTTATTGTTGTTGCTCATGGCATCAGTTGAAAACGCGGCATCGAACTCCGGATTTTCCGGAAATGCGTGCATTTGTAAAACTGTTTGATTGCTGCTGAGACTCAGGTTGTTGGACGTTTTGAATAATTCATAATATGGATTGTCTTCTACATAGACAAAATCGTAGTTCGCATTGTCAATATCAGCCACCTGACTTGACAAAGTCTGGCTGTACAAAGTTGAATTGCCGGCAGTTAAGGCATCCGAATAGTAATTGGAAGAAACGGCAGCCACCTTAAGTGTGCTGTTGAAAACATAATTCTGAACAGACACATTGCCCCAAATCGAAATACCTATTGACAGTTTGGGTATGTATCTTACCAGATGGCCTCTGAAGAACTCCATGTTGTAGTTGTATCCGAGTTGAGAGGATTGCATGGCAAGGAATCTGGCGAGGGTCATGTTAGGAGCCACCAGCGAATCGCGGTAGCGCCACAAGGAAAAACCATCCTGATTGCCTTCACCACGTGCTGCTACTTTTCTGAAGAAAACCTGAAAGTCGGTATTGCCCAGGCCTTTAGCCACACAGCGGGCAACCAGGTTTTTATAAAAATCGAGTGAATCAAGCGTTCGTTCCTGTAATAAACCGGGAGCATGTTCTGTTGAGGTGCTGTTGGGCCACAATGGATCTTTCTGGCAGGATTCGAGGATCAGGTTGCCGCTCAGGCAAAGGATCAGGAAAAGCAGGAAAATATTGCTTCCTTTTTTCATGGGTAGAATAAATAAAGTGTGATAAGATCAGGATGAAAAAATATCCTGTAACAGTTTCCATAATTGACGCACTATGGATTTTGCGCTGTTAACCGGAACAGTAGATGAAGTGTGCACAGTGGTTTTTGCAGAGGAACTTTAAAAAACTGTCTGGCGGCAGGGCCCTACCGCCTGGAATAGCACAAAGATGGGAGCAGCGTTGAGCGGCGTACAACTACACTTTTTTTCGATATTCCCGGCATGGTAAAAAAAATCCCCGGTAGGATTGTACCGGGGATAAAGGATCGTGCTTTGAATAGCCTGGCTTGGTTATGTTTCTAGTTTTTTACAATGGGTATTGTGACATATTGCTGCGCTGATTGGAGTACCAGGAAGTACATACCCGGCGCCAGCGTATCGGGTAGTTTTAGCCTGTTTCGATGGGCGCCTGCTTCCTGCCGGTTCATCGGCACAGGTTCGCTCTGGAGCGTGCCCCGGGCGTCGTAAAGTCGTAATCCGGCCATACCGTCTTGCGGGAGGAAATATTCAATTTGCAATTCGTCCTGAAACGGGTTTGGCGATACCTTCAGGCGGGCATCGGGGGTGTCCGGCCGGTGTTGAACAGTTGCTTCGTCAGCATCCGGCCAGTCATCATTCTGGCTTCGCAGATGAGCACCATTGATATTAAATTCGATTTTTTCGCCACAAGTGGGCTCGATATTGGGCAAATTGCAGGAGTTGCTGCCATTCATGCAATTCATATAATAGGTGATTTCAACGTTGCAGATGTTGATGTCACAATTGAGTTTGGCAATATCAATAAATGGGAATTGCAGATTATTGCCATATTTGTACTCTATAACCTTACCTGCTTTTAACCTTTCTACTCCTTTGGCGGCAATCTGATAGAAGCGAATTTGTTGATAACAATCCACCCAAATCAGGAAGTCGACTAATCTGACAGGGTTGGAAGAGGCTTTGATGAATACATGTGTGGCATGGATTTCTGCATCGCTTTCCTCATTCATTGGAAGGCTTAATACTTGGTGCGCGCCGGCAGCAAACTGGCTCGAAAGGTTGGGAGTGGGGCAATTGAAATTGAGTTGGACAATTTCGTCAACAATAATGATGAACCCCGGCTCGTAAAGAATGCTTGTTTCAGGGCCAAACTCTGGCGGATCTGTACAGGCAGATGCGCTCACACCGATCGAATAAACATGCGTATCGGTATCGATGCCGTCTATTGAAATATAGTTGTTACTCGTGTAAATAGCAGGCAGAGATATTTGATCGGTTTGATCATAAAGACTGACTTTGTACACTGCAGCGTCTACTACATGAGGCCACGAAAGTGAAATACTCCCTGTGTTTACGTTCGTAATGGTTATTTGTGCGGGTGGATCGAGCGGACAGGTAGGCCCGAGGGGGTTTTCAATAGGTTCTGACTGTAAGGTGGGAGCAAGGAATAATAAAAAAAGACACACTGTCAGAAAGATGCGTTTGCTCATGATTCAAGTAAGATGTGATGGTTATGAATCCTGCAAATTTCTTCTCTTGTCAGCACTTCTTTTCCTACACTTTTTTCAATTTTTCCCAAAAACCATTCACGCATCAATAAATTCATGTACGGCATGCTAAACCGGAAATTGCTGGAAGTTTTGCATCGTCTCGATGTTACCGAGCGAAAAAGGCTCCGGCTGCTTTTGCAATCCCCTTATTTTAACGGCGCGCATCAGGCGGAAAGCCTGATCCGGCTATACGATTATATTATTCGTTATGATGCAAATGAAACAGACCCTATGCTGGACAAGCAAAGGGTTTTTAATTACTTTTTTCCGGACAAACTTTTTGAAGACGGACAAAAAAGTAGCCTCGATGGCTGGATGACACGGCTTTTTGGCCTGGTTAGGACATTTCTGGCGCAGGAAAGGCTCAATAGAAATCCCTATGAAACAGAATACCAGGAATTGCTCTCCTGGATGCATTTTTGTCGAAAATACGGGCTGGAAGAGCGATTCTGGCAGGTTACTCAATCTCTCAAGAAATTACAGGACGAACATATTTCCCGGGGCGCAGAATTTTACCACAAACAGTTTCGGCTGGCAGCGGAAATTACTGCTTTTAAAACGCTGTCAAACAGTTTTCAGGATGATGCTAACATCATAAGTACGTCCGTTTACCTGGATACCTATTACAGCATTCTTCACCTCGAAATGGCCTGTGCCTTATTGTATCAGCATCAACTTTCACAAAACGAAACGGTATTTGATTATCGGCAAACGGAATTCGTGCTGACCCTCGCTCAAAACGGTGGATTCGAACATTTGCCCCTGATTGAAATTTACCAACTGGTGTATTCACTGTTGCAAAACCCTGAGAATGAGGAAGCACATCAGCGGTTTGAAACCCTGCTGGAAGAAAATATGCACCAGATACCGGCAGAAACACTGAGCAACCTGAAAGCCTACCAAAGGCATTTCTGGGTGCGATATTACACCCGCTCGGGCAATCCTTTTTTCCGTACCAAACTGTTTGAGTTGTATAAAGAGCATTTCGAACAAGGATATTTCTACATAGAAGGCAGTATTACCGTCCAGGCACTCCGTATGCTTACCATTTTCGCCCTCAAACTGGGCCATTTTGACTGGGCAAAACAAGTACTCGATCAGCACCCGCCCGCCCGCATTTGTGGCACCCGGTATCCGTTGGAAGCCTACAACCTCAACCTGGCAGAGTACCATTTCTATAAAAAAGAATACACACAAGCCATTGAAAAACTCCAGTACCGCTTGTTCGAAAATCCACATTTCAGTATCCTGGTTGATGTGCTGCTGATCAAAATTTACGTTGAAACCCAGGACGATCTGCTCGACAGCCGTATGAAAGCCTTCGAACAAAAAGTGCGACGCAACAAACTTTCCGCAGAATCAAAAGCCCGCTACAATAACTTTTTGAAAAAACTTGACAAGGTCATTCGCCTCGGCTGGCAAAAAAACAGCAGCCGGATCGATAAAATAAAACAGGAAATTCAATCCATCCCGCATATTATTGAGCGGGAGTGGCTACTGGAAAAACTGTCCTGAGCCCTGAGTCGACAGTCCGTAGATTGTACCTGTAACCCTTGGCGCTCCAACGAAGAAAAGCCAAGGATTATAGGTACAATCTACGGACTGTCGACTCAGGACTTACGACTTAGGACTTGATTTATGCATCTCTTCTTCGAAATACTTGCCTACATCGTCGGTTATCGCATGTATGTATGGCTCCGAAAACGAACGGTTGACCCGATCAGCGATGAAAACCGGGCCTGGATATTTATTGGCGCCGCAGCCGGGGCGTTCATAGGAAGCCATCTGCTGGGCATACTGGAGCAGCCTGCCGAACTCGTGCATTTCAGCCTCCTGATGTGGTATGCCAATAAAACTATTCTGGGTGGTTTGCTGGGTGGACTCATCGGAGTAGAAACGACCAAAAAAATAATAGGGGTAGACCGTTCTTCGGGCGATTTGCTGGTATATCCACTGCTGGCATCGATGGCCATCGGACGGCTGGGCTGCCATGTTGCCGGACTGGAAGACGGCACTTTTGGGCTCCCCTCGAACCTGCCCTGGGCCATGGATTTCGGCGACGGAATTCGGCGGCATCCCGTCAATTTGTACGAAATTTTTATCTTGTCGGCCATTGCCTGCTACCTCTGGTGGCGCGAAAAGAAAACGCCTTTGCCGGAAGGCATGCGTTTCAAAATTTTCATGACGGGCTACCTGCTATGGCGATTTCTGGCAGAATGGCTCAAACCCGTTTGGTGGTTTCCGTTTGGACTCACTTCCATACAACTGGCCTGCCTCGCGGGATTGTTTTATTACCGAAAAACAATTACATATTTCATCACTCCCAAACAATAATTGCCCCTTGCCTTTTGCCCCTTGCCTCTTGTCACATGCCCCTTGCCTTTTAACCCTTGCCCTTTAACTCTTCTACATGGAAAGACCCTATATCTACTACGATTTCACCCTGTCGCTTTGTTCGCACTGCCTGCGTCGGGTAGATGCCAAAATTGTTTTTCAGGACGACAAGGTGTTCATGCTGAAACGCTGCCCGGAGCATGGCCCCGAAAAAGTGCTGATCGCTACAGACATTGAATATTACCGCAACACGCGCAATTACGCCAAGCGCAGCGAAATGCCTTTGAAATTCAATACTAAAACGCATTTCGGATGCCCGTACGACTGCGGCCTTTGCCCCGACCATGAACAACACTCCTGTCTCAGCATCGTGGAAGTGACCGACCGTTGCAACCTTACCTGCCCGACCTGTTATGCCGAGTCGTCGCCACACCATGGCCGGCATCGCACGCTGGAGGAAATAGAAGCCATGCTCGACCTCATCGTAGCCAACGAAGGCCGCCCCGACGTGGTGCAATTGAGTGGTGGAGAACCTACAGTACATCCACAATTCTTTGATATTCTGGACATTGCAAAACGCAAGCCGATACGCCACCTGATGCTCAATACCAATGGCATTCGCATCGCCAAAGACCCGGCTTTTGTGGAGCGGCTGGCAGGTTATATGCCCGATTTTGAGATTTACCTGCAATTCGACTCCTTGCAGCCCCGGGTGCTGGAATGCCTGCGCGGCGAAAACCTGCTCGATGTGCGCATGCGCGCACTGGAAAACCTCAACCGCTTCAACCTCTCGACCACACTGGTGGTAACCTTGCAAAAAGGGCTGAATGACCAGGAAATCGGTTCGATCATCGAATTTGCCTTGCAGCAAAAATGCGTGCGCGGCGTTACTTTCCAGCCCACCCAGGTTGCCGGTCGTACCGAAGGGTTTCGCCCCGATACCGACCGCATTACCCTCACGGAAGTGCGGCAGGAAATTTTGAACCAGTCGCCTGTTTTCCAGCCTTCCGATATTATTCCTGTTCCATGCAACCCCGATGCGCTGGCCATGGCTTATGCCCTGAAAATCGATGGGCAGGTATTCCCGCTCACCCGATACCTCAATCCGCAGGATTTGCTCGACAACTCCCGCAATACCATTGTGTATGAACAGGATGAACGCCTGCATCAACACATGGTACAGTTGTTCAGCACCGGCAATTCGGTAGAATGTGCCACCGACGAACTCCACAGCATCATGTGCTGCCTGCCGTATATCGATGCACCCAACCTGGGCTACGAAAACCTGTTTCGCATCATCATGCGTTTTATCGATGCCTATGATTTTGATGTGCGGGCCATCAAAAAATCTTGCGTACACATTGTCAGCCCCGACGACAAACGACTTATTCCGTTTGAAACCATGAATCTCTTTTACCGCGACGCCGCCAAACGCGCACACCTCGACCAACTGAGGTTGGCTCTGTTGCCGACCGTCTAAAACCCAACTTTATATCATGGATATTGAACCACTCGACCAACCTGAACAACGCCCGCCCGATCCCAATCCGCCCGCACCGATTGGCAAGGCGGTGATGATCAATTTCGGTATTATGCTGGCTTATATGGTGCTGACAGGCCTGGCGTACATTGGCGACAGAGGCAGCGAAGCGGGCCTGGGTAGCCTTATCATGGATGCCGTGCTGCTGACTGTACAGGTCGGCGCCAATATTCTCATAGGCGCTCTGCTGCTTTTTTCCAACAATAAACACATCGGAAAAGCCATGCTGCTCAGCGGCCTGTTGCTGGCCGTGATCGGGTTTGGGACTTGTTTTTTGAAAGCGTCTATGTATTAGACGAGTTATGGGTTATGAGTTATGAGTTATGAGTGTTGGTGCTATACCCTTGGCTACTCTATTGATAAAGCCGAGGGTATAGCACCAACACTCATAACTCATAACTCATAACTCATTCTATCGGCTTAATACCATTGCTTTTAAATCCGCATTAAACCGCTCGGCAGCCATCAAATCTTCGAGGCTCAGGTGCATGCGGTAGCGCCAGTAGTGTTTAGCGATGGCGGGGATATTGATGCGTTCGTCGTGCGGGTTTTCGCGGCGAAGAGCGCCGTCGCTGCCCAGCAGATCCTGCAACTGGAAAATGCTCCACATGGCCGGCGACTGCATATGCTGCTGAATGATGGCCCGGTTGACCCAGGGCTCGCAGAAATAGGGCGCGGTACCGTGGTAGCCCAGGATTTCATTAAAAAAGCGTTGCGACAGTTCGCGGTTTTCTTCCCACCAGCCGCGTAGCGTGCTCATATCGTGGGTAGAAGGTGTTACCACTGAGCGATAGGGTGCATCTTTGGGATGGAAAAACGTGGAGCCCGAGGCTTTGGGCATTCGCTGTATTTCCAGGCTCAGAATACCCAGTTCGTTCATTACATCGGGCACGCAGTGCGGTACCATACCGAGGTCTTCGCCACAGATGAGCATGTTGGTACTGCGTTTGAGCGCCGGCAGTTTTTCCATCGCCTGCTTTTGCCAGAAATCGTCCTGGCGGCGGAAGAAATAATCGATATACAGCGAGCGAAGCGGCCCTTTTACTTCATCGGGCAGGTACTGGAACGAACTGGTTTTTTCCATACTGAACCGGAATGCGCCCGACCAGCGATCTTCCGTTGCGCCGGCATCGGTCAGCAAAACCACATTTGAAATCAGGGAAAACAGGCCGTTCTGGAGGCGTTCGGTGCGTTCGCCGGGTTTTTGAGAGCGGAAGTACTGTTCCACCTTGCGCTGCGTATCAAATTCCGGGCGCAGTTGGAAGCCGCCTTTTGTAGCCTGCAGGCAATGTTCGGCCACCCAGTTGGCATCTTCGCCAAACGTTTGCAGCACAATTTGTTCGTTGATAAACGGCTTGCAGAGTCGGTCGTAGTTGAAACCGATCCCTGCCGCGCGCAACTCCTGTGCCGTGACCGGAATAGCCGGTACAAATTGCCCGAGAATACCCTCCACTGCATCCAGCGGAATGCTCCAGATGCGGAAAAAGCCCAGGATATGGTCGATGCGGAAGGCATCGAAATACAGGCTCATTTGTTCGAAACGCTGTTCCCACCAGGCAAAACCATCCTGCTTCATACGTTCCCAGTTGTAGGTTGGGAAACCCCAGTTTTGCCCTTTTTCTGCAAAATCGTCGGGTGGAGCGCCCGCTTGCTGATCCATGTTGTACAGTTCCGGCGCCATCCAGGCATCGCAACTGTGTCGGGAAATGCCAATAGGAATATCGCCTTTTACGGCCAGCCCCTGCTGATGACAGTAGTCGGTTGCGGCGCGGAGTTGGAGGTGCAGGTGCCATTGTACGAACAGGTGTAGTCCGATCTGATCGGCCGATTCGGTACCTGGCTGAAGCAGTGCTTCCACTTCTGCCGCCTCGTAAGTGGCATGTTGGGCCCACAGACTAAACTCCGCTGTGCCGTTCAGGTCGCGCAGCCAGCAGAATGTCGCATACGGAGCCAGCCAGTGGCGGTTGGTGGCGTAGTAGTCGGCGTAATTTTTATCCTTCCGCCAGTCGGCCTTCATCAGGTCGTACAGTTGACGGATGATGTCCCATTTCATTTGCAGAACAGCCTCATAATCAACGGCATCGAGGGCGTTGAGTTCCTTTTTCTTTTTGAGATAAGGCTTGAGAATGGCGGCGTGTTTTTTGCCGGCTGTCTGTTCTACATTCAGGAAAATAGGGTGCAGGCCAAAGGCTGTGATAGCAGAATACGGATAGGAATCGACCCAGGTATGCGTAGCCGTGGTATCGTTGACCGGCAGCAACTGAATCATTTTCATGCCCACCGATTTAGCCCAATCGGCCAGCAGGTGCATATCGGTAAATTCGCCGATGCCCCAACTGTTTTGGCTGCGCAGGCTGAATACCGGAATCGCTACTCCTGCACCTTTCCAGGTGTCGTTGGGCAGTCGGATAAAACCGTCGTGCAAGGTTGTGCGCTGGTTTTGCTGTCCGGCCGAAGGAGCGTACAGGGTTCGGTTAGCGCCTTCTTCGAATCCCAGGAATTGGTTGGAAGAAGTGTCCCATACACCGTATTTATATCCCAGCGGAAAATCTTCTTCCGCCAGGTTTATCCGCGCCACCCACCAGTTGCCCTCGCGTTTCAGTACGATGGGCGCGGCGGTATCCCAGTTTCGAAGAGCCAGGCCATGACCCAGCAGGCACACCGCCTGTGTCGCCGACAGCAGGGGCGCTTTCACCTTGAAAACATGGGTAAATGCCTGTTTGGATGCTTTCCTGGCTACCTCTGCAGGCGGCGGATTGAAAATATCGTGAAAAGGCTGCGTCAGAAAGGTGTTCTCTATTGCACCGGTGGGGTTCCAGTAATCCACTACTTCCTGGTATGCTACCTTGGCATCGCTCAGGTCGAGTACACGTTCGCGTTCCCACTCGGCTGTACGTTCGCCTTGTGCATTTTGGAAATAGTATTGATACCGGAGAACAGAATCTTTCCCGGGCTTCACCTCAAAAACGCCATGCCACAAATCCTCATTCAGATAACTCAACATTTGGGGCGCATCAGTGCCCAGGCTTACCAGGCAGGCCTCTCCCATGCGCGTCCGATAACGCAGGATAAAATGTACTTTCATACGAATGCGGTAGCGCGGTCGTTTATCCGCGCGACGGCAAATGTATGACATTATTTTACTTGCAAAGGCCCCGCCTGTTCAGGACTTCAGGCGCCTGGCGACCTGAATGTGATTTCCAGAAAACCGGAATACCTGTGAATGGGATAGTGGCCTGGCTCGATCAGCAGCAACGCTCCGGGCATGCCCAGTTTTTCGACCACGTGTTCGGGCAATACATAGCCCGATTGGACGACAAAAGTGGGTTCCTGAAAAAAGAATTCGATGGAGGCTTCCCGCATGGAAGTATATTCAAAAACCAGGCGAACAACTCCTGGTTGCGGTACGCTTAGCCATGCCCTGGCTTGATGCTTGCACCCGCAGGTAGGGCTAAAGGCGGTATCGATGCGGCAAATTCCGTGCTGGCTGCAGTCTGCATTGCGCGGATTACCCAATACCACCATGGCAGAAATAGAAGAATTAAACACAACCTCGCGGGTAAGCGCGGGTTGTCCGATGCTCATGGGACGCATAACGATTACGATTATAAGTGTTTGTTTTTAACGGCTTTGGGGCACGTTCATGGTGTGTATGGCCAAGGTTAGGTATGGCAAATATAGATTTTTGAAAGCGTATTCAAAACGCCTCATTATTGTGGAAATGATTCCTCAATTACTTTGGTTTGGAGGATTTTTGCTAAAAATGAAGCAATTACAAATGAAGTAAATAAATATTCAGTAATTGTCATTGTAGACTTTTAGCGGCTATCCGACAATTTATTTTACAAGAACTATGCCTTTTGTACGAGATACCGGCCCAAAACGAACTTTTTGAAGCATTTTCCCATTCTGTCATCTTTTAGAAACCGCCTGAAAACCCCTGCTGGGCTAAAAAACATATCTTTAGTCCCCATGCTTCACCTGTTTTTTCGGCAATAGGACAAGACTATTCCCTCAAAAACGAGTTTTGCCTGGAGCCAAAATCTATATTTTTCAGCCACATCAGGGGTTTTCAGACGGTTTCTTACTTTTGCGCCGCTTTTCAGGGCATGTCCTACTCGTACTGCCCAAGCAACTGCAATCCTGATTGCGATTATTTTCAATTTGCCACCCGTGAAAAAGAGATACCTTGTTACCGCTGCGCTTCCTTACGCCAACGGCCCGCTGCATATCGGCCACCTGGCCGGGGCTTACCTGCCTGCCGACATCTATGTTCGATACCTGCGACTGATGGGGCGCGACGTCGTGTTTGTGTGCGGCTCGGACGAACACGGCGCTGCTATCACGGTAAAAGCCAGGAAAGAAGGCACTACTCCGCAAGCCATTGTCGATCAGTACCATACGATGCTGAAAGACACGTTTGAAAAAATCGGCATCGCATTCGACATTTACCACCGCACGTCTGCACCGATTCACCACCAGACGTCGCAGGATTTTTTCCGGAAACTGCTTGAAAAAGGCGCATTCCTCGAAGAAACGACCGAGCAATATTTCGACGAAGTAGCCGGACAGTTTCTGGCCGACCGCTATATTGTAGGCACCTGCCCCGTGTGCGCCAACCCGGATGCTTACGGAGATCAGTGCGAAAAATGTGGCTCTTCTCTGAGCCCGACCGACCTGATACAACCCAAATCCATGCTGAGCGGCTCCGTACCCGTTAAGCGCCCGACCAAACACTGGTTTCTGCGCCTCGATCAGCAGGAAGCCTGGCTCCGCGAATGGATCAACACCGGCAACTCCGATGGCCGCAAACTTCACGACCCAGCCAAATGGAAAAACCACGTACTCGGTCAGTGCAATTCATGGCTCGATCAGGGCCTGCAGCCCCGCGCCATGACGCGCGACCTCGACTGGGGCGTGGATGTGCCGCAGGAAATTCCCGGCTCCGAAGGCAAAAAACTCTACGTTTGGCTCGACGCGCCTATCGGCTATATTTCGGCTACCAAACAATGGGCCATCGACAACGGCAAGGACTGGGAACCTTACTGGAAAAGCGACGATACGGCTCTGATTCATTTTATCGGAAAAGACAACATCGTTTTCCACTGCCTGATTTTCCCGGCTATCCTGCAGGCACATGGCGATTTTGTGCTGCCCTGCAATGTGCCCGCCAACCAGTTCCTCAACCTGGAAGGCCGCAAACTCAGCACCTCCAAAAACTGGGCGGTGTGGGTACATGAATACTGTGCCGAATTCCAGGGCCAGGAGGATGTGCTGCGCTATAATATGATCAAAAAAATGCCCGAGCAATCGGACAGCGAGTTTACTTGGAAAGGTTTTCAGGAAACCAACAACAACGAATTGGTGAACAACCTCGCCAATTTCGTCAACCGCGTGCTGGTGCTCTCGCACAAATACTATACAGGTATCGTGCCTGCTGTCAACCACGACCTCGAATTTAAAAGCGGCTGGGAAACGGACAAAACCGGCGATTACGACCAGGAACTCACGCTGCTATACGGCAAACTCCGCGAAATGGGCGCCGAAATCGAACGCTTCAACTTCCGGGAGGCACTGCGCGTAGTAATGGAAATTTCCAGCGCAGGCAATGCCCTGTTGCAGTTCAACGAACCCTGGAAAACGGTAAAAGACGAACCGGAAACCGTCAAGGTGGTGCTCAATCTGGCCCTGCAATATGTAGCAGCCCTCTCGGTAGCCATCCGGCCCTTCCTGCCGTTCTCGGCTGATCGACTGCGCAAAATGCTCAACCTCGGCGCCCTGCGTGACAAGGGCGACCTGCTGGCTATCCTCAACGAACTCGTGGAGGGCAACCCGATTATTTTGCCCAACCATGCGCTCGGACAACCCGAGCACCTGTTCAGCCGCATCCCCGACGAGGTGATCGAGGCGCAGATTGCCAAACTTGGCGCTGCCGAACCCGTGTCCAACACACCACCCGAACCCACAGAAATACGCTACGCACCCATGAAAGAAACGATTCAATACGACGACTTTGCCAAAATGGACATCCGCACCGGCAAAATCCTGACGGCGGAAAAAATGGAGAAATCCAAAAAACTGCTCAAACTCAGTGTCGATCTGGGTTTTGAAACCCGTACGATCCTCTCCGGCATTGCAGAGCATTTCAGCCCCGAAGAAGTCGTGGGTAAACACGTCGTCGTGCTGGCTAACCTCACGCCACGCCCTATGATGGGTGTCGAATCGCAAGGCATGATCCTCATGGCCGAAAATGCCGAGGGTAAACTGAGTTTCGTCAGCCCCGCGGAAGGCTGGCCGAGCGGACAGGGCGTTAAGTGAGAGAGTGAGAGAGTGAGAGAGTGAGAGAGTGAGAGAGTGAGAGGTGAGAGGTGAGAGAGGGTGAGAGATGTGAGAGGGTGAGAAAAGTGAGAGATGTTTCTCCATCATAGCCCTGAAAGGGCGTATCCAATAGCACAGGGCAACGCCCTGTGTGTTTGTATAATAAACAATTGTACCAACATTCGTACGAATGACCGCACGTACAATCATTCAACCATTTCTCCAAACACCATCCAATATCCCGCCAGGAGTCCCGTTTCGGATTCCACAGATGTCGCAAGGCGTCCAAAAAAGAAAAAACTACCCGGAGAATAGGCATTTTTTTATGCCTGAACTGTTACCTTTGCGGTTGCTTTTTGGAGAGCCTCCGAAAATTGTGTTTAACATTTTGATTATCAAACAATTACAATAAAATGGCTTTAATCGGAACGATTCGGAAAAACGGATGGATCCTCATCGTGGTCATGGTTTTATCGCTGGGCGGTTTCATCCTTATGGACGTTATCAAGAACAGTAGCAACTACTCGGCAGGCGATATCAATATGCTTGGTAAGGTAAACGGCGAGGAAATCAAGCGCGCTGAATTTGATTCATACGAAAAACTGGTATACTCCAATGCCCAGGGCAACACCTATCAGGTGCGTTCGCAGGTATGGAACTATTTCGTGGAAAATGCGCTGGTAAAACAGGAAGCAGAAAACCTGGGCATCGGCGTCAGCAAGGACGAACTGCTCGAACTGGAGTTCGGCACCAACCTCAGCCCGGTGATCGCCGAGCGTTTCAAAGACGCCAACGGACAACCCAATCGCCAAACACTGGCCAGCATTAAAACAGCCATCGAAGGCGGTCAATTTACCGACCCGACCAATCGCGCATACTGGGCTACTCAGGAAAAGGAAATCATCAAAAGACGCCTGGAAGATAAAATCAGCGCACTGGTTGTAAAAGGCCTGTATGCTCCATCCTGGCTGGCAGAAAACCTTTTTGTAGAAGCCAATGAGCACCTGGACTACACCTCGGTGCGCATTCCGTACGATAAAGTAACGGATGATGAAGCCAAACTTACGGACGACGACTACGAAGCCTTCCTGAAAGACAATCCACACCTGTACGACCAGCAGGAAGAAACCCGTATTGTCAACTACCTGGCAATCGACGTTGTTCCAAGTGCAGCCGACTCTGCTGCCGCGAAGGGCGCTGTCAGCAAACTCGTCGAAGGGTTGCGTACTGCTGCCAGCGACTCGGCTTTCGTCACCAGCCACGATGGTGTGTACGACCCTAGTTACAAGGTAAAAGCCGGCCTTCCTCCTGCCATTGCAGATACGCTGCTGCGCCTGCCCCTGAACACAGTAGTAGGCCCTTATCTCGACGGCGGTGTTTGGACAATTGCCAAAATCCTCGACCGTAAAACCATTCCCGACTCCGTGCGCGCACGCCACATCCTGATTCGGGAAGCAAGCCCTGCGTCTGAACGCAAAATTGACAGCCTGATGACGCTCATCAAATCCGGCAAAGCATCCTTTGATTCGGTGGCCGTTAAAAACAGCCAGGACGGCGGTTCGGGCTCCAAAGGTGGCGACCTTGGCTGGTTTGCCAACGGTGCTATGGTACCTGAATTCAACAATGTGTGCTTCTACACCGGCGAACAAGGCAAACTGTACAAAGTGGCCACCCAGTTCGGCTGGCACATGATCGAAATTACGGGTAAAAAATTCATCAAAAACGAAGCCGGCGTTAAGGCTGTGTACCTGAGCCAGCGCATCGAACCCAGCAAGCAGACACAAACTGCTGCCAAGGAAAAAGCAGAATCCATCGTTCAGCGTGCCAAAACGCTGGATGCCCTCACGGCAGTGGCATCCGAAACCGGCGCTTCGTTGCAACAGTCGCCACTGCTCAAAGCAAACGACTATTCGCTCGGAATGCTGGGCTCTGGCGATGATGTGCGCAGCATCATCCAGTGGGCTTTCAATGAAAAAACAAAAACAGGCGCTGTAAGCCAGGAAATTTTCTCGTTCCGCGATGCAGGCGGTGGCTATTTCGACACCAAATATGTGATCGCTGCACTGAAATCCATTGCACCCAAAGGCGCCGCTTCTGTGGCTGTGCTGAAAGCCATGCCTGATGCCGAACAGCGTGTGAAAAACCGCAAAAAAGCAGAAATATTGAAAAGCAAACTGCAGAACCAGACCGACCTGTCTGCATTGGCTACTCAATGGGGCGTAAAAGTGGATACCGTTACATCGGCATCTTTCCTGCAAACAGGTGGAGAACCTCGCGTAATCGGTACAGTATTCTCGCTGTCAAAAGGCGCTGTCAGCGCACCCATTGGTGGCAATGCAGGCGTGTTTGTTGTTTCTCCTGTTACGGATGCTGTAAAACCTGAAGTTCCGGCAGATCTGACCATGTTCCGCCGCCAGGCACTGTCCTCCACCGTTTCTACGGTGCGTCAGAACCTGCTGAACTCCATGAAAAAAGCAGCCGATATCAAAGACAATCGCAGCCGTTTCTTCTGATTATTTCAAGGAGAATACGTTGTACACATAAAAAAACAGGTGTTTCGTTCGAAACACCTGTTTTTTTTGTGCCTGATTTGACAACTTTTGGAAAGTTGTCAAATCTACTTGCGTGCATTGAGGCGTACAAGATTTGACAACTTTCCAAAAGTTGTCAAATCTACTTGCGTGCATTAAGGCGTACAAGATTTGACAACTTTCCAAAGTTGTCAAATCTACTTGCGTGCATTGAGGCGTACAAGATTTGACAACTTTCCAAAGTTGTCAAATCTACTGGTGTGCATTAAGGCGTATAAGATTTGACAACTTTCCAAAGTTGTCAAATCTTACAACCACCGCAGCAGCGCGTGCAAAACAACCCTGGCCAGCCGCGAACCATACGGCGGCAACAACAAATTGGTGGTCGGGAACAAACGCGCCTGCCGCAGGACAGCCCGCGCATGGCTGAATTCCATAAAACCAAATTCGCCATGGCAACGCCCGATTCCACTGTTATTGGCGCCCCCGAAAGGCAGTTCCAGGTTGTAGAAATGTGTGCTGCAATCGTTGACCGTGACACCGCCGCTGCGCGTTTCCCGCAGGATGTATTCCGTTGCTTTATTTTTCAGGCTGAAGGCATACAGTGCCAGCGGTTTGGGCTTGCTGTTGATATACGCAATCGCTTCATCCAGTGTCTTGTAGGAGCGCACCGGCAATAGGGGCCCGAAAATTTCCTCTTCCCAGATGATAGCCGAGTCGGGCACATGGGTGAGCACTGTGGGGTCGATATATTTTTCGTCGCGAAAACACTTGCCGCCATGCGCTACCGTAGCGCCACCTTGTACAGCATCATCGAGGAAGGCTTTGACCCGATCGAAATGGCGTTCGTGGATAAGCCGGCACAGGTCGGGAGAAGCACGCCGCGCTTCCAGCGTTTCCCCGTAATACTGCTTGATATAGCGGATAATATTTTCTACCAGGCGGTCGTGCATATGTTCGGGCACCAGCACATAATCGGGTGCGGTACACAATTGGCCCATGTTCATACATTTCACCCAGGCGATTTTGGCGGCCGCCACCTCGAGGTCGGCGCTTTCATCTATCAAGACGGGGCTTTTACCGCCGAGTTCGAGCGTTACCGACGACAGGTTTTTCGAGGCTGCCTGCATGACGCTTTTACCGATTTGCGGGCTGCCTGTAAAAAACACATGGTGGAAAGGCAGTTCCAGCAATGCCTGCGCCACGGAAGCATCGCCTTCAAACAGGCACACTTCTTCAGGCGGAAAGCAGGCTTCCACGATTTTTTTGATCATAGCCGCACTGGCTGGCGCATGTTCGGAAGGTTTTACCATCACACAATTGCCCGCAGCAACGGCCGATACAATAGGGGCAAGGGTAAGGTTGAAGGGAAAATTCCAGGGCGACAGGATCAGGCAAACGCCGCGGGGCTCGTACCGGATTTCAGAACGCGCACCAAAAGTAACGAGTGGCGTACTCACATGTTTGGGGGCCATCCACGAACGCAACCGCTCCATGGTATGGCGAATTTCACCACATACAAAACCGATTTCCGTGATCACCATCTCGGTCCGGCTTTTGTGCAAATCCTGCCACAATGCATTTGCTATCTCGTCGCGATGCTGAATGATCGTATCATGCAGTCGCTGCAATTTCTCCACACGCTCTTCTGCGCTCGTGCGGGCCAGCACGTATTGATGTTGCAATTGTTGATCGAATACAGTCCGAAAATCGAGGGACTGCACAGATGGGTCAAAACTGGTAACTGCTGCCTCTGCCATACACTTAAATTATTTAGAAGGGTTAAATATCCGAAAAAATGAAAATAAAAAACTTGCTTATTCGTACTGAAAAGTCTAACGTTGAGTTTTGAAATAAACCCCTGCCAATATTGTTCATTAAATTGTGTGTACTTATGATGAAGATTGTTGTAAAATCCGTGGATTTTCATGCTGACGTCAAACTTGTTGGCTATATCGAACAAAAACTGAATCGCCTCGGCCGTTATTTTGACAAACCCATACAGGCGGATGTTCATTTAAAATTGCAGGATACGGGAGCAAAATTTCGGGAAAAACTAGTAGAGATTCGCTTGAATGTGCCCGGAAATGCCCTGATAGATAAAAAAAGCGGAAAAACTTTTGAAACGGCCACTACTGCCGCAGTCGAAACCCTGAAACGGCAATTGGTGCGACACAAAGAAAAAGCAGGCGCACATGGCAGGGGAACCAAACTCGCCATTGTCGACGAAGAATAAATCACCCAAAGGCAATATTGCACCATGCAATATCGCCTCCAATACAAAAAAACTGATTCGTTGATACGAGCCCCGGACATGACAAAAATGCCCGGGGCTTGTTTTTTCCCGATAACTTTTTGAAGATTTGGGCGTTTACAATCCGAATTCGTACATTCGTGTGCTGAATACAAAGTAATTGCAATCAAAAGCAACATATCGCCTCTGGAGCGCCCGTGTGCTGCTCCTGCTTTTCCTGACCTTCTGGTCGGCGAAAACAGGCCATGCCCTTTTGATGCACCACCAGCATGCCGATCACCCCGTTTGTGCTGCCGCTTCTGATAATAGTACAGCACACCTGCACGATGAGCGTTACGCTCCCGAAGATTGCACCCTGTGCGCCTTCGTCCCGGCGGTGCAGGAGGTGTTCGTGGTTCCTGTCTGGACTACTGAATTCATTCCCGCTCCGGATACACAGCAACCGCTGATGTATGAGAGCGAGGCCGGTCGCCTGGCTGATACGGCCGCTGTATCAAGGGGGCCTCCAACAGCCTGATTTTTCCTTTTCACAAACGGTTCTGAAGCGCTGAACCGGTAAATGGGGCGGGCATTTCCGCACCCGAATTTTCCATATCAATTATTGTTACCATGTTTAACAGCAAAGCCTGCACTGCCGGCTTGTGTCTGCTGTGTGTCGTCGGGGCCCTCAGGGGGCAGGACTGTCATCTTCCCCTGCGCGGTCATGTGGTGGAAGCGGGCAGCAACGAGCCGCTGGCCTTCGCTTCTGTGTACATTCCGGAGGCACACAAAGGAACAACCACCGATGAGTCGGGGTATTACGCCATTCCCAATCTGTGTGAAAATACCACCTACACAGTAGAAGTAAGTCATGTCGAATGCGCACATTTCACACAGATGGTGCGCCTCACTGAAAATGCAGAAACGGATTTCCACTTGAATCACAACGCCGTACTGCAAGAAGTCGTAGTGCATGAAAAAGCAACGGCACCAGCCGCCACGCAGGCAGAAAGCAATGTCTCCAAAGCCGATTTGCAAGCCGGCCAGGGTGTAAACCTCGGTGAAACGCTCAAACGCCTGCCTGGTGTGACCACCCTCAACACCGGGGCGACCATCTCGAAACCTGTCATTCAGGGCCTGCATTCCAATCGCATTGCTATTGTTAACAACAACGTGGTGCTGGAAGGGCAGCAGTGGGGGAGCGAGCATGCGCCGGAAATCGATCCTTTTTCGGCCGATAAAATCACGGTAGTGAAAGGCGCAGCCGGTGTGCGCTACGGCGTGGGGGCCATGGGCGGCGCGATCGTCCTCGAACCCGCAGCACTTCGCGATTCGGCAGGCTGGGGCGGCTGGGTAGCGGCTGGCGGATTTTATAACGGGCGCGGAGCCTTGCTGGCTGGCGCTACCGACTGGCACTTGCCCGGCAGCAGCCTCACTTTTCGGGTGCAGGGTACAGCCAAACGAAGCGGCAACCTGCGCGCGCCGGATTATTACCTGGGAAATACCGGCCTGGCGGAGTACGATTTTTCTACCATGGCAGGTTGGAAAACCAGGCGCTGGAACCATGAAATCAGCCTGTCTACTTTCAACCAGCAACTCGGTATCCTGCGCGCAGCCCATATCGAAGATACGACCACCTTCGGAGCAGCCATCCGCAGCGACGTGCCGCTGAACAACCGCGACGAATTTTCCTGGCGCATCAGCAGACCTTACCAACTGATCCAACACAACCTGATCAAGTACAGAACTTCGCTGCGCATTTCCGAGAAATGGAAATTCAGCGGACAGTACGCCTGGCAATACAACAACCGGCGCGAATTCGATGCACACCCGCCCCTCAGCGATCCGCAGGATTTGCTCCATAAAAGTCAGTTGTCGTTTCGGATCTGGACCAACAGTCTCGATGCTGCCCTGGAACATTACCCCATTCGCCACTGGCAGGGCGGCATGGGCGTGCAGGCTATTCAGCAGTTGAACTATGTGGGTAAAGGTGGGCTGATTCCCGACTATCAAACGTTTGGGGCAGGCCTGTGGGCCATGGAACGCTGGCAACGCTACCCCATTCCCTGGGAATTTGAAGTTGGCGCGCGGTATGATTACCGTTACAGCAATGTCACCACTTCAGGCAATGGCAACAACAACCTCGACGAGCAATTGCAGTTCGGAAATGTGTCGGGTACTGCCGGCGCCATTTATCGGTTTTCCCATAAAACACGCTTGAGCCTGAATTCGGGCCTGGCCTGGCGCCCCCCGCATGTCAACGAACTTTATGCAGAAGGAGTACACCACGGATCGGCTACCTACGAACGCGGCAACCCCGATTTCAAACCCGAAAAAGCGTGGAATACCAACCTGAATTTCCAGCACAGGGACGGGCGGAGGGATGTGTCGCTCACGGTGTACCGCAATGCCATACAGGATTTTATTTACCTGCAACCTCGCCAAAGTTTTGTGCGCACCATACGTGGCACATTCCCGCTATATACCTACACACAAAACGATGCAGTGTTGTATGGCCTCGATGGCAGTTTTTCCCTTCCGCTGACCTCGTTTTTGTCGCTGGAAAGCCGCGTTTCCATGCTCCGGGGCTATGCTACAAAATCAGATTCTGCCAGTGATGCAAACGCCACCGCATGGCTGCCGCTCATGCCGGTCGATCGTTTTCAATATGGCTTTCAATGGAACGGTAAAGGAAACGAACCGGCTTTCGTCCGGGTCATGGCCATGACCGCTTTGCGGCAAACGCGCTACCCGGCCGGGAGCCTGTACAAAGCACCGCCGCCCGGTTTTACCACCTTAAGCCTGGATGCAGGGTACACTTTCGCGATCGGAAAACGAAAACTGGAACTCGGACTGAACCTTCAAAACATCACCAATGTCCGCTACCGCGAATACCTGAATTTCTTCCGCTATTATGCTGACGAACCCGGGTTTAATGCGGCACTGCGGGCGAAATATTTGTTTGGTTGAGGAGTTGAAGGGTTGAGTAGTTGAGATTCATCCACTCATGTAATGCAAAATCCCTCTCCTGATGCTGAGTTGCTGAATCTCAACCCCTCAACCCCTCAACCCCTCAACCCCTCAACCCCTCAACTCCTCAACTACTCAACTCTTTCACTCACCACTCACCATGCAACACACAAAAATTTCCCTCGCACTCCTCCTCTCTCTCCTGGCAATTGCAGGCTGCAAAAAAGACACCACCACTGAACAGGAAAATATCACCCGCGTGGTGGTACACCTCACCGGCTCAGGCGGCTTCGACCAGGAATTTGAATGGAGCGACCCGGATGGCGGCGACATTTCCAATGCCACCATCGACCCGATCGTCATTCCGGCAACGGCAGGCAACACGCTGAATTGCCACATCCATGTGTACGACGATACCAAAACACCGGCAGAAGACCTGACGGAAGAAATTGAAGCCGAAAACAACGTGCACCTGCTGGTGTACAATGTAACGGGCGCCAACGTAGGCGTCGCATACAACGACACCGATGGCAATGGCAAACGCGTCGGCATCGAAACCGTATGGACCAAAGGCGCTGCTTCCACCGGCTCCGTCAACATCAAACTATACCACGAACCCACCGACAAAGACAACCTGAATGCGCCGGGCGGAGAGGTGGATTTTGATGTGACGTTCCCGGTGACGGTGCAATAAAAAATGGTTTTAGTGTTTTAGTGTTTTAGTGTTTTTGTGGGCTTCGCGCTTGGCATTTGAGGAAATTTATTGCTCTAAAATTTATACATTTCTCAAATGCCAAGCGCGAAGCCCACAAAAACACTAAAACACTAAAACACAAAAACACAAAACACTTAAAAAAACACCGGCACCATCACCACTTCCTGTCCAGCGGCAAGTCGGACGAAATAGGCGCCTGGCGGGATATGTGGCGCGGGGGTAAACACATCCACTTGCTTGCCTGCGCTGCGCCACTCTTCCTGTAGCACGTTTTGTATCAGTTGGCCTTGTGCATTGTACAAGTCGGCCCTTACCCGGGTGCCATCCCGAAGGGTATATGACAGCGTGCCTTGTCCATACACAGGATTGGGATACAAGGAAATTTCGCCCAAAACAGCAGGCACTTCCGGGGCATCTACTACGATGCCGGAAACAAACCGCGCCAGTAAAATCTGGTTGTATTGGTCTACACGCACCAGTCCTGTTGCTATTATTTTCCCGTCGGGCTGTAATGCCATTCCATAAATAATGTCGGAATTATTCGTTGAAAAGGGGAATGTGCTAATACCATCGCCACCAAAACTGTTGTCGGGCGTGCCATCAGGATACAGGCGCACCAACGCCACATCGTAATAACTGGCGTCGTTGTAGGTATACCCGCCCAGCACAATTTTCCCGTCGGGTTGCAGCAGGATCGACCGGGCGCCATCACTTTGGTCGCTGGCCGAAATTACGACCTTCCCGTCGCCGTCAAAGGAGGCGTCTGGCGCTCCATTGGCATTCAGGCGCAAAGCAGCAAAATTGCTGCCTGTACCTCCACTACCAAAATTGGCATAGCCGCCCAGCACCAGTTTGCCATCGTTTTGAACACAAATCCCCGCAGACCTGTCATTCAGGTCAGACATGGAATAGAGTCCAATTCCATCGCCATCAAAACCGGCATCGAGCATGCCGCTGGATGTAAAACGGGCCACGGCAAAATCTTCCAATCCGTTGACAACTCCAGTGCCCGCTACCACTATTTTTCCGTCGGCCTGTATTTCAACACCCGATACGCTCGCATACGAACTGCCGACAGGTGTTGCTGCAAAACCGTCGCTGCTGAAGGCAGGATCAGGCATACCATTGGAGAGCAGGCGAAACAAAGCCAGTTGCTCATTGGCATTGGGCGTATCTGGGGTGGCATAACCTGCCACGACAATTTTTCCATCTGACTGGACTTTCAAACACCGGTATTGCAAATTGTTGAAACCTGAAATAGCAGGAAAGGACTTGCCGGCTGCGCCTCCGAAATCGGGGTCAAGTGAGCCGTCTGGTAAGAGGCGGAATAAAGTGGGCGTGTACAGCGCATTGTTCAGGTTGTACACATTTACACAAACCAGCAGTTTGCCGTCGGGCAGCAATGCCATGTCTTGCATGTACAGTTCTTTTTGGGAAATCTGGAAAGACACAGGCGCATTGCCGTTGAAAGCAGGATCGGTGTCGCCATTGGGCAGAAAGCGCAAAATAGAAGTAAACTCCTGAATATCAGAGCCATACACGGCTGCGCCGACGACTATTTTTCCGTCGGGTTGCACCAGGGTGCGAATGCCTACATTGTGCTGTTGGGATAAAACAGTTTCGAGCAGATACCCGTTTCCACTGAAAAAAATATCCGGGTTGCCCGGCTGCGCAAAAGAGGAGGTGGAAAGCAAACATACAAGCAGGCGGAGGCCTGCTACAAAGAGGGGTTGTGTTTTCATTGATTTATGTTGTATTGAAAATGGGCATAGTAACGTTGTAATATCTTCGTATTGTATTTTTCCCAACAACAAAAATTATGACGAAGCCCTTTACCCTTTTTATTTGCCTTTTCCTTTCAGGAATCGTTTTTCCCCTCCAGGCCCAGCACACCGACAGCCTGCTCATTATCAGCCCCGGACTCTCGCCCTCGGTAGTATCGCATGGGCGCGTTGAAGTAGCCTTGTTCAACCAACTCAGTACCCTGACCTTTCGGCAGGAATTTAATGGAGGTGCCGATACCTTCCGTTTTTCCGATCTCTACCATGTGTTGCAGGCGGGATACGGTGTAGATAAATACAACCGGCTGAACCTGGGCGTTTCGGCTGTATTCGCCCACAATCGCCAGGATGGCTTGCAGGATCGCGGGCCGTTTTCAGTGTTCCAGGGAGGCGATGACAACGCGCAGGTGTACAGAAACGTAGCCGCGCTGGGCGTGTATGCCCGCGCTATTCCGATCCGGCGACTACCCGAACTGACGGTACAGGCCGGTGTGTTTTTCCCCACCATCAAGGATAATATTGCCAAACAGGTGTCGGGGTACGACCGCACGTTCGCACAACTTCAGGTGGCGTTCTACCAGCAATTGTCGCCCCTGTTTTACGCCTTCGCTACGGCGGGTGGCAACCTGTTTTTTAAAAATGATTTCCGGCGCCAAACGACCCTCAGCGTACCGCTGGGCCTCTATCCTGTGGTGCGACTCGGTTATTCTAGCAAAACATATCTGTACGGCAGTTTTACCTATGAAGGCTCTTTCAATAAAGTAACACCCGGTTTTCTGAACAAGACATACAGCAGGATTCAATATGGCATTGGCGGGCAGTATTATTTCAAACCCGATTTTAGTGTGTACCTGCAAGTACAATTCCCGGCTAGTGTCAATTACGAGAGCACCACTACCAGCGTGCTGAAAAGAAACACATTCAGCCTGGCGCTGGGTGGCCGCTATGTCATTTAACATTAAACTCTTTGCCGGAAATATTGTCATAACTCCATTCTTATGCAATGATATTTCCATGATCCGATACCTCTGCACCGTTTTTGCCCTCGGCATCGCTACGGCCGGCATAGCCCAAACCGACATCGTTGGCACCATCCAGAGCGGCGGCCTCACGCGTGAATACCGGCTTTACAAACCGGCAGCCTATACCGGCAACACGGCCGTTCCGCTCGTCATCAATATGCACGGATATAGTTCCAACAACCTCGAGCAGGAGTTTTACGGCGATTTTCGCGGCATTGCCGATACGGCCAATTTCCTGGTGGTGCACCCCAACGGCACCTTCGACAACCAGGGACAACGTTTTTGGAATACATTCGGCAATGGCGCTACGGTCGACGATGTAGGATTTATCCGCGACCTGATCGATACACTGTCGGCCTCTTTCAACATCGACCCGCAACGCATTTATGCGACCGGCATGAGCAATGGCGGTTTTATGAGTTATTCCCTGGCCTGCGAACTCAACGAGCGAATTGCCGCCATCGCCTCGGTGACCGGCAGCATGTCGCCTTTCAAACTGGCCACCTGCAACCCCGCACGCCCGGTGCCAGTGATGGAAATTCACGGAACGGCCGACAACGTGGTGCCCTACAACGGCATTCCCCTCTCCATGGTCGCCACTGCCGACCTGGTGAATGCCTGGGTGGAATTCAACAATTGCAACACGACACCCGTCGTCAGCAATGTGCCCGATATCAATGCCTCCGACGGCTGCACGGCCGAACACTCCGTGTACAGCGGCGGCGATGCAGGCAGCACCGTGGAGCATTACAAAATCATCGGTGGCGGACATACCTGGCCGGGTTCCTTTTTTATCATCGGCGTGACGAACCAGGATTTCAGCGCCAGCAAGGAAATATGGCGCTTTTTCAGCCAATACACCCTGAGTGGCGCCACCACGGCCACCACTTCCCCGCAAGCACAGGTAGCATGGACCGCTGCGCCCAATCCTGCGGGCGATTTTGTGCTGCTGCAGACTGCCGGCCAGGAACCTGTTCAAAATATACAGGTTCGGAATGCCGCCGGGCAATTGCAATTCAACCTGCAACAACCCGGCAGCACGCCTGTTCGGCTGGAAACCAGCGGCTGGGCGCCGGGGCTTTACCTGATTTCCATTGAACAAAGCGGGAAAAGGCAGTATTTGAAGGTGGTGAAAGGGTAGGGAAGTGTGGAAGATCGAATTTCGAACACCGAATGTCGAATGTCGAAGTGCTGCCAGCCCAATATATTTTTGGGGGGGCATGATGGGCTTGTTCCGCATTACGAAGGAGAAATGGCCGCCCAAAAAGCACCCGTCGCCCCCTTTGTCACCCTGGCGGGGCCCGTTCACGCTACGGCGCGTAACAACGTGTTTTCCCTCGTAGCATGAACGGGCCTCGCCAGGGTGACAATTGCTTGGCGTAGGTGCATAATTTTATACGAGGTTTGTCAATCGTCGCTGGCGCTATCCCGACGGGCTGAAGCCACTGTGCCGCTCGGCAAAAAAATCAAAACAAAATACCAAAGCAAACTTGTAAACCACTAGATTCTAGTACTCTCTAAACAAGGCTAATTGTCGTCCTGTTCGTTTTGATTTAAGCAGAATAGTCCTAACGGCGGTAGGTGATTGTGGCAAGTTTGGAATGAGGCTTCCGGTAAGAGTATCCTTATAACCACCGGGTTTGCTTGTTCTGTCAATTACAACAAAAAAATCATTTGCCTGAATGTTGTAATGCCCACTCACCGGATTTGAATTCAAAGCAGGTATGTTGTTATGGAATTCAAATCCTACCCCTGTATCCAGTATCCCATCGGGCTCAAAAATGTTATTATCGTTATTATTTACAAAATCGAAAATCCCCACTTTATGATTCAAGTCAAATACGTTTGTCCAATCATTGCTGATTCCACCCGGTAAACTCCCCGGCGCCTGCGGCACAATAATCGTCGTCGGTCCTGCCGGCACATTCCCCGGATACGTACCCAGCACTTCAAACGACCTGGAATCGCTGCACGAGCCTTCCTCGATCGACAGCGACACTGGCCCCGAAACGCCGGTGGGCACTTTGACAATGAGGCCACCTTCGGCCGTTTTGACCGAAGCAGCATCTACCTCGTCGAAACGCACCCGGGTATTGGCCGTTACACCTTTTGCTTCAATAAAAATTTCATAACCCGCCGGATTGGCGGACGGCTGGAGGCTGGTGATGCCAAAATCGCCTGTGTCGCATTTGTCTTTACAGGCAGGGGAAAAAAGCGCCAACAAAAGCGCAGGCAAGAGGAGAAGGGGGGAGTTTTTCATATGTAAGAAGTTTAGAGGTAATCCGTGTTTCAGTGACTCAGCATAACCATCAATTCATCCATATTCCGTTGCAGTTTATTCAACGGAAATGCCAGTTGTTCCAGTGCTTTTCGGGCGCCTTTTCGCGCTTTTTTGCTGGCGGCCAACCGCGGCGACTGACCGGTGGCGAAATCGCGTACAGGCCCGATCACCGTGTTATTGAGCGGCAGCATAATGCTTTCATGAATGTCTAACATCGAGAGGTCGTGAATGGCAGCCATTTTGGCATTGGCGTCTGCATTGCCCCAGTACAAACGCACACTTTCGGCAAAACCTTTGTCGCGGCTGTACAGCGAATCGCGGGCGCTGCTGTAAGCCGTCACATGCCGCTCGAATTCGGCGCGGGCAGCATCCGACAGAAAAACATCGTCGATGCGGGCCAGCGCGTCGCGCAGGTTTTTGGCCTTGTCCAGAAACGTCAGCATTGTTTTTGAAATTTCCTTGTACAGTTGTTCTTTTTTCTGTGCCAGCAAGGCGTTTTCCTGTGCTGCCAGCAACTGTTGCAAGCGGTTTTCAAGCGAGTCGACCAAACGGTTGTTGCGTCCGCCCGACTGATCGATCAATCGTTGATAAGACTGGATAGAATCCTGCATGTTTTTTTCGAGCCGCGCAATTTCCGACTCCTTAAAGCGCTTGTCGTTTTCGAGTTTGCGCACGTTGTCGCGCAGTTGCCGGATCATGCGCTCCTGTTCGCCGCCCTGCATTTTTTTTACTTCAAACACCACAGGCGTGGTGGCAGAACGAGGCACCAACGCCCGACCCGAGCGCGGATACACCACTTCGTAGCGATCCATTTCCACCTGCACTTCCGACGTGGATGCCGGTACTGCCACCCGAAACAGGCCGTCGTCGTCGGTGCGCGTTTCGCTCAGCCCAATGAGGATCACCCGGACGCCTTTTACACTTTTTTGCTCGGCATCCACCACCCGGCCAGTGAAAATGACATCCTGGGCGTGAGCGGATTGGAAGAAGAGGCAAAGGGCAAGGGGCAAAAAGGCAAGGGGCAAAGAGCAAGAGGCAAAGGGCAAGAGGCGAGGGCGTATGTTCATGGGTTCAAAGTAAGTTGAAACAAGGTGCTGGTGCTCAGGGTCAGGTCGCGGTGGTAGCGGTTTTTACCTTGATAATCAATCATCAGCGGGGCAGTTTTTCCGGCAGCCATCGGCACGGCCATTTGAAAACGGCCTTTCTCGTCGGTTACCGCCGTCGCCTGTCCGCCATTGAAATCGAGCGTGGCGCCCGCTGCGGGTTTGTTGCCCGCTCCAGGCAGGTACACCATCCCGCGTATCAGGGTCGTGTCGGGAATGGGCGTCAGGGTAAACGTAAGGTTCCGGCTTTCCTGCGCGCTGCGGGCCGACTGGGCCGTCACTTTGTATCGATCCATGGGCACCAACTGCAGCGGTTCCGCCAGGTATTTTCCGGGAATTTCACTAAAAACCGCCTGACCATTGCTGTTAATGTCCTGAATCGGCGTATGGTAAGCACCCAGCAGCAATTTTATTTTTCCGGAGGTAATTAAATCCGATTCACCGGCCGGGCCATGCACCTGCACCTGCACATTGAATGATTCGGGTGGGGCGGCCGGGGCGCCTCTCTTGTCGAACGCCAGATACACCATGCCTGCCAGCACGATGACGAGTACGCCATAAATCCATGCTTTGCTTTCAGCCACGGGCGTCGGCTCGGTCGTTTCGCTGGTTTCATCGAGTTGTTTGCCAAGTTCGAGCAAGGCTTTGGTAATGCGGTTGCGCTCCAGATCGGCGTCGGCCTGTGCAATGAGTCCGCCCAGCACCTGGCTGTCGAGCGCTTTGATGCGGTTGAGCAAGGCCAGCGCCGCATCCTGCCGGCTGGCGCTTTTGCCTTCAAACCACTGGAAAAGGAGTTCTGCGGCCGCCTTGTTCTGGTTGTCGGCAATGAGTTGTCGCAGGGTGCTGAGTGCTTGTTCGGACGTCATGTTTGCGGTGGGTATTAATCATGTGACGTTGAAAATTGTTTCAAAAATAAGAGGTTTCCGGCATATGACAGTGTACTCTACGCTTTGTGTCCTTTGTGAAACCTTGGTGTCCGTTGTGGTTAAATTTTTTACCACGAAGAACACTAAGGTTTCACAAAGGACACAAAGCGTAGAGTGCACGACATAAAGAGCATTCAATAAGAATTTTTCCTATTGAGCCATGCCTCTCAGCGTTTCAAAATCTCCACATCGAAGCCCAGCGCCCGCAGTTTTTCTTCGCTCAGTTCTTCCAGGCTTTTGATTTCCAGCACTTTACCGTCCTTGTTTTTAAATGTGAGAATCACTTCTTCGCGGCTGTCGGCCTGTGCGCTGGCCTGCTCTGCCTGTGCGCTGAGCAGGTTGGCCTGCCGGATAGCGCTGTTGAGTTGTTCGAGGGCGGCGCGTTCCTTGTCCTGCGCATCGGAGAGGGCGCGTTGCATTTCGCCGGTGCGGGCGATGTTGTCGTTGAGCGTTTTTTTCAGTTCTTCCACCTGCGCTTTGGCGGCGGCCAGTTCCTGCTGGCGGGCATTGCGTTCTTCTTCCGCTTTCTGGGCAGCCAGGCGCGCCTGCTCTACTTTTTCACGGCGGGCAATTTCCTCGTTGTTGATCAGGTCGTTGCAGTTTTGCAGAGACAGCAGCCTTTCGAGGCTCACGAGGTCGACCGACACCACATAATCGACCTTAAACTGATCGCTGCTGCTGTACACCTCCCCGCCTACGCTGAACACCACCCCGCCCACTTCCGAGTCGCTCGTGATTTTCTGGTACAGGCGGGTGTACACCGTGGTGAGTTTGGCCGAGCGGATGTAGTAGGTTTTACGCCGGGTTTCGGGGGCCACATTGGTGGCTGCGCGGCATATTTCGATGTACGGAATATAGTCTTCCGGCAAAAAAGCATACCCGATGTCGGTGATGACAATTTCACAGATTTTATCCTTGTCGACCTTGGTAGAGGCGATGCTGTACGCGCCGTTGAACTTGAATTTGGAGTCTATTTTGGCGCTGTAAATCACATCCGACGAAGAGGTGGTCACCACGGGCGGCTTGTCCTGCCGCACAAACCGCGTCAGTACGGAGGTCTTGTTGTCGTCGAGGATGACCATGGCGCCTACCAACTGGTCAATTTTGTTGACAAACCCCGCGAGCCCTTTTACAAAAGTGCGTTGTTTGTACGAATCCGGCAGGTCGAAACCCAGCGAAACGGGCGTTAGTTTGATTTTTCTGGAAGGCTGGGCAACTGCGGCCGTAGCCAGCATACACAGGAAGGTGAAAACGTAAAGGCGGAACATTGGAATGATGAATGATGAGTGAGAAAGTTATGAGTTATAAGTTATGAGTTATACGCACACTGCTATCGGCTTCTTCATTAGAGTGGCCGATAGCAATGTGCGTATAACTCATAACTCATAACTCATAACTCTAAAAGAGGTTAACGATCATCCAGTGGTTTACAAATATTGCAAATGCTGAAAAAATTCATCGTTCATCATTCATCATTCATCATTCCCGATGTTCCTCCCTACTTTTGCCCCCTTTCCAACCAGTATTACTATACAACCAGCATATGTTTATTTCCGGCATACAACAGATCGGGATCGGCGTCAGCCACGTACACGAAGCCTTTAAATGGTACCGCGAGCATTTCGGCATGGATATTCCCATGTTTGAAGAAGCCGCTGTAGCCGGGTTGATGCTGCCTTACACGGGCGGCCAGCCACAAGCGCGCCACGCCATCCTGGCCCTCAACCTGCAGGGCGGCGGCGGCATGGAAATTTGGCAATACACCGGCCGGACGCCCGTTCCACCGGCCTTCCAGCCGCAAATCGGCGACCTCGGCATCGGCATCGCCAAGGTAAAATGCAAAGACGTGTGGGCCTGTTTTCACGACCTGCGCAAACGCGGCGTCAATATGCTGACCAACCCCGCACCGCGCCCCAACGGCGAAGAACACTTTTTTGTGAAAGACCCCTGGGGCAATCCCTTCGAAATTGTGGAAGCGGGCGACTGGTTTATCAAAAACAACCGCAGCCTCACGGGCGGCATGTACGGCGCTGCGATCGGCGTGTCGGACATGGATCGCTCCATCCGTTTCTATGGCGAAGTGCTGGGATACGACACCGTGGTGTACGATAAATCGGGCGATTTTGCCGACTGGCATGGCGTCGATGGCGGCTTTTCCAACTACCGCCGCGTACTGCTGCGCCACGCCGAAAAACGCAAAGGCCCGTTCAGCCGACTGCTCGGCGACACGGAAATAGAACTCGTGCAAAGCCTGGACCGCAGCCCGCGCAAAATTTTTGAAAACCGCTTCTGGGGCGACCTCGGTTACATCCACCTCTGCTTCGATATCACAGGCATGGAAGCCATGAAGAAATTTTGCGCCGAAAAAGGCCACCCTTTCACCGTCGACAGCAGCGGCTCCTTTGATATGGGCGAAGCCGCCGGCTATTTTTCCTACATCGAAGATCCCGATGGCACCCTCATCGAATTTGTGGAAACACATAAAATTCCGATCCTCAAAAAAATCGGCTGGTACCTCGACCTGCGTAAACGCAGCAACCCCGAACAACCTTTGCCGGGTTGGATGCTGCGCACGCTTGGGATGGGAAGAGTGAAGTAGGAGTCCTGAGTCGTAAGTCCTGAGTCCTAAGTCCGTAGAGTACACCTGAATATCCTGGGCATCTCTATTAAGGAATGCAATAAGTTAACAGGTGTACTCTACGGACTTAGGACTCAGGACTTAGGACTCAGGACTTAGGACTCAGGACTCAGGACTCCTACCAATTGTCAACAATTCGCAAAAGCCGCCCCTCACCTCCGAGACCACTGTAATTTTGCGCGTCGTAACCCTGATACGATTTCGCTACATTTTTCCATTGCCCGCGTACATACTTATCCCCACTTACCACCCTGATAACTAATAACTGATAACCAATAACAAATATGCGACTCAAACTCATACTTGCCCTCTTCATCGGTGCCTTCAGCGTCTCCATGCTGCACGCCCAAACGGACAGCACCTACATCGACGTCACGATCGAAGGCATTCCGGCCGGCATGGTGCGCATCGTGGGCACTTACGGCGACCAGAACTACCTCGCCGATTCGACGATGGCCGACGCCAAAGGGCATTTTGTGGTAAAGCGCCAGCATCCGCTGTTCCCGGGCTACTATTTCTTCCTGCTGCCCGGACAAAAGAATTTCCCCTTTATCGTCGACACCGACCAGCATTTTACCCTGCACGCCAAAGCCAATGACCTGATCGGTACCATGCAGGTGGATGGCTCGCTCAATACCGATTTGCTGTACCAAAACCTGGTGTTTCAGTCGATTCAGGACCCCGAACTCATGCGCCTGAGCGATGTTATGCGCAAAAATCCGCCGAATTCGGCCGAATACCTGCAAGCCAAAACCTTCCAGTTGGAAATGCTCGCCGGCCGTAAAGAACACCTGGAAGCCATTTACAAGGAACACCCGACATCGCTGTTTACCAGTTTCAAACGCGCCGGACAAAACCCCGATTTTGTCGAATTTCACAAACCCAATGGCGACATCGATACCATGCGCCAGGTGATGCACTACCGCGACCATTTCTGGGACGGCGTCGATTTCAGCGACCCCCGACTGCTGTACACGCCCGTTATTGCCAACAAACTCAAACGATACATCAAGGAACTCACGCCCCAGCAGCCTGATTCGCTCATCAAAGTGGCCGACCAGATCATCCGCCGCGTGATGCCCTACAAGGACTATTTCCGCTTTTTCAGCAACTGGATTGCCCTGCAACACGAAAATACCAAAACCACCGTCATGGACGGCGAAGCGGTGTATGTGCATATCGTGAAAACCTATTTCACCGATGAACTGGCTACCTGGGACACCCACGAAAACCTCGAAAAACTCCGCCAGCACGTGTCGGAAATGGAAGCCAGCCTCCTGGGCCGCAAAGGCCCCGATGTGCGCGCCATGGACGTCAATGGACAGTACCGCAGCATCTACGAATCCACCGCGCCGATCGTGGTGATCTTTATGTTCAGTCCCGACTGCGAACACTGCCAGAAAGAATCGCCCGAAATAGAACGCCTCTACAAAAAATGGAAAGACAAAGGCGTCGATTTCTTCGGCATCGCTATCAGCACCACCGACGCGGAATGGAAGGAATTTGTGAAGAAAAACGGCTTCACCTTCACCAATGTGTACGACCCGACCAACCGCGCTATCTACGCCAAATACTTCGTCGATATCACGCCCGAACTCTATGTGCTGAATAAAGACCGCACCATCGTAGCCAAAAACCTGAAATCGGAACAACTGGAAACGATTTTTGAGCGGGAATTGAAGAAATTGAAGAAGTAAGGCCGTATTCGTGCCTCCCTGCTTTTTGCAGCCAAGGGTTATTGAGTTGGTGGTATGGACTTTAGTCCGTCGGGACAGCGCCATTTATGGCGCTTAAATCAAAAAAAATTAGTTTTGAGCGCCATAAATGGCGCTGTCCCGACGGACTAAAGTCCATACCACCAACTCAATAACCCTCGGCTATCCTAAAAAGAGCACCCCCTGTTTTTGTACTTCGCCTTTTGTTTTGCAATATTTGCAACACTTCATTTATGTGTTTCTAATCTATGCAGAACAAACCCGAGTACACGCGGACGCTTCCGCATTATCACCATGTGGGCGCTACTTTTTTTGTTACGTTTCGCCTTTACAATTCCCTGCCCAAGTCTTTTCTTGATGAATTGTCGGCCTGGTACAACCAGGAAAAAGAACGAATCGAGCAAAGTTTACTTTCCTCTGAACGTCTAAAAGCCCTTGCCCTGCTGCAACGCGACTATTTCCGTCGATTTGATCGGGCACTCGACCCATGCCTGCACGGCCCCACTTTTTTGAGCCAGCCTGCTATTGCTTCGGAAGTGGTCAGGCAGTTAAAGCGTTTCGATGGCCAGTACTACCACTTGCAGGGCTACACCATTTTGCCGAACCATGGCCATATCCTGCTCGATTTTTCTGCGCAAGCCGATCCTGCCGGTCAAATAAATAGGGACACGTACAAAAACCTCGACTATGTGATGCAACGGATCAAAGGGGCATCTGCGAGGGCCGCCAACCTGATTCTGAAAAATACCGGGACACCGTTTTGGCAGCAGGAGTACCACGATCGGTATATCCGCGACCGTCGGCACCTGCTGGCTGCTGTCGATTACCTGAAACAAAACGCAGTGTCGGCCCGCTTATGCCGCCATTGGCAGGAGCATGCGTTTACATGGATTCATGAACGATTCTGGTGAAGCGTTGTAGCAACGCATTGATATGCGCTTCAGGCGAGGCCGAGGGTTATGGAGGTGGTGGTATGGACTTTAGTCCGTCGGGATAGCGCCATTTATGGCGCTCGAATAATGTTTTTATCGTTTTTATTGCGCCATAAATGGCGCTGTCCCGACGGACTAAAGTCCATACCACCACCTCCATAACCCTCGGCCACCCGCTCCAAACGCCTGCCCTTGCCACATTTACGCCAGTTCTGGCTTTACAGAAAGTTAATGCAGGCATTTTTTGGCGTTTTTGACCTGAAAACTTTACTTTTGTGGCCTCTTAATCATTCCTCAGTTTACTTCTAATCGGTGCGTAGCACTACACACTTGCCTACGGAAACGGCCACCTGCACTGTGGTCAGTAAGAGTTGTGTGTGCGCCCGGAAGTTGGTGTCCCTGCCGACTATGACATCCAAAAACTTCGTTGCTGCCGATAGGGATAGGGGCAGTGGAGGAAATGCTATTTATTGTTCGCAATTAATCTTGCTAACAACAGCAAAACAGTTATTGAACTATGAGTGCAAAGAATTACTTTTTTTTAACCTTTCTTGTTTTATCAATACCGACTTCTTTGTTGGTAGCGCAACAAGGGTTTGGAGCTTCTGGTGCCTTAGGTGCTTATTCTCAGAACTTTAATACATTTGCTGGAACTGCCGGGTCGCTGCCGTCTAACTGGACTAATTCATTAGCATATAATGCAACTGGGGTGTACTCTAATGCTGGTGCATACAACAATGGTAACGGTGCACGTGCACTCCGAGATGGCTCGAGCAGTGATTATGCACTTGGGGGTAAAGTATCCGGGGCTACAGGAACACAGATATTAACCTTCTCGGGTATAAACAATGCATCCACAGGTGAAATTACAGATTTTACTGTAAGTTGGGACGTAGAACAGTATTCCACAGAAGGTCGGGCAACAACGGTTGATTTTACATTCAGCGGAGGAGGCAGCATATCTGGCACAACATTGACTACTGGTATCACCGGGTCCGCCGCCAACCTTGCAAATGTATTAGTAACATCAAGGTCCGTCTCTATTTCAGGGCTTAACATTAGTGTAGGGGGAACTTTTAGTTTTACTTGGACCATTGCTGGAGGAGCAGGTTCCGGAGGAAATGGACACATTGGGATTGATAATGTTGTCATTACACCAAGCGGTACTCTTCCTATTGAATTAAGTAGTCTTAAGGCAAGTATTAACTTCAATTTTGTGAATATCTCCTTCTCCACCGCCACCGAAATCAACAACTCCCACTTCGTCATCGAACGCAGTGCCGATGCGCGCACTTTTTCGGAAATCGGTCGCGTACAGGGTGCGGGCACCACGCGTGTGCCACAGTCCTACACTTTTACGGATGAAAAACCTTTGTCGGGCCTGAACTACTACCGCCTGCGCCAGGTCGATTTCGACGGCGCCGAGTCGCTCAGCGGCGTGGTAAGCGTGGTATTTGGCAAGGCTGGCAGCATCACCATTGCGCCCTCGCCGGCTACCGACCGCGTACGCATCCAACTCGACGAAGCCCTGACGAACGACGGCCTCTGGCAGGTGTTCGACAACATGGGCCGTCAGGTACTGTCCGGCGAATGGCAAGCCGAAAGCGCTGATTACGACCTCGATGTGAATACCCTGCCTGAAGGCATGTACACCTTCCGCCTGGCCGTAGGCACGCAGGTACAGGTGAAGCAGTTCCGCAAACTGTGAAGGGAATGATGAATGATGAATGATGAATGATGAATGATGAATGATGAATGATGAATGGGGGTGAACGGGTTGGTTGTAGGAAGGGATGGTTGATGTGAGAACCATGCGGCAACGCGAATGCCTGGTAGTTGTGACAGAACAAATGGGCATTTTTGCGCACTAAAGACCAACATTTACAACAACATACATTGCTTTTGCTATACGGCCCCGCCAAGCGCTTGTCGCCCTGGTGGGGCCATTCACGTTGTATGCGTGTAACAACTAACGCCAGTCTTAAACGATGCCACTCCCACAACCACGCACCAATCCCAAGCGCTTGTCCTCCTGTCGGGAACCGTCCACGCTACGAGGGAAAATACTTTGCTCCGCGCATGTAGAGCGGACAGACCCTGCCAGGGTGACAAGTGCTTGGGGTTGCTGCGTGGTTATTGCGATACACACCAATCCCAAGGGCTTGTCTTCCTGTCGGAAACCGTCCACTCTACGTGCATGTAATGGCCAACGCCATGTTTCAGTGACGCTATTCGCTTCAATCACACACCAATCCCAAGTGTTTGTCCTCCTGTCGGGAACCGTCCACTCTACGAGGGAAAATACGTTGCTCCGCGCATGTAGAGCGGACAGACCCCGCCAGGGTGACAAGCGCTTGGCCTTGCTGCGTTTTTATTGCTTTTTTGTCGCTTGAAAAAAGGGGCATAAGCATTTTCACTACAGCCTTATTCATTTCTTACAAGGGCTACACTTACAAGATGAACACAGTTTTATATATTTGACACACAATGGCATCCTTGCCAGGATTTTGCGCTTCCTTTTTTAATCAAATACTTCATTTATGTCAAAACACGAACCACAATCTTATGATTTTTGGGTGTATATTCTCACCAACTGGAAGAAAACAGTACTGTACGTTGGCGTGACCAACAATTTGTGTAGAAGGCTGATAGAGCATTATCGGAACAGGGGAAACAAAAAAACCTTTACCGGACGATACTATTGCTACAACCTGGTATACTACGAGTGGTATCAATATGCCGATCAGGCAATTGTGCGGGAAAAAGAAATCAAAAAAATGCTCCGCCAAACGAAAGAAGCCCTGATTACCGAGTCCAATCCTGACTGGACATTTTTCAATACATTTATTTGTGGTAAATGGCCGCCTTCAGCGAATGACTGAAGACGCTCACTGTTGGTCGAGTGGCAAAAAGCAGCAAAAAACGCGCGCCCGCTTCCCCTTGTCCTCCTGTCGGGAACCGTCCACTCTACGAGGGAAAATACGTTGCTCCGCGCATGTAGAGCGGACAGACCCCGCCAGGGTGACAAGTGCTTGGGGTTGGTGCGTGGTTGTGGCGATACACACCAACCCCAAGTGCTTGGCGTTGGTGCGTGGTTGTAGCGATACGCACCAATCCTAAGGGCTTGTCCTCCTGTCGGGAACCGTCCACTCTACGAGGGAAAATACGTTGCTCCGCGCATGTAGAGCGGACAGACCCCGCCAGGGTGACAAGTGCTTGGGGTTGGTGCTTATTTTGCCGCCCAACTGCCTACCTTTGCGTTCTTTTTGCACCTGCTACATTCCTTTTCCCATGTTGAAACACCTCTTGTTTGACAACGACGGCACCATCGTCGATTCCGAAATTATTGCCGTGCGCGCCACACTGCGCCTGTTGGAGCCCTACGGATTTCGCATGAGCGAGCAGGAGTATAGCCGCCGTTTTCCGGGGCTGCTGGAACGCGATATCCTGGCCATTCTAAAAGAAGAACATGGCGTGGTGGTGACCGACGATTATTTCGAACAGTTGAGGGCCCTGCATCAGGAAGGGTTCCGGCGCGAACTGCGTACGATCCCGGGGATGGAGTCGATTTTCAGGAGCGTTCGGGTGCCCAAAAGCATGGTATCGAACGGCAGTGTGCGGCATGTGGTGCAATGCCTGCAACAGGTGGGCCTGCACGATGCGCTGGATGGCCGCATTTTTTCCGCCGAACATGTGGCCCGCCCCAAGCCGCACCCCGATGTGTACCGGCATGCACTGACCGAACTGGAACTTCACCCTTCCGAAACCATCGCGGTGGAAGATAGTCCCACGGGTGTGGCGGCTGCGCGCCAGGCCGGATTGCGGGTGGTTGGATTTTTAGGGGCGGCTCATATTTATGAAGGACACGGGGAGCGACTGGCGGAAGCGGGCGCCGACTGGCTGGCTGCAGACGCCGGGGAACTGGCTGGTATTTTCAGGCATCTGGATGTGCTGTAACTGGCTGCCCGGCGTATGAATTGTTATGCGGCGTCGATGCTTATATGGGTGGCAATCAGACATTACTTGTTGCAACCTCTAATGTTATAAGATCGAGCGGGGGCAAAGTTTTCGACGAAAAATTAAACTTGAAAAACCGGGTTTGTTTTTCCTTTATAAAAAATGAAAATAATTTAAAATGTTGAAAATCAAAAAGATGTGTATTCGAAGATTTGAAAAAAGTTGACTCCGAAAAAAGTTTCATTTTAAAAGTAAAAAAAATCTGATCGAAAAATACTTGCATGATTCCAAAAGTCGCCGTACCTATGTCCCAGTTTTCATTTGGTTTTTTGGGGTTTATTAGCCGTCGTGGTGCGTAAGTACTTCGGCGGCTTTTCTTTTGCCCCTGTCTCTGGGCCCCTGTCCAACTTTCGTTTTACACCTTGAAAAAGATACTACAATTTTTCCTGTTCCTCGGCATCGGGGTCGGTATCATGTATTTGGTATTTCGCAATCAGCAGGCTGCGTTTCAGGAGCAATGCCGCCTCGATGGCGTGCCGCCCGAGCAATGCAGCATGACCGACAAACTGCTGCATGATTTTTCTACTGTACATCTGGGCTGGATTCTGGCGGTGGTGTTGGCATTTACCCTGAGCAACCTTTTCCGGGCCTTACGCTGGCAGATGTTGCTGGAGCCGATGGGCTATCGGGTGAAGTTGAGCAATTCGCTGCTCACCATTCTGCTGGGTTACTTTGCCAATCTGGGTTTTCCACGCATGGGCGAAGTCGTGCGGGCCGGCTCTCTGGCGCGCTACGAGCGCCTCCCACCTGAAAAAGTGATGGGCACGCTCGTAATCGACCGCCTGATGGACGTGATTTGCCTGGGTATTGTCGTCGGACTGGCATTCCTGATGGAAGGCGATACGCTGCTGCATTTTTTGCGCCAGCCCAAACCCGGAGCCACGACGCCGGATGCGCCCTTGTGGCAGTCGCCTGTTGCATGGGTATTGGTATTGCTTTTTGCGATCGCGGTGATGGTCTTTTTCTTTTTCCGGGAAAAACTGACGCAGATAGCGCTTGTGAAAAAAATGCTGGGCATGCTGCAAGGCTTTTGGGATGGTCTGCGCAGTATTCTGAAACTGAAACAGCCCGGTATGTTTTTGTTGTATTCGGCAGGTATCTGGGTCATGTTTTACCTGCAGTGCTATTTCAACCTGAAATCATTTCCGCCGACGGCCCATTTGGGCGCCGATGCGGCCCTCATGATTTTTGTATTCGGCACCCTGGGTTTCCTGATTCCGTCCCCGGGTGGCATGGGCACATACCACGCCTTGTGTATCGTTGCCCTGGCATTGTACGGGATTAGCGGCAGCGATGCATTTTCGTATGCCAACATCGCATTTTTCACCATCCAGATCATTTACAACCTGGTGGCGGGCACCCTGGCCCTGCAATTGTTACCCATTATCAACAAAAAGAAAAATGACCCGCTTCGAGCAGATTGAACAAAAAATACAAACCTGGGAGCAAATCAGCGCTACCGTGGCAGCCTGGCGCGCCGCAGGTGACCGCATCGTGTTCACCAACGGCTGTTTCGATATTTTGCACTACGGGCACCTGCATTATCTCTCGCAGGCGCGTGACCTGGGTCAACGGCTCGTAGTGGGGCTCAACAGCGCCGCATCGGTATCGAGGCTCAAAGGGCCCCATCGCCCCATCAACGACGAACTCACCCGCACCCACCTGCTGGCGGCTCTCGAAGTGATTGATGCTGTCGTGGTATTTGAAGATGATACACCACTCGAATTGATCCGGCTTATCCTGCCCGATATTCTGGTAAAAGGCGGCGACTGGAAGCCCGAACAGATCATAGGTTCCGATCTCGTGCTCGCCGCCGGCGGAGAAGTGAAAAGCCTGCCTTTTGTGGCAGGGTATTCTACGACGAATATTGAGAAGAAAATAAAAGAGTCCTGAGTCGACAGTCCTGAGTCCTGAGTCTGTAGAGTACACCTGATTACTTTTGGCTTACCATTAACAGATGCCGAAAGTAATCAGGTGTACTCTACAGACTCAGGACTCAGGACTTACGACTCAGGACTGTTCGCTACCCAACCACCGCCTTATCCTTCGCATAATTCTGTGCATACATCATGGCTGCGCCGGCCAGCGCCAGGTCTTTCAGCAGCATCGACATGGAAGCCTGGGAACCTTCACCGCCGCTCATGGCGCCGGGCAAATGCACCAATACCACCAATAGCAGCAGAAATACAGCCAGCAGGGTGGTGGCGAGTTTGTCGTATTTACCGATCAGCATACTCACCGTAGCGGCAATAAGGCCCAGGCCGGAGAGGTACACAAAAACCGTTTTGGCAGGCATGTAAGCAGGCACTACAAAGTCGGCCATTGCATTGGCGTTCATGAAGTGAAACAAACCGAAAATGGCAAAAGGCAAGGCGAAAATCCAGCGGCCGAGAGATAAAAATGCATTCATGTGCAAGTCGTATTTGTTTTGAAAATAGTAATTAACTTTGGCATCCGGGGATGCTTTTCAGTGGCTAAATTACTATATACATTCGTTAATGGGTTGTTTGGTCAAAAAAAAATCCAAATCTTTGAAAAAAATCAGAATATAGTTTGGAAGAAACTGCAACAATCGAACACCTTGAGCGCTGGCGGCTGATCCTTGGCCGCCCTTCCGACCCGGAGGAAACGGTGCCGCTCGGCAAAGGCACTGCCGGCATGGATCAGGTGCTGGATGCCCTGTACGACGGGCAACGCAAGGGCGGCTTGGGCAGTTCGTCGCCCAATGTCAATCGCTGGCTCGGCGATATCCGGCGCTATTTTCCTGCGCCGGTAGTACAGGTGCTCCAGCGCGATGCCCTCGAACGCCTGGGACTTACACAAATGTTGCTGGAACCCGAACTGCTGGGCTCGGTGGAGCCCGACATACACCTCGTAGGCGCCCTCTTGTCGCTCAACAAGGTGCTGCCTGCCCAAACGCGCGACACGGCACGCATGGTGGTTCGAAAAGTAGTGACCGATCTTGAAAAACGACTGCAGCATCCCTTGCGCGCTGCCTTGCACAGGGCTTTGCAACGCCACACGCGCAACCGTCGTCCGCGGCCCGGCGAGATCGACTGGCGGCGCACGATCCACCAGAACATGAAGCATTACCAACCCGAATATCGGACGGTGATACCGGAAACACTGGTGGGCTTCAGCCGGAAAGGGCAGGCGCTGCGCCACGTCATTTTGCTCACCGACCAGAGCGGTTCCATGGCCAGTTCAGTAGTCTTTGCAGGCGTTTTTGGCGCAGCGCTGGCTTCCATTCGTGCCATCCAGACCCATGTGGTGGTGTTCGATACGGCAGTGGTCGACCTGAGTGAGCACCTCGACGACCCTGTGGAGTTGCTGTTCGGCACCCAACTGGGTGGCGGCACCGATATTCACAAGGCACTCTGCTATGCCCAGACGCTGGTGCAGACGCCGCAGGATACAATTCTGGTGCTGATCAGCGACCTGTTTGAAGGCGGCAACCGCGCGGAAATGCTCCGGAAAGCCGCCGAACTCCGGCAGTCGGGCGTTACCATGGTTGCCCTGCTGGCGCTGAGCGACGATGGCGCTCCGGCGTACGACCACGACAATGCTGCTGCATTTGCCCAAATGGATATTCCGGCGTTTGCCTGTACGCCTGATGTATTTCCGGAGTTGCTGGCAGCAGCAGTGAACAGAGAGGATTTGCGGCGATTTAAATCGGGGCATGGCGGAGGTTAATCACCATACTTCGTTTTGCATGTAAACCTCATTTCAGCAGTGTTTCCAGCCCCGCCACAAATACCAGCAAGGCTGTGAGCCGCCGCACGATGGCGGCATTGAACCTGGCCGTACTCACCCGCACGCCCAGTTGGCCACCCAGCAGCACCGCCGCACCCAGCAGGGCGATGCGCGACCAGTTGAGTTCAGCAGGTAAATGCGAGAGTTGGCCTGCAATGCCCGAAATGGAATTAACGAGGATAAAAATGGTCGCCGTAGCAGCTATTTTCCGGGCAGTATCCCAGCGGAAAAAATGCAGGACAGGCGACAGGAAAATGCCGCCGCCGATGCCCACCATACCGGACAGAAGGCCGATGGCGCCTCCCAATGCGCCTTCCCGCAGGGGGCGGGGCGGTAGCGGGTCGCTTTTTTCCTCGCGCTGCGGCTGAAACCACAACAGAAGGGCTGCCAGAATCAGGCTTGCACCCAGCAATTGAAAAAATGTGTGTTCGCTGATGCGCATTTTAGCGCCTATAAAAGCCGCAGGCACGCTGAGTGCCACCAATGGCAGTATTTTTCGGAAATCGACTTCCTTTTTTTGCAAATACAGAATCGTGCTGCCACTTACCACGATCACATTGCAAATGAGTGCAATGAGGCGCATTTCCTGAAACGGCGCAGCCGCCAAAGCCAGCAAAGCCAGGTAACTCGAACCGCCGCCAAACCCGACGGAGGCATATACAAACGCGATGGCGGCAAACAGGATTGGTAGAAAATCAATCAGCATATTGCAGGAGGGCATTTTGAAAGGATGCCGCTGCAATATTAATCTTTGTGAGGGTATTCTGAATGGGGAGGAAGGTTCGGCTTCGCCGAACAAGGGGTACTGGATTGGGCGGATTTTACGGATTAAGCGGATTTCATTTGAATACACACCCAAAATCAATAAAAGTGGCCGCCAGGCCACAAAAAATCCGCTTAATCCGCCCGATCCGCCCAATCCAGTATCCCCCCGTTCGGCGAAGCCGAACCTTCCTCCCTATTCCGATCGCAACGACTCCACCGGATTCGCCAATGCCGCCCGAATACTTTGATAACTCACTGTCAGGAAGGCCACTGCGATCGCCAAAAGCCCTGCCAGAGCAAAAATCCACCACTGCATTTCCACCCGATATGCAAAATCGGCCAGCCAGCGGTGCATGAGCCAGTAGGCCACCGGAGAAGCAATCACGATGGCTACGACAACTAATTGAAGAAAATCCCGGGCCAATAGTCCGGTAATACCGCTGACACTGGCGCCGAGCACTTTCCGCACGCCGATTTCCTTCGTGCGCTGGTGTGCGGCAAAAGTGGCCAGCCCGAACAGGCCCAGGCAGGCAATCAAAATAGCCAGCCCCGCAAACACCATGTACAAATTACCTTCCCGTATTTCCGCTTCATACAATCGGCCATAATCTTCATCGAGGAAGCGGTAATCGAATGGAAAATCGGGATTGAATTTTTCCCACACCTGTTTCACATAAGCCAGTGCTACAGGCGTGTCGCCAGCCAGTTTGATAGAAATCCCCTGCAGGTTGTCGGTTTGGCGCGGGATGAAGAATATCATGGGAGTAATGGCCTGGTGCATGCTTTCAAAATGAAAATCGCGCAGCACACCGACGATGTAGCAATCTTCCCGGCCGCCATATACCAGCCGTTTACCCACAGCGGCTTCTGCGGAAGGCCAGCCGATGGCCCGCACGGCGGCTTCATTGAGCATCCAGCCTTGTGTGGTATCGGTCGGGAAATCGCGCGAAAACGAACGCCCGGCTGCCAGCGGAATCTGGTAGGTATTGACAAAATCCATGTCGACGTTCAGCATTTTCAGCGTGACGGTCAGGGGCGACATGGTGTCGCCAATTTGCACAGAAGTTCCATTCAGGTAATCGAGCAGGCGATCGGCCGGAAAACGCGACGATTGCGCCACGTCCTTGACATAGGGGCTGCGCAGGAGTTCGGCGCGAAAAGCATTCCATTGCGGCCGCAACTTGTTGTTTTGCAGCAAGGTGACTACCCGATCCTTGTCGAGTCCCAGTTCCTTGTTTTGCATAAAATTCAACTGCCGGGAAATAACAAAAGTGCCTACCAGCAGCGCAATGGAAATGCTGAACTGAAACACTACCAGCGCCTTGCGCAGGGAAACATTGCTTTTCGTAGTCGCATTGCCGCTTTTCAGCACCGCCACCGGACGAAATCCGGACATAAAAAAAGCCGGATACAGGCCGGCGAGCAGCCCCGAAAGCAAGGAGATGCCGGCAAAAGCAGCGAGCATCCAGCCCAGTGTGGCAGGGTCGGGCGTCAGGCCTATGTCGAGTTTTTTCCGGACCAGTGGTATCGCCAGGGCCGTAAGCCCGAGGCCCAGTCCGGCGGCCCCGGCCGACAGCAAGAGGCTTTCCGATAAAAACTGTCCGATGATCTGGCCGCGTCGTGCGCCGTTCGATTTACGGACGCCGATTTCGCGGGCCCGCCGCAGCGAAAATGCGGTTGCGAGGTTCACGTAATTGACGCCGGCAATCAGCAGGATCACCAGCGCGATGAATCCGAACATGCGCACCCGCGCCAGGTCGCCGCCCGGCTCTATCTCGTCGTCGTGCTGGCTTTGCAGGTGAATATCGCCGAGGCGTTGCAGGTGCAGCCGGGTGAATTCATGCGGCGGCCGGCTGTTGGTGCTGCCCGGTGGCGGCGGCGGAAACACGTCGTCGAGAAATTTTGGAAACCGCGCCTCCATTTTCGTCGGCTCAAAACCTTGTCCTACAGTGAAATACGTGTAAAAAGCGTTGTTGCCGAAATTGCTGCGCAAGTTGTCAGCCCCGTACAAAGTAGTATCTTCCAGAGAAACAAAAGACATCAGCGCGTCCGGATGCCAGTGCGAAGTGACGGGAAAATCGCGGTACACGCCGGTTACCTTGTACTGAAAATCATTGTCGACCTTCAGCACCTGGTTGACAGGATTTTCATTACCAAAAAAGCGGCGCGCAGCCGACTCCGACAAAGCAATTTGCCAGGGGGCCGACAAGGCCGTGCCAGCATCGCCGTTGATCATGGGCACAGTAAATACATCGAACAGGTGTTCATCGGCATAAAAAAACTCCCCTTCGGTGTACAACTGGTTGTTGGCAGAAGTGCGTACCACTGCATTGTAATTGCGCAACACCCTCGTGATATGTTCGATTTCGGGGAAATGCTGCGGCAACAAGGTGCCGAAAGGCGGGGCCACGGCACTCAGATGCAGGTTTTGCGTACCGTCCACATCGTGAAAAGAACGCGTCACCCGCCAGATGCGGTCGGCATTTTTATGGTAGCGATCGTACTGCCTTTCCCGACTGATATACAGGGTAATCAGCAGGCCGCAAGCCAGTCCCAGCCCCAGTCCGAACAGGTTGAGGAAAGTGTGCAGTTTGTTGCGCAGGAGGTTGCGCAAGGCCGTTTTGATATAGTTTTCCAGCATTTCGGTTATCTGTTATCAGGGTGATAGGGGCAATCTCTTCATTTCCCGACTGTCGACTGTCGACTGCCGACTGCCGACTGTTGACTTTAAACTATTCACTCTTGAGGCTTTTCACCGGGTTGTCCAGTGCTGCCCGGATACTCTGATATCCCACCGTAACAAATGCCACCAACACGGCCAGTGCGCCGGCGAATACAAACGTCCACGCGGAGATGTCGATGCGGTAGGCAAAATCGGCGAGCCATTGGTGCATGAAATACCACGCTAGCGGGGTGGCAATGAGCAGTGCGATAAAGATCAGTTTCAGAAAATCGCGGCTCAGCAAACCCACTACCGACACAACGGAAGCGCCCAGCACCTTGCGAATACCGATTTCCTTGGTGCGCTGTTCGGTGGTAAAAGCCGCCAGTCCGAAAAGGCCCAGGCAGGAAATCAGGATGGACAACAAGCCGAAAACGCCTGCAATCTTTCCAATACGCTGTTCTGTGTCGTACATGCGCGCAAAGGATTCATCGAGGAACTTGTAACTAAATGGCTGATCGGGCGACAGCGCCTTCCAGTTTTTTTCGAGCGCTGCAATGACCGAAGCGGTTTGTGCGCCCTCATATCGAAAAGATGCAAGGCCTGTGGAACTTCCGAGGCGGAAACTGAGTGCTCCGATGTTGTCGCGCAGGCTCGACCAGTGAAAGTCGCGTACTACACCGATAATTTCCATTTCTGTAAAATCTTCGGGCTTGGGCGAGCCTTGCATAAAGCGAGGCGGCAAATACATTTTTTGTCCGATCGGGTCGGCAAAGCCGAGTTGTTTGGCGGTTGTTTCGTTGATGATCAGCGCCGTGCTGTCCGTGAGGCGGGCCCGGTCGAAATCGCGTCCCTGCAAGATTTCCATGCCCAGGGTTTTCAGGTAGTCTGCATCTACAGTCCAGCATTGCATATTCACCGCATTTTGTTCGTCGAAACCCCGCACTTTGGAAAAAGTGTAGTCGCTGCGATTGGAAGAAACGGGCAGGAAACCGGATACCGTAGCGCCGCTTACGCCGGGTTCTTTCAGCATTTCCTCTTTCAGGGTATATATTTTGTCGCCCAATGCATATGCGTCGTTCAGCACGATGACCTGTTCTTTGTTGAAGCCTAATTTTTTATTTTGGATATAATTCAATTGTTTGAAAACCAACATGGTAGAAATAATCAGCACTACTGAAACCGTGAACTGAAACACCACCAGCGTGCTGCGCAGGTTGCCGCCCTTGCCCATACCGCTCAGGTGCCCTTTCAACACCCGGATAGAATCGAAAGCAGACAGAAAAAAGGCAGGGTAACTTCCGGCCAGCAATCCGACGAAGGTGGTGCCGCCCGCCAGCGCCGTCCAGAACAGGGGGCTACCCCAGGGTATTTCCAGTCCGATACCTGTCAGGTCGCGGTACCAGGGCATGGCTACTGCTGCGATTATAAGTGCCAGCACAACTGAAAAGCCAGACAAAACCATCGATTCGCTCAAAAACTGCCCGATCAGGGCGCTGCGGCGGCCGCCCAGCACCTTTCTGACGCCTACTTCCCTGGCACGACCGGACGAGCGGGCTGTAGCGAGGTTCATAAAATTGATACAGGCAATCAGGAGGATAAATGCTGCGATGGCCCCAAAAATCCACACGTACCGAATGCTGCCATTGGGCGCCAGTTCGATGGTGAGGCCCGAGTGAAGGTGAATGTCTTTCAGTTCCTGCAAGGGATAGCGCACATATTGCCCGGTATTTTCAACATCGGCCATGCTGGTACCCATCAGTTGTTGGGCGGTGACAGCCACTTTGGCTTTGGTGAGTTCTGCAAATTTTTGCCGGAATGCTTCTATATCCGTGCCTTTGCGCAGCAGGAAATAGGTGTGGAAATTGTTGTTGGCAGCCCAGAACGGCGGATCTTGTTTTACTTCGTCATTGCCATTCATGGACAGCAGCAAATCGGCCTTGAAGTGTGTATTTTCAGGTAAATCCTCGTACACAGCAGTAACGAGCCAGCGATCCTGGTTTTCCAGCACCAGCGTTTGCCCGACGGCCATTTGCGGCGAAGAGAAATAACGCTCGGCCCGGCTGCGCGAAATTGCCATTGTTTTGGGCTGGGTGAGGCAACGCATGGGGTCGCCCTGAATAACCTTTGCCGGGAAAACCTCAAAAAACGAACTGTCCACCGTCAGTACATTCTCCTCCCGGATACTCTGCTGGGAAAGGCCGTCGCGTTTTACCAGGAAGGTGCCGTATTGCCGAAACCGGCACCACGACTGAATTTCGGGCAGTTCGGCCGCTGCCTCGGGCGCAACAATCGAGGATGTCACAGCCATTTCGAGGTGACTTCCGCCAAAGTTGATATCCGATGTCGGACGTACAATGCGCTCAACATTTGGATTCCAGCGATCGTAACTGGTTTCATGAGCGATAAACAGAACGATCAGGAGGCAAGCCGCAATCCCAATAGACAGCCCTACAATGTTGAGGCCTGAGTACATACTGTTCTTGCGCAGGTTGCGAAATGCAATAGTGAGGTAGTTGGTCAGCATAGGAGGCAAAATTTCTTCGATCAGATAATTATTCGTTTTTCAGGGAATTGGCCGGATTGGCCAGGGCTGCTTTTATACCCTGATACGATACGGTCATCATAGCGATCAGGATGGCAAGCGCACCTGCCAACACAAACATCCACGCATTCAAAGGGATGTGATAGGCAAAGTCGTCGAGCCATTTGCGCATCAGATAATAAGCAATCGGCGATGCGATGACAACGGCCAGCAGCACCAGCCGTAAAAAATCTTTTGCCAGCAAACCTGTCAGGCTCGCGATGCCGGCGCCCAGCACCTTGCGTACGCCGATTTCCTTGACCCGGTTGGCAGCAGCCAGTGCCGACAGTCCGAACAACCCCAGGCAGGCCAGGGCAATAGCCAGTATGCCTGCATAGGCTACGAGGCGGCCACGGCGTTCGTCAGCCGCATAAAACTTGTTCAGGTTTTCATCCAGAAACGTATATCGAAACGGCAATACCGGTTCGGCCTGGGCCCAGGCACTTCGTATGCGATCGAGCGTTTCTCCCGGATATCCGGGCGCAATGCGCACATAAAACTGAAAGGGAGCATAGTCGCTGAACATCTGAAACATCATGGGTTTTACTTGCTCGCGCTGCGACAGGTAGTTGTAGTCCTGTACCACCCCCACCACCACAGGATCGCGAGAGGGATTGTTGCTGTTATATCCCGTCAGTGGCTGGCCAATGGCGCTTTCGGGCGTCCAGCCAAAATCGCGCAAAGCCGATTCGTTGATAATCACCGAGGTAAGCGAGTCTGCTACCACGTTGTAATCAAAATTGCGGCCCGACAGCAGGTGCAAACCCAGCACCGGGATGTATTGCGGGTCGATGTGGTATTCGTACAGGGACTTGTGCTGGCCTTTATATTCAAAACTGGAACGACTCCAGCCGGCTTCCGCGCCCAGCGACAGTTCGGCGCTGGTGATGCCGGAAATGCCCGGTTGTTCCTGGAGCGTTTGGCGGAAACGCTCGAGCGTTTTTTTGCTGTCTTTGGTACCCTCTGCGTTGACGATGACCACATTTTCCTTGTTGAAACCGGGGTTTCTCGTTTTCAGAAAATCCAGTTGGCGCATCATCACCAGGGTGCAGGCGATTAATCCGACCGACAGCACGAATTGTACCGTGACGAGCGAGCGGGTAAACCAGTTGGCGCCACCGATTTTGATTTTGCTTTTCAGGGTTTCCAGGGGTGAAAAACCCGACAATACGAATGCCGGATAAATACCTGCCATGAGCCCGGTCAGGGCAGCCACGCCGGGCAGGAGCCACCACAATTCGGGAAATTGCGCGACATCAAACACGAGTTTTTTCTCGGCGATCTGGTTGAAAACGGGCAGCAACAATTTGGCGAGCCCCAGGCCCAGCACCGCCGAAGCCACACTTAGCAGCAATGCTTCCGACAAGAACTGGCGCGCCAACTGGCTGCGGCCGGCGCCGATTACTTTGCGAACGCCGATTTCACGCGCCCTGCCGGCGCTGCGACCAATGGCAAGTGTGGTAAAATTGATACATGCAATCAACAGGATCATGATGCCGATGCCCAGCAAAATCATGGTTTGTTTGGGATTGCCGTCGGCTTCACCCAGCGACGTATCATTGTGCAAGGTGAGCAGCGGCTGCAGGCCGTAGGTGATGGGTGGGCCGGATTTCGACCAGGCGCCCTGGCTGCGGTATTCTTTTTCTTCGTCGGGGTGGTATTTCTGTCGGAATTGCTGCAGTTGTACATCATTATTAGCCAGTCCGGACCCCGGGCGTAGTTCCACAAATGTCATCATGGACGAACTGTTCCAGCGATCGGTATTGCGTTTGCCGCTGGCAGTGGTGGCATATCGGGAAAATGGCAGCAGTATTTCAAACTGCGCAGTAGAGTTGGATGGAAGGTTTTTGGCTACTGCCGATACCACGAACGGTTCGAAATTGTCTTCCAGTTTTATTTCCAGCGTTTTTCCCAGCGGATTGGATTCTCCAAACAGGCGTTGCGCCACTTTTTCTGTCAACACCACGCGATGCGGGTCGGCGAGCGCCTGTGACGCATCGCCGTACAGCAATGGAAAGGAGAACATGGAAAAAAAGGCGGTGTCTGCAAATTCGATGCGTTCGTTTGTCACGCCAGAGGCCGTCCGCACAAAAGAATCGCCATAACCCCGGTACCTGGAATAACGCACGACATCCGGAAAATCGGCCTGCATGGCAGGGCCCAGCGGCATGGGCAGGTAGACACTTTTTTGCTCGGGCTCGCCCGACAGCCCTTCCTGATAATGCACATACACCCTGTAAATGCGGTCGGCTTTTTTGTGCATACGCTCGAAGGTATTTTCATCGAGGACGTGCAGCAAAACGATGCTAAAACAGGCGATTCCCAGCGAGAGGCTGGCCACATTGATCAGGGCAATGCCTTTGTTTTTCCAGAGTGCCCGTAAAGTGCTTTTCAGGTAATTGTACACCATAATAATCTGTTTCGGGTTTCAATGTTGAAAATAAGTCCCCAAACCTGAAAACAAGTGCCAAACCTTTCGCCATTTTTTCAAGTAGTTGATAGTCAAAAAGTTGGAAAAGTTTTTGGTAAAAAAAACGTTCGAACCCGAACGAGATGTGTTCGGATTCGAACGTTTGGAGGGAGCAGGTTGAATCAGGATTTTAGTGATTGGAAGGATTAGAAAGATTCCCAATGGGATGTCGGAATTTAAAAAATTAAATTGATTATCCGCATATTGTACGCCGCCTATTTTTGTTCTTAAAGGTGGCCGAAGTTGAAAGATATGCCAAGCGTTAGTGTGCAGAGTCCCTACCAACAGCATAAACACACAAGCGGATCGTCAATATAATTTTTTAAATTTTGACATTCCGTTGGGAATCCTTCTAATCCTTCCAATCCTCTACATCCTGATTCAACCGTCCCGCTCCTACTTCATCGCCCCCAATTGCTTCATAAACTTCTCCGAATTGGCTTTCACATTTTCCGGCGGGTTGAGGCTCAGCGATTTCCGGAAACTCTTGATGGCATTGTCCTTGTCGCCTTTGGTGGCGTAGGCTTCGCCGAGGCTGTCCCAGGCGTTGGCGCTTTCCGGGTGGCGTTCGGTGTTCATAGCCAGCACCTTGATGGCCTCGTCGTGTTTGCCTTCATTGAGCAACTGATAACCATACGTGTTCAGGTCGGCTTCGGAGGCTTTGGGAAGAATGTCGTTCATCATTTTATCTGCTTCGGCCGCTTTGCCGGTCATTTTCATCAGGCGGGCTTTGGTGTTCATATTGGCAAAAGAGTGGTCGAGCGTAGCCGCGCGGTCGGCCCAGGCGAGGGCGGTTTCCAGGTGGGTTTTGTTGGCGATGGCGTAGTTGGCTGCGCTGGTGTAGGCGGGGGCCGTAAAGCCTTTGGCGCCTTTCAGTTCGGCAGCAGCATTGGCCATAACGATGTCGTCGACGGCAAATTCGATGCTGACAGGGAATTGTTTTTTCTCCCAGTTGAGCACCAGTTCGGCTGTGTTTTTGGTGAGGTTGATAAAATCGTAGGTCAGTGCTTCCACGTGGTTGGTGGTGTTGCGCACCTGAATTTTAGCACGCATCTGGTCGCGGGCCGGGTCGTAGAAGAAATTGCCCCAGGCCATGTTGTCTTTTGACAGGATCACCTCTCCGCTGTCGTCTTTGTTGATGACGAAGAACAATCCGTATTTGCCGGCAGGTACTTTTTGTCCTGCTACGGTGGCGTCGTGCGAGAGTTCGAGCACCGTGTTTTCATTGGCGCCTGCACGCCAGGGCGCCAGGTTGGGTGTACCGAACGCCTGTACATTCCAGCCGTAGGGTACCAGTTCGCCCCACACGGTGCGGCCTTTTACCGAGGGGCGGGAATAATTGACGGAAACGGTGGAAATACCGATGGTTTGGCGCACTTCCGCAGCCGGGCTGGGGGTTCTGGGTACGGTGACACCGTTTTGAGCCCAGAGGGCTGCCGTTGACAATACCGCAAAAAGTGCTGCAACAATTCGAATGGTTGGTTTTGTTTGCATGGTAAAACGTTTGAATAAAAAAATCAAATAGTACCTGATTTGAAAGCATACAAGAGCCATTTGCCGCTGTTTTGCTTTAAATCAACTGAAATTTCACTTCTTTTCAAGGCGCCACCATGTTAAATGGATGAATGGGCAGTCTTTACACGTCAACGACAAATACAAAAGGGCAAGGAGCAAAGGGCAAGAGGCAAAGGGCAAGGGGCAAAGGGCAAGAAGCAAAGGGCAAGGGGCAAAGGGCAAGAGGCAAAAAGCAAGAGGCAAAAAGCAAGAGGCAAAGGGCAAAAGGCTCAGCAAATTTGCCTCTTGCCTTTTGCCCCTTGCCCTTTGCCCCTTGCCCTTTGCTTCTTGCCCCTTGCCTTTTGCCCCTTGCCCCTTGCCCCTTGCCCCTTGCCCCTTGCCCCTTGCCCCTTGCCCTTTGCCCTTTCACTCCCCGCCGCTGGCGCGTTTGCTTTCGTCATCGGCTCCGGAAGTACGCCTTCTGACATTTTGAAGGTTGTTGTTGCCGAAGCGATAGGTCATGTTGATTTTGAATTGCTGGCCTTCCCAGGCGCCTTTGGCGGTAATGTACAAATCGCCCACTTTGGTGTACGACGACCAGCCGGCGGTGTGGAACACATCCGTAAAACTCACGCGCAGCGTACCGGCACCGTCCCAGAGGCGTTTGCTAAGGCCCACATCCATCATGCCCTGCGGGCGCTGCACGTAAGCGCCCCAGAGTCCGCCCCAGTTGTACCAGCCGGATGCTTCGGCCGTCAGGGTTTTGGAGAGCGTGAACGTCTGTTGCGTCCAGAAACCGCCGCCGCTCACGCGCAGGTCGATGATGCGGCCTTCGCCATAGTCGGCTTTGTTGATCGAGTAGTTGTAAAAGGCATTCAGGTTGCCGTTCCACCATTTGGCGATGGGTATGGGCGTATTTACATTAAAACCCCAGTTGTCGCGGGTGGCGAGGTTGCGCACCTGTATGTAAAAACGTTGTTTGCCGCTAATCGGGTCAATTTCCTGATCGGCAATATTCGTAAAGGCATTGAGCGTACGCGCATAATTGGCGCTCAGGTGTACGCGCTGGAACAAAGACCAGCCCAGTTCAACGGTATGGGTAAACTGTGGGCGAATAAACGGATTGCCCCGCCGGTAACTCAACTCGTCGAGGCGCAATTCGAAGGGATTCAGGTCCTGATAGCGCGGCCGGTCGATGGAGCGGCGGTACGTGAGGTTGATCTGGTGGTTTTTGCTCAGGTTGTAACCGAGGGCTGCACTGGGGAAAAAACTCGTGTACGTGGTATCTACTGTTTTGTCGTCGACGGGTTTGTAAGCAGTCAGGTCGCCATGCACATCGGTATTTTCCATACGGAGGCCCACCTGCACGCTCCATTTTCCCACCTGCGTATTGCCGTTCACATAAGCGGCTGCAATACGCTCCTTGTACTGGAATGTATTGCTCCGATCAGGGTCGAGGTTTTCGGCATGGTTGCTGACCGTGAAAAAGTTGAAGGTATTATCCGTGTCCACGTCCGAATATTTTCCGCCGGCGCCGAAGGTGGTATTTTTTTCCTTGCCAAACAGACTGAGTGTTTTTTCATAGTCAGTTTTTACCGACTGAATATTGATGTCACGTGGCATATCGGTGCGGAAAGAACTTTGGGCCAGGGTCATCACATTTTCCGGATCACGGTAGTAGTTGTTGTTGAAAATGGTCTGGCTGTCGCGAAACATCCCGTAATCGGCATCTATACTGAGTTGATTGCCTTTTTGATCGGCAAATTTATAGTTGAGGTTAACATTGGCGTTCCAGTTGAGCATGCCGCCGTCATTTTCTGCAATCAGCAGGGAATCCACACTGTTTTGGGAAAGGCGGCCAATTTCCGTGCGCGATTTCGACCACAAATCCGGGAAAAAAACACCTCCATTGAACAGGACGCCGAAGGTGTGGCGGCTATTGGGAGCATAATCTACGCCGAAGCGGCCCCATTGCGGACGGGCATAGCGGTAGTTGTTGGTGCGGAGATGGTACAGTCGGCCGCCCACTTGATTGGTAGATTGCATGGGATTGTCCCAACGCCCGCGGAACACACTGGCCGAGCCGAACAGGTTGATCTTTCGGTCGCGGTGGTTGAAAGTAATGGCAGCATCGCCTTTGGGCGTCACGCCCTGGTAGAAGCCGAGGCTGACGGAGCCATTGGTGCCCAGGCGTTTGTCTTTTTTCAGGCGCAGGTTGATGATGCCTGCATTGCCCTCTGCCTCGTATTTGGCGCCGGGCGTAGCAATAATCTCAATGGCTTCCACGTCGGCTGAATTGATACTTTTCAGGTACTGCGCCAGGTCCTGCCCGGTCATGGGCGTGGGTTTGCCGTTGATTTGTACCATCACATTGGAACGGCCTTTGAGGCTCACGTTTTCATCCTGATCGAGGCTGACGCCGGGGCTTTTTCGTAGCAATTCGAGTGCGTTGAGGCCGGTGTTGGTGGGGCTGGCGTCTACATTGAACACCAGTTTGTCGGCTTTTACCTCAATGAGCGGCTTTTGCGCCACCACCGTAATTTCCTGCAACTGGTTGCCGGAAGGTTTCAGCACCAGTGACGGCAGGGTAATGTCGGTTCGAGTGTATTCAAATACATCGGATTGCGCTGGCTGAAAGCCCAGCAACTGGGTGCGCACGAAATACCGGCCGGCGGGCACGTTTTCAATTTCAAAAAGGCCCTGTTCGGTGCTGACAGCGCCTTTCACCAGCGCGGAATCGCGTGCGGAAAGCAGGGTGACGGTGGCAAATTCCTGCCCGACGCCACTTGCATCGAGTAGGCGCCCGCTGATTTTTTGAGCAAAAGAGGTTTGAAGGCAAAAGAGCAAGAGGGCAGCCGAAAGGGGCCGAAAAAGCAAGAGGGAATAGCGTAGCAACATAGTATTTTCGAATGCTTGGAATGTGGGGCTAATGACCTTTACAGATTCGTATAGTTGCGCAATTCAGGTGATGATCGACCAACGCTTAACCCTGGCGAGCGATCGACACATTCTTACAGATGTACTGGAATAAAGACAAAAAGCAATTACTGGATATTAACCACTATGTCGGGAATAGGGAATTGGACGCATTGATTTCGCTTTTAAAGAGACTCCCTGCTAAATAAACCTTAAAACCAGTACACGTCCCCAACCTTTTGCAGCATTAACAGGTCAATCAGGATCGCGGATGCAATAACGCGCACCTCGTTTTTCTGTAAAATATATTACCTCCATCTTCTTTTTTATGAAAACAACCCCTCTCTTCATCTTGCTTTTTGCAATAGCCTGCCAAAGCCTTTTTTCCCAAAACTGGAATCTCGTCACCCCGGGCAGCAAGTACAATTTTCAACTCAACACCGCCGCCTACGTCAGCAATACCATCCGGGTAGACAGTGCCGCGGCCCTCGGCGCCGATTCTGTTTTCTGGTTGTCGCAGCCCCGGGGACTGTACACCAACGGCTACCCCTATATCGTGATGATAGGCAACTTGCTGGGCGACAGCGTGGTAAAACACCCCGATTTTTCATACGAATGCCGTTTCAGGCTGCCCTTGTGGCCGGAATATGCCCAGGAGACTTTTTTAATTCGTGCACATGCCGAGCCGGGCGAGTCCTGGGAATTCAAATCGGGTATCATCGCTACGGTTTCCGAAAAAAAAGACACCCTTTGCTGGGGCGTTTCCGATTCGCTGAAAACCATCGATTTGTCGGACGGCAAGCGCCTGCGCCTGTCCAAACAATTCGGCCTGTTGGTTGCAGAAAACCAGACGCTGGTTGGGCTGCAAGACAAAGACAAGGGGATACAACTGCCCGTGCTGGCCGACTTTTACAGCGATTGGGCGCCTGGCGCCGTGTTTGAACAATACCAGATTTACAACGAAAATTATGGCAGTTCACAGTCCAAAACCTGGACGAAATACTATGTGCTTGGAAAAACGATTACAGCGGACAGCATCAAAATCAATGTACGAAAACTGACCCGCACCGAGACCTGGTTTTTTTCCAACCAGGGCCCCACTACTTTTCAGGATGTGGTGACGACGCTGGTCATCCTGAACCCTCAAAAAGTCAGTTATCCGGGAATTGTCAGAGATTACAGCGATTTTACCACAACGTACTACCAACAGGTGGCTGCGGGCCTGCAATTATCCATCCAGAACTCCACCCCTCCCGGATATGGCGGCCCGATCCGAAGGGATGTTTGGGTACAGGGAATCGGAAAAACGGAGTTTGAATTTACATATGGCTATATCGGCTCGCATTCCAGCAGGGTGGAAAGCCTCAATGGCTATCAAAAAACGGGGCAATCGCCGCAGGGTACCATCCATCCTGATTCTTTTTACGGCGTCACCACCTCTGTGCCCGACGAAGTGGATGCCGCACAATTCAGGATGTTCCCAAATCCTGTTGGCAAAGGCTCGGTGTATATCTATTGCGATTCGTGCCCCTTGCCGGAAAGGGTCGATTGCATCAGCGCTTCGGGCCAGGTAGTGCGCAGTTTTCAGCCCGTTTCCCTGCCGATCGAAATGCCGACAGACGACCTGTCGGGCGGCGTGTATTTCCTGAAAATGCAGTTTGCGGGCGGGCAACAGGTAGTGAAAAAGGTGGTGGTGCAGTAGGACTACTCACTCCGCAACGACTTCACCGGGTTGGCCAGCGCTGCGCGGACACTCTGATAACCAACAGTAAGTACCGCCACCAATAGCGTTGCCAGCCCCGCTGCTGCAAACATCCAGCCTTTCAGCGGTATGCGGAAAGCAAACTCCTGCAACCAGCGGTTCATGAGCAGCCAGGCAAGCGGCAACGCAATGACAGAACCCAACAACACCAGCCGGGCAAAATCGGCTGTAATCATCCCTGCAATGCCAGCCACGCCTGCGCCCAGCACTTTTCGGATGCCTATTTCTTTCGTTCGTCTACGCAGCACAAAGGCTGCCATGGCAAACAAACCGAGGCAGGAAATAAACACTACCACGGCAGAGAAGAAAATCAGCAGGTTGCTGCGCTGGATGTCGGCCTCGACAAAACGACCGAATTGTTCGTTCAGAAAATTGTATTCTATCGGGTTTTGCGGGTCGAAGCGGTCATTGATGCTGCGCAAGGTTGCCAACGTTTGCGCCCAATTGGAAGAGGAAATACGCAAGGTGTAGTAGTCAATATTTTGGATGCTGTTGTTCCAGCAACCGAGGACGAGTGGTTTGAGCGTTTGCCGGAAATCTTCCACCTGAAAATTATCGATCACTCCGGCGATTTGTACCCGAACAGGGCGATCAAACCGCTCGTATTCACCTGTCCAGTTGACGTACGGGATTTCTATCCATTGCCCCACCGGATCGGAAAGGCCGAGTTGCGCAGCAGCCAGCCGGTTGATCAATACCCGGGAGGTATCGGTCGGCATACCGGAGAAGTTGCTGCCTTCCAGTAGTTTAACGCCGTAAGTGTTCAAAAAATCCTGGTCGGCGCCGAGATAGATCATGTCGGGCCCGGATTTATCCTGCTGCCCTTCGGCATATACGCCCACCATAGGCAGGTCTTTCCACTCGCCCGGCACACGCGAACTGACGCATACGCTTTTTACTTCCGGCAGTTGAGAAAACTCGTGTTTGATGGCTTCAAAACTGTTCCGCAATGTTCGGCTGTTGATGTCGACAACCAGCAGGCCTTCCAGGTCGAATCCACGATCTTTCGATTGCAAAAACTGAACCTGCCGGTAAAATACCAGGGTACAGGCGAGCAGGCATATGGAAACGGCAAACTGAAATACGGTCAGGCTACGGCGCAAAGGCATACCTGCGCCGCTTTTTTTATCCTGTGTCATGGCAGCCAGGGTAGTAAGCCGACTGCTGACAATGGCCGGATATACAATAGCGCTCAGGCTTAACAACAGGCCTGTGCCCAACAACATCCCAATCCGGTTGGCCGGGAGCGCCGACCAATCAAACGGTTTGCCCAGCCATTGGGTGAGCACCGGCTGCATGGCCGAAAGCAAGGCCATCTCCAGCAATAATGAAGTGCCAGTGAGCAACATACTTTCAACCAGAAATTGAAACAACAGGCTGCTTCGCGCCGCACCAATGGCCTTGCGAACGCCTATTTCACGCGAACGTTCGAGGTAGGACACATTCAGCAATCCGGTATAATTGAAACATGCTACGAGCAGGATCACCAGGGCAACCCAGAAAAATATGCGGACGTAGAAAGCGTTGCCGGGCATCCAGTTGACACCGCCGTCTACATTCGCTTCTTCTAGGTGAATATCTTCTACAGGTTGCAGGTGAAATTGTGTGGAAAAAGGCTCCTGTTTGGCTGGCCAATTGGATTTGGTCAGTTGCGTGATCTTATCGCCCAGGGTTGTCAGGTTTGTCTCCGGGCGCAATTTCATGTAGGTAATCATGGCGTTTTGATCCCAGGTGGTGGCTACAAAATCCTTCCAGAAGTTCAGGTTGGCCGCCGCCGTTTGAGTTGGCATCATCAGATCGGTATGCAGGTGCGTATTGGCCGGAAAATCTTCCAGCACACCTGCTACCACTCCTTCGAAGGTATTGGTTTTCAGTACTTTACCTGCTGCTGGCAAGGTGCCGAAATAACGTTCCTTGAGTTTTCGGGTAAGCAATAGGGCATTGGGCTGCGAAAAAACCTGTTCGGGCGTTCCTTCCACCAATTGGAAATCAAATACCTCAAAAAAGGAAGGGTCGATGGTCGTAATCTGCTCATAGTTGCGGTTGCCAGGGTCGTTGCCAACTGTCATACGCCCCATCACGAGCAATTGCGTGACGGCCTCTATTTCTGAGAATTGCTCTTTGGCGCCGGTGCCCGTGCGGGGAGCGCATTTCGCAGTTGTCAGCGTCTTCCCCTGGCCATCTTTGGTGTCCTGTAGCAGGCGATAAACATGCCCATGCTGGCGGTCGAAGTTTTTTTCACTGCTTACATAAAAGTTGAGCAGCAGAAAACAGGCAAACCCCAGCGTCAGCCCCAGGAGGTTGACAGCCGTATAGGTTTGGTGCGTTTTAAAATAGCGCAATGCAGTACGAACATAATTGTAAATCATAGCCTGACTGTATTAGTTCTGAATAAATATCAGAGAGGCCAAGACTTGGGCCATTTTTTTAATTTGTTGATATTCAACCGATTATTCCGGTTTCTTGCTATAAGAATCGTCCGAATACGAACAGGCTTGTTCAGGATCGAACGCGATGTGGCGGGCAGGATTAATAAATCACTTCGCTGCTCTGGATATAGGTTACAATGGCTTCTATATCTTCGTCTGTCAGCCTGGAGAAACCGTCCATAATCACAGGTTTGTATTCTTTCCAAACCTGCACCCTTATACATCAGCCATGCAACACCCATTCACTCACTCCGCAGCGACTTCACCGGATTGGCCACTGCCGCCCGAATGCTCTGAAAACTCACCGTAAGCGCTGCTACTGTAAGCGCTGTCAGTCCTGCCGCTGCAAACATCCACCAGCGGATGTCGATGCGGTAGGCAAAATCGGCCAGCCATTGCTGCATGAAATACCAGGCTACGGGCGAGGCCAGTACAATGGCAATGCCAACGAGTTTCAGGAAATCGGCGGCCAGCATGCCGGTGATGCCGCTGACGCTGGCGCCCAGCACCTTGCGAATGCCGATTTCGCGGGTGCGCTGTTCGGTGGTAAAGGCAGCCAGGCCAAAGAGGCCCAGGCACGACACAAAGGCAGCCAGCAGAGCAAACAGCAGGGCTATTTTTCCAATGCGTTGTTCGGCCCCGTACATGCGTTGCAGCGATTCGTCGAGGAAATGGTACTGCACCGGTTGTCCGGGCGAAAATGCATTCCACTGCGTTTCTACGGCCTGTATCACCTGCGCTGCATCGGCGCCCTGCATGCGCAGGCTGAGTGTACCGGGTTCGCCGGACAGTTGCAAAAACAGGCTGCCGATGCTGTTGTGCAGGCTTTCGTAGTTAAAATCCCTGACAACACCGATGATGGTGAGTTCGTCAAAATCCTCGGGCTTCGAATCGACGGCCTTGGTGCGCGAGGTGTACAGTTTCTGGCCAATAGGGTCGGGGTAGCCGAGTTCGTGCGCAGCCGTTTCATTGATAACAATGGCCGAACTGTCGGCCGGGCGGCCTGCTTCGAAATTGCGCCCGGCCAGCAGTTGCATGCCCAGCGTTTGGATGTAATCGGCGTCTACCCGCCAGCGTTGCATGACCTTGTCGCCCGAGCCGGTGGTTCTGCCTTTTGACAGGATGGCGTTTTCACGGTAACTGTCGGGCATGGGCAGGTACGATGTGATACTGGCGCTTTCCACCGCGTTGTTTTTCAGCAGTTCTTCCCTGAATGCAGGCAGTCGATTGCCGAGGGCCCGTGCGTTCTGGATAATCAGCACCTGGCGTTTGTCAAAACCCAGTTCTTTTTGCTGGATAAAACGCAACTGGGTGTATACGAGCAAAGTACACAAAATAAGCGCAGTGGAAATACCAAACTGGAACACTACCAGCCCGTTGCGCAGGGTAACGCCGCGGCCTGCTCCGGGGTTACCGGTTGAGCCTTTCAGCACGCGTATCGACTGAAATGCCGACAGGAAAAACGCCGGATAACTACCCGCCAGCAAACCCACCAGCAGGGCGCTGCCCAGCAGTGCTGCCCCGAAAGCGGGGTGGCTCCAGGGCATCGACAGGGGCCGGTCGCTGAGTTCACGAAAGGCGGGCAAGGCCAGTTGGGCCAGTCCGACGCCCAGCGCCACGGCTATTACGGACAAGGCCACCGATTCGGTCAGAAACTGCCCTGCCAGTGCGCTGCGCGAACTGCCCAGCACCTTGCGTACGCCCACTTCCCGCGCGCGGGTGGCCGAACGCGCGGTGGAAAGGTTCATAAAATTGATGCAGGCGATGAGCAGAATGAACAGGGCGATCGAGCCAAAAATCCACACGTAACGCGCATTGCCGTTGGCATCCAGTTCCGACTGGAAATGAGAATACAGGTGAATATCGCTCAGGTTTTGCATGCCGAAACGCGCATGCTGGCCTGCTTTTTCAAAATCGGCGGTGGTGGTGGCAAACAGGTCATGCAGCAGAATGCTCACCCTGTCCTGGGCCAACTGCTCGAATTTTTTTGCAAACACCTGTTTGTCAACGCCTTTTTTCAGCAGGAAATAGGTAAAAAAATTGTTGGTGTAGCCCCAGTACGGACGCGCAGTTTTCAGGTCGGGATGCTCCATCATGGGGATGAATATATCCGCATGGAAGTGTGTGGTGGCGGGTATGTCCTCAAAAACGGCCGCCACCAGCCTGCGCTCTGCCGAGCGCCCCATCACCAGCACCTGCCCCGCAGCCGCAGCCACAGAGCCGAAATGCGCTTCGGCGCTACGGCGCGAAATGGCTGCTCTGCCCGGCTGGTTGAGGCTGTTCTGCGCATCTCCGGCCAGTATTTTCAAGGGAAAAACCTGAAAAAAACTGCTGTCGGCGCACATTACTTTTTCTTCCCGACTGCTTTGTTCGGTTTGATCTGTGCGGCGGGTGTCCCACATCCCGGCGTGGTTCAGGCGGCACCAGGCTTCTATTTCCGGCAGGGCAGCCGCAGCATCGGGGCCCACTACGGCGTCCACGCAGCCGTGGCGCTCGTTGAAGTCGTTGATGCGGATGTCGTAGGTGGGGCGTACGATGCGGCTCGATTGTGGATTCCAGCGGTCGTAACTGAGTTCGTGGCCGACATACACCAGAATGAGCGTGCAGGCTGCCACGCCAATGGCCAGTCCGCAAATATTGAGCAGGGTATAGAGTCGGTTTTTCGACAGACTCCGCAAGGCTATTTTCAGGTAGTTGGTTAACATATTCAATGGATTGGAATAAAACAGGCAATTCAGGATAATTCCCCACTTTTCAGAAAGCCATCAGAATGCCAAAACGTATAAAGTTAAGGTATTCCGGGCAATCAGAACGCCAATTTTCAATCCATTCACTATCAATTGTTTAGTAAAATAAATGCCTGAAAAAATGTCCGAACCTGAACGCCACCGTTCAAATTCGGACATGCTCACCACTCACCACTCACCACTCACCACTCACCACTCACCACTCACCACTCACCACTCTTTCCTCCTGAACACCTGCACGAAATACACATTATTTCTAATAGCGCCCTGCTGTACTTTGTATTTCACTACGGCAGGTTTGGATTTGCTGTCTGTTTCAATAAACTCGAAAGGCTCGTATTCGGGCGAATGCAACACTTCCAGAATGGCTTTGGTGAATGGATTGGAATAATCGTATTTTGTCATCCAGGCATAGGGATAGCCGTTGAAAATGACGTATTTGGGGCGGAGTTTCTTTAACTCGTTCACGATTTCCTGCTGCCACTGGAATGCTTCCGGAAACTGCGCTTTGGATAAAAAAGGCATGTACATGTGGCGGCTTGGGCTCATTTTGTTCAGGTATATGTAATACTGCGGGTCGGAGCCGAATACCATCACGGTGTCATTGGGCTGCACCACCTTTTTCAATTCCCTGGACAGTATTTCGTGTTCTACAAACGGATTACCAGGCGAATAAACGCGGCTGATGGCTTGCAACGATGGCCTGAAATACAGATCGGACCTGACAAATACATGATGCGCGCCCCACAACAAACCCAGCGACAACAGGAGCAGCGACATTTCATTTCTCTTTTGCAACCACCTGCTTGCAACATCAAATAACAGAGCGCCTGCAATACATCCTGCCGGGAATGCCATGATGTAATAATGCCCGTAAAATCGCATTCCTGGTACAATCGTTAGTGCCGATAAAGCCAGCCAGGTTGCCAGAAATATTTTGTAGGCAGTTGTGAGCCCCGAACGCCAGAGCACCAGCAGCCCGCCCAGCATGACCCAAAAGTAACCTTCATAACTTTTCGATACGAGGAACCAACTGGTCTGGAAGTACAAGCCTGCCCTGTTGTCGTTGGTAGAAGTGGCATAATGCTGCGGATAATCGGACAGCCAGAACTGCGCCTCCTGCATAGTGCCGGATGCCCAAACGATCAGGAAAGCCCCCAATACGGGCAAGACGCCGCCTGCTACCCACCACAACAGCGGTTTCCACACAAATTCCGTTCGCAGGCTCCGCCACTGCATCAACCAGTACACCACGACTGCCACACCAAAAGCGGCGGCTGTTTGTTTGACCAGCACTGCCAGGGCCAGCAATACGCCACTCAGCACCAACATAAAGGGCTGGCTCCGTTTGGGATACTGCAACGCCAGCCACAAACCTGGCAACCCCCACAACAGTGCCACATGCTCGGAGGCAAGATACATACCCGAGGCGCCGGGGTTGAGTGAAAGGAAAATATAGGCCACCGCTGCTACTACTGCTACTTGCCGCCCGCTCAGATGCCGGGCAATCAGATAGGTGAAAAGCGTGTTCGACAAAGCCACAAACAGCAATGCCAGGTGCGGACCTGCGCCTGAATACCCAAATAAACCCACCAGTAAAGCGTAGGAATAAAACAGCCCCGGCGGCTTCATTTCATAAAAATCGTGGTAGGGCTTGCCACCCTGAAGGGCTGCTTTCCCCAGGTAGGTGTACACCGATTCGTCGCGTTCGAGCGGAATATCGATGTATTGCCAGCGAAGCAACACAACCAGCAACAGCAAAATACCTGCAATAGCCCATTCCGGCATGGTCCATGCCGGAACAGCAGAGGGTGGTGAGGTTTGGACAAGAGGGGGTGTTTTGGGAATAGGGGTAGTTTTCGCTTTGTTTTTTGCCATTGTTGGTGAGTGTTAGCGAACAAAAGTAGGGCGATTTTAATTCTCCTGTGTTTCTGTCTTTTCAGCCGCTGCCGGCTCATCTTTTCTGATAATAAACCCCGGGCGTGCTTTCACCTCCTCATAAATCCGCCAGATGTATTCCGCTACAATACCCAGGCAAAACAGCACCAGGCCATTGAAAAAAGCCACCAGTGCAATAATGGTCGTCCAGCCTGGCACTTGAAAACCAAACAGGCGGCTGTGTGCAAAAAAGCGGGCGTAGGTCAGTAAGGGAATCGCCAGCAGGCAAATGATCGAAATGCCCAGTCCCAGGCTGGTGATTGCCCGGATTGGAAAGGAGGAAGAGGCAAAAAACGTGTCTTTGGCCAGCCGCACCTTCTTTTTCCAGGTCCACCGCGATTTCCCCTGCCTTGGAGGCCGGTCGTAAGGAATGTACACGGGGTCGAACCCAAGCCGCAACACTTCCACCACAGTAGAGGTATGGATAGGGTGAATCCGGGTGTTCATGATGTCGACAATTTCGCGGTCGGCCAGAAACCCGTCGGTGCCGCCGGGCGGAAAACTGACGTCGGACAGGCTGTTCATAATCCGATAGTACAAACCCGAAAAAAGATCGCTCCACCAGCCGTCGTCTCTCGACACCCGATAGGAAACGACCAGTTTGTGTCCTTCCTGCCATTTGCGGTAGCAAGCCACCAGCGTATCGAGGGGGCGTTGCAAGTCGTCGGGCATGGAAGTGACACATGCGCCTTTACAAACTGAAAAACCGGCAAAATGCACATAAGGCGACGTATAATTGCGGCTCAATCGGAACGCACGCACACGAGTGTCTTCTTTTGCCAATTGCTGCGCCACTGCCCAGGTATTATCTTTGGAGCCGTCGTCGATGATCAATAATTCGAAGGGAATCTGCTCGGCCTCCAACTTGCCTGTCAGTGCTGCCACAGCAGGACGAAGGCGGTGTTCGCTGTGGAAAGCCGGGATCATCACAGACAGTAATTCCGGGTGGGCAGTTTGTTCCATTTCGTCGTTTTTATCTTGAACTTGCAAAGAAACACCCTCCAACCACCAATTGCAAAATGAATCAACCCATTGCACCGCATACGATACATTTCGACAAAATCGGACATTCCGCAGAAGGCTACCTCGCCATTGCCGAATTTGAAAAAAAACTGCCGTTTGTACCCTTGCGGGCATTCTGGACATATTTTACCCCGCATGAAGTAGTGCGCGGCAGGCATGCGCACTACCGCACCGAAATGGTCATCCTGGCCCTCAATGGCCGCATCGAACTCGAAACGGAAACCCTGCAAGGTAACACCACGCATTTTTTGCTCGATCGGCCCGATGTGGGTGTGTACTTGCCGGTGCTGTGCTGGCACACCATGCAATACTCGCACGATGCTGTGCAACTGGTGTTTACCTCTACCTTGTACGACCCGGAGGATTATATTCGCTCGTATGAGGATTTTTCAAGGATGAAGGATCATTTTTTGTCAGCCTCGACATAGCAGGATGGAACAACTGAAAACGAATTTTCCGCTCGAACTTTTTCCCAAATTTCCATTGAAACAGGCACACTCTACACTTTGTGCACTTTGTGAAACCTTGGTGTCCTTCGTGGTTAAAAAAAATTTACCACAAGGGACACAAAGGTTTCACAAAGTGCACAAAGTGTAGAGTGTGCCTGCATTACACGCAATATCTATACAGATGCACATTCCGTTTTTTTCATTTGCCGCCATGAATGCCGATTTAGGGGAAGCCCCGATGGAGGCGTTCCGCCATTTTTGGGAACAGCAATGGTATATTCTGGGCCATTCGGTCACACAATTCGAAACTGAATATGCCCGCTGGAACGGCACGTCGTTTTGTGTCGGCGTGGCCAATGGCCTCGATGCGCTGCACCTGGCTTTGCGCGCCCTGCAAATCGGACCCGGCGACGAAGTGTTGGTGCCTTCCAATACCTATATCGCTACCTGGCTGGCGGTGTCGCAAGTGGGGGCGAGGATAGTGCCGGTAGAGCCGGATATACGCACATACAACCTCGATCCGGGCTTGCTGGAAGCGGCCATCGGGCCTGCGACGAAAGCCATTTTGCCGGTGCATTTGTACGGACAAGCCTGTGATATGACGGCCATTATGCGTATTGCCGAAAAACACGGCCTGTATGTGGTGGAAGACAATGCCCAGGCGCATGGTGCTGTGCATGCGGGTAAAATGACCGGCAGTTTTGGTCATTTGAACGCCACCAGTTTTTACCCGACCAAAAACCTCGGCGCGCTGGGCGATGCGGGCGCCCTGACTACCGACGACCCGGCGCTCGCCGAGCAAATTCGCCTGCTGCGCAACTATGGCTCTTCCCGAAAATATTACAATGAAGTGCCGGGCTACAACTCACGACTCGATGAACTACAGGCGGCATTGTTGTCTGTAAAATTGCCGTTTCTGGAAAAATGGACAGCACAACGCAGGCAAATTGCCGAATGGTACCATGCACATTTGTCTGATATAGAAGGTATTATACTGCCCCAGGTGTCGGATACGACGGCGCATGTCTGGCATCAATACGTGATCCGTACCGATCGGCGCGACGAACTGGCTGCAGGTCTTGCAGCCGAGGGGATTGGCACTATGATTCACTACCCTTTGCCGCCGCATTTGCAGCAAGCCTACCGGGAATTGGGCTACCAGCGCGGCGATTTTCCCCTGGCCGAAACCATTGCCGACACTTGCCTGAGCTTGCCGATGTACCCGGGTTTGACGGAGGAGGAAGTAACACGGATTGCAACACTGCAACACGGATTACACAGATAAAACGGATTTGCAACACGGATTACGCGGATGTTGACGGATTTGCACGGATTTTATCTGTGTAAATCCGTCAATATCTGCGTAATCCGTGTTGCAGTGTTACGCTCAGAAGAAATATTTCACACCCACCGTTGCTTTCACAAAATTCCTTTCAGGCTTGGGCACGCCCGTCAATCCCAGATCGATGGCCCCTTCCAGGTGGGAGGTGAGGTGCTTGTGTACACCAGCATGCAGGGTAAAACCAAAGGCCCAATCCTGGTTGATAGGCTGGAAAGCGCCCAGTCCTGCGCCTGCGTGCCACCCGTAAGTGCCGGCGTTGAACGGGCGGCTGTACAATACCCCCACGGTACCGCCCGAAACATCCAGATCAGGCTCGAACGTATAGCGCCCGATAACGGCCTCCAGCGCCCAGTTGGGGTTGAGTTGGTAGGTCAGGTCGGCTTCCAGCGCCAGTCCGGGGTCGGCCAGCAGGTCAAAGTTGCCGATAGGAACGGCTGTCCCGAAATGCAGGCTGATACCAAACGGATGTGTGCTGCTGTTGCCGAGAAGCACAGACAGGGGTTCGCGAATGACAGGTTTTAGTGGGTCGATGACGGTGATGGTGACGATCGGATTTTCTCCTTCCGGCACGCGCAATTCGGTGGTGTAGGTGCCATTCAGACCATCCTGGAGCGGTGCAACAGTACCTTTTGAGAGTCGAACGCCGATGCGCCGGCTTTGTGCGGGACCGAAACGTTTGCCAAATTTGTTGACTGGCTGCATGGACAGGCGGTAGCGGTGCATGCCATCCACCACGCCCAGATCGACGATGCTTTGTTGCAAGTCAATATCTTCTGGGCGTGAAAAATCAACGAGCACACATTTGGTTTCCCAGCCCTGATACGCGCCCAGCCCGGGGCGCTGCCCTTCGATGAGCGTAACTACCCGGTAGGTGCCGGTGAGGGTATTGCCGGTAAACGTGCCGGTATAGTTGCCGTTGCCTGAAGGAACCAGCGTTAAAACGGCGCCGCTGGTATCGTTTTTCACCTGATTCACAAAAGTAGAATTGCGCAATAGCGAATCGATTTTTGCCTGCCCATTGTCGAGCGGGTCGCCGGAAGACGTGCTGGGCAGGCTGTTTGCCGACACATTGGTGCGTGCCGCCAGGTCACCGAGGTCTTCGCCGGGTTTGAGCAAAATGGCGCGCACCACAGCATTGTCGACACCCTGCCCGGCTTCCACAAGGTTGAGATTTACATGAATCGGGTCGCCTGCATAAACGATTCCCTGCTCACCAGCATCCAGCCTGGTTTTCAGGTATTTGTCTTCTACCATGACGGAGAGTTCGTATTCAAGCCCGCTCAAAGCATTTACATGCACCTCCCATTCGCCACCAGCCTCATACGGGTCGTTGAATTCGATAAAATAGCGGATGTTGAAGTCATTGTTTTCTACCGGTGCGGAATGTACTGGCTCGCCGTCCTTGAACAGCGTTACAAAGGTTCTGTACAACGACCCTTTGGTTTTACTGAGCCGGATAGACAGGTTATCGACCATCCTGTTTATCTTGAAAGTATGAATCGTGGTATCGCGCGAATCACGCACGGTAGCGTGTCTGTAATCCACAATCCGCGGGCTACCGCAGTCGTACAGCGACCAGGGAATGGTGCTGGTAAAGAAGATGTTCAATTCGGCCGAACCTCCTGTATTCGATTGTGCAAACTCTCCATCCGGCTGGGCCAGCACCTGTAGCAGAGCGGCATCGCTACCGGTGGTGCCGATGGTAAAAATTTTAATTTGGTTGTTCGGACTGTTATCCAGATCGATGCTGCCGCCGGAGGTACAGGGTATTTCGTGCGTGCCGGAATTGTAATCGGGCGGTACCGTCTGATACCCGTCTGTAAACAGGAGAATGGTGCGGTTGTTGGCAGCCGCAGAGCCCTGAATGGCATCGCATATGGCATCGCCAATGGGCGTTCCGCCAGAGGGGTTGATCGTTACGGGCGGGTTGCCTTCCTGAAAAAGTGTTTGTTCGATATAACTTCGGTTGCTCCAGTTGGGCCCCCAGTTGCCACTGTACTTCTGCGATGCCGCCGCGCCGTTGAAATAATACACTTTCAGGATGCCGGTTTGCCCCAGGGCGTCGTTGAGTTGGGGCAGGTAAGTAGATACGGTGGCTTTCAATTCATCCCAGCGGTCATCAGCACTGGTAGTACTAACGGGTGTGTTCATACTACCCGAGCGGTCGAGCAGGATGATAAATTCTTTCGGTGCGCTGCATAGCGGCGGCGCACTGTTTCGGACGAACAGGGTGTATTCCCTATCCTTGATGAGATTTCCCATATTATCACGCGCTTCCAACCTGCCCCGGCAGAGGGTACCGGCAGTGCCATTGGAAACGCGCGGGCTACCGGCAGACGTATAATTCAGGGCGCCTGTGCTGGGGTTTACATCGATTCCGAGGGTTGAAATATCGGAGGTTCCACCCAACGGAATCCAGTCCCAACTGCTGGGAATTTGTCCATCGGACATGGTAAATGTGAGCGGGTAAGGCTTGCCTGTATATGGAGCCGGGTAAGCCTGGTTTTGAACCGCATCCGGGAGTTTGGTGATAGCCGGAAGAATGGTAGGCTGCGCCTCGACGCCCTGAAACACGCTCAGGAAAAAGAGTAGTGCCAGGCAGCACTTCCTGACGGGATGGGCATTAGATGAGATCATAACAAGTTGGATGTAGGTTTTTATTGAATAAGTTGCCCCAGATGATTGGTTCGAATAAAAAGCGTAGAGCCGCTTTCGTCTTCGCCGCCCAAAATAAAACCGTCGTCGCGCGTTTGCGCGAGGTAGTACAATCTTCTCGACAGGGTACCTGCCGGAAACGTTTGTGGCGCAACAGCCGCCGCGCCGTCGCTGATTTTCAATTGAACAAGGTAAGGTAGAAATGCCACACCATCAGAAATGCCGCCGGCTAATGCCAGCCGGCCTTTATTGGTGACAAGTCCTTTGTACAATACCGTATTGGGCAATGAAACCGGCCAGCCGGACAGGTCATTCCCGGAAGCATCCAGTTTGAACACCTTGCCCGAGGCGCCATCGGTACCGATCAACAGGTACGTGTTGTTTTCCAGTGCAATCATATCGGAGGGGATAAAATTGCCGAGGTTGCGTTCCGTTCCAATCACATTAAAATCGGCATCGAGGCGTGCAAAAAACGTGAAAGCGCCTTTTTTACCCGTTATCACGTAGCCTGTACCATTGTTGGCAATGGTGTAAATGCGGCGTTGTTCCTGCGTGTTGGTTTCACTTCTTACCATGGCATTGCCCACCTTGCTCAGTCCGCCGCTGAGTTTCATGTAGTAAAATCGTTTGGGCGGCCCACCTGCGCCAAAATCCTGGTCGCCTGCTATGACGTAGCCTCCATCGCGTTCGATGACAAAACGGCCGGTTTCATTTCCATTGCCTACGCCGGGAATGTTGTCAAACAAGGGATTGGGGAAATTTTGCACCGTGAAATCGGATTTCAGCGTGAGGGCATATATGTCGGTATTAATGTCCAGAGGATTCAGGGTATTTTCTACATTACCCACCAGGATATAACCGTTGGCTGTTTTTCGGGTGCAAAAGATGTTCTGGGCCCCGTTGATGTATGCCGAACCTATAGGATAATCGACCAGATTGGGAGAGCCTTGCAAAGCGCCGGTTGCTGAAATTTTTACCAGATAAAGCGCATCGGAGGTACTCGTAGCCGCCCGAAAACTGCCATCGGAGGCTTCATCCGTGAGCACGGCCCGTTCGAACACACCGGCAGCCACGTCGGATGTGAGCAAGAATGTTTTGGGCTCAATACGCACCCAAATGGTATCCCGATCCTGATCGCCGCCTTGTCCGACGGCTTTCAATACCACCATAAACGTGTCGGGGCGAGCATAGGCATGCGAAGCCGTAGCGCCTGTGGCGGTGCCGCCATCGCCAAAATCCCAGCTGTAGGAAACGGCGTTCTGGCTGGCATTGGCGTCAAAATTGACCGTTGTAACAGGCATGGTGTACACGGCAGGCTGGGCAGTGGTGATCTTGGCAACCGGCGCCGGAAACCCGATGGTGAGTGGTTTGGTTGGAACGACCTCATTTGCACAGGCATCCTGTGCAATGACCAGCGATACCTGATACGTACCTGCCTGCGCATAGGTGTGCTCCGGTTCCGCAGCGTCCGAGGTGCTGTTGTCGCCAAAATCCCAGGTATAGCGCAGGTCGGAGCCACCCACCACCGTAGCCAGAAAACGATAGGTACAGCCAGACGAACAATTGCCGGTATCCGTACGAATAAATTCAAAAGAAGCCGATTCCACACAGTTTATGTCGGGTGTGGTGGCATAATCACAACCGCCAGAAAAGGTGGCGATGGCCATGACAGCAAGATATATGCTGGGAAAAAGTACGTTTTTCATGTGTGGTGGTTTATTTGTGGAGGATTACTTTTTTGGCGCGTTTTGACTTCGGATGCGTATGAATCAGATAAACAATCAGGCTTCCCGTCGCCACGCCTACGCCCGACCAGAGCAGGTATTGGGCCTTTTTGTGCCTGTCGTTGGCATCGTTGTACACGGCTGTGCGGTTGGTGCCTGCATACACGGCCGATTGCGGGTTGGGTGAAGCGAGGTAAATGTTTTTATAGGTAGAATAGGCATCCTGTTCTTTTCGATAGCCAATGCCTGCGGCTACGAGTCCGCCTACAAAGCCCGTCAGTTCCAGCGGCAGCACCCAGCCGCCGGGCTTTTGCGGCACTTTGCCCGGGGCAAAGGCGCCTACGCCAATCTCGTCGGGGTGCATCACCTGTTCGCGGGTGTAGCCATCGCGCTCGAAATACCAGATCACCGTGTGGTTGCCAGCATGTGAGGAGTCGCCTACCCAGTCGAGGGTTTGGGGCACCAGCGATGAATGCGGGTCGATCATGAGGAAAGGCCGGAACGTCTGCACATTTTTGTTGGGTGGCACCTTGTACGTGATTTCCATGCGCCGGCCTTTGATGGTGGCTTGCGCATTTCTGGCCCAGTTGTACGACACCTTGCCCGTCAGTCGCGGTTCGAAGCGCAGGGCTGCATCGCGCGGATGCTGGCCCCGGGCTTTCCAGGCGTCTTCCTGGGCATCCCAGCCGTCGCCCACTTCAAACTCCCGATCACTCGCTGGCGGGTACACGCCGCCCGAGAGATCCTGGCCCATGTTGCGAAACCCGGCCAGCGTCTCTTCCCGCGTAGCCCCGAGCGTGTTGAGTACACGGCCGGCAAAATTGTCGGCATTGAGTTCGAGTTCCCTGCGCACGGCAGGGTTGCGCTCCTGAAGGTCATGCCCCAGAATGAGGTGACCGAGTTCGTGGGCCAACAGGCTGTACACGGCCCATTTGGTTTGCGCATTTTTCTCAAACTGTGTGACAAATGCCGGATTGTATCGGATGTAATTGTTAGAGCCGTCTCTGTATGCTTCTGCATTGCGTGTAGCAGTAGATTCCTGCAGTTTGATGACAATGGCTGAACTGGAGGCGTCCTTGATTTCTTCCAATATCAGCCGCAGCCGTTCGTGCGCAGCAGGGTTGGCAGCAACGGGGTTCTGTGCCTGCAATGCCGAAGCAAGGCAGAACAGCGAGACAATCATGGGGAATATTTTCATGGCATTTATGGTAAAAGGTGGATCAATGCGACCGTAATCCGGTTGAGTTGTCGCTGGGCATCCGCCGGGGCAATCAGGTTGAGTTCACGGTTGCGTATTAGTTGGGTGTATTCGCCCTGCAGCACGGCAATGTCGGCCTGTATCTTGTCGTCAGGCGACTTGCTTTGCTGCAGGGTGGAAAAGGCTCGGGGGAGTTCGCCGGCGGAAACGGCCTCCAGCAGGGACTGGCGAAAAGCGTCGCCTTGCTGCATGGCCTTCTTGAGTTGTTCGCCGGCCATTTCCAGGATTACTTTTTGGTCGGGTTGAAAAATGGGCACTTTCCGCCAGAAAAACAGCCCGAATCCTGCCAGCAGCAGCATATTGAGCGGCGCCAGCCACCAGTACGAACCCTGGAAATAGGCAATCAACCCGTGATCGTTTTGCAACATATTCAGCAGGGTGAGCAATACCAGCACGAGGTACAGCCACAACAGGGCGAGGAGCAGGTAGTGTGCCGCAGGCGGCGTATGCTGCCCGGCATACCGGCTCAGCAGCGCGCCGCCCAGCAGCATAGCCAGGCCGGGTAGCAATAAAACTCCCGCCCAGCACCAGACGACTGGCGCGGCGTCGCCCAGTTTGCCGGTTATGGTTTGTACAAAAACCATCAGCAACACCAGGGTCGTACAAACAGCCCAGGGCCACAGGGAAAAATGCATCGTTCGGGAAAGAGGCTTCCACATGGTGCCGAATATTGGGTCGTTATTTTTTGATTTGATCGAGGATGCCTGCTTTTTGCAGGTGATCTTCTGCGCGGGCGCTCAGGCGGCATTCCTCATGGGCCTGTTTGTTGCTTTCCTCGGCCCTGAATTCGTACACCAGCCCGCGTACCGAATGGCCGTTTACAGATTGTTTGGCCAGGTAGTCGGGCAGGACATTGCCACCGCGTTGCAGCCATTCCTTGCAGCCGTCGACGCTGACGCATCCGGGCTCATACTCCAGGGCCGACTGGTTGGTGACGACAAAGACAAAAACCCGGAAATAAGTAGGGTCGGGGAAAAACATCTTGCTGAAATAGTCCCAAACCCCGTCAAAACTGGGGCGGGGCGGGTAGTCGAGCCAGCGGTTATTCCCGGCAATCGACGACAGTGCAGGCGCAGCGCGAAACTGTTCGGCGGCTGTAACGATGGCGAAACCATTTTTCACAGCAAAATACCTGCGGTCGGTGTAGCCCTGTTTGTCCAATGCCCTGCAAATGCGGAAATTGATGTCGCCCAGTACCGCACAGCCTTCAAAGCGGCGGGTATTGAGGGTGCATTCCTTTGGGCAGCCGCTTTTTTTGAAACGAGGCAGAGGGCTGTTTTCTACATCGGAAGGGTTGTTGCCAAAACTCAACCCCTTGTTCAGGGCTTCAGCCGTATTCCAGCCTGTGGAAATGCCGGTTTTGCGCTCTTTGAAAGGGTAGGCGGCCAGGTAAGAGTACGGGAACGCTTCTACCTGCTCCAGCAACACATCCAGGCTGGTGAAATCGCCGATTTTTTTGACCACACTCGCAGCAAAGCGGTCGGCTTCGGCTTCTTCCCGGATTCTTTTTCGGGCGTCCAGGCTGTGTGCCAGGTGCAAATGCCCGATTTCATGTGCCAGTAAAAAATAGGCCCAGGGACGCCGCATGGCCATCAGCGATTTCAATTCGCCCCGGTTGTACAGCAGGTATTTGCCTTTGGCATCTGTTACGGCTGCCACGCTCGATACCCGGGCGTTCATGACCTGAAACGAAGCGCGATCCACGCCTGCCAACTGGCAGATCGTATCTACCATTTTTTCAACTTCAGCATCATTGCTGCCCTGCCGGGGCTGAGTGCCGAAAAAAACACCGGTGTACAAACAGCGGTGTACCGTGTCTATTTGAAGTGCCTGGGAAAACAGGGGAAATGCCAGCACGGCGCAAATGGCAAAAACAGAGAGTTTTTTCGTTGCCATAGTATGGAGGTTTATCCCTTATATGTACATAAAACACCTTCCCGTGAACAGGATTTATTAAAAAAAAATTGAATTTTATTTTTGAAACAAGCCTCTTTCTGCTGATGCTCCCAACGTTTTTGTAAATTTGGGTTGTCTACCGTGCATATTGTTCACCAGACAACATTCTTATTGTTATGAAAATTTCCAAATCACTCTTGCACGCCATCTTTGCTGGCGTCACTGTTGCGGCCACCGCTACTGCCTGCGAACATCAGAAAAAAGAGACGGCTCAAATTCACTTTCCTTCCTGCCCTTCCGATTGTGATATTGACCATGCTATTGATCTGCGAAATGAGGGGAATGGAGAAGGTGAAGAGGCGCCAGTACCCGGCAACTGCCCTGCCTGCGGAATGGGTTAATAATTTCATTTTTTGAGGTGTTTGTCCGGGGGTATCTGTTGGGTATCCTTCGGACATTGGTTTGTTTTCACCCGGCAACCGCCCCGCAAACCCACACACCCCACAGGGCGTTGCCCTGGGCTATTGGGTACGCCCTTTCAGGGCTCTCTCGATTTACCCTCTCACTCTCTCACCTCTCACCCTCTCACATCTCTCACCCTCTCACCCTCTATCATGCTTTACCCTTCCATAGCCTGCAACCTCGATACCGATATTCTGCTGGCGGCGCTTCCGTTGCTGGAATCGGAGCGGGTGCAGGCACTGGAATGGTCGTTTGATACCCTGTATCAGGTGCGGGATATTCCGGCGTGGTTCGACGAGTTGCTGCTCGAATACGGGCGCGCAGGGAGGTTGATCGGACATGGCGTGTTTTTTTCACTGTTTTCAGGCCGCTGGTCGCCCGAACAGGCCCAATGGCTGGAGCACCTGAAAAAGCAGTGCAGTGTTTTTCAGTTCGACCACATTACCGAACACTTCGGTTTTATGACGGGCGCCGATTTTCATTCCGGTGCGCCGATCAGTCTGCCATTCACCGCAAGTACGCTGGCTATCGGGCATGACCGGCTCCGGCGCATTCAGGAGGTGTGTGCCTGCCCGGTGGGGCTGGAAAATCTGGCTTTTGCCTATTCCCTGGAGGAGGTGAAACGGCATGGAGATTTTTTGAACCGACTGGTAGAACCTGTAAATGGCTTCATCATCCTGGATCTGCATAATTTATATTGTCAGGCTCACAATTTTGATATGCCAGCCGAGGAACTGCTGGATTTGTACCCACTTGAACGGGTGCGGGAAATACACATTTCCGGCGGGAGTTGGGAAAATTCACCCTTGCTGCCCGAACGCCCGGTGCGCCGCGACACCCATGACGACGCTGTGCCAGCAGAGGTGTTCCAATTGCTGAGAAATACCATTCCGCTGTGCCCCAACCTGAAATTTGTGGTACTCGAACAAATGGGCACCGCCCTGCACACCGAAGCCAATCGCAGGCAGTTCAGACAGGATTTTGATGCCATGCATACCATTTTGGAGGCATTCGATGCGCCTGCCCAATCTACTGGGAATACATTTGCGCCTTTTTCATTGCCTGCATTGGGTACTCCTTTGGAAGATGCCGATCTGTACCGGCAACAACGTCAGTTGTCGGAAATACTGGAAACAGCCGACTCCTATGAAGCAGCGCGGCAGATGCTGGAAAATTCCGACCTCGCCGGAACCGCCTGGGGAACAGAACACTGGGCGCCATATATGCTGGAAACGGCGATGCGCATCGCCCAAAAATGGCAAAAGGGCTTTCAGCAGCCTGCCTGAAGGCTGCGCAACAACATAATACCAAGGGAGAGCCGCACGTTTGACATTCATTTCACTTGTAGCACTCCCGAAGCCATGAAAAAGATTGTTGTTCTGATGCTGGGCGTTTTTCCTGCGTTCAGCCCCTGCCATGCGCAGGATGCCCCACCAGCCCCTTCGTCCTATCCACCCTGGTATAAACCGCCGGGCGAGCCATACCCAAAGGAATTAAAAGATATTAATGCGGATGGTCTGGTTGATACCATCCAAAGCGATCAATCATCCGGAAGTGGATTCAGCGGTACTTTTTTCAGTATTACAAATGGGAAAACAGGAGAACAGTACACGGTGGAGCCGGAATACTGTTTCTGCTCCTTGTACAGCCGCATTGATATTCCACCTGCACTGCTGAAACCTGAAAATGCAGGATTCAAAGCATACCTCGAACAGCATGTTTTTTCCAGCCCCCGACGACAAGATCCCGATGCATCGCTGCAATGGATTCTGGAAAGCAGGGCCTGGCAGAAGGAGATTTCCGACAATCTTTACTTTGACACACGTATACACCTCGGACTGAAATGGCACAACCTGCCCGTTGAAATTCCGTCTGATTATTACACGGAATATCAGGGCGAGGGTGATACAAAGGCCTGTTTTCTGGATTATGCCGGCAGAAACCACTACCTGAATTGGAAAGGTGATACATTACAGATACGCTATTCCGATGATTCCTTGCGTATCCTGTCGACGATGCACGGCATGCTGCTTCAAAAGAATAACCGCTATGCATGGATTTTTGTAACTGATCCGGAAGTGACAGGCGCTCCCGACAAACTCCGTTGGGCCTCCATTGGTCAGGTTAAAGTAGTGGGCTCCTGGCTATTGATGCGGCATCACAGGCCTGTATTTTCTGATGATAAATTTTTTATGGTCGACCTGCAAACAGGTAAATGTGCCGGATTCAAGATAGATTTACCGCTTGATATGGATGCTTTGATGAATGCCCCTGCGCCCGAAGTTTTGCAAAACCAGGTGTTTTTGCGTATTCTTCAGGCATTCAAAAATATCTAGCAAGACTTATTTACATGAAATCAATCCTGTTCAGCACCCTCCTTTGCAGCCTCTTCCTGATCGGTTCTGATGGCCCTAATTACGAACGCTGGGAAGAATACCTCGGCGGCCCCGATCGCAACCATTATTCAGCCCTTACACAGATCAATACCGGAAACGTCAACCGATTGCAGGTAGCCTGGACCTACGAGGCGCCGGACACGGGCCAGATGCAGATGAGCCCGATCATTGTCGATGGCGTCCTGTATGGCGTCACGGCAGGCGTTCAGGCTTTTGCCCTAGATGCGGCTACCGGAAAGGAAATATGGCGTTTTGGCGACCCGCTAAAAGCCTGGCACAGCACCAGCCGGGGCGTGTCATATTGGTCGGATGGCAAGGAAAAACGTATCCTTTTTACCGCAGGCCCCAATCTCTGGGCACTGAATGCCACAACCGGCAAGCCCATTGAATCATTCGGGAAAAGTGGCGCAGTCGATCTGCATGAAGGCCTGCCGCGTCGGGCCCAGGGTAAGTTCATTATTTCCAATACACCCGGCACCATTTTCGAAAACCTGATTGTCATGCCCGTTCGGGTGTCGGAAGGTAATGATGCGGCGCCGGGCGACATTCGCGCTTTCGATGTGGTAAGCGGCAAACTGGTGTGGACATTCCATACCATTCCTTACCCCAATGAACCGGGTATGGAAACCTGGGAAAACAAATTTGCTTTTCAAAACAATGGCATCGGCGGGGCCAACAACTGGGCCGGGATGGCCGTCGACCGGGAAGCAGGCATCCTGTTTGTACCGACAGGTTCGGCCGCGCCGGATTTTTATGGAAATAACCGCAAAGGCGACAACCTGTATGCCAACTGCCTGCTGGCACTCGACGCCCGCACGGGAAAACGCCTTTGGCACTACCAATTTACGCACCACGACATCTGGGATCGCGATTTGCCTGCCCCGCCCAATCTGTTGCAGGTAAAACGAAACGGCGCAGTGGTCGACGCTGTCGCACAAATCACCAAACAGGGTTTTGTATTCGTATTTGACCGGAAAACCGGCGCACCCTTGTTTGATATCAAGGAAATGCCCGTGCCGGCATCCAGTCTCGAAGAGGAGCAAGCCGCGCCGACGCAGCCTGTGCCCGTATTGCCCCGACCCTTCGCCCGGCAGTCGGCCGACCTGACAGAAAAAGACCTCAGCCCTTATGCGCCCAACAAGAAGGAATTGTTGAACCTGTTCAATACCCTCGACAAAAGGATGTATGCGCCGCCCAGCCTGGAAGGTGCATTGTTGCTTCCTGGCTACGACGGCGGTGCAGAATGGGGCGGCGCAGCAGCCGATCCTGCCGACGGTATTTTATATGTAAACTCCAATGAAATGGCCTGGATGCTGCAAATGCAGTCCGCAGGTGGTGAAAAAAGTGCAGGAAACCTCTCGCCTGGCGGAAAAATATACCAGGAGAATTGTGCGTCCTGCCACCAGCCCGACCGCAGCGGACTGGCCGCCAGCGGATTTCCTTCCCTGCTGAAAATACAGCAGCGCAGCCGCGATTTTACCACACAAATGATCGAACAGGGTAAAGGTATGATGCCGGGTTTCCCGCAGATTTCCGGTGAAGCGCGAAAAAACCTGCTGGACTTCCTGTACGGTACGGAAAAAACAGAGAAGCCCGCATTCGAAATTGTTACATTGACCAACCCCAACAATACGACTTTGTACCAACATACCGGCTACCACAAATTCCTGGACAGCAACGGATTGCCAGGTATTGCGCCGCCCTGGGGTACCCTGAGCGCCATCGACCTCAATACGGGCGAATACCGCTGGCGCATTACACTCGGTGATACGGAATCGCTGCGGGAAAAGGGCAACCCGCCAACCGGTTGTGAAAATTACGGTGGACCGGTTTCCACCGCAGGTGGGTTGCTGTTTATTGCGGCCACCAAGGATGGGAAATTTCGTGCTTTCGACAAAAAAACGGGGGCTTTGCTATGGGAAACCACCTTGCCTGCTGCCGGATTCGCTACGCCTGCTACTTATGAGGTGAAAGGCAAACAATACGTTGTAGTAGCCTGTGGCGGTGAAAAACTGGGCACGCCAAAAGGAAATAAAGTGGTGGCGTTTTCGCTGCAATAGATCATACCAGCAACTCCAGTTGCCGGAACACGGGGATTAATTCCCGGCCTTTTTCACTCAGCGCATATTCAATGTGAAGCGGCTTGAGGCGTACCACGTTTTTGTCGAGCAGTTGTGCCGTTTCCAGTTCTTTCAATGCCAGCGCTACCGATTGCTTGCTGGCGCCTTTCAATTGACGCAGCAGGCTGTTGAAACGCAGCGGGCCATCCTGCGCCAGGCGAAATATTTGCGGCTTCCATTTGCCGGACAACATTTTTAACAATCCCTCTGCGGGGCATTCTTCTTGCATGGTGGTCAACTTTTTTTGACTAATTGTGCAGCCAATCCGACGCCTTTACCTTTGCGTCAATAAAAAGCATAACCCGCAACATGCTGCGATTGTTCTCATTTTTCTTCACCGTGCTGCCGGCCATGCTTGGGGCCCAGTCGGCACAGCACACACCCGCCATTACCCGTACTATGAACAGCAACCCACTGATTTGCGACCCCGAGGAAGGCATGTGTATCATGCCGGGCCCGACGGCCACAGGCAGCGAACCTGCGCCTTCAACAGGAGTTAAAATCGTGTATTTCACCGACCCGATCTGCTCCTCCTGTTGGGGTATCGAGCCGCAACTCCGCAAACTCAAACTGGAATATGGCGACAACCTCGATATTGAATACCGCATGGGCGGGCTGCTGCCTTCCTGGGATGTGTACAACAGCGGCGGCATCAGCAAGCCTTCCGATGTAGCGCACCACTGGGATGAAGTGAGCCGATACTACGATATGCCGATCGACGGCGACGTATGGCTGGAAGACCCGTTGCCCTCCTCCTACCCGCCTTCCATCGCTTTCAAAGCGGCGCAGATGCAGGACTCCAAAAAAGCAGTTGTGTTTTTGCGCGAACTGCGCGAATTGCTGTTTTTGCAGAAAAAGAATGTCACGAAGTGGGAATACGTACAGCAGGCTGCCGAAGCGGCCGGACTGGATGCAAATCGCCTGCAAGCAGATATGGAAGGCCCTGCCAAAAAGTTGTTTGAAGATGACCTGGCGTTGGCCCGACAAATGGGCGTGCGCGGATTTCCAACGCTGTTTTTCAGCAATGAAGCAGGACAACAGGAAAAAGTGTACGGGGTAAAACCTTACGAGCAGTTTGAACGGGCGGTATTGCAAATATTCCCGACTGCCAGCAAAAAGGCCATCGATCCTTCGTGGCAAAGCCTGTTCGGACATTACCCGACCCTGACAGCCAAAGAATTTTCGGTGCTGTCGAATACGCCCAGGGTCGAAGCGGAACGGCTTTTGCTGGCACTGAGCCAATCAGGTCACTTGAGTGTGCTGGAAACCAAAAACGGGCGTATGTGGCAAAAGATTTGACAACTTTTTGAAAGTTGTCAAATCTAAAAAATGAGGTGTGGAAAGATTTGACAACTTCTTAAAAGTTGTCAAATCTGAAAAATGAGGTAAGGCAAAAGATTTGACAACTTTCAAAAAGTTGTCAAATCTAAAAAACGGGGTAAGGCAAAAGATTTGACAACTTTCAAAAAGTTGTCAAATCTAAAAGCCAGGCCTAATCGTAAGCGAAGAAACTATTCGCCACTTTCAGTGCCATTCTTTCCGAACGATCGTCGTACACAATCACCACGAGCAGGTTGGTGCTGCTTTCTGTGTCCATCAGGGCCATCAACAGCGCATTGACGCCGTCTTTTTTACCCAGAACATAGTATCCAACGAGGTCCTGCATTTCTGCTTCATCGGCATTGTCCACTACATCGTATTCCAGTTCCTTTGCCATTTCCACCACTGCTTCTGCGAGGTGTTCTTTTGTCAGATTTTCATCCTGAATAGGAATGATGCTCAGAAACAGGTTGTCGTTGGCGGCAGTATACTCTTCTGCGTTGTTGGTCTGTATTTTAAAGTCGGTAGGCACGGTAAATCCGATGCCGTGGGTGTCCCAGCGCATTTCCTGTTGGGAAAAAACACTTTGCTGAGCCAGAAACAGTAAGGAGAGTAACAGGGTTCGGTTAAGCATTCGGGTAGACATTGTTTGAATGGTTTTGTTATGAATGGGGTAAAGGTAGTGTTTTCAATGTTTGACCACCCGATTATGCCTGTAATTCTGTGTGTACGGCCTCCCAGCCAATGATAGCGGCCTTGCGCACAGGGCCCCAGTGGTAGCCGCCGAGCAATCCGCTCGACTGTATGACACGATGGCAGGGTATGAGAAATGCGACCGGATTATCGCCGATGGCTGTACCCACAGCCCGCGATGCGCCCGGGCGTGCTATTTGCCGGGCAATATCGCCATAGGTGGCCAGTTTGCCTTTGGGTATTTTCAGCAGTGTCTCCCACACTTTCAACTGAAAATCGGTGCCCTTCAGGTGCAGTTTGATCTCGTGGAGTTTGCTCCAGTCATGCGAGAAAATGTACAGTGCATTCTGTTGCATCCTATCAAGCATTTGCTGGTAGTGCGCATTCGGGAAATGCCGTTTCAGGTCGTTCAATGCTGCATTACCCTCTTCGGCAAATGCCATGTAACAAATGCCTTTGTGGGTAGAGGCCACCAGTATGTTGCCAAACGGGCTTTCGGCAAAACTGTAGCGAATATCGAGCCCTGCGCCGCCATTCTTGTATTCGCCGGGCGTCATGCCTTCTATGTTGACAAACAGGTCGTGGAGCCGGCTGGCGCCTGAAAATCCGGTTTCCATGGCCGTTTCGAAGAGGGTGGCCCCGTCTTGTTTCAGCATTTTTTTGGCATGCTGAATACTGATATACTGAAGAAATTTTTTGGGGCTGGTGCCTGCCCACTCCGTAAACATACGCTGGAAATGGTACGGACTGAGGTGTACCTGCGCAGCCACTTCCGAGAGTTCGGGTTGTTGCGTAAAATGTTGTTGCATGTACTCGATTGCCTCGGCAATCCGCTGAAAATCGATGTGCTCTTGTGCCTTCATTTTTTTCAATTTGATGGTACAAAAGTAGGGGGAGGTGGGGAGGGCGACGACCCGAAAGTTGCGGAGTTTTTTAGAGGTGAGAAGTGAGAGGTGAGAAGTGAGAGGTGAGAAGCGAGATTACGTATTTTTCAGAAACACCTTTGAAATGGCTTCGCTGACGGAGTGCACCTGAAGTTTTTCATAAATCCGCTTCACATAGGTGCGCACGGTTTCTATACTGATATTCAATTCAGCCGCCACCATTTTATAACTAAATCCGCGGGAGAGGGCTTTGACGACTTCCAGTTCGCGAGCGGTCAGTTTGTCGAGGTCGACATCGCGTTCGGCGGGTTTGCCCGGGAATAACTGAAGTACTTTGCGTGCTATGACAGGCGACATAGGCGCACCGCCTTCCGTTACTTCCTTTATGGCATCCAAAATGCGTGCAGGAGCCGTTTTTTTAAGTAAATATCCGCTGGCACCGGCACACACTGCCTCAAACACTCGATTATCGTCGTCAAAAACGGTCAGCATGAGCGCTTCCACCTGTGGATGCGCTTTTTTCAGTCGGGCTACCCCTTCAATTCCGCTCATACCAGGCATGTCTATGTCCATCAATACAACATCCGGACGAAGTGTGGCGGCTTGTTCAACAATTCCTAGACAGTTGTCAAAAGCGCCACTGAGTTCGAACCCTTCCGTGCCACCGATCAGTGCCGCCAGTGCGCCACGCATGTCAGTATTGTCTTCATAAATCAAGGTGCGGATGGGCATAGGTCATTAAATATATGATGGGGCAAAGATGCTTTGAATGAATAGATGAGTCAATCCCATAAAGATGTGACAAACTGTGGTGGTCAAAGCGGGATAATCAGCAAAAGTGAAAAACCGCCTTCGGGTTTTTGGGACGTACGGAATACCGCTCCGATCAAATGGGCCCGGGCAGCCATATTCTTTAGTCCGTTGCCACCGCTTGAATATGCGGCAGTACTTTCCTGCAACCCGATTCCATCGTCCAACAACTCGAATACCAGGTTTCCTTCTTCTTTTTCAAGGGAAATATAGGCATGTCCGGCCTTGCTATGGCGCGCACAATTGGTAACTGCTTCTTTAAAGATCAGGTAAAAGTTTTTTCTGATTTCCAGCGGCAGGCTCATTTTCTCCACGCCTTCGCCGATGGTAAAATGTGGCATAATACCGGCGCCTTCCAGTATTTCGGAGGCAAAACCCGCCATTCGGCCGATGACTTGATCCATGGCGTCGTTCTGCGGATTAACGGCCCAAACAATGTCGCTCATGCTATCGAGTGCCGCCCGGGCCTTGTCGCCAATATTGTCCAACGCTCTGCTGTTGCCGGGCATGCTTGTCTGCGACAGGATGCTGATTGCGCTCAGGGTGCTGCCCACTTCGTCGTGCAGGTCGCGGGCAATGCGGTGGCGCAGTTCTGTTTGCCGGATGCGTTGTATCTCGCGGTAACGGAAAATGGCGTAAAAAATGCCACCTATGGCTGTCACACACAGCAGGTAGAACCACCAGGTACGATAGTAAGGCGGTCTCACCCGAAGCAGCACTACGGCGGGATCTTCACACAAAAAGCCGTCGGCATTAATGGCCCAAACCCGGAATGTATAATGCCCGCCATCCAGGTTGGTGTATACCGCCGAGCGACTAGTACCGGCGTTGCGTGGGGCAGCGTCAAAACCTTCCAACTGGTATCGGAAAGTGATTTTTTCCGACTGGTAAAAATCGGGACAGGTAAACTCAAAACGCAGGATATTCTGCGCATGCCTAACCGTAATGGAAGGTTCAGTGTTGGCAAACAAGTCGACAGGTACCCGTTCATCCAGCGCAAAAACATCCGTAATATAAGGCTTTACATTGGTTTTTACCAGATTGCTACCCGGATTCCAGGTAGAATAAGCATAACTAAACCCGGCGTGAAGCACGTCTCCATCGCGGGTGAGGATACCGGGCACAAAACTTTCCGCCAGCCCGTCTTCTTCCGCATATCTTTTGAATCGACCGTATTGCGGGTAAAAAGCAAAAATACCATTGTCGGAATTCATCCACAATTGTCCTTCAGGTCCAGGCAACATGGAACGAATACGCATATTGGAAAGCCCCTCGGCGGCTCCGAAATGGCGAATACGACTGCTGGTTTTGAGATATTCAGTAAGGCCGGAGGAATGTATCACCCAAAATGAGGTGTCTGTTTCCACCACATCGACAGGATGAATCGTTTTTAGAACCAGTTCAGGCCGTGGGAAGCACCTGCACGCTGTATCATAATCGTTGTGACGTACGCGCAAAATGACCGAGTCTGAACAGAACAGCGCAGCATTATCACGGCCACTTGTCAGTTTAAAAACGGGTTTATCGGCATCTTTTTCATTTTTGGGGAAGCGGATGGGGGTATATGTTTTTGACACCGTGTTGAACAATCCGGCTCCGGAATAGTGGCGAAGCCATATGCCATTGTATCCATCCGATATTAATTCCACAATACCGTTAGTACCCAATTCATAGGTTTCAGTGTTGAAGTTTTGATCGATACGCACTATTCCTGTATTGGTAGCCACCCATAAATTCCCTGTTTCATCATATTGGATATAATTGACCTTACCCCAGTTATGCCCTCCATTTGCTCTTGTATCGTTTGGTAGAAAGGATTTTACTACGCTTTGTGAGGCTTTATCAAACAGCAGCAACATATCTGCGGTGGCTATCCATTCCTGCTCCGGATGCTGGAATCGAGTAAGCACTTTCCGCACCCTGCTTACCTGTTCTTTTTTCAGCCAGGGAATATGTTGAGTTTGAAAAGACAACTGACGACCGTCTAATTTGGCTATGCCTTTTTGGCCGGCTAACCAAAGGGTTTGGTTTTTTGTTGTAAACAGAAAGTTGATCCAATTTTGCAGTATACCATTTTTTCCATGCGAATCGGAATTAAATTGTGCTACGAACTGTCCCGTATGAATCTGTAGCAATAAAATACCGCTGCTACAGGTGCCTATCCAAAGGATACTATCGCCTGTAATACCGGGAACAAACTGAATACTACCGGCGCAAGCCGGTTTCAGGTCGCCGAAGTATTCATCCGCATTGGTTTTTACCCATCCTGTTGCTTTATTTCTAACATCAATATAATAAAATGTATCGATGGAAGAGGCTGCCCATATTTTTCCATCATACTGATAACGCAGTTCATAAAACTGGATAGATTCGAAAAAACGTTTCTTGTCTCCAGAATCTGGATCAAAAAAAGTGATTCCTTGTTCCCCAGAACACCACAGATTACCATCAGGATCCAGTTGCATATAGCCGGTCCTCGTGTCAGAAAGCGTCAACACCTGTTTTTTTGCACCAGTACTCATTTCGTATCTAAAAACACCTTCACGTTCCTTTACCCACAGACAATGCCTTGCCGGATCAACGACAAAATTGATCAATCGATCCGTCGTTTTTTTACCCCATTTTGCAACCTGTGGTGTAAAAATCCCTGTGAAAGCAAAGGTGTCAGATACTCGATCCAGGCGATAAAAGTAACCGATTTGATTCAAGCACCATACTTCATCCCGAACACAATATACTTGTTCAATTTGGTTAGTCGCCGATAGAAGTGTGCTGTCTATTACCGACATTCGGTAATTCCTGAAATATTGTCCGTCAAACCTCGATAACCCATCGCGAGTGGCCATCCAGAGGAACCCATGTACGTCCTCTGCCATAGTAATTACCTCAGAAGCAGGTAAACCCTGGGCAGTGGTATACGGCGTAAAATTAAAAGCCGGAATGTTTTGTGCGCATTGACAAGTGGCATGTAATACGAACCACACCTGAAAAGAGGAGCGCAGAAACTGACGAAAAAAAGAGCGGGCATTCATGTTTTGGGGAAGCAATATGTGTAACAATCTTCATGCAAGATAATGCATATGAAGAAAAGATACTGCATCCTTGATGAAATAATCGAATATTGACCAGGATGCCTCCGTGTTTACGGCACTTTCACCATACAGACGGGCGAAAAAGCCGACTCTTTACCGTCTTCATATATCACTTTAAACGTGTACTCATACTGACGACCAGTTCTCACATCGGTATCGACAAATTCCGATGCATGCCCGGCCTGAAATGCGGAGCAGGTCACAAATTGCCCGCCTTCCACTGCCTTGTATAGCACCAGCCGGTAGTTGCCGGTGTAGGGGTAGCGCCAGCGGATGAGTACTTTTTTCTGATCGTCTAACTGCGCTGTGAGGTTTTGCACAGCCGGTTTTAGCCTGAAATCAGGTATTTTGAGTGACAAAAGCCCCGACGGGCGCGACAATAAGCGAGCGTCGTCTTCGGCCAGTACCTGATATTCGTAGGTGCTGCCCGGCGTAGCGGAAGTGTCGGTGTAAGTGATAAACGGGTCTTTGGAAGTGCTCTTGAAAATCATTTTCCAGTCGCCCTTACCCGATTCCCGGCGCAGCAGCCGGTGCGCCACCACATCTTCGCTGCTGCTGGCGGCCCAACTGATGCGCACCCGACCCCGGTCGATCTGGTAATCGGAAAACAGCGGCGGCGAAGGAGGAATGGTATCGGGCTTGCTGAGTTCGAGCAAGGAGGAGAAAGCAGAGTGATTGCCTCGCATATCCACAGATACTACCCGGTAGTAAATTTTTTCTGTCAGGGTGTTCAACGGAATGGTATCCAGAAACACCGTATCGAGCAGTGTTTCGGGCGTAATGCACACCAGTTCGTGATCGGCGGCATTGGAATAATGCACTGTGTAACCTTTCAAATCGCGCTCCGCCCCGAGGTTCCAACGCAGCCGTACGACGCCGTTCGTATCGATGCTTCCGGCCAGGCCCGTCGGTGGCATCGGCGGCAAGGTATCGGTTACGTGCCCATATGAATACAGCGACACACTGCCATTGCCCGCCGTGTCGACGGCTATCACCATGTAAAAATTGCTGCCATCTTCATCGGCTTTTTCGTCCGTAAAACGGCGGGTGTTTTTTGGCAAAACGGTTTTGGTCAGCGGCTGGTAACGGCTGTCGACCTCCGAACTGCGCACCACATGAAAACCGGCAAAATCGGGCTCCAGGCTGCTTTTCTCCCAGGTAATATTCATTTTCCCTTGTCCCAGGTACTCCGCCCGCACGTTTTCGGGCGGTGCGGGCGGAGTACGATCGCGGCCCATAGCCCGCACGGGCAAGGAAGGTACGCTTTGCATCCCAAAAGCATCAATGCCAATGAGGCGATACCAGGCAGGCACGTAATTGCGCCCGGTGGAATCCTTATAGGCAAACTCCTTGCTACCAAACGAACTATAACTGTCTGAAACAGGCAGGGTGTAAGGGGTCTGGTTGAGCCGACGATATGTTTTGCCTTCGTCGTCGGAGCGCTCCACAAAATAGGCTGTGAAATGCTGCTGGTGCCATTCACGCTCCCAGAAAAGGGTTACGCTGCCTTCGTTTTCGCCCGGCGCCATCAGCCGGGGCGGCAGCACCACGGCTGCAAAATCTGTTTTTACAAAAAAGTAATCCTGATCGGGCAGTCCCGGCATGGTATCGGGTGTGGCAAAACGAATGCGGTAGGCATACACCTGGTCTTTTTCGATGCCGGTATCCTCAAACGACAGTCCGAGCGACTGTGCCGCCGGTTGCGATAAATCGGCCGACAGCAAGGCGAAGCCCCAGCGCGATTTCAGGTCGGCAATCTGGTCGGTAAGGTTGGTGGCAGACACTGCACTTTTCCCGAAAACAGTTTGGGCGGCTACGGCCACATACGGGTTTTTCCCGTCGGCATATGCTTTTTTGAAATCTTCCTGTGTGCCCAACCGAATGGGCTGCGCCGTGAGCGGCAGGTAGGATGCCGGGTCCACGTAGCCTTTTCGCACCGAAGCGCGCTCCAGCCAGTAGCCGTACCGGTTGCCATGCAGCCAGTGTTCGGGTGAGGCGGGCGCCCACCGCAACAACACCGAATGGCCTGTATAACGGGCCAGCAGGCGCAGCCCGTCGCGGGGCTGCGCCAGGCTATCAGGTGCTGTCGGCGCCTGTGCGTGAGCCTGTATGAAGAAAAAAGCGAACAGTATTATGCACCAATAAAAGCGAACGATTTTCATATGGCAATTTGATTTACGGGATGTTGAAGAAGAAGGAAGAGAACTGAAAGTAGTTCACAACCGGCTGATAAATAATCGGACTCGCTGGTGGGTCGTTTACCGGGAAGGTGCCGTTGCTGCCCTGTGTAGGCGCGGGTGTCGGGAACGTGCCATTGCTGCCGCCTGTCTGGAATGTCAGGCTGCCGATGTTAAAAGTTAAGCCAACAAGCGGCGACAATGCAACGAAATGAAATTCACGTTCCGTACGGGCTGTATTCGCCGGAACACTGATACCGTTTTGCAGTCCCGGTGTAGGAATGTTAAAATCAAACCTTACGCCGTACGTACCGTTGCCGACCGGAATGCGCTGGAAAAGCGGTGGCATGATCGAGCGCAGCAGTTCCCGATTGGCATGGTCGCTGTTGCGCAGGCTGTTGAACTGGGCCTCGTTGAGACGATGCCGCTCTTGTACGGCGCCTGTAATAAGGCCTTGTGAATCCCACCCGTCAAAACCTGCCGGTGTTTTGCAATTGAACAATCCCGACCAGTAGTCAGCACTATGGCTTTCGAGTGTGCGGCTGCCATCCTGAATAAAGTAGTTGATGGCGTTGCAGGCGTTCATATCGCCTTTCAGCGAGCCGTAATGGTGCTGTTCCATCCAGTTGTAAATGTCGGTAGCGGAGCCAGCAAGCATGTAACCCGACGGACCGTTGACCAGTTTCGAATCCAGCATTTGCTGATACGTTTCCATCAATCTGCTGCGGTGTTCGTTGACGATCTTGTGCGTTTCATATTTCAGGTTGTACACCAGCGCAGTGTTGCTCATGGGTAGGTCCGCCGCACCCGACGCTTGAATCGGGCGCGGATGCAGGGTTTCTTCGTTTACCTGCGCTGTTATTTCATCTACATCCAGCGGGGGCTCTCCGATCGGCAAGCCAAGCGCCAGGAATAGGAAAGACGTGTTGTGTTTGAAGGCGACCTTGGGGCTGGGTTCCTGCACGCTGTACAGCATCGAGCCGGGGTATTGACTTACCCAGCCGCTACCCGGCACAAAATTGTAATAGGAGAAAATACCCGAGGGATAAAATCGCGTCATCAGTGGCGTGTACAATTTGTCGCGCACTTCCTGCTTCTGGGCAAAGCGCTCAAACGGCGCTGTCAAGTCCAGCAAGGGATCTACTACACGCGTGACGTCGTGATAGTATCCTTCCAGATCATATTGTTCCCAGCCTTCGCCGGTCATGGCCATTTCCACTTCCAGCCAGGAGGCATCTCCGCTGCTGGCAAGTTGCGGATTTTGCAATTGTACAGTGCTATATTTCTCCTGCATGCTGCGGTATTGGCTGGTGCGGAAGTAGAAACTGTACAGCAGTTTCTCTCCTTCATTCAGTACCTGGTCGGGCAGTGTGCGGGTGGTAACAGTGCTGCTGCTCTGGTACTCGCCTGAACTGTACGTGTTGTTTTGCTGAATAAATTTTGCTTTGACACTGCCCAACCCCGGCATTTGGTTATTCCGGGCTTTGCTCTTGCGAATTAGTTGCACAGCGTACACCCGTTGCGTTTCCAGTGGCGGCATGGCAAATACGATGCTGTTCGGGCTGTTCGGGCTGTTCGGTACATGCGCCAATTCTGCCGGCAACCTGCCCCCTACGGGTGTTCCATCCAGGGTTTTTATCCTGAAATAGTAGTCGTACAAGGATGTTTGGTTCAGCACAGACTGCCATTTGTCCAATTTGATAAAACTGTATAGGCCGTTGTCCTGCGTCATAAAGAAACGCTGGTTTTTCAAAGGCCAGGAAAACAGCACATTCTGGTCGGGAATATTGGTAGCGGTTGCGCCTGTGCGGAAGCACGATTTGGCGCGTTCCACCACCTCCGAGTTGCCGCTTCGTACTTGCTGCCACCCGCCGTTGTCGCATTGTTTGTCGGCGCCGATTTCCACAACGAACCTGAATTCTGAATACCCGGCCAGTTCGCTCGCAGGTACGAGGGTGTACACGGTGCGGTCGCTGTTCCAGTTGCTGCTCTGAATCGGCACCTGTGCTCCATTGGCATCTTCCAGGAAACAGTGCAGCAGTTTGGGCGACACCTGGCAGTTATGGCCGTCGTTGTCGATAAATGACTGGCTTGTCTGCATATTCACATTAAACGACACGGAAGGATTTACAAAAGTGCTCACATTCGATTGCGTCTGGCGACACTCATTGCGCGTTGGACTGGTGCCTCCAATAAAAGTGACACCGCCCAGATCGGCTGCTTCAGGGTGACACTTTTCACCCAGTTCCATTTTAAAATTGCACTGGCCTTTTATCATGCCGCCCAGCACTTCATAGCCCAACCCGACGCGACCCACGAAGTACTCAGGGTTAGGCAGTTCGGCTTTCATTGCCACAGCGGCATACAGCCGTAGGATCGGGATGCGACAGCGGCTGCACAGCCAGTCGATGTCGACGCCGACGCCCATTTCGCCGTCCAGCCCCACGTATGCCTGCCCTTTGGCGCGCCAGCTATCGAGGCCGTTGCCGCCATTGGCGCACAGCAGGCCGGGCTCCCGTACCAGCATCATATCGACTCCTGCCCATGCTTTCAGGGAGGCATAAAATATGGCAAAATTCAGGCTGGTTTCCAGCGACAGGTGTGCACCAAAAGCCACCCCGCTGCCGTCGGGACTGCGTCTGTCCGGTATCTGGCGCCCGTCGCCACTCAATGCCTGGCTGCCCAGTTTGGCGCGGCTTTCGGCATTGGCGCCTGTCAGCATAATTTCAACGGCTTCGGGCAGTGGTGGAAGTTCGGTAGGAATAGGGGTGCCGACCATGAAGTAGGTGCTGATTTCTACCCAAAGGCCGGGAATTTCTGCAATCATACCTGCCCTTCCCATCGGAATATTCAACTGTTCGTCTTTCCCATTCGGGTTGAGGTGGCCCAGGTAAAAATGCCACATCGTTTTGTCGGCATAAAAAGTGGCTGTTACAAGTTCATTTTGAGGCCCGACGCCGTGAATAACAGGGTTGCTGCGCGGGTAGGCGAGTTTCACCTTCAGCCAGCCTGTAAATCGGAATTCGTTGTTGCCGATATTACTGAGCCGGAATTCGCAACTGGCCGTTATGGGCGCTGTATCCGCCGGATCGGGGTCGTTCTGGTCTTCCGGCAGGAAATAGGCCTCGCCGCCTACAGAAATGTAGGTCAACGAGCCATGATGCGTATCAATCTCGGCTTCCACTTTCACGGTGAGGCCGTACACGCCGCCCGATGGCGGGCCGAAGAGCGCGCGCAAACCGAAGCCCAGCGTACCCCATTTCGGCGAGAACTGAATCCTGTTCGCCGAGCCGTGCTGCGCAGAGGAGTCGGTAGCGGTCAGGCGACGCAATTCATCGGGGCTGGCAAACTGACCCTCCGAGAGTTTTTCCATATTATACCACACGCCGCCACCGATACCCATGATGGCTACGCCCGGGAAAATGGTAATGCCGCTCGACAGGCGCACCATCGCATCTATGGAGAAATAAGGGTAATATTGATTGGAAGTATTGTAATCCGGGCATGTCGTGCAGTTTTTCACCGTACCGAATTCCACAAACAGGTTGAAAGCGCCGAGGCTGGGCAGTGCCACGTTGGCCGAACCGCGTACGACGTCTTTTTTGCCGCCGGAGGGCATGTTTTCTGAATAAAATTCGATTTCTCCGGCCAGCCGTATGCCACCGCCTACGTCGCCGGAAATGCCGATTTTGCTGACTTCTACGCCGCCCCATTCGAGCGACAATTGATCGATGTGATCGAGGCTGAAATTGCGCACGATGGCATAAAATGCGATGGTGGTTTTTGCGCTCAGTTGCTGGGATGAGCCTGAGGTGAGCGTCAGTTCAAGATTTACTATCCTGAGCCCCAGTTTCATGTTGCCGTCTTCACCTGTCTGAAATACAGGTTCAATGGTTCCTACTTTCACCGGGAAACCGGCCGTGTTGTGCTGAGGGCAGGCAGCAGCAAAATATGAGTTGGTATCAAAGTAAAACCCTCCACGCTGGCTGGAAACGCCAAACCGAAGGTGTTCATAACGAACACCTGCGAAGTCCATACCTGGAATAGAGCCTCCACCCGTCATGTCTCCGACGAGGCTAATATGTCCGAATAAACAAGCCTCCAATCGCACATCATTGCTGTTGATCACAAATTCAATGGCCGAGTTGGCATCCAGGGTGGCTTCGGCAATATCCCACATGTCGATATGCATGATTTGATTAGCCGGCACATTGGTTCGGAACTGATAGGAAGCCGTTGTTTGATTGCCCACTTGCACAGTGAGTAGCATGGAATAATCGAGGAGTTCGCCCGCCCGGAAAATCGGCAGCCCGATTTTTCCGCGCATCGAACCCCGGATGGAGGTGTTTTGTACGATGCCCAGCCCCAATTCCGAAATGCTGAAACGCCAACCCTGTATGCGCCCGCCCGACTGCGGCCCGTCGTCGATGTCGAGTATGTTGCGGGCATAAATGGAAGCAGAAATACCCGAAGGATCGATCAGCATGGTATCAATCTGGAAACCGATGCGCTGCGCCTGCCCGTCCTTGAACTCCGGGCGCATGCGCACGGCAATAGTGGCGGCATAAAAACCCGTCCAGGTATTCAGCAGGCGAGGGTCGGTCGCCGCAGGCCCGCTTGCACTTTCAATGCCCAGTCGGCTCAGTTCGTAGCCTTGCGGAAAGCCCATGTGGGCGGGGTTTCTTTTATCCGACATATCGATCCAGGCATTCTGCAATTCAAAACCCCAGCCTTCAAGGCCCACGATCTGGAACGGGTGGTTGAAGGTCACATTCGCAATAAAATCATAACTGCCTGCATCGCGGGTGAGGCGCGCCGAAAACGAGCCTTCCACTTCTCCGGCAATGAGGGCGGCATTGGCAGGATTTTCGGGCACAAGGGCCGTGCGTGGGAAAATGGTTTTGCCAGCCAGCAATGCTTCCTTGAAACCGGCGCAGTCGAATTCCACAAAACTGTATTGATTCGAGTTGGCGGGCGGGGCAGTGTTGGTGCCTGGAAACACAAGGCGGTAGTTCTCCGGTCGGTTGTCGCCGACAATCAAATCCTCTGCCAGGTACAGCCGGAATACCGACTGAAAACCGCCGGGGTGTATGCAAATGCGGTCGGCCTTAAAAATGAGCGGATGCCCGGCAAATTCGCCCGGCAGGTCGTAGCCGAATTTGATGCTCAATTCCGCTCCGGTGAGCCCGAATTGCAGGTCGTCAATTACCGCTACTACTTTGGCGCCATCGATGGCCTGATCCCAACCGATGGGCAGTTTTTGTACGATAAAATCGTTGGCGAGGCCGACTTCGCTGGCCAGCGGCAGGTCGCCGTTGAGGGCATAATTGAGCCAGCCACCGGCGGTTCGTGCCAGGTTTTCAACGGGGTTGCCTTCCATTTCTTTCGCTACAGAAAACTCGCCTTCATACGCCCGGTGTTCGGCATTGACGCGCATGGCGATAAAACTGACCTTGATTTTCAGGTTGTTCAAAAACGGAATGGCAATATCGCCCCAGCCGTGGTAGCCGTTTTGCGGGTTGCCGCCTTCGATGTGGCGGATGGTCATGGTAAATTTGCCTACCACTACTTCGTTTTCCACTTCCTGGGCTACCGAATTGCGATCGGTAGGCGCCTGCACCGTGCAATCGGCCAGGCAGCCTGTTTGAGCCGGTGTGTTGGCGCCGGGCTGGTTCTGTGCCGTGCTGTTGCAGTCGGCCGTAGCACCCACGCAGAATTTCCGTACTTCCGAGGTTTGGTAAAAGGTGCTGTTCTGGTTGGCAGGGTCTTGCAGCCAGCCTACGCGCCACCAGTAGGTGCCTTCGCTGAAGGTCAGGGGCGTAGCGCCCGAACTGGCGTTTTTGTAAATCAGCGCCTGTTTGGCCTGCGCTTCGGAGGCATTGTCGATTTGAAATGCTTCTAGTGTCAGGGCTTCCGAACGGGTGGCGTTGGTTACGATCTGGGTAAATTCCTCGTCGCGGGCGATTTGCAGCACCCAGCGTTCGTCGACCGGGCCGTAGTGAAAGGTCCGCGTGGTGGCGCTGCCGCCGCTGCCTGTGCGCCGCACAATGTCGGGGATGGTGGGGAAGAGTTTTTCGGGCGCATCGCCTGTTTTCCAGTTGAAAGTGATGTTTTCATTTACCTGAAAACGGGCATTGTCGGCAGGTGTTTGCAGCACAGACGCGGGCATACCATACTGGAAGTCTTCGGAAAAGGCCTGTCCGTTCAACACTTCGCCATTCCGGCGGGTGACGGCGCCGTTCATATTCCAACTATAGGTATTTCCGTGCTGAAGTACCCGCGGCGTGGCGCTTTCGCCCTGCGGCGCGGCGTACACGGGCAGGTAGCAGGCGCGTTCGCGGGCTACATCGGCTGGGTAGTTCTGAAGTCCCTGGCCGACTACTGGGCTGGTAGCGCCCCAGTTGTTGTCGCCCGTGTACTCGTGCGGATTGGGTGTGCCTCCATTGAATTCGGTGCTGTAGTCGAATGTGTGATAATCATCGCTATACGGCGACATGTGTACGATCACCGGAAACTGTTTGAAGGGAATAATGCCTCCGTTCGGATAATCCGCCTGAAACCCGAAGGCATCTCCGCCTCCGGCATCGCCCGTTACTTCCAGCAGACAAGGGTCGCTGAATCCATTGTTTTGAAATGCCAGCGTACCGGACACAGCCTGTACCCTAAACACATATCTCAGGCCGGGCACCAAAGCCGGTTCGGCGCCAGCCATCACATCCAGCAGATAAATATTGCTACCGTCGTCGATGTCCACAATCTGGGCAGGCAGAGCGCTATTGTTGATGATTTGAAGCGGATCTGCCTGCGCGGGCGTACCATCGGGCACTGTGTAAAAATACAGTCGATACTGCACATCGCTGCCGCCTGGCAAGCCAGATACCACCCAGGCGATGGGCAGGTTCGGGTCGGTGTCGGTGTTGACGGTAATCGGGCAAGGGGCAGGTTGGGTTATCTGGGGCTGGAGGTAATAAGTGACGGGAAAAGTGCTGCAACTGGCTCCTTCGCCGGAAGATAACTGCTGGTCTTGCGGAATATTCGGCGTGTCAAAATTGTGCGCCGTCAGGCAAAAACTGTAGGTACCTTCCGGCAGCACCTGGTCGCTGCTATTAGCAGGGTTGAAGCCTACCACATCAAAATCGGAGAGGCGCAAGCCGCTTTGCAGTGCTTCCACATCAGCCCCCGTCAGCAAAAGGCTGGGTTGGCCTTGCGGGAGCACTATGGCTTCGGCGGGCCGTACTCCCGGCCTGCTGCTCAATCTGTTCCCATTCGTAGTGTTTTCCAGCACTAAGCCCAGATAAATGCGGTATTCCCTTGAATCCTGCACATCATTGCGAAAAATGGAAACCACCACCTGATTTTGAAACGCTTCGTAATCACTGAAACGCAGCGGATACGGCGGCGTCATGGTCGTAACCACAGAAAGCGGGTAATTCTGCGCCAGCGCTACCCGGGTTATTCCGGCGCACAAGAGCAGACAGAGGATGAAGCGGAGCAGGAAATGCATTTTCATGATCGTTGGTTTTTGCCTGATGGAAGTTGCGGAATAGGGCCCGGGGCGGCAGAATTGGTATCTTTTGCCCTGAAAATGGAGCCCAGACTGTAATTGTAGGTAAGGTTGGCGTTGAAGGCCGTTACGCGACCACCTTGGAGCCGGGGCGAATTAGTCAGGTTGAGCGACAGGGCCAGGGTATGCGTTTTCTGCACTTTGATATGGCCGCGTGTGCGCACATACCAACCCAGGCCGCCGCCGCTGCCGCCGGGAAGTTGTGTTTGCGTAATGCCCGTGTTACCACTCAGCGAATAGCGGTCTTTCAGCCAGCGTTTGGTGCCATTTACACCTGCCGTCCAGCGCACAATTTTTCCTTGAATTGTTTCGACAAATCCGCCGCTGGCTGTGCTGCCTATCTGCCAGCCCGCCGCCCTGTTGTCGAAGCGCCAGTTGAAAGCGGGCGTGAGTGACAGGTTGTTTCTGGCTGTGCCGGTTTCGGTGTTGTTTTCACCATACAGGTTGCCGGAAATATTAAGTCCGTACAAATGGGAGCGCTCCTTGGTGCCGGTTCTGTAGGAGAGATTAGCTCCAGCAGTTTGGGTAGCCTGCCTGAAATTCAGCAGGGAATCGAGTTGATCTACCGGGTATCCGGGGTTGCGTTGGAGGTTGTTCTGGAAATTGTAGTAGTTCAGATTGGCGTTGAACTGCCCATTGGGGCGGGCGTTGATATTGAAACCGAGGTTTCGATTCACCGACTGGCGTTGTAAGTTGCCCAAAGTGTTGTTGCGTTGCAGACCCGCCGTTACTTGCACTTGCGCCTTGCCTTTCCACAAAGTAGCGCTGGGGGTGAACAAAATGCGCTCCACATCGGCGCTGAAATTGTACACCCCCAGCGTGGCATAATCCTGCTGGATGAGGGTGTAGGAAACACGCGCCTGAAATACCCGCAATCGGAGTGCCAGCCCGACATCGCCCGCAAAACGCACTTGCGTGCTCACATTGGGATGAAAATACCGCACCAGCGAGGCCGGGTAATCGCTGCCGATACGAATGGTGTCGGCAAATCGATTGCGGGTAAGCGCACTCGCGCCCGCATCCAGGTCGAAGGTGACAATTTTGAAAAAAGTAAAATTGGCCTTGGCCCCTGCGGCTACATTGTCTTGCGGCTGCCCTGCCCGGCGACCCTCCACCGACGCCACGGAGAGCGTATCGTCGGAGGCCCGGAAAAACACAAAATCCCAGTAGTTGCGGAAGGTACCCACGCCCAGTTTGAAAGCATAGCCACGCCGGTCGAAAGACGGAATAGCAGCCTGCCGATCCAGCGTATCCAGCACGCTGACATCCACCGGGCGCATAAACTGCCCGTACACTGCGCCAAGGCGGAGTTTGCCGGTCGTTTCGAAGCCACCGCCCAGGAACTGCCATCCACCGAGGGTATACTTGGAAAAATTGACATTCCGATGTCCGCCATGCAGGGTCAGCCATTTCCAGCGTGGCGAAGCGCCGAAACGGTTGAACGGCTGCCGGAAAGAGCGATCCTGTTCCGAAAACACAAAGGAAAACGGAATGGTAATGCCCCACAGCGATACCGTAGGCGACCCCGCTACCGTCCAGGTAAATGGCCGGTTGGCAGCGCCGGGCAGGCTGCTGTTGAACGTAGCCGCATTGAGGGAGATGCCGCCCGACAGGTCGAAGGGGCGTTTGCCCTTGAAACTGCCAATGTCCTGTGCGGGCAGCGCACAACAAAGGCTGCCGAGCAGGAGGCAGAGGCAGAGGCGTTTAAAAGATAACATAAGGTATGCAGGGTTGAGGGTAAGATTTGACAACTTTACAAAAGTTGTCAAATCTCACACAAGGCATCTACGACTTACTGACGGCCTTTCAATTCGGCTACCAGTTGTTTCAATTGCGTCATTTGCTGCTGCAAATCCGACAGGTCTTTTTTCACCTGTACAAGTTCGACCTGCTGCTGTTCGATAACCTGTTGTTGTTCCTGAATGGCTTTGATGGCAATAAGCCCTAGTTTGTCATAAGCGACACCGAGGTAAGATTGTCCGTCAGTTCTGCTTTTACCTTCACTGACCAGTTCGGGAAAACGCTCCTGTAATTCCTGGGCGAGTACGCCGAACGAGAGCGCCGCATTGTCTTTTTCCTGTTTATATCGATAAGTGTACATGGGAAGGCTGTTCACCCGGCCCAGCACGCTCGTTTCGAAGCGCTTAATATCTTTTTTCAGACGGCGATCGGAGAGGTTGACATATTGTCCGTTGGGTTGAATAGCGGCAATTGCTGCTGCGTCATTGAAGTAAAATTCCAGTCGGCTGTTGAATACAGCCATTTCTACATCAAAATTGCCTGCCTCGTTTTCAATTTTTAACCCTGAATCTCCTATACCACCGTAACTCGACTGCTTGATATGTACGGTACGCTCCGGTAGATATGTGTTAAATCCCACACCGGCACCGGTAATAAGCGAACGTGCACCATTAAAAACGCCGCCTGTTCCTGTGCTAGAAACTCCCTCTACACCAATTGATCCACCCGTGCCCTGTACTCCTACGCCATCCTGCCCGGCAGCAATGGCAATACCTTGTACGCCGTAAGCAGTCTCTGGAAATTCGCCCAAAACATTTCCAATATTTTCTCCAATAATTGCGGAGTGTTTGTTGATAGAACTTTGAAAGGAATTCAACACATACATGCCCGACTGGTCGGCGGTATTGGCGATCCGAAAACCAATGCCTTCCGGGCCCACCGTGGAGCAGGTACCACTGTAAGGCAAGGTAAGGCTGCCCCCGCCGCTGCCTTGCAAGTCGGTACCGGCGGCCCAGGCAGAGCCGTTCCATTTGAGTACCTGCCCGACGGTAGTAGCACCCAAAGTGGCGAGTTTGTCAGATGTGACAGCATTGTTGGCAAGTTGGGTGGTTCCCACGCGCGAGGCTTTGATGGTTAGGTTGCTGAATACCCCGGTGATGTCGCCATCAGCCACGGTGGTCGTCGTGAGGTCATTAGCCGCGTTGGTATCGCCTGTATTAGTAATCACATTGCCTGCGATGCTGATACCTGCACCCGCCGTATAAGCAGGCGTGGAAGGCAAGGTGACGCTGCCACCGCCGGGAGAAAGGGAAAGTTGGCTGCCGCTGAGCGTCAGGGTCTGAATTTCATTGGTGGCCGATGCGTCGTCGTCCTGCGGTAGGAGCACGGTATTTCCACCGGAAATGCTCAACTGATTGCCGGACAGCGACAGGTTCTGGATTTCATTGGTAGCAGAATTGTCTGTGGCCGAAATCACGTCGCTGTTGATTTGAATGCCTGCGCCAGCGGTGTATGAAGCGCCGTTGTCATTGGCGGGCGCCCAGGTGCTGCCGTTCCATTTGAGTGTCTGGCCGGTAGAGGCGCCGTTTTGGCCGATGGTAACGGGGCTGCCAGCCGAGCCGTTTCCTACGAGGGGCGCAGCGGTGGTGGTAGAGCCCGAGCCGCTGGTGGTGTTGTCGTCTTGCGGCGTCCATTGTGCGCCGTTCCATTTCAGGGTTTGGCCGGTGGTGACGCCGGTGGTTACCACATCGTTGAGGTCGTTGAGCGATTGTGGTACGATACCCGGCGCCAGATCGGCGAGTACAATAGAGCCGTCGGCGATGCTGCCGGAGTTGATGGCATTGGCTGCCAGTTGCGGAGCGGGGTAAAAACCACTGAGGGCGCCACCCGCTGCTGTGGCATTGGTGATATCGTCGTTGGGGTTGTTGTCGCCGGTATTCGTAATTACATTGGAGCCATTGATAGCAATGCCTTGTCCGGCTACATAGGCAGGAGGAGTCGGCAATTGCACACTGCCGCCGCCATTGGAGAGCGACAACTGATTGCCGGAAAGCGTCAGTGTTTGCAGTTCGTTGGTGATGCTGCCGTCCACCTCTGCCGGCAAAGTGACGGTATTTCCATTGCTGATGGTCAACTGATTGCCAAAAATAGTTAATTGCTGATTATCAGCACCTGCAACAGGCGTGGCCGGTACCCAGGCGCTACCATTCCATTGAAGCACCTGGCCTGTAGAAGCACCGTTCTGGGCAATACTGGAGGGCTGGATAGCGCCCGGCTGCAGGTCGGCAGCGGAAATAGAGCCGTCGGCAATTTCATTGGAGCCTACGGCGCCCGGCGCTATTTGCAGGTTGCCGGCAGTACCTGTCACATCGCCTCCGAAAGAGGAGTTGATGGTCAGGTCATCGTTAGCATTTACATCGCCGGTATTGCTGATCTGTGCGCCCTGGATACCAATACCTGGACCCGCTGTATAGTTTCCCCCAACAGGCAGCGTCACTGTGCCGCCGCCGTTGGAGAGGGTGATCTGATTTCCGGAAATGGACAAGAACTGTATCTCATTGTCGGGATCGCTGTCGTCGTCGCCCAGCAAGGTGCGTTCGGCCACCTTGGCGTATGGAACGGCTTGCAAGGCAGTGGCCGGGAACACGTAGTTATTGGCCCCAATGGCCACCGTTACCTGCACGGATCGGCCGCCGCTGCCCCAGTCGAGCGTAGCGAAATTGCCACTCAGCGGGGTGCCTGCGCCCACCACTACATTGAACAAGCCGAGCGGATTGGTTTGAACGGTGTGTATTTCCCGATACAACTCTGTATTGTCGGTATTCAGGATGGAAATAGTGGCGGTGCCGCTTTGGTTGGCAATGGCCTGAAAGGAGTTATCGCGCAGCACAGCCTGGTAATTGATGCCCGTTGTTTGGGCCAATAAAGCAGCACTGCACAGCAGCGCCAACAGCGTAGTGTACAAATATTTCATGGCGGAAAGGATTGAGTGTTTACCTGATTTTTATGAAGTGAAATGTATTGGATTGCCCTTGTGCATTGGAAAACCGCAGGGCGTAGATGCCATCGGGCAGGTTGTGAACTGGAATGGGATAGCGGCCGGAAGTCGGGAATGACAATGCTGTCAAAACCTCCCGGCCCACGGCATCGAATACGGAGGCATGTAGTTGCAGGGGTGCTTGATCTGCCGTACTAAGCGTTGCATACAAGTACTCGGACGCCGGGTTGGGATACAGCAGGATGTCCACGTCAGGAATAATCTCCCCTGTTTTTACAATACCATCAGATGCTGCATTGTGAAAGCCTTGCCCCAATGCCACTTCATTGGCAGCAGACAAGGTCTGAATGAGCGCCTCTCCGATGGTGAAACTCAGGTTGGCGCCTGAGGAAACGGCTTGCAACGACGTGCCGGCGCTCCCGACTACGACAGGGCTAAGTTGTTGGGCTATACCAGTCATTGGAAGCAGGACACCGAGCAAGGCGGTGCAACATGCGCTTTTTATCAGGTGCAACATTTTCATGATTTTTTAGATATTTTGATACTGCAAAGGTTCTCTCCATCCGTCGCATGTGCAATACCACGATCATGTGACACCTTGTACCACTATGTTTTTCGGTTCTGAAATGTGATGGGTTCTTACAGCGGTATGGAAAGGACGCTTTACAGGCCAAAACGACAGGAGCCACCCCGGCAATCCGGAGTGGCTCCTCTAAAAATTCTGTACGAATGCTTCAATTCAGCCTTATCTCATCCTCATTTCCGTCAAAAAACCTGTAATCCATAATCTGATAATCGGCTTGCGCCTCGATACGGATCCATTTGTTGTATTTGAAGTACCAGCGCACTTGCTGGCTGATGAGGCCTTTTTTCAGGAAGGCTTCGAGGTAAGGGTGTACGCGCAGGCGCAGCGGCATTTTCGGCCTCGACTGCATGATGAATTCCAGGTCGCGCTGGATATCGTCGGTGAGCAGGATGCTGGCGTTGATTTTACCCGTGCCATTGCAGGTGGGGCACACTTCGGCGGTGTCGACCACGACTTCCTGGCGGGCGCGCTCGCGGGTGATCTGCATGAGCCCGAATTTGGAGAGCGGCAGGATGGTGTGTTGTGACCGATCCTTGCGCATGAAATCCTCCATTTTCTTGGCCAGCAGTTTTTTGTGATCGGGGTTTTTCATGTCGATGAAATCGATCACAATCAGGCCGCCGATGTCGCGCAGGCGAATTTGCCGGGCAATTTCTTCCGCGGCTTCAAGGTTGACACCCAGAATGGTTTGTTCTACGTCGTTGGTGCTGATTTTGTGGCCGCTGTTCACGTCGATGACGTGCATGGCTTCCGTTTTTTCAATGATGACGTAGGCGCCGCTGTTCATGGTAGCGGTTTTGCCGAAAGATGCCTTGATCTGCTTGGTCACGCCGAAAGCATCGAACACGGGTTTGCTGCTGTTGTGCAATTGCACGATACCGACCTGATCGGGGCTGATGTTTTGCATATAAGCCCGGATGTCGGCATACAGGTCTTTTTCATTCACTACGATACGGCTGAAACCGTCGCTGAGCATATCGCGCAGCACACTGGCCGGTTTGTCGAGTTCGCTGAGCAGTTTGGCGGGCGGCGTGGTGGTTTTCAGTTGTTTGAAAATATCCTCCCACTGGCCCATCAGGCGCACGAGTTCTTCGTGTAGTTCCTGCACTTTTTTGCCTTCGGCAGCGGTGCGGATGATGAGGCCGAAGTTTTTGGGTTTGATACTTTCAGCAAGGGTGTGCAGGCGTTTGCGCTCTTCGCCGCTGGCAATTTTTTTGGAAACCGACACGGCATCGGAAAAAGGCGATAATACCATGTAGCGCCCCGGAAGGGTGAGTTCGCACGACAGGCGCGGGCCTTTGGTAGAAATAGGCTCCTTGAGAATTTGTACGAGTACAGGCCAGCGTTTGTTGAGCACCTGGTCGACCTTGCCCGTTTTGACAATATCCTCCTCGTATTTGAAGTGGTCGAGTTTGTGGGTGTTGATGCTGCCATTCATCACACCATTGGTCCATTTGACGAGCGAGCGCAATTTTGGCCCGAGGTCGGTATAGTGCAGAAATGCGTCTTTACGGTGGCCAATATCAATAAAAGCGGCATTGAGTCCGGGCATCATTTTCCGGATTTTGCCGATCAGGATATCGCCTACCGTGAAATTATTGTTCGTTTTCTGGTGCTGGAGTTCGACCAGTTTGCCGTCTTCCAGAAGTGCAAGTTCAACGCCGGATTCAGTGGCATTGATAATCAGTTCTTTATCCACGATGGAAAGGTTGATGTACCTCAGGCAAATGAGACCGCAATACTCTATGGACGTTTGGAAAAAGCAAAGTCCCCTCGACCGGCTACCGGGGTCGGTGCGGGCGACAAAAATCAGACCGTCGCGAGGGTGGATGTACGAGGCGCTATGGCCTCTTGCAAAGGGCTACAAAATCCGCGTATGAACGGGCAGCAAGGGCAATGGAAGTACTCGGTGCGAAGTGCGAAGTCGATAAAGACTGTGCGCGTATGTCAGGGGTACAACAACATCGAACGGTACTTAACTGCTGAGTTGGGGCAAAACATATTTGGGGTTGAATGCTTACCTGTCATAGGGAACTAAAAACATACACAGAAAACTTTCCGGGAGCACAGGGGCTTTTCCGGAAAGTTTTCGAACGACGGTACGTCTGGCGCTGACCCCGGCATAAAGCCCGCAAAAAGCGGCGCCACATGCCTGTGGTTCAGTGATTAACGTTTTTTCTTATGGCGATTCTTACGAAGACGCTTTTTACGCTTGTGCGTAGCAATTTTATGACGTTTACGTTTTTTTCCGCAAGGCATAATGCTTAACTAAATTTTGGGTCTGCTTTTCAGCAGACAGGTTATGAGTTGATGAGTCAGCGGGATTTGCAAATCCCTGCAAACTCTTGTGCTTTTGCTGTATTTCCCAATGCATCGTAGGCTTTTGCCAGCAAGCAAGGGGTGTTTGGGTTGTTTTTGCTCAGCGACCAGGCTTTTTCCAGTCGATCGACGGCGCGTTGCCACTGTCCGGTTTTGATGGCCAGGCGGCCCAGCGCATTGTACACTGCCGGATTGTCCGGGTACTTGCTTTCCAGGTCGCGCAACATCAGGACGGCTTGCATCGGGTTGTTGGGCGGCGGGTTTTCGGAGTACACCAGCGCCAGGTTGACACGGTGTTCCGGGTTGTCCGGATTGAGCGATGCAGCATTTTCAAATGCCTTCACCGCATGGGTGGCACAAAAACTGCGCACCGTTTGATCTTCCGTAGCCACCAGGGCGCTGAAATAAAGCGCTCCAGCCACCGACCATGCCGTATCGGCATTTTCCAACGCCGCTACTTCTTCTGCGATACCGCCTGCGATGGGCAATTGCCCGGCGCGGTACCACCAGCCCGACAGGTCTTTCAGTGCGGAAATACGCGCTTTATCGCTGCCGGCTGCTTCCATTTGTTTTTCCAGATCGGCTACTTCTGCCATCTGACCGGGTGTGAGGTGTGCTTTGGCGTCGGCTTCCAGCGTTTCCAGGCTGGTGCTTTCTGCCTGCAGGCTGCGCGACTGTTCCGATACTTTTTGCTTCTCCGTTTTGGTGTCAAAACCCAGATAAAGAAGCAGAAACAGAGCCAGCGCGGCCAGTATTACCGAATATTGTGTTCTATTCATAAAAAGGGTGAGGCTAGCCCCTGATGGGCAGGCCCTGTTCCAGATTAATCTTCAGATTCGTCGTCCGGCAGAGAAGTCACATTTTTCTTGACCTGCTCGGTGAAAATTTTCGCCGGTTTGAACGAAGGAATGAAGTGCTCCGGGATATCGATCGACTTTCCTTTTTTGATGTTGCGCCCTACTTTTTTGGCGCGTTTTTTTATCACGAAACTGCCGAACCCGCGAACGTAAACGTTTTCGCCATTGGTCATGGTGGATTTGATTTCCTTGAACAATTCCTCGAGTGTGACGAGTACGTCCACTTTGGCTACGCCGGTTTTTTCGGAAATAGCGTTCACAAGGTCAGCCTTTCTCATGTTTTATTTCGTTGATTTTGAATGAATTACGAACGAAAGTCGGGTTTTTTGAAAAACGAGGTGCAAAGTTCTAACAATTTTCGGCCTTCACAAGCTTTTCCGGAAAAAAATAAGACCAATATTGCTTTGAAAATCAGGCACTAAGCGATTTGCCTACCCGTCTCCGTCATTTTTACTTTTACGCCGGAAAACTCGCTCTAATTCAGCAGTTTACAAAAAAAATGTCCGAAAATTTGCATTCACAGGGCCATATTATTTTCTCTTGCAGGTTCTTGTTATTCGATGTGCGGTTTTCGTGTAAGTTTGCCGTCCCTTTCGGTACATCTGAATTTTTTTCTATTCTCTTAATCTTTTGACTTTCTGGATCATGCTCCTATCAATGACAGGCTACGGTCGGGCAAATGCCACTTATGGCGATAAAACGATTTCGGTGGAGGTACGTGCGCTCAACTCCAAAATGACGGATATCAAACTTCGTTTCCCTGGAGACTACAAGGAAAAGGAGGTGGAATTGCGCAAACTGGTAACTGATCACGCCGAACGCGGCAAAATCGACGTCAACATAGATGTGCAGAATGCCGATGGCGCCGCACTGGTAAGCCTTAATGAGGCATTGTTCAGGGGCTACCACCGCGAATTGAGCCGCCTGGCCAACGAACTGCACATCCCGCAGGGCGAAATGCTGCAAGCCATCCTGCGTATTCCGAATGTGGTGGCTGCTGCTTCGGGCGAGGTGGATGAAGATGAGTGGCAGGCCATTTGCCAGGTAGTCACCACGGCGCTCGATAATTTCAAAAAATTCCGCATCCTTGAAGGCCGTTCGCAGGAAGCCGATTTGCGGCAACGCGTTACCAATCTCACGTCTTTTCTCGAACAGGTGACGCCTTTCGAACGCGAACGCTTCGTTCGGATGCGCGAACGCATGCGCAACAACCTCGAAGAAAATTTCGGCAAGGACAATATCGACCAGAACCGTTTCGAACAGGAAATCCTGTATTACCTGGAAAAAATGGATATGTCGGAGGAAAAAGTGCGCCTGGCCATGCATTGCAGCCACTTTCTCGAACACCTCGACAGCAAGCAGGAGTCGGTGGGCCGTACGCTCAATTTTATTTCACAGGAAATGGGCCGTGAAATCAACACCCTGGGCGCCAAGGCCTACGACGCCGATATTCAGCGCCTCGTGGTGCAAATGAAAGACGAACTGGAAAAAATCAAGGAGCAATTGGCCAACGTGCTGTAGGTTCTACTTTTTACTTCTCGCCAGCCGCATACCCGCTGCATGAAAATGCTGCTGCGGTCGGGCATGGTGTCGATTGGCGCAGCGGGCGTGGTAGGCATCGAAATACCAGGCGCCGCCACGCAGCACTTTTTGGGCGCCCTCCGCAGGCCCGAGTGGCCAAATGGAGGCGTCGGGGTGCGCATAGGCGTCGGGAGCATACCAGTCGTTGCACCATTCCCATACATTTCCGCTCATATGATAGAGCCCGAGGCTATTGGGGTGAAGCGAATGCACGGGCAGGGTACACCCTCTGCTCAGGCCGCCGGGTGCGTAAGATCGTGCAAAGGCCGGGCGCATGTCGGCATTGATGTCTTCAGCGTGTGCAAGGTCTTTGCCGGTACCAAAACGTCGTTTTTTGCCGCCTTCGCGCGCTGCATACTCCCATTCCGTTTCGGTAGGCAGGCGGTAGCCGTCGGCAGTTCGGTCGAACAGCACGGTGTCGGACGTAGTAGTATAGGCCGGCGCCATGCCTTTTTGCCGGCTCCGCCAGTTGCAATACGCCACGGCATCGAACCAGGTAATGCCTACGATGGGTCGCTGTGGGTCGAACAAAACGGAATCCAGCACGCGGTAGTAGTCTTTCGAGCCGGTTTGGTAGTGGTAGGCGTTTCCGGTTTGCAGCCAGGCCGGATAATTGGATTGGGTGGCGTGTACAAATTCGAGGTACTCGCCGGTGCTGAGTTCGCAAGTGGCCAGGTAAAAATCGGGAACCCTGACGCGATGCACCGGGACTTCATCCGTACTGCCATCTCCGAACAGATCGCCCATGTCGAATGTACCGCCTTGAATGAGCAGCAGTGTATCGGGCTGCTGTGCCTGTGCAGTACAGGTCGCCAGGAAGAAGGCCAGCCGAAGTATGATTCCCGGCCTCATGGTTTCACTGGCTGTTCAATTTGCTCACTTCTTCTTCGATGGCGCGCAGGCGTTCGCGACAAAAGCGAATCAAGTCATTGGCCCGCGCAATGGCCGTTGCCAGTTGATCGATCGGCAGGGTTTCGGCCTGCAGCGCCTGCACGATTTGCTGCAGTTCGGCCTGGGCGGATTTGTAGGTGAGCGTTTCGTCTTTTTTCATAAACAGGTGTATTTTCTTTTCCCGCAGAGTAATTTCCCGTAGAGTAATTTCCCGCAGATTTCCGCAGAATACACGCAGATTTCCGCAGATCGTAGAGCACACTAAGACATTGATTAATAACAACTTGCGTACTCTACGATCTGCGGAAATCTGCGTGTATTCTGCGGAAATCTGCGGGAAATTACTCTACGGGAAACTACTCTACAAGGAAACTACTCTGCGGGAAGAAAATTCAGCGTCCTCACTTTTCGAACCACACTTTGCTCTGGTTATCCACATCGCCGTTGTAGTTGATCAGAATTTCCGAACCGGCAGGAATATCTTTTATGCAATAAAAATCGATGGTGCGCGCCTCGAAATCCATTCCGTACTCTGCATTGGGCTGGTAGGAATGGTTATACAAAGACCCATAGCCCAGACACAGCGCATACCACTCGCCTTCTTCTCCCCAGTCGAAGTAGTAGTCGTCGAGCACCGTCTGGCGCACATGCGGCAGTTGTTCTTTGGGAAACAACAAAATAGGGCATACCTCGATGACCTCTCCCGCTTCGATGTCGCGGGCGGCAAATACGCCCTGGCCATGCAGGTCGGAAGGGGCAACGAAGATGGAGGCTTGTTGAAGACTCATGGATAGAGAGTGAGAGGGTGAGAGGGTGAGAGATGTGAGAGTTATGGGGAGAGGGATGATTTGATTTTGGAGGTGACTTTGAGAATTTCCAGTGATTCATTGGCCAGCCACGAAATTTCATGTTTGTCGCCATAGCCGGCAGCATCGAACAAATCGAGCCAGTACATTATCTCGTCTGCCTCTTCCACTACGATGCAAATTTTTGCAAATTTTTCATTTTTTGAACGTCCCCTACAAAAGGCCCTGAAATTAGCCCCTACGGAAGTAGCCGATTTGCACAATTGGTGGCACAATGTTCTGGTTGCCTGATTGTAAGGTATATGGCTCAGGAATTTTATTGTCCTGACAGCCAATATTCGGGTTCTATCCCTAAATTTTTCATTGAATTCTGTGTTTGTCATAATGAAGCCTTTATTAAATTAAAAAAACGCACGAATACAAAGCGCTTCGTGCCGCGCTTATAAATTCACTCTCTCACTCTCTCACTCTCTCACTCTCTCACTCTCTCACTCTCTCACTCTCTCACTCTCTCTACCAGTCCCCTCCCGCGCCGCCGCCGCCAAAACTTCCTCCTCCAAAACTGCCGCCATCGCTGCCTCCGCCCCAGCCACCACTGCTGCCTCCGCCGAAGCCGCCGCCACCGCCGCCGATCCACCAGCCGCCACCCCAGGGGTCATTGTCGCGACGATTACGGGCTCGTTTGCCATCTTTGGTATAGGCGGTACCCATGCCTTTTTTTACCCTGTAAAATACAAACACAATAAGAGAGATCAGGCACAGCAACACGATCAGGACAATCCAGCCCGCGCCGTCGCCGCCCTGGGCCTGGTCGTTGGTAAATTCGCCACCCAGTGCCCGAATGATATCATCTATGCCGGCATTGATACCTTGATAGTATTGTTGTTGCCGGAAGTAGGGGCCCATGGTATTTCGGATGATATTGCCCGCGGTGATATCGGGGATAGCGCCTTCGGTACCGTATCCGGTGGCAATAAAAATGCCGCGATCGGGTGGCTGCGATTTGATGAGCACCACCACACCATTGTTTTTGTCCTTGCGGCCGATACCCCAGCGGTTGCCCAGTTCGAAGGCATAAGACGCCTTGTCGTAGTCGCCCAGGTCGGGGCGAATCATCACCACGATCTGGGTACTGGTGGAGTCGTAGTAGCGGCGCAGTCTTTCTTCCAGGGTAGCCTTTTCGCCGCTGCCGAGCCAGCCGGAGTAGTCGTGTACATACACCGCAGGTTCGGGTTTGGGCGGAATAGGATCGTCGCTGCTTTGCGCCTGCAACAGTGTCATCGACAGCAACAAGGCCAGCACCGGGAGTACCGCGATGCGGAAAAGGCGCCTGGAAAGGTTTTCAGTCGCCATAAATAATTTCATCGGGAAGTTCATTGTCGTCATGGTTGTCGTCGGCAGGGAAATAGGCGCGCAGCCGGTCGCCGATCAGGGAAATCACTTCTATAATGCCGCCCGTGGCGTCGTCCTGTTGCAGGCGTTCGCGCAGCAGGCGTTTTTCCGACTCCCAGAACTGGTTTCCTACCCGCTGGTGAATGCCCGCATCGCCCCAGATAGCAAAATGCCTCGATTTCTCGGCGATGTACAACAACACTGCATTGCGGTTTTTGGTGTTGAACATGCCAAACAGTTGAAACACCTCTTCCGCTCGCTCTACCGGGTGGTCGCGCAGGCAAAAATCTTCCATAAACAGCCGGATTTCCCCGCTGGTGCCGCGTTCTGCCGCTTTAATGGCAGCGAGGATACGGGCTTCTTCTTCTTTGGAAAAGAGCATCTTTTATAGAGCGTGAGAGAAGTGAGAGGGTGAGAAAGTGAGAGATGTGAGAGGGTGAGAGCGTGAGAGATGTGAGAGGGTGAGAGATGTGAGAGGGTGAGAGATGTGAGAGGGTGAGAGTTGACCACTTCGCTCAATGCAATAAGCAAAGCGGTCAACTCTACAAACTCTCACGCTCTCACATCTCTCACGCTCTCACCATCTCACGCTCTCACGCTCTCACATCTCTCACCCTCTATTTACTGTCCAAATTTATCATCCAGGTTCGGCGCCTTTTCCGCTCCCTGCGTAGCCTGGAAGTATCCTTTCGGAGAGAAACCGAAAATACCGGCAATAAGGTTGGTAGGGAAACGGCGGATGTAGGCATTAAAACCATTCACCGCCTCATTGAAATTGCGGCGGGCGAGTGCAATGCGGTTTTCCGTGCCTTCGATCTGTGTTTGCAGGTTCACGAAATTCTGATTGGCTTTCAAATCAGGGTACGCTTCCGATACGGCCAACAGGCTTTTCATGGCGCCATACAGGTTGTTTTGCGCCTGTTCGAAGCGCTGGATATTTTCGGGCGTCAGGTTGTTGGCGTCAATTTTCACCTGGGTAGCGGAAGCACGGGCCTGAATGACGGCTTCCAGGGTTTTGCGTTCGTAGTTGGCGGCGGCTTTTACGGTCGATACCGTTTGGTCGATCAGGTCCATACGGCGCTGGTATTGGTTTTCCACTTCCGACCATTTGGCCTTGATGCCTTCGTCCATGCCGACGGCTTTGTTGTAGGAGCCGCACATGCTGAATACCAGAATGGCGCCCAACGCGAGCAGGATAATGGGGAGGTATTTTCTAAGATCTGTCATTGTAAAGAAAGGGTTGATTTTGAATGTTTTATCTTAATAACAGGCATTTAAGGTCGTGCGAAAATAGGCATATTGCCGGGAAGAAAAAAATTAGCGTGTTTTCACGCTGTTGCGCAAAACGGCCGCCAGAATACCAGTTGCCACCGCTGCATTGAGCGATTCGGCATGCCCCGCCGGATGGCGCGGAATGGTGAGCCGATGGGTGAGCAGTTGTTCGGTGATTGGGCTTATACCGCGCCCTTCATTGCCGATGACAAGCAGGCCCCGGCCTGGAAGATCGCTTTGAAACAGGTCGGCGCCACCCAGTACAGCCCCCATCACCGGCGTGTCGGAGGGGCAGGCAGCCAGGAGTTCGGACAATTCCATTTCCCGGGAAGGTATGCGCAGCACGGCGCCCATGCTGGCTTGCACCACTTTCGGGCTGAGTACATCCACGGTGTCGGGGGAGCAAAAAACGGCCGGGAAACCAAACCAGTCGGCGATGCGCAGGATGGTACCACAATTGCCCGGATCCTGAATGCCATCGAGATACAGGCAAATATCGTTGGAGGCCAGCACCGGCTCGGGCAGTTCGTCGGGCCATTGCGCTACGGCCAGCACGGAATGCGGGGTCGTCAGCGTCGATATTTTTTTCAGTTCCGATTCCGACACCGGGTTAAAGTTTTGCAAAAACGGCTGCAACAGCGCAGCATGATCGGCCGCCCAGCGTTCCAGTCCAAAAATGGACACTACGCCGAACCGTTGTTGTTGCAAGAGTTCGGCCACCATTTTTTCGCCCTCCACTAAGAAGTTTCGATACTTTTGCCGGTACTTTTTTACCTGGAGGGAGAGAATGTATTTACTCTGGTTGTTTGTTAACACGATAGAGAAAGCCGGATTGCATTTTTTCAGTACAATCCGGACACAAAAGAAGCATGTTTTACACAAATAAACACCTTGCCGACACAAAACAAGGCCGTGCATTGCTGCCCGTAGCCACCTGGCTGCTGGGCTGGGTCATGCTGTTTTCTTCCTGCAATGTGACAAAACATCTGAACACGGCCAAAGGCGAACGGCTGCTTGTGTCGAACTCGCTCGAACTGAAAGCGGAGCGCAAGATGAATTTTGCCGAACGAACACCTTTTTTGTACCAACTCGAATCCTACTACAAACAAAAACCCAACCAGCGCGCATTCGGGATGTTCCGCACCCGGCTCTGGTTTTATTACAAATACGAACACCGCGACAGCAAGTTTGCGCGCTGGGCCATGAGCCGCATTGCCGAAGCACCTGTTATTTACGACGACGCACTGGCGCAACGCACCGCCCAGAATTTTGAAAACCAGATGCGCCAGCGCGGGTATTTTGGCGCTACGGCCTCCTACCACACCGATACCATCAACCAGTACAAGGTAAAAACCAAGTACACCCTGGTGCTAGGCCCACTGTATCATATTGATTCTGTGTTTTTTGTGAGCCAGGATAGCCTGGTGAAACAGGTGCTCGACCTCACCGACGAAGAAACGCTGCTGCACCACGGAGATGCCGTCGACGGACAGGTGTTTGAGGCAGAGCGGCTGCGCATTACTGCCGCTTTGAAAAACCGTGGCTATGCTTATTTCACCCCCAATTTTGTGGAATTCACTGGCGACACTACAGGTCTGCAAACCAATGTGACTGTGGAAGTGCTACCTCCGGGCGATTCCACCATGCACAAGGTGTACACCATCGGTGAAATTGCGGTGTTTTCCAGCCTCCTGCCTGATGTGTCGACTATCCGCCAGGACACCACTATCAATGGTGTCTATTTTGCTTCGACGGACCCGAAATTTCAGGTAAAACCCGAGCGACTGTACCAGGCCATCGCGTTGCAACCCAGTTGGCCTTACCGACAGGAAGATTTTGATAAAACTACCCACAACCTGAACGCGCTCGGCGTTTTCCGCTTTGTGACCGTCAAACCCTATCAGGACTCCATCCAGCCCGACAAGATCAATGTAGCGATTTCGTTTCGACCCAACAAACGCCTGCCCATTGGCGGCGATATCGACCTCAACTCTTCCACATCTCCTTCGCTGGCGCGGAACTTGCTGGGGGTGTCGTCGTCGCTGTCGTTTACCAATCGCAACCTGTTTCGTGGAGCAGAGCACCTGCAATCGAACATTCAGTACAACATCGAATTTGGCGTAGGCGCCCGGCGCTTCATTTTTTCCAATGAGGTGAAATTCCAGAACGAACTGGTTTTTCCACGTTTCTTCGATTATTTCGGGTTTTGGCGAGGTGTACATGCCATGCGGTTCGGGCAAAAAAGAATCCTGCCCACCGGCTTGTACAATCGTATGAAAGCCGACGGGCAGGCACGCTTCAGCCTGAACTATAACTATCTGAACGTTACTGACTTCTTTGCCTATAACCTCATCAATGCGTCGTTTGGCTACGATGTGCGTTCGAACATAGAACACCAGTACAATATCGACCAGGTAGGCATCGACGCGCTGCGCCTGATCGATACGCTCAAAGTGTCGAACGAGTTTCTGGCGCGCAGTTTCAGCAACCAGTTGTTTACCGGCTTTGTGCTGCGCGCTTTCAACTACAACTACGCCAGCAAGCCCAATCGATTTGGCGAACGCTGGGGTTTTCGTTTTACCTCCGACCTGTCAGGGCTCGAAGAATACCTGGTCAACCGGCTTTGGAGCATTCCATTCGGTCAGCAACAGTGGAAAATGGCCGGACTCGATTTTGCCAAATACCTGCGCCTCGACTTCGATGCGACCTACACCCGCGAATTCAGGAAGGATGTGATCGGCGCCCTGCGCGTCGGTTCGGGTATTGTGACGCCGTATGGCGACACCAAAGATGCGCCTTATGTGAAACAGTTTTTTGTAGGCGGCCCGTCGAGCCTGCGCGCCTGGCGCATTCGCCAACTCGGCCCCGGCGGCTACCACGACCCCAAAGCCACACAGCCTTATTATCAGGCGGGCGATTTCCGCTTCGAATTCAACGGAGAACTGCGATTTCCGCTGTTCTGGTGGCTGAAAGGCGCTGTTTTTGTCGATGGCGGCAATATCTGGACGATTCGGGCCGACAGCCTGCGCCCTGGCTCGCAACTGCGCTGGGATTCGTACAAAAACATTGCGCTGGGCACCGGCATTGGTATTCGGGGCGACTTCAGTTATTTTGTATTGCGCGTCGATTTCGGCCTCCCGCTGCGCTGGCCCTACCGGCAGGAAGAATCCGGTTCGTACTGGGCGCTCAATCGCTTTACAAGGCTGAAATGGAAGGATTTTAACCCGAATCTGGCAGTGGGGTATCCATTCTAATGCAACACGGATTGCGCGGATTGGAACACGGATTGCGCGGATTTAAGACGGATTTTTTGGGGTGTGGAAATTGGGAAAAACTATAGACCTTCGCAGGAGTTTTTGATGCTTATCAGCCTTAAAAATACCATTCACCATTTCTTAAAATCCTTACAGACAAGTCCGAATCTACCCTACCCACAAACGCTATCCGTGTAGATCCGTTCCTTATCTGTGCGATCCGTGTTATGAACTTTCTCGACTCTTTTAAACACTACCTCAGCCCTGATCTGATTCGGCAGGCTGCTTCCCTGCTCGAAGAAACGCCCGAGGGTACAGCCAAAGCGGCAAGCAGCCTGCTGCCGACCATTCTGAGTGGTTTGCTGCAAAAAACGGGTGATTCCCATGCCCTGGACAGTATTTTCCAACAAATTTCAAGTTTCGACGCGGGTATTCTCGACGACCTGGCCGGACTGATCGGGAGTGGCAACCTGGCCCACAACGACCCTAAAGATGCTTCGGGACACCTGATGGGCTTGCTGTTCGGCTCCAAAGTGCCGGCGCTGACAAATGCTGTAGCCGCCTTCTCCGGCGTAAAATCATCTTCGGCTTCTTCCTTGCTTGGCCTGGTAGGCCCGCTGGTGATGGGCGTTTTGAGCAAAAAAATCGGGAGCGACACCCTGAGCGCTGCCGGGCTGGCCAACTTGTTGTCTGATGAAAAAAATACCATTTTCGGCGCACTGCCAGGTGGCATTGCTTCCTTGCTGGGATTGGTAAATCCGGCTGCTGCAACTGCGTCTGCCGGCAATTCTGACGACGACCCCGGTACTGCCACCGGTACCCAATGGCTGTGGCCCCTGTTGCTGCTGCTGGTTCTGGGCGGCGGTATTATCTATTATCTGAAAAACTGTGCTCAACCGGCGCGGCCTATGCCTGTCGAAACGCCTGTGGTAGACTCTACTGCTATCAAGGCAGCCGAAAAAGCAGATGCCGCGCAAGCCGCCGCACAGTTGTACATGAAAAAACTCGCTTCGGGTTTTGAAATCAAGGGCAATCAAAATGGTATTGAAAATCAATTGATTGCGTTTATTGAAGACGCCAATCGCCCCATTGATAAAACGACCTGGTTCAATTTCGACCGCCTGACTTTTAATACCGGCAGCGCTGTGATCGATATGAACAAATCGCGCGAGCAACTGACCAATATCTACGAAATCCTGAAAGCATTTCCGAAGGTAAAACTCAAGGTCGGCGGCTATACCGATAATGTAGGCAAAGAAGCCGACAATATGAAACTCTCTACTGACCGCGCCAAAGCCACCGTCGCCGCCCTCGAAGGTATGGGTATCGAAAAAGGCCGCCTGACGCCCGAAGGCTACGGCCCCCAACATCCCGTTGCCAGCAACGACACGGAAGAAGGTCGGGCACAGAACCGGCGGATTGCGGTTAGAGTAACACAAAAATGAGAGCGTGAGAGTGGTGAGAGCGTGAGAGCGTGAGAGCGTGAGAGCGTGAGAATGGTGAGAGTCCGTAGAGTGTACCGCTTCGCTCTTGATATTTCATAGGAAAGCATGTACTCTGCGGACTCTCGCTCTCTCACCACTCTCACTCTCTCACACTCTCACTCTCTCACACTCTCACACTCTCACGCTCTCACTCACTCTCTCATGTACACCAACGTAGAACCTACCCTCCAACACGAACTCCAGGGCATCCGCGAAGCCGGCCTGTACAAGGACGAGCGCGTGATCACCACCACACAAGGCCCTGTGATCAGTACCACCACCCAGCACGATGTGCTGAATTTTTGTGCCAACAACTACCTTGGACTAAGCAGCCACCCCGAAGTGACGGAAGCCGCCATCGAGGCCATCCGGACGCACGGCTACGGCATGTCGAGCGTGCGATTTATTTGCGGCACACAAGACATCCACAAGGAACTGGAACGCCGCATCGCCGATTTTCTCGGTCAGGAAGACTGCATCCTATACGCGGCGGCCTTCGACGCCAATGGCGGGCTGTTCGAACCGCTGCTCGGCGAAGAAGATGCCATTATCAGCGACGAACTCAACCATGCCAGCATCATCGACGGTATTCGCCTGTGCAAAGCCAAACGCTTTCGCTACAAGCACAACGACATGGCTTCGCTGGAAGATTGCCTGCAACAGGCACAGGCCGCCGGTGCTCGCCGCAAACTGATTTTTACCGACGGCGCATTTTCCATGGATGGCACCATTGCCCAACTGGATAAAATTTGCGACCTCGCCGACCGCTACGATGCCATGGTGGGCATAGATGAGTGTCACGCCAGCGGATTCCTCGGCCGCACAGGCCGCGGCACCCACGAATACCGGGGCGTGATGGATCGTATCGACATCATTACCGGCACCCTCGGCAAAGCCCTGGGCGGCGCCAGCGGCGGCTTCACGGCTGCTCGCAAGGAAATTGTGGATATGCTGCGCCAGCGTTCGCGCCCTTACCTGTTTTCCAATACCCTCATGCCCGCCATTGTGGGCGCCAGCATCAAGGTAATGGAACTGCTCAGCAGCAGCACAGCCCTGCGCGACAAACTGGAAGCCAACACCCAATGGTTCCGCGCGGCTATGACGGCTGCGGGTTTCGACATCATTCCCGGTGAACACCCCATCGTGCCGATTATGCTGTACGAGGCCAAACTGGCGCAGGAATTTGCCCGCCGCCTGCTCGACGAAGGCATTTATGTCATCGGATTCTTTTACCCCGTGGTAGCACAAGGCAAAGCCCGCATCCGCGTGCAAATGTCGGCCGCGCATGAGCCAGAACACCTGGAGCGTGCGGTAGCGGCGTTTACGAAGGTGGGAAAGGAATTGGGTGTGATCAAGTGATGGGGTTCGGCTACGCCGAACAGGGGCTGGGATTTTGCGGATTGAGCGGATTTTATTGATCTTTTACCACGAAGGGTTTTACCACGAAGGCCACAAAGGGTTGCACAAAGTTCACAAAGAATTGAATGTAAGTCCTTTGTGAACTTTGTGCAACCCTTTGTGGCCTTCGTGGTAAAACTCCTCGTGTTAAAAAAAACTCGTGGTAAAAAACAACAACCCACCCACGTCCAAAACGGTCATTCAGTCTTCCGAATCCGTCGTTCAGGCATTTTCGCTGCCACCACATCGAAGCGCAGCACTTCCCTGCAACCATCGGTATTTTGCACAGACTTTAATTCGTGTTTCGAGGCGCTCCTCAAAACGCTTATCTTTGTCTACAAACGCACCATACCATGACGCTCCGCTGTATCATTGTGGAAGACGAGCCACTGGCCGCCGAAATACTCGCCGAATACATTGGCCAAACCCCTTTTCTCCAACTCACGCACATTTGCAACGACGCCATTCAGGCCCTCGATGTGGTGCGCCAGCATCCTGTCGACGTCATATTTCTCGACATCAACCTGCCCAAACTCAGCGGACTGGAATTTCTGAAAACCCTCTTGCACCAGCCGCGGGTGATTGTCACCTCCGCATACCACGAATTTGCCGTGCAAGGCTTCGACCTGCATGTGACCGACTACCTGCTCAAACCCATTGAGTTCAGCCGCTTTTCCAAGGCCGTCAACAAACTCCTGCAACCCCACCGGCAGTCGGATCAGGCATCGGCTGCCAAGAACTCCGTGCCGCCTGTTCGCCCCTACTATTTCTTTATGGTGAACAAACGCTCGGTAAAAATTTACCTCGATGAAATTCTTTTTATCGAAAGCCTGAAAGACTCGGTGAGCATCGTCACCAAAACAAAAGCATACAATACCCACTACCAACTCGGCGAACTGGAAGAACTCATGCGCTCGGATAATTTTCTGCGCATCCACCGCTCTTTCCTGGTGGCTGTGGATAAAATTGAGTCGTTTTCAGCAGCAGAAGTGGAAATCGCCGGTCGGGTGCTGCCGATTGGGAGAAGCCATAAGTTGTATGTGATGGATCGACTGGGGAGACAGAGTTAGAGGGTGAGAGGGTGAGAGGGTGAGAGAGTGAGAGAACGTAGAGTGTACCGCTTTGCCCACACATATTCTATGAGCAAAGCGGTACACTCTACGTTCTCTCACTCTCTCACCCTCTCACTCTCTCACCCTCTCACTCTCTCACCCTCTCACCCTCTCACTCTCTCACCCTCTCACCCTCTCACTCTCTCACCCTCTCACTCTCTCACCCTCTCACATCTCTCGTATCGCCGTTACCACCCGATTCATTCCGCTCTCAAAAGCATCGCCCTGGATCATGGTCATGGCGACCGTTTTCAGTTTCAGGAGGATGGTGCTAAATTCTTTTTGCAGGTCGAACAGGCGTTTGCGGTCGTCTTCGAGGTCGCGGGCGTCGCTGCCGAGTGAGCGGATTTCCTGAATATCCTTATCGAGTTCGAGGATTTTGGCGCTGATGCTTTTGAGCGCAGCGATTTGAAACTTGGAGTCGAACACCACGTCGTCGAGGCGGACGGGAATGAATTTTTTGTCGGCCATCCAGATTGCGTACATCGACGCCACGCTTTCCTGCCCTACCCAGCCCGATTGCAGGCTTTTGGCCGACACGATCGACACCACGGCATCACATTGTTTGATACTGGCCTGGATAAAATCCAGGATGGAACGGCCGGCTGCCAGATCGTCTTCGTCGAGGATGACATCGAAGCCTTTGTTTTCCAGAAAAGTGCGCACATTCCGGGCCACTTCTTTGTCTTCGTGGTTGTAGGAAATGAACACTTTTTTGCTCGTGGAAGCGGTGTTATTGCCGCTGTTGGGCTGGGCAGTTGGGGTGGCGTTGTTTTTCAGTGATCCGGCGAGTTCCAGCGCGGCATAATTGATTTGAGCCTGAATGCGCGACCATTCGCTGAATTCGATCAGGCCCATGTTGTATTGTTTTTTGCCCTGGTTGTAGCGGGCTTGCAGCAAAATGGCATCGGGAGCGCCAGTGACGAGGAGTTGAAGCGCTTCTTCGGTTTGTCCGCTGGAAATCAGTTGCTGGATTTGATCTTTCATTAGGTAGTTATCCGTGATCGGTTATCTGTTATCAGGCTTGTTACGCAGGCATTGTATGATGACCTTTACCGATTCCGATGTAATACTGGTGTTTTGAAAACAATTTCGAGGAGCCCAAAGGTAGTACCAAGAACGCATTATTTCCAAAAAGCCTGTGGTTGGGAATTTTTTTGCCGAGTTTGGTTTTTCCCGTCCCGAAAACATACCTTTGCACCCCGTTGAGCAAACGGGTCATAGCTCAGTTGGTTAGAGCGCCACGTTGACATCGTGGAGGTCACAGGTTCGAATCCCGTTGATCCGACGAGAAAATAGAGGGTGAGAGATGTGAGAGCGTGAGAGATGTGAGAGTTCGTAGAGTGTACCGCTCTGCTAAAAAATTCAATGAGCGGAGTGGTACACTCTACGAACTCTCACATCTCTCACGCTCTCACATCTCTCACCCTCTAAAAACGGGACGTAGCTCAGCCCGGTAGAGTACACGTCTGGGGGGCGTGTGGTCGCAGGTTCGAATCCTGTCGTCCCGACTGAGTATTAAGGAGTTATAAACGAAAGTTTGTAACTCCTTTTTTTGTTCACCAACTTATCCTCGACCCGCGTAAATGATTATAATACTGAAAGATAGTTGCACTTTGGGAAGTTGAACACCACCAGTTTATTAATAGTAATGATATAACTTTAAACGATCTCAATATTATTAAAGATATATCATTACTTTTCAGAAGTTATCATTGAGGGTTGGTTAGGGTAATGACAAGAAAAATACTGATATTGATGTGATTATCAGAAAACCGTCATTTACGTCTATACAAAATTATATTTTGTATAGACAGACTTGTGAGCACTTCTTCAATCTACCAAAATTCAGTGCTATACCAGTTGAAGAAATATAAGAATAGAATAATTACAAACTCTTCAAAAAAGCCTGAAGCCCATTGGGAGCATTCAAAGCCTCAGACGTAATAATGGAAATGTTTTGATATTTAGAGGCCTCATATTGTCGGGACATGGTGTAATAGGCATAAAAAGTTTTGGTACTGTTTAGAAATGTATGCTGACATAACTGTTTGATAATCAGGCTGCATTTCGATGATTGATGTACATTTTAATGATCAAATAGTGCATTTCATCATCTCTGGAATGACAAACGGTTCGCCTTGTTAATCGTTTTAGGTGCGTTCGGAAGCCTCGGTTTAATCGCTCAATGTGCGTGGTGTGTTCTTTGCCAATGGTATGTCGGTCTGCTGGAAGCACTTTGGAGTAAGCCTTGTAGTCATCGGTGTAAAAGCGGCCAATGGTCAGATTTTTCAGTTTGGCATACAAGGATTGACAAGCACTCTGGTTTCGCCTGCCGATATGAAATGCCAAAATCTTTCGCTCCTTCCGCGCCCACACATACCAGCACCAGCGTTTCCGTTTTTTGCGCTGATCTACAAATGACCAGAACTCATCCACTTCTACTTCTTCATAATATCCCTGAAAAGCAGGCTCTTTTATCTTTCTGCTATGTCTGCGAAGGCTATCCACTATACTACTAGGATATAATTCCAAAACGTGGCCAATATCTCGAATCCCGGAAGCGTGAAGCGTCATGGAAACCATCTGCTGTTTTATGCTCGGATCGGCACCACGGTAGAAATACCGATCTTGAAACTGTTTATCACATGAATGGCATCGATAATTCTGTTGACCATTGGCCTTTCGGCCATTCTTCTTTATTTTTGTCCCCTTGCAATGGGGACAGCAAACTTGGATGAGTACTTCGAACATACCTCCAAATTTCGCTCGTTCCCTTTGCTTTTTATAGCCCTATCATCCTCAGCATACATTTCTAAACAGTACCAAAAAAAGAGCAATGGAGAAAAATGATTTGGGAGAGAATATTGTTATTCCAGTGATATTACGTCCTTGTAATTGGACGATATTGCCGATAGCAAAGATTCAAGCATTGCCTAAAGCCGGAAAACCAGTATCTCTTTGGAATTCCACAGATGAGGCGTTTTTAAATGTTGCTAAAGGGATAGAACCTCTCCTTTAATCAATGAATTGAGTTACATTTATAATTTGGAGATGATTATAGTTTAGCATAATACTGCCTGATCCTATCTGCCATTAATTTTCGTCTTTCTTCCAGAAACCCAATATATCCTTCCACATCGGAAGTAAATACAGATTGCGGGATACAATGTGCTTCCATATTTAGCACCAATTGTTTCTGATCTGTAATGGAGCCATACCTGGATACTCCGGATTGACACTGCTGAAGCACTTCGCCAAAATAGCCGGCGGGTGCTTTATTCCCGATTTGTATATTGATTTCGGACTGCATAAAAACAAAGTTGGCGATTTGGTTGTATTCACCCCGTTGCAGGCCTTGTTTTTTCAGAAATTCCTTGGGGAAAATATGGTGCACATCACCCCGGTGTTCAACCAGTTCCCGCACGCTTATGTCTCGCGACAAAAATCCTTTTTCATTTGCAGCGATCTGGCTGGCCAGAAAGACATAAAAAAACGGACTGCTTACGGAGGAAGTTGTCAGTTGTTGTGGTAAAGCAACTTCCCAAAAACCTTCTGATAAAACGGCAGCCTCCGTATCTGCAAGGTATTGGCCGAATGGCTGCTCTGCAATCTGTTTGATATCATAATCAAACTGAGATTCGAATGAACCCGAAGAGCGTTGGGTGAGAATGGAAAGTACGAACCAGCGCTTGACGTAAGACTCAATAGTGGAAGCGGCCTCCCCTTTATCGCGCAACTTGAGATATAGCATGTATGCGAAGTTGAGCGCATTTTTGGAGCGAATCATGTCGGGCAACACGAACCCTGCACTTTTAAGGATCATGAGAAACCGTTTGAAATGGGTTTCATTCATGAACTTCAGTACGCCCGTTTTTAATTGGGCAAATGATGCTTCGGCGATGCTTTCCTCGAAAGTACGCGTTTCAAAGTTACGGCCTGAAAGCAGGCTTACAAGGTCTCCTAATTTGGCCCGATTGAACTCCGTCCCGAAGCAAACGCGCAGCATATCATTATAGGTGGGATCGTACAATTCATCGTTTTCGTCTCGAAGCCAACTCATTTTAGAGAAATAATCCGTATTGGCGAATTCAGGATCATTATCCTGAATATGTTTAAAAAACTCGGGGGCTACCGCCAGATGACAAAAATAGTCAATGGCTTTTCGCAAGTGTTGCCCACCGTATGATTCGTTGGCTGCAATTTTAGACATAGCGAAATCAGCCTGACTCAGCACCACACCCTGAGAGTTAATCCGGATAAAAATCTCGGTAACGGTTTCAATATCCAGTTCTGGTGCCAGTTCGATGAGACCAATTTGTTTTTTAGCCAGATTAAAGAGATTACCAATATTGTCGATCACCTTTTGCTGGTCTGCATCAGGGTTTTTGCTCAGATAGTCATTGATTACATGAAAGGAATTGGTGCCGGATGTAAAGTATTCGGCAATGTCGGGCAACCAGGAACGGTCTTTCAGGATAGCCGGGTTTTGTACTTCAAAACGTTCATCGAGCGGATGAAAAGCGATTTTGATCTTTACACGTTCGTAACGCTTATTAATGACGTACTCACCCAGAATTGCAGCCTTCAGAGCGGTAACACGCTGCTGTCCGTCGATAAGGATTTTCTTGCCTTCTGACAGGGAACCGTCTTTCAGACGGATATTGGGATTGCGCCAGGCAATGACGTATCCTACAGGGAAACCCTGATATAAAGAGTCCATCAGGTCGCGTACTTTGGATGCATCCCACACAAACGGTCGCTGAATTTCAGGGATTGCAATTTCACCGGATTTTACCCAGGAAAGCAATGTTTCAATGAGGTGTTGGTTAACGGCTTATTTTTGTAAACTCATTTTAGTAAATACTATAGTTATAATAATGACAAAACTAAAGACGTCAGACAATATCCGCTACAATATATTGTAAGTTTTTTAAACATTATGTTGATACCCTCAAATACGTAGTACCATTTCATTCACCGAAGAGCGCAAGCGATACGGCAGTATCAACGAGGCCAACAAACTTTTTGTCAACAAGGTGTACGATTTTTCCCAGTCGCAGCCTTCGGCATGCAGCCCCGATGTCGACTGGAGCGAGTTCGCGGCCGACTACCAGGATCGCTCGATTCTGGAAACCCGGCTGACGCGCTTGCGTTCGCTGGTGGAAATGATGGAAAACGCCAAGATTTTGCACGACTTCGACAATTTCCAGAATGCGCTGGTCGACTATTCCTTTACACAGTACAAGAAGGATACCGATGAAAGCGGTTTCGGAACGAAATACAATGCGTTGCGGCAGTTTTTCCCGCGCGCAGCAGGTGCCAGCGCTGCGCCGGCGCCGGAAGCCAAAGTGTAACGAACAGGAAGATTTCAGTAGCCCGCATCACCGGCCAGGTGGTGCGGTTTTTTTTGCGCGCATCGGGGTTCGGCAGGGTTGGGTAACAATGACAGGGATCGGGAAACGCACGCACGTAGAGACAAGGCACGCCTTGTCTCTTGTCTCCGCCTAAAAAATCCTGTCCCTGTGCTACAGAGACAAGGCATGCCTTGTCTCTACCCACCCCACCAATCGCATAAAAACAAAAAATCCCCACCCAGGCAGCAATCCTCCTTCTTTTTTGTATCATTGTACCATTACACACCTGCCTATGAAATATTTCCGCTACCTCTTTTTGCCAGGCCTGCTGCTGGCCGCCCTTTCTGCTCGTGCTCAAACCAATACCATTTATTACAACGGGCAATTGCCTTTATACATGCCCGACGGGTACAACGGCAGTATTTCACTGCTGGTATCGGGCGCTGATCACGATACGCTGGGGATAAACGGCCATGGCGTGTGTCGGGTATTTCTGTCGCTGGAGCATGAATACATCGGCGATTTGATGGTCACATTGACGTCACCCGGCGGGCAATCCATTCCGTTGATCGGTCCGATCGGCTTTTTCGGAGGTACGGATTTTAGCACCTGGGATGTGGCTTTTACGCGTTGTGCCGACGTAGCACAACCGGAACCGGGATATAGCCATACCTGGAGCAACGAACAGGGATGGGGGCTCAACGGGGTGTTTTCTGGCTCCTATTACCCGTATCAGGGCTGTTTTGAAAACCTGACCGGACCGGTGAATGGCGCATGGACGCTGACGATCACTGATGGACTGGCCCTGGATGCTGGTGCGTTGAACGGTTTTGGCATAGAATTCTGCAACAGCGCCGGGGCCACCGGTATGGGTTGCCAGGCAAATGCAGGCACGCTGACCCATTCGGATATTTACTATTGTCAGGGTGGCAATCAGCCACCTCCGCAACCTCCTGCCTATACAAATATTAGCCAGGCTCCTCCTGCAGATGCTTATGATTACACCTATGCATTCGGCCGTGCTTCCGATGATGTTTTGATGGGGTACGAAGCGCATGCCGACCTTTCCACGCTGGATACCGGCACTTACCGAATTTACGGCGTGTCTTATCCCGAAGATGCGGATTCCTTGCTTCCCATTCCGGATGGGGTGCTGACCCTGAGCCAAATACGCAACTCGTTGAATTCCAGTATCCCGCCGTTTTGTGGTGATGTGTCTTTTTCCAGCATCAAAGCAATTGTAAGGCCGCCAGCGCAGGATACGATCTTGTATGCCAGTACGTGCAATGGGGTGCCAGTGTATTTTTTCGGTATACATTATTACAACACGGGAACCTATACCCGAACCATCTCCAGGGTTATTGCCAATTTTCTGCTACACTGGTGCTACAGTCGAGTTTCCCGGTGACCTACACCATCCGGGATACCATTTGTGCGGGCACATGTTCGGAGGTGCCAGGCTTTGACAGTCCCTGTATTTCCGGACTTTACATCCGCACCTTGCCGGCGGTAGCACCTGACGTATGCGATACAACTATTCGGCTGCAACTGACGGTGCTGAATCCTGTTGCTGAAATAACAGCCACAGCAACAACGCTTGACTGTACGATACACAGCATTGTTTTGTCATCGGGACCTTCTTCCAACGGATTAAAAACCTGGAAAAACCTGAATACCGGCGCCACGAGTTTTGCCTCGAACTACACGATCACGACACCGGATACGTATGTTCTGACGTGCCAAAAAGGATCGGGCGAGTTGCTGTGTACAGCGTACGACACTATTCAGATTACATCCGAACCGAACCAAATTGCGCTCTCCGTTCCCGACGTTGTATTGCCTTGTGGCCAAACAACAACACATTTTCTCGCACAGGCTACGGGCGCCGGACTTGTGTACAACTGGACAGGCCCCGGCGGGTTTACCGGTACTACAAATCATCCGCTTGTAAGTGTTCCCGGCACATACCATGTGACCGTTTCGAACCAGCAAGGCTGCCAGGGCACAGCCACGGCACATTTGGTGGCAGAAACGCCGCCTTTTTCAGTGGCCGCCACAACTGATTCTATCACTTGCGGGCATCCGGCAACGCTGTTTGCTGTGACAAATGCTTTTTCACCGTTTTTCCACTGGTCGGGGCCTGGTATGGAAAGTTTTTTGCCGAATCCGCAGGTCTCCACTCCTGCTACTTATGCGGTGACCGTCAGCAGCCCGAGCACCCTGTGTACGGCCACTGCCCAGGTAAACGTGGTCAGCCTCCAGGTGTATCCTTTTCTGCATCTGGTGCAACGTATTCATCCGACAGTAGGCCAGAACAACGGCAGCATCGAGATGAGTACCGGCGGGGCGCCGGGGCCATTCGCATTTTCATGGATCAAAGACGGTCAGGTGGTGGCTACCACGGAAGATATTTACGGCGTAGGGGCCGGTGTGTATTCTTACCAGGTACAGGCCGCGAATGGTTGCTCCAAAACGGCCCTTTTTACCCTGTTGAATTCCTTGCCCAATGACGACGAGTTCAACTCACAATCCTGGGAACTTGCACCCAATCCATCGTCCGGATTTTTCAACCTGCGCTGGAAGGTCGGAGCGCCGGCCGGCACGCACCTGCGGGTGTATGCCGGCAGTGGTCGTCTGCTCCAGGAGTGGAATGTACCGGAAGGCGCCGAAACGCTGGACATCGATCTTTCGAATGCACCGGCAGGGCTGTATTTTCTGGAAATGCGGAACGGGGCGGAACGTGCCTGGCAGAAAATGGTGGTGCGGTAGGTAGAGACAAGGCACGCCTTGTCTCTGTACACAATGGCCACGTAGAGACAAGGCATGCCTTGTCTCTACCCACCTACCGCCGCAAAAACGCCCGTATCATCGCAAATTCCTTTTCCGGTTCTTCCACCTGCGGGTTATGTCCGCTGTATTCGAACATTTCAAATTGCGCTTGCGGGCAATAGGTTTTGTATTTCACCATCATCCAGGGCACCGCTACGCGGTCATATCGCCCGGCCACGATCAGAATTGGCATTTTCAGCGATTTCAGTTGCTGGCGGTAGTCGAACGTGCCGATATCGCTGCCCACGATAAAATCGCCGTCCTTGCCGACCATTTGATAATACACAGCCGAATTGAAGGAATTGGGATAGGGTTTGCGTTTGCGGCCCCTGAAATTGGCGGGGTTGTAAGCGTACAGAAAACCGTAGGGCACGCGGCCGTATATTTCCTGGTGGATAGGGTCGCTCGATACGGCGCCGGCTTCGCGTACCTTCATCAGCGTATCCCACACCTCCGGGTAATTGGTCATGATCTCGTGGTTCGAATTGTCGTCGTTGGCCTGCCACATCACAAAACTGTGGAAGGTATTGGCGAGGATCAAATGTTTCACATGTTCCGGGTATTTGATGGCATAGCCTTGTGCCACAACACCTCCGTACGAATGGCCGAGTACGTTGATCTGCGAAAAGCCCATGGCCTTGCGCAGTCCTTCCAGGTCTTCGATGTCCCGTTCCAGGGTGTACTCCTGCACATGAGCGGCCGTATCCGACTTCCCGCGGCCGAGCGCGTCGTAATAGACCAGCGTGTTGGTGGTCGACAGGGAATCAAAACTTCTCAAACCGTAGTGGGAGCCTCCCGGGCCACCGGCGATGAAAAAAAGCGGGTCGCCTTTGCCGAAACTGACGGTCCAGAGTTTGGCGCCGTTGACGGTGTAGTATTTTCCGTCGGTCTGGCTTTCGGGAAATCCTTGTGCGGACAGGGTGAGGGGCAGAAAAAAGAGGAGGAGGAGATGAGCAGCAATGCCTTTCATGGGAAATGGTGTTGAATTTGAGCGGTGAAGGTAAGAGGTTTGGCGGGATGTCATTGGATGAACGCTTTGGGCTTTCGATCAATGGCAATGGGCACGAGGGCGGGGGACTACGAGGGCGGGCGACCGCCCGACCCTCGCGCCCGCCATTCCAAAGTTCCAATGCCACCCAAAAATCCTAAAAAAACACGCCCCTCTTTGCAGCATACCGCTCCCCCGCTGCATACTTATCACAACACCGATCGGATTTTTTCACTTACAAAAAAACATCCGTATGAATCGCATAAGCATATTGTTGTGGAGTCTCCTGCTGTTGATGGCGGGTTGTCGCGACAATTTTGATATTACCACCACGCGGCAGTTGGGGCCTATTCCCGAAGAAAATGTGCAGGCCTCGCTCATTGGTCATGTGGTGGATACCCAGGGAAACTCGCTCGAAGGCGTACAGATAGAAGTAGCCGGCCAAAGCCTGATGACCGACGTGCATGGGTTGTTCTACCTGCACCAAAAACTCATGAATAAGAATGGCGCATACGTGAAAGCCACCAGAAGTGGATTTTTTCATGCAGGTCGCTTTGCCTTTCCCCGACTGAACAAAAGCACCTACCTCGAAATTACCATGATTCCCAAAACACTCACGGCCTCGTTTCAGTCGAGCGAGGTAGCCAGTTTTTCAGGGGTCAGAATTCCGGCCAATGCCATCGCCAATGCCCAGGGGCAGCCGTACACAGGGCAGGTAAATGCGTATGTGGTGTATCTGAACCCCACCGATCCAGAAACATTCAACCGCATGCCTGGTGATTTACGAGCGCAGGATGCCCAGGGATATGCAAAAGTGCTGATCTCCTACGGAATGATCGGCGTCGAACTGGAAAGCCCGCTGGGTGAAAAACTGAACCTGCTGGCAGGCCAGACCGCCACGATTTCTATGGACGTAGCATGGGGCTCACCCGAAACCATTCCGATCTGGCATTTTGATGAGACAAGCGGTTACTGGAAAGAAGAAGGCGAAGCCACACTGACAGGCAACGTGTACAAAATGGAGGTGCCGCATTTCAGTTACTGGAATTGTGACACACCGGCCGATTATACGCTGCTGACCGGGCGACTGACAGACACACAGGGACATCCGCTGGCCAACTATGGGGTCACGTTGAGCCAGGAAACTTTTGGTACAGGTGTCGGCAATACCGATGGCGATGGATATTTTGGCGGCATTGTTCCGGCCAATGTGACCCTCGACCTGAAAGTGTACAATATATGCGGCGAGGTGCTGCACCTGCAAACAGTAGGGCCGTTGGCCAATCAAACTTCTGATATTGGAACAATCGTCATTTCCGACCCTGAAACGATTACTACAACGGGCACGCTCGTCGATTGCAATGGGAATCCGTTGCCGGGTGGACTTGCAATGATTGAAAGAAACGATACCATACTGGCCATAACTCAGGCAAATGAAAACGGGCAATTTACAGTTACCCATAACAATTGTATCAGTTTCAATGTCTACAACATTTTTGTAACAGGATACGACCTCAACAATCTGCTTCAAAGCGAGCCGACAGTTGCCACAATAACCAATGATGTCGCCAATGCCGGAACCATTCCCGTTTGCAGCAACCTCGACGAATACCTGGTATTTTCGTTTAATGGCGTTTCACAGACACTTTTGTCGGATCAAATCACTTTTGAATACGGTGTTTCTGCCAACGGGTACCTCGGTGGCTGGCTGGATACGGTGTATATTTCCATGAATTTTGAAAATCTTGTCAATCAACAGGCCACCGTACAAAGCATTAATGGCGCCATACGATATCCGAACAACGAATTGCACAATTACGGCTGCTCTTATTGTGGTATTTGCCCTTGCGGCGACATCAGTGCAGGCACCCTCCAGTTTACGGAAGTGCCTGCAGCACCGGGCGAATACGCAGCCGGTTCCGTTACGGGCATGATTCGGGAAGAAGGGCTTTCCATACCGGTACCGTATTCAGTGCAGTTCAGGATAAAAATGGAATAGCAAGCAAACCAGATTGACCAACCTATATGTCAGAAACGGCACACGACATATTTGCTCTTGTACAAGGCTGCATACGCCGCCAACCTGCTTCCCAAAAGGAACTGGTGCGGCGCTATGCAGCCACCCTTTTGTCGGTAGCGCGGCGTTATGCCCGCAATCCCTCGGATGCCGACGATATTTTGCAAGACTGTTTTGTGCTGGCGTTTAAAAAAATAGAGTCCTACGACCCTGCGCGGGGCAGTCTGATCGGCTGGCTGCGTAAAATCGCCGTCAACTGCGCGCTGGCGCACTACCGCAATTACCGTTTTAACTACGAACGGGCGGCAGAAATACTACCGGAAAACGTCGACATATCGTCCGATGTGCTGTCCAAACTGGCATTTGAAGACATCATGGCCCTGGTCAATACCTTGCCCGACGGCGCGCGCGAGGTATTCAATATGGCGGTGTTCGACGATTTCTCCCACGATGAAATTGCCGCTGCACTGGGTATTCCGGCCGGCACTTCCCGCTCGCTGTTGAGCCGCGGCCGTCGGCTTTTACAGGAAAAAATATTAAAACTGCAATCCAATGAACTGGCAAGAATTTGAAGAGCAATTGAAAAAGCAGGCCGAGGGGCATGAAACGCCTGTCGATACCGAGGCGCTGTGGTCCAGGGTACAAACCCGCAAACGGCGGCGTTTCGTGCTGTTCTTCTGGTGGCTGCTGGGAGCGGCCGGGCTCATGGGCGGCGCCTACTGGATAGCAGCACGTAGTCAGCAGCCTTCCGCCGTATCCACTTCGCAAGAGGAAATTCAGCAGATTGCCCGTACCAATGTTAACGCTCCCGACTCATCTTCCGTCTCTATCAACGAAACCGCACCCGTATCGAACCCAACCCTGAATGTCCCGAAAACCACTTCCCCAAAAACTGCCGGCGCCATTCGAACATCGCAACATAAAAATACGCCATCACTGGCAGGCACTTCTCCCAAAACGGTGATCCCGAAGGATTTACCGAGCCACCTCATTACAGATGCCGCCCCCTCATCTCCTCAACCTCTCAACCCCTCAACCCCTCAACCCCTCATCTCCTCAACCCCTCAACCTCTCAACCCCTCAACCTCTCAACCCTTCTCAACCCCACCGCCCCCCGGAAACGAGGCTATTCCTCTGCTACCGACGTATATACGCTTGTTGCAGTCTCCTGCAGCAGACGAATTCGTATTGCCGGAATCTTTTATCAGCCCCTACGCTCCTTTGTTCGCAGTGCCAGCCAAATCCGGTTATCAAGTGGGTATTCAGTCCGGCATATCTTACTGGAATGTATTCCATCCATCAGGGCCCGATGCCGTTTTCCCGCGTGCCAATGAACGCCTGCTGGAAGCCGTTCATGCAGGAGCCTTTTTTCAAAAACAAATGGGGCGCCGACTGATCATTCGGGCTGGTTTGCAGTATCAGCGCTACAATGCGGTGTTCCGCTGGCAGGAAAGTTCCATCTTGGCAAACCAGCCCCGGCAAGTGCACAATTATCATAGCGACGGGCATGTAGACACCACGTATATCCCCAGTGGCACGCTCGTGGAAAAAACGAGGACGGTGCGGCAGTACAATTACGTTTCATCATGGATGCTGCCTGTCGACTTCAAATGGCGCATCCCGGCGGGCCGCACCACACTGATGCCATTTCTGGGCGTGCAGGCAGGTTTTCAATCCCAATCGGGTGCATTGCTGAATGCCAATGGCCAGCCGGATTTTAGCCGATACAAGAGCATTTACAAAACCCTGTTTAACCTGGGCCTGCGCACAGGCATCTCCACCGAATGGCGGATCAATGAACGCAACCACCTGCTGATAGAACCCTGGGGTTCGGTCGATTTGCGCTCGCGCACCGGCAGGTTCAATCCCGCGTATGAGCAGTTCTGGCAGGCCGGAGTGAGTGTGGGAGTGGTGAGAATGATGAGTTATGAATGATGAATGATGAATGATGAATGTTTGGGCCTGGTGATGAAGAAACTGTTTTATTTGAGGAATACCATTTGAGCAAGCATTGATGATTGGTAGATTTGTATAAAAAATCAACTCAATGAAATTGGTGCTCCCGTTTTTATTACTATTCAGCATTCACGCCATCGCTGGCACCATTGCCACGGAATGTGATTCTTTATTCCTCTCCAACGGGAGCGTTTATGCCGTAAAAAATGTGGATATCAACCGCGATGGTATTTTGTTTTCTTATTGCAACGATACCACCAACGCCCGTCTGGATGCGCCCTGGATGCAAGTTCACCACATCAAAAAGGCCGATGGTACGATTTTTTATTCCGGTTTTGAAAAACAGGTAGAAACGCCTCTCAGTGCAGAGCAACTTGAAATGGAAAAAAAAGTGAATGCGCTGTTTAGCCTTTCCATCATAGCCTTTCCGGCCGTGTTCTTCTTTGGAGTAGGCCTGCTTTTATCGATTGTCGTTTTGGCACAAGGTGCTGTGTTGATAAAAAAAACAGTAGGGCATCCGAATGAAAAATACTTGCGTCGGCGGATCAAGCGCGCGCGACTTCTGGCGAAAATCAATCTTTTTGCATTTTTGTTGCTAGCATTGATTGTGACTTCTGCCTTAATTGTGCTTTTACTACAACTTAATATGTAATTCCTGTTCATATCTGGGCCAAAAACCACTCTTTTTCCGACAAGTGTTCTTCGGCAGCAATGGCAGCGCGCAGTTTTTCCACCTCGGTTTTGCTGGAGAATTGGAGGGCCAGCAATTTAGAAGCGTAACGGATGATGTTGAGATAATTGGAGCGGTGGTAGCCAATCACCCGTTTTCGGGTGATGTAATTGTGCATGGCATAGAGGTGCGATTGCAGCAGATCGAATTCGTCGAGGGCGTAGTAGGTTTTCAGGAGCAGGGTTTTGGTGGCCAGATTCACCAGCACATCGCGGTAGTTGGCTTTTTGCAGCAGGTCGAGCACCGCGTTGTAGTTTTTGCGGGCAAATTCCAGTCGCGCCAGGTTGAAACTGAAAGCACTTTCGCGCCAGGGTTTTTCGAGGCTGTTTTTGTACTGATGGATGAAATAATTCACCCACTCCAGATCGCCCGTATGCAAGCCGGCTGCTACTACATTGTGGTAGGTGTATCGCGGCAGTACCCCGTTTTCCAGCAAATAGCCGCTTTCCAGCGCAGGCTTGTACAAATCGAGCACTTCCTGAAAATAACGTTTTTCACCCGCATTCAGTCGCCGAATACAGTAGTTGGCCGCCCAAATGAACAGCCCGTGCATTTCCTCTGCTGAAAAAATGCCCTGATCGGACAGCAACGCTTGTTTGTAGTGCTGAAAATGGGTTTCATTTTCCGGAAATCGCATCATCCGGTAGCAGTGCAGGTAAGTGGCAATGGCGGGATGAGAAGCAGCATAATGTTGTTCGGCTACCGCGATCACTTCGGCTTCCCAGGCACTGTGCTGATCGGCGGTGTACAACACCCGGTGGGCAGTGTGCAGGCATATCAGCCTCATTTTCAAGGTGATATAAGCCGTGTCGGCAGCCAGAGATGCGGCGCCAAGGTGGTGCAAATGCGTGGGATCGAGTACATAGGAGCGCTGGTGGGTTTCCCAGTGTAGCCCGAACAACAATTCGTGGTAATGCGCATCGCGCAGCGTACCGGTTTCCAGCCCTTTTTCCAGTCCTTTTCGGGTGCGTTCGAAATGCGATGCCAGCCCGCGTTTGCGGTAGCCTCCCAGCAGGCGAAGGCGCAACGCGGCTTCGTCATTTTCCAGTTCCTTTTGAACGACGTATTTTTCCAGCAGCCGATGCAGGTAGGTCATGCGCAGACGCAATTCCTGATCGGGCACGCTTTCGTGGCCGAACAGGTGGCGTTTGGCCGCGCCTTTGTCGCCGGGCTCTTGCCCGCAAAACCAGTCGAACAACTGCAACACATCTGTCCGCTGATTGAAGTAAGGCGACACCAGGAACTTGCGGATTTCCTTTTTTTCAGCAGGGGAAAAAGAAAAAATGAGTTGCCGAAGTTGGCTTTTCTCCATTTTAATTCAATTTTATTAAAATTAAAATATTGAATATCAATGTTTTAGTTTTATATTTTGCAAATATAAGTTCAATTATTTGATAAATTTGATTTTGTCTGCCCTGAGGAAATCCCGGACGTTTGTATCGTGATTTTGTGTACGCAATCCTGCTGGTTTTTATCCTGTCAAAGAATTTAAATCTTATGAAAAAAACACTCCATTCATCGATATCAACTTGTTGGTCCGGCCTGCTTGTTTGCTTTTTGTTGTTAGCCGGGTATGCGCGACTGTTTGCACAATGCAATCCCGACATCGTTGCGCCTGTCATCACCTGCCCGGCGAATCAATCGGTGTTGACATCGCCCGGGCAGTGCAGCCAAATCGTGGCGCTTGAAGCCCCGGTGGCAGTGGACAATTGTGGTGCGGTGTCGGTGCAAAACACTTTACCTGTCGGAAATGAGTTTCCGACCGGTACTACTGTTGTGTTGTACACCGCCACCGACCTGGCTGGCAATATGGCTACTTGCCAAACGACCGTCAAAGTAAGCGGCAGCATTCCGCGCCCGGTATGCGACCGCTGGGTGACCGTGCCTGTCGACCCATCGGGCACGACGACCATTTACCCGGAAGACATCCTGGAATATGGCCCGTACACTTGTACGCAAACGGGTTTATCGCTTGAATACGACTTTACCAACCCGCCGCTGCCTTCCCTTTCCTTTACCGGTACCGGCACCCATGAAGTGTATGGAGCGGTCATCACCGAGGACGGTTTTTGGGAAAAATGCTGGTCGTTCGTCAGTATTGTGGGCGCCGGCGCCGAGTCGTGTACACCCGATGTGACGCCGCCCCAGGTTCAATGCCGACCATACTACATTGTTTATGCGGATAATGCGCAATGTCAGGCAGTTATTAATCTGGAAAGCCCGGTTGTTACGGATAACTGCGGGCTGTTCACGCTGTTTTCCGATGCTCCACCCGGCAACCTTTTTTCTCAGGGGCCGGATAGAATTGTCACATATACGGCAACCGATATTGCTGGCAACAGCAGCACCTGTACGTCGACTATTCGTTTCAGTTACCAGGAAATTATTCTTCCTGTTTGCCATCCGCTCACGGTTGATCTGAATTCGTCCGGAACGGCGATTGTTACCCCGAATGATGTGCTGGCAGAGGGCCCCTACTCCTGTACAACGCCGGGTATTTCGCTGGAAATTAATATTAATGCCGAACAATTGCCCTTTTTGACCCTGACGCAGCCCGGAACGTACTTTGCCCAGGTGTACATCACCAATTACATTGGCATCATACACGGTTGTCAGTCTGTTATCACAGTAAATCCACTCCCCGGTGGGTGTAATCCCGAAACAACGCCCCCGCTTGCCCATTGCACGGCTTCCTTAACTGTCGAAACCAATACCCAGGGGCCCGGCCTCGCCCGTATGTATGCCGCCGATCTCAACGATGCCAGTACCGACAACTGCACAGCGCCGCAGGACCTGCACTTGCGCGTCACCACAGAAGATGGCACTGTTCCGCCCACGGCTGCTTACGCGGATGTGTCCGGAATCGTCCAAAACCTTCCGGTATTTTTGTGGGTTGGCGACCAGTCGGGCAACTGGAGTCGATGTAGCGTACCGGTAACAACCACCCCGGCACAATGTACTCCCGACACCATGCCGCCGCTTGTGACGGCGCCGCCGAATCTGACGTTTACTTACACGGCTTTTGCTGCCCTCAACATAGATTTTGACAACCTGCCGGACGAGTTTCCTGAAATTTATGCTGCATTTGGTACGGCTACGCACTGGGACAACTGCGATGACGGGAACAGCGATTTGCAAGAGTCGTTTGTAATTTATCCGGATAAAATTATCCGCCGATTTTTTGCAACGGATGCCGCCAACAACCTGAATGACAATCAATTTCAAACAATTACCATTCTGGATGGCTTTACAGCCCATTTGCCAGGCTGGACAACACCCGGAATGACGCCTGCCGACCTGGAACTGCAAGGTGTAAATGTCGTCAGTTCGGTATCGGACGAGATTTTTGTAAATCCTTGCAATACCGCGCCGGTCAAAATCCTGCGCACCTGGGTAATTGGTGATTTTGAATTCAATCCTCCGCAAGGACTTCCTGTTGTTTTGCCACCGCTCGATACCAACAATGATGGCATTACGGGCGACCCGTACGACATCATTGTTTTTGGCGACAGCGTTTGGTTGTATGAAAACCATGTGCCTGTGAGGCCTTTGGCTCGACGCGCCTGGTCGTACCAGTATGAGCAGACGATTCGTGTCACGTATGGCATCAGCGGTACTGTTTTCATTGATACATCGACTGATTGCGCCTTCGAAAACGGCGAACCTGTGTTAAAAAACTGGAAGGTAAAAGCCATTGGTCAACCCAGCAATACACCTTACACAGGGCAGACCGACAGCCAGGGACATTATTCCATACAGACGTGTCTGGGCGATACCGCCGTGGAAATCAGCCTCGATGCGCCTTACAACTATTCCGGCATATGTCCACCCACGTATGTGCTCGACCTCACGCAGGGAGGGCCCTGGGTGCGGGATATTCCAGTTCAGTTGACAGATGAGTGCAATTTGCTGAATGTCGATATTGCCTCCAACTCCATGAGTCCATGTTTTGCAGGGTATTATGCGGTGAATTATTTCAATTTCAGCCAAAACACCATTTCCGGTACACATGTGGATGTAGCGCTCGACCCATATGTTCAGTTTCAGGGCGCTACCTTGACTGGAGTGCCGCAAGGAAACAATACCTATCGGTTCCAGACAGGGGCCCTGTCGCCGGGTGCTTCGGGTAGTTTCAAAATATTTTATGTACTCGATTGTGATGCACCGGATGGCGCGACGCACTGCACGGAAGCCTCCATTTCCCCATATGCCGAGTGTCCGGCGCAAGAAGCGTGGTCGGGCGCAGAATTGCGCGTTACCGGCGCCTGCGACGGCGACTCGGTGCGCCTGAAAATCACCAACGTGGGCGTAAATCCCATGGCCGGAAAACTGAATTATGTGGTAACCGAAGACCTGATTATGGCACGGCAGGACAATTATATACTCGGCCAGGGCGAATATGTAGAAGCCGCTTTCCCTGCCGATGGCACTACGTGGCGCATGGAAACGCCACAGGAGCCTGGCCATCCCTGGGGCGGCCTGGTATCGGCCACCGTGGAAGGCTGCGGCGGCATCAATACCACCAATCTGGTAAACGTATTCACGGTAGACGACAATGATCCTTTTACGGCTACCGACTGCACACAAAACACGTCGGCTTTTGACCCCAATGACAAACAAGGGTTCCCGACAGGGTATGGAAATGAGCATTTTATCAGACCCAATACCGACCTGGAATACAAAATCCGCTTCCAGAATACGGGCACGGATACGGCCTTTACCGTGGTCATCCTCGACACGCTTTCCCAATTCCTCCAAGCGGCAAGTATTCGCCCGGGCGCTGCCAGCCATGCGTACGATTTTGATTTGCTGGAAGGGAATATCCTGCGTTTCCGCTTCGATCATATTCTGTTGCCGGATAGCAACGTCAATGAAGTGGCTTCGCACGGCTTTGTACAATTCCGCATTGCTCAGCAGCCCGATAATCCGCTGGGGACGGTAATTCCGAATGCTGCCGCGATTTATTTTGATTTTAACGAGCCGGTCATCACCAATGAAACCTGGCATACCCTGGGCGAAGATTTCCTGGAAGTGTCAGCCATTGAAGATCCGAACCATGTCGGTCCGCTGCTGGTGTACCCGAACCCCGCATCTGAAAACATCTTTTTTGAAATGCCGACAGCGCAACAAGGCCGGCGCTTCGAACTCAGTGATGCTACCGGGCGTATTGTTTGCAGCCACGATTTCCCGGAAAAAGTATTCCGTTTGGAAAGAGTCCTTCTACCTGCCGGGGTTTATTTCTTCCGCATTTATACGGAAAACGGCGCGGCCGTTTCAGGAAAAATTGTTGTAAAATAAAGAAGTCCTGAGTCCTAAGTCGTAAGTCCTAAGTCCATAGAGTACACCTGATTACCCTTGGCTTATTAAAAATGAATGCCAAGGGTAATCAGGTGTACTCTATGGACTTAGGACTTACGACTTAGGACTCAGGACTTTTCTGCCAATTCCAGCCACCGCAACTCTTTTCCTTCCAGCGACTCCTGCAATTCGCCTAGTTCTTTGGAGAGTTTGGCGGCTTCGTTGGCATCCAGATCGGTGGCGTTGAAGCGGTCGAGGATTTCCTTTTTGCGGGCTTCGTGGGTGGCCATTTCCTTTTCGAGGCGTTTCATTTCGTTGCGTTCGGTATTGGTGAGGCCGGGCGCAGTGGCGGCTTTGGCAGCCGGTTTGTCGGTAGCGGCAGCAGATGCCTGGGCCGATTCGCTGCGTTTCAGGGCGCGGTATTCGGCGTAGGTGCCATTGAAATCCTTGATGACGCCATTGCCTTCGAACACAAAAAGGTGGTCGACGAGTTTATCCATAAAATAGCGGTCGTGCGTGACTACGAGCAGACAACCGGGAAAGTCCTGCAGAAAATCTTCCAGCACCTGCAGCGTGAGCACATCGAGGTCGTTGGTCGGCTCGTCGAGGATCAGGAAATTGGGGTTTTTCATGAGTACCAGCAGCAGGTACAATCGGCGGCGCTCGCCACCGCTGAGTTGGCTTACATATACTTGCTGTTGGGGTCGGGTAAAGAGGAAACGTTCGAGCAGTTGGGCTGCGGTGAGTTCCTTGCCTTTTTCCAGTGGAATCACCTCCGCTACATCGCGCACGGCATCGATGACACGTTTGTCGGCCGTCAGTTGGATGCCTTCCTGTTTGTAGTGGCCAAAAATGACCGTGTCGCCCACCACCACTTTTCCGGTGTCGGGTTCGAGGCCCTGGGTGATGATTTGCAGGAAGGTGGATTTGCCGGCGCCGTTTTGTCCGACGATGCCCACGCGTTCCTTGCGTTTGAATTTGTAGGTGAAATTGTCGATAAGGCGCCGCTCTCCGAAACGTTTGCTGATGTTGTGCAACTCCACGATTTTGCCGCCCAGCCAGTTTTCCTTGATCTGGAGGCTCATTTCGTCGGTGCGTTTTTTGAGGGCATCGTTGGCTTCCTTTCGGTCGAAATAGGCATCTACCCGCGCCTTGGCCTTCGTGGTGCGCGCTTGCGGAGAGCGCCGCACCCAGTCGAGTTCGTTTTTAAGGAGTTTGTTTTGTTTTTCGTAGGTCGTGCTTTCCACCTCCTCGCGCAGGGCTTTCTTTTCGAGGTAGTCGGAGTAGGAACCCGAGTAGCGCCGCAGTTGTCCACCGTCCAGTTCGATGATGCTATCGCACACATTTTCAAGGAAATAGCGGTCGTGCGTCACCATAAACAGCGTGATGCCCGGCTGTTGCAGGTATTCTTCCAGCCATTCGATCATTTCCACGTCGAGGTGGTTGGTCGGCTCGTCGAGGATGAGGAAATCGGGTTCTTCGAGCAGGATTTTCACCAGCGCCAGGCGTTTCTGTTGGCCACCGGAGAGGGTGCTCACCTGCTGCGAGAAATTTTCCATGCGAAAGCGGAACAACATTTCCTTCACCTTGGCTTCGAAGGTCCAGGCATTGTGCAGGTCCATATCGGCAATGGCCAACTGCAATTCGTCAGGATGGTCGTGGTCTTCCAGCGCGCGTTCGTAGCGTTGCACCACCCGCACCAGCGGATTGGAGGGGTCGAGTACGGCGCTCAGCACATCGAGGCCGGGCGAGAAATAGGGTTCCTGATCGAGCCAGCCGATACGAATGTCCTTGCGCAACAGGATTTTTGCCTGTTCGCCTTCGCTGCCTTCCTTTCCGGCAATGACGCGCATGAGCGTGGTTTTGCCAGTACCGTTTTTGGCGATCAGGCCGATTTTCTGGCCTTTGTCGATATAAAGCGTGATATTTTTAAACAACACCTTTTCGCCGTAGCTCTTGGTGACGTTTTCGAGCGTGAGAAAATTCACTTGCCTGTTGTTTGTTATTGGTTATCGGTTATCCGTTATCCGGGCTGAGCATCAGGCACTTGCAGATAAGCAGGCCGAAAAACGCAAAGATAACAAAGAACTCAAGGGTACATTGCAGTAGTCTTTTTATGAAAGAAATATGCGAATTTTGCGGCCGCTTTTCAGGATCACCTTTTTTAACACTCTGTTCCGCCAATGGCCCGCAAGAACAAACTGCGCAAATTCGCCGAAATCCGTTCTTTTTCCAATGTGTACGAATGCTACGACCCGACCCAACCGGGTCTGGTAGGCAAAGACATGCAACCCGTCGACCTGAAAGGCCGCTGGCACGAACAGCATTTCCAAAACGACCATCCCATCACCCTCGAACTGGCTTGCGGGGCTGGCGAATACACCATCGGGCTGGCCCGGTTGTTTCCGGAGCGCAACTTCATCGGCGTCGACGTAAAAGGCAATCGCCTGCACAGCGGCGCCAAAGAGGCCGTGCTGGCGGGTATCCAGAATGCGGCTTTTCTGCGCACCCGCATCGAGGTGATCGATCATTTTTTTGCGCCTGGCGAAGTGGCAGAGATATGGATTACGTTTTGCGATCCTTTCCCGCGCGCTGCCAAGGAAAACCGGCGGCTTACTTCGGCGTATTTCAATGAGAAATACCGGCAAATTTTACAAACAAACGGATTGGTGCATCTCAAGCACGACGACGACGATCTGGTGCAGTTTACCCTCGAAACCCTCGAAGCCGACCCGCGCTGCTCGCTGCTTTACCAGAATATGGACATCTACGCAGGCCCTTTGCCCATGCCCGAACTCAGCATCCAGACCCTTTACGAAGGGAAGCACCTGGAGGCGGGCAAAACAATCAAATACCTGCGCTATACGATTGGGTGAGCAGCCATTACAGGTTGAGCCAGTACACCACTTTCAGTATCACGGCCTTGTTTTTCGGTGAAAAAAACTGCACCGGCGTATTGCGGATTTGCTGTGCGTAGGAGTTGTCGGTGTACACCAGGTACACATCCGATACCGGTGCGAAACGCCATTGCAGCCGTGCATTGATGTTGAAATTGTTGGCTTGCAGGTTGTACTGGAAGAAGGAACTGAAAAAAACGCTGCGGCTAAACGCCAGTTCTACCCGTGGCCCGACGAGCCAAAAATCTGCCGAAGCATAAGGTTTCGGCAATCGGATATTGTTGTAACTATAAAGCACCGACAAGATGCCTAGCGGCTGCAACCGATATGCCAGGCGGCCTTCTACCTGAAATAAGTCGCCATTGAAATATTCACCTGCTGTGACGGAAATATTGCCCTGCAATTTGGTGGTAGTGCCGGATGTGTACTCGGCCGTAAAGCCTGAATACCCGTAGCCACCCACTGGCAACGGGTCGGTACCTTCGGCATCCAGGTTGGTGGGGTCGAAGGCTTCGAACAGGTAGGTGTAGCCGTTGTACAGCGCCACCTGCCCGTATCCCTGGTCTTTAAACCCCACGCCGAAATACATGGATGCATCGCGGTCGGTGTGTTTGCCATTCAGGCCGTAGGTAAAACTGCCTTCTATGCCGGTGTAACAATTGGTGACCTGCCTGCCAGCCCAGCCTTTTTTCGGGTAAAAGCGGGTTTCCAGTTTCGGGAAAAACGACTGCACGCCTGTACGCGGCACAAAACCTGCCTCGGCCGAATAGGTAGAGTCGATGCGGTTGTAACCCAGTTGCGCATTGAAATAGCGGTCGTTGTAAGACAGAAAACTGGCCAGTGTGCTGCCGCGTTGCGCTTTGTCGGGCGAAAAGGAGCGGTGGTAATACCATTCGCCTTCCCAGCGGTTGTCCTTGGAGTACAGGTTGTATTCGAGGCCGGCCATGCGGTTCCAGGGCTGCCAGTCGGCGCGTTGCTCGTTGTTGAGGTCGCCGAGAAAATTTTGTTTATTTACTACTACAGCGCTCAACACACTGCGTTCGAACACCTTGCGCTGCACGGTGGCTACCGTGAAATTGGCAGCCGGAAGAATGGTGTCGGCATTCCAGTCGCGGCGCCTGGTTTGCATATTCAGCAGGCCGATACGCCACTGGTCATTGAGTTTGCCGCTGAGCCGGGCGCCAGCCACGATGGGCACTTTTTCATTGCGTTGCAGCACCGGGTTCCAGGCCAGGCCGATGCGCCGGGAAAAAAACGGCCGCGTATCCGGAAATCCGTAAAAGGCAAACAGATCGCGATTTTCCAGAAAAAATTGCCTGGTTTCAGGAAAAAACAACTCGAAACGGCTCAGGTTGGGCACCTGTCGGTCCACTTCTACCTGACTGAAATCGGGGTTGATGGTCAGGTCGAGGTTGAGGCCCGGCGTGAGGGCCACTTTGGCATCGCCGCCGATGTTGCGGTTCCAGACAAACTGTTTTTGCTGCACTTCCAGCGACTGGTCGTTGCGCACATAATCGACACTGCCGCCGCTCGTGACGTACGGAATCAGGGAAATATTGGCGCCGGGGCGGGGAGGCGGGCTGTCCCACAGCAGTCGGCCGGCGAAGGCCAGGTTGTGGGTGCTATACTGAAATGGGACGGGCGCCCAGGTGCTCACTTCAAACTGCTGCACCTTGGCGCGGCTGAACTGCAAACCCCAGGAATTGGGCCCGTCTGACACCGAATAGCGCAGGGTTTTGAATGGAATGGCTACCTCGATCACCCAGCGGTCGTCGTAGTTTTTTACGGAAGAATACCATTTGTTGTCCCACTCGAACGACAATTGCTGCCCATTGGAAATCAGGGCTTCGCGTTGCACATTATAAGGACTTATGCTGAACAGAAATCCATTCAAACCATCCTTGGAAGGGTCGAACAGCATATTGAGCACATCGGTGGTGCCGGGATCGAAATCGCGGCGCAGGCTCTGGGTGATGTACGTTTCGCGGGGCTGGTAGCACACCGCGCCTATATACAGGTAGCGGTCGTCGAAAGTGGCATGTGCTTCCACCTGAAACTTCGAATAGGAAGTGTCATTGGGAAACATCAGTTTGAAATGATCTGCTGTGGCTGCTGCCTGCCAGTCGGGTTCATTGAGTTCGCCATCGAGCCGGATGTTGCCTGCGGCTTTTTTGATAGGCAATTGATACAGATCAGCATTGGGGGTTTGTGCCATGCTCATGCACAGCAAAAAGGTTAGCAAAAGGGTACCGAAAAAGCGCATGAAAAGGAGGACTGGCTAATGACGCAAATGTAGGAGAAGCGATTTTTCGGGAAGATGTAATTGAGGCCTTTAAACGGGAATTTGGTCGGTAAATAGAGGTGAGAAGTGTGAGAGAGTGAGAGCGTGAGAGATGTGAGAGCGTGAGAATGGTGAGAGCGTGAGAGTCCGTAGAGTGTACCGCTTGTCTCATTACCACCACCAACCAGCCCTGAAAGGGCGTATCCAATAGCACAGGGCAACGCCCTGTGTATTCGTATCCCATCCCCCAAAAAACACATATTCACCTCATTCCGGCAACGCCCTGTGTTTTCGTATCCCATCTCCCCCCCAAAAAACACATATTCGCCGCATCCCCGGCAACGCCCTGTGTATTCGTATCCCATCCCCCAAAAAACACATATTCACCTCATTCCG
>Ga0209572_1000120_pt1 | contig 170029 bp, 118 predicted proteins | sample EBPBio232012_DNA_FD_185867 | JGI IMG/M metagenome (GOLD analysis project Ga0209572, IMG submission 185867) | Wastewater treatment Type I Accumulibacter community from EBPR Bioreactor in Madison, WI, USA - Reactor 1_1/23/2012_ DNA (SPAdes)... | ecosystem: Engineered > Bioreactor > EBPR >...
GGGTGCGGGTGCAGGCGCGGGCGCGGGCGCAGGCGCAGGTGCGGGAGCCGGCGCCGGCGCTGGCGCTGGCGCAGGCGCAGGTGCAGGTGCCGGGGCAGGCGCCGCCGTCACCGTCACCTGCCGTTCGGGCGCTATGAAGCTGCCGTCGCCGTCGGTCACTGTCACGCGGATGGTCGGCGTGCCGGCGTTGTCGGCGTAGGCATGCGTGGCCGTGGTGGCGTTGCCGGGCAGCACGCTGCTACTGCCGTCGCCCCACTCCACCAACCAGGACTGCGGCGTGTCGGCCGCGTCGGCATAGGACAGCGTCAGCGTGTACGGCTGGCCGGCTTCGACCGTGGCCGCGCCACCGAGCGCCAGCGTCGGCGGCAGGCTGGACACCGCCACCGTGAAGGTCTGCTGCGTGCTGTTGCCGGCCGCGTCGCTGACGCGCACGACGAAGCTCTCGCTGGCCGGCCCGTTGGCAGCCGTCCAGCGCACCTGGCCCTGGGCCGTGACGGTGGCGCCGGCCGGTGCGGTGAGCAGCGCATAGCTCAGCGTGTCGCCGGCATCCGCATCGCTGGCCACCAGGTCGAGCACGAAGGCGCCGCCCTCCACCGCCTGCGCGCCGACCACCGGCGCCAGCACCGGCGCGTCGGCCACCGGCTGTACCAGCAGCTGCACGGTGGCGGTGGCGCTGCCGCCGCGGCCGTCGTCGATGCGGTAGGTCACGCTGTCGCTGCCGTTGAAATCGGCCAGCGGCGTATAGCGCAGCCGGCCATCGGGCAGCGTGCTCAGGCTGCCGTGCTGCGGGCCGGTGACGATGCTCAATGTCAGCGCGTCGGCATCGGCATCGCTGTCGTTGGCGCGCGGGTCGAAGTCCAGCGTGGCGTCTTCATCCAGCGTGACGGTGTCGTTCTGCGCCACCGGCGCCTGGTTGCCATCGAAGCCCACGTCGTCGATGGTGACCGTGCTGCCGACCGCGCCGAAGCCCAGCAGGTCGAAGTACAGCGCCACCTCCTGGCCGGCCGGCAGCCCGGCCAGGCTGATGCGCACGGTGACCGGCGTGTCCAGGTTGGCCGGCAGCTTGCCGTTGACCAGGCCGCCCACCTGCACCGAGGCCGCGGCCTGCACGCTGCCGTCGGCCTGCAGGTTGAACAGCGCATCGCTGCCGCTGAGCGGCACCACGCCGGCCAGCGGGGCCAGCGTCGTGGCGTCGAGCAGCGCCACCTCGAAGGCATCCTGCGGCCCGCTGCCCGAGGTCTGGAAGCGCGTCTGCACCAGCTGGAAGCTCAGCTCGGACACGCCGGCCGGGATGACGAAGCGCTGCATCAGTCGGCCGGCCAGCGCGGCGTCCTCGGCCAGCACGCCGCGGCCGCCCACCACCTGCGCGCCGCCCGAGGCCGTCCAGCCGAAGCCGGCGTCGGCCGCATCGGCGATGGCGAAGGCACCATTCAGCGGGCCCACCGGCATCGCGTCGCCGCCGGCCGCGGCCGGGCCGATCTGCACCGGCCCGCCGGGCGCGGCGCCGGTGGGTGTGGCCCGGGCCGCCGCGATCACGGCCCCTTCCAGCGCGGTGGGCAGCTTGCGTTGGAACAGCTCGAGGCTGTCGCTCATCAGCTTGTCGGCATGGGCGGCATCGCTCAGGTGATGGCCATCGTCGGCCAAGGCCACCGTCACGCCCGGCGCGCGGAACACCCGGCTGCCGTCGACGGCGGTCTCGACGTAGCGGTCGTAGCCGGCATAGCCGCGCAGCATGCCCAGCACATGTCCCATCTCGTGCGCCAGGACGGTGAACAGGTCGTAGCGGCCGGCCGCAGCCGAGGACGGATCGGCAAACTCGGCCGCATCGAGCGGCGTGTCGTCGACGAACCAGCCATGGCCGTCGGCGTTGTAGTCGAGCACGATGCGGCCTTCGGAGGGCCGGCCTTCGGCGTCGAGCTGGGTGATCCAGGCGCGGCCGAGTTCGCCGTCGGGCAGGTCGGCCAGCGACACCCGCCACTCGCCCGGCAGGGCGGTGCGCATGGCCTCGCTCCACAAAGCCAGGGATTGGTCGGCAAGGCCGATCACGGTACTCCACTCGTCGGCCAAGTCGGTCGCCAATTTCCCAATGCCGCCAGCAGCCGGCCCGGCAGCCCGCAGTGGCGCGCCGACATCCAGAGCGATGAACAGCTCCATGAGGCTGTTGGGCGGCGCGGCCGGAAGCCCGCGGCTGACGTTCCTACGGGCGATCTCGCGCCACGCGTCCCAAATGCCGGTCATGCCCGGGTTCTGGGCATTGGCCTGCAACCAGGTCAGCGGTGTCTGGTTGCTGGGTTCGTCGAAGATCATGTCGTTGCGACGCAACGCACCTTCCACCGCGCGGCGCCGGTCCGGTGACAGCAAAGAGTTCGGGTTGGAGTTCTCAATTCGACCGGCGCCCTGGAAGTAGGCCTCCATCTGGCTGCCAGGGGGGGCGATGGGCTGCCCGGCGGCGCGACGCTCGGCGGCGATCTGCTGCCACGCGCCGATGATGCTTCGGTCGGGGTCGGCCTGGTAACCGGCGATGACGTCGTCCATCGTCGGGCCCGGGCCAGAGAACACGGCCTGCCCGCGGGCCTCGATTTGACGCGCGACGCGGTCAACGTAACCCTCGGCGTCGCGCGCAATCGCCTGCTGGACGCGGAGGTTCGCACCTCGGGCCACGACATCCGGGTCGAGCACGTCGCCCGGTCCGAACTGGATGCGCTGCGCGTTACTCCCTCTGGCGATCCTCGCCTCAGGAGTGAGTACGGAACTGAATTGCCGCGCCTCCTGTGCCTCGGTGAGAAACCTGCCCGTTCGCGTTCCATCGGCGGCGCTGCTGAACGCCGTGACCGAGCCCGAACCTCCGACATTGTTCACGAGCCCGAAGTCGCCGTAACCGCCCGTCGCAAAGCCCATCTGCTGATGTGCCGCATGCTGGAAGGCGGCGGCTTGGCCCCGTGCCACCAGGCGCCGGTTTGCGTCTGCCAGCACGTTGGCAACTTCGGCCGGGGTCAGCGGCACACGCTTGCCATCAGACAACACGCGGGTGATGCTGGACATGTCGACATCGCCGCGATAGAGGTTAGCGCGTGCGAAGTCGACAAACCTCTGCTCGCCAAACACCACGTCGCGCAGTAGGTTCTTGCCGGCTTGCGCCCAACTTCCCTGCGCTGTCAGGCCGAAGATGGTCTTGGCTTTCGCAAACTCCGGCTTGGTGGCCAGATTCCACTCGGAAGCCATGTCGAGAACCCGCCTGGTGAGCCAGCGGTCGACATTGCGAGCGGAGTAGTCGTAGGACTCCACTGCGACCCCGGCCGCCCTTTCAACGCCACGCTGGGCGTCAAGTGCCTCGACCAGCGCGCGCTGCTCGGTATCAAGGAACGGCGACACTTCGCCACCCAGCCGCGCCGAAATCTTCTTGACCGTCTTGACCGTCGCGTTGAACAAGTCCTCGGCTGTCTGCACGGGATGCAAGGCCATGTTGACGAGGTCCTTGACCCTTTGCAGCAAGGATGGCGGGCGCACCGCCGCGAAGTCGCGCGCAGTGCGCGCCCCATGTTCAAGGAGATGTGCCTCGTTACCCGTCTTTGCAAAGCTCTTGAACAGCGCCTGGGTCTCCTTGTAGGCATCGACCCCGACGTTGCGGATCACGTTCCAGACGGCGGTGTAGTCCAGGGCGGCGCCACGTGCGCGCCAGAGTTCCTGCGCTGCGGCGGCGCGGCTCTTGCCCAAACCCAGCGTCAGTTCGGTGGCGAAGGTCTGGTACTGCAGGTTGCCGGTGGCGTCGGCCAGCTTCTTCAGTTCGACCGTCGGCGACGTGCCCGATGCGCGCGCTTTGGCCGAGGCCGAGGCCACCAGCTGCTCCCACTCCTTGACCACAGCCGGGTCGTCAGACGGGATCCTCAGCACATCGCGAAGCCGGCCGGTCTCACCGGCCAGCTCAGTGATCGGCCGGGCTCGTCCAAGCGTGGATGCACCGTTGGCAGCCGCTTCGCCGCGTTGCAGCGAATTGGCCAAGCGCCCCTGATCGGCGATCTTGTCCATGATCCTTGCCGCAGATTCCGCGCGCTTTGCGATGCTTGCTGCACTGAGGCCGCGGGCCGCCGACGTCAGCTCGTTGACCTTGCCGGCGATCAGCGTCGCTTCGCCGCGCAACGAGTTGATGCGATCGGCTGCCGTGGCCAACGCGATGCCCTTGCGGATGGCCTCGCCATCGCGTTCAAGCTGCGCCACCGCGGCCGCGACCCGGGCCGCCTCGCTGGCGGCGCTTAGTTTGGAGAAGGGATTGACGAAGAGACTGACGAAATGGGCCGCGGGCTGGGCCACGTCATAGGCCCGCTGCAGGCGCGGCGACAGGTTGGCGCGGACATTCCTTTCGGCCCAGTCTTGCACCTGCGCCGTCACCCCTTTGCCTGGCGTAATCGCCTCCTTCACCCGCAAGAAGGTTTCCAGCTTGCCGGCGCAGGGATCGTACAAGGCGTCCTGGATCTTGCCGATAGTCTCGTTGTAGAGCTCGTTGGAAAGACGACCGGTGTAACTGTCGCCGGTCACGGCGTGCGCCCAGGACAACGCCGCACTCGCCGCCACCTTGCTGCCGAAGACGACAGCATCCTTGACTCCCCACCCAAAGTCGACCAGCCCCCCACCCACCAGAACAAGCGTCATGCTGGCGGCCGTCGTGATCGAGACTGCGGCTTCGGAGGTCGTGTCCCAGAGGAACTCGGCGAAATCGATGGCGGTCTTGGCAGCACCGGTGGCGGTGCTCTCGAGACCGCTCGGGTCGGCATGGTCAAGCGGGCGGTTGCCGACATAGCGGTACAGGTTGGCGTCACCGGCAGAAAAGCCGATCGGATCACGGCTGGCGAAACGCCCCAGCACCGGGTCATACCAGCGGGCCCGGTAGTCCATGAGACCGGTGCCGCGGTCGAGCTCGCGGCCGGTGTAGCCGAAACGCGGCGCCGCGTCGGCCTGGGTCTGCGAGCTGATGCGCCCGAAGCTGTCGTAGACCACGTGGTCGATAACCTCGCCCGCGGCATTTGCTACATCACGCACCGAACCCTGGTGATCGGCCAGGCTCCAGCGCAGTTCGGCACCGCGCTGCTCGGCAAGCACCTGGTCGGTGCCCGGTCCATGCAGGAACAACTCGGCGACCGCGCCGGCGCTGTCGATCACCATGGCCACATCGTCGCGGTCGTGCACGTAGAAGGTCGTCTTGGCGGCCTGCGCCCCGGCGCCGTCGGCGTCGTCGGATGCGGCCACCTTCAAGCCAAAGTCGTCATAGCGATAGGACTGACTGCCGGTCAAAGCGCCCGATGCATCGTGCTCCGTCGCTGCGACGAGCCGGTTGCGATGGTCCCAGCTGTATTCGGTGTAGGCACCGGTGACCTTGTCGGTCTTGCGCGTTCGATTGCCCTCGGCGTCGTAGGTGTAGGTCGAGCTCTCGTCGGACAACACCCGATTGGCCGAGCCCAACGTGACGCCAGCACGCAGCGGGTTGCCGTTGGCATCCCAGGCAAAGGTCTGATCGGCAGGGTTGCCCGGCTGGCTGCTGTAGTCGGCGCCAGTGAGTTGGTTGCGATCGTCGTAGCTGTAGCTGGAAGCGCCGTCAGAGGAGGTCATGCCTACCAGACGGCTGGCAGGGTCCCAAACGTAGCCGTAGCTTGCCAGCGCATTGCTGGCATCGGCGTGGACGATGGACTTGATTCGTCCGGCACTGTCGTAGTCGAAACTCGTGGTGATGTCTGCAGCGGCGCCCGATCCATCGTAGCGGCGCAGTTTCTTGATCTGGCCTGCCGCGTCATAGTCGTATTCGACCCCCTTCGTCGTGGCCTGCCCACCCGACTGGCCAATGCTGGTGACACGGTTCAGTTCGTCGTAGGCATAAGACGTACTCCAGTCGGCGACGCCATTGATGGACGCGTTGACGAGAATCGTGTTGCCCGCGGCGTCGTATCGGTACGCCAGCGCAACGGCCGGCAGCCCGGGTGACCCGGTGCTGTCGATGCGCGTCATGCGGCCGAGCGCGTCGTAGTCGATGGCATATCGTGAGTCGTCGTCGCTGACCCCGCGAAGCTGGCCTTCGGCGTCGAAGCTTCTGGCGATCGAACGCACGAGGTTGCCGGTCGCCGAGAGCCAGGTTTCGGTGTCGTTGCGCCCAAGCTCGTCATAGTGCTTCTCGGTCACTCTCCCCAGTGCGTCCACCGTGCGCGTCAGACGACCGACTTCGTCATAGCCGAAGCTTCGCTCGCCCAGGGCATCGGTTTGCTTCACCACGCGTGACAACTCGTCGTATTGGTACTCCGTGCGATTCGAGCCGGGGTCGACAATGGCCTTCAGTTCGCCCTTGACGGTGTACTCGTAGCTCGTGGTCTTCTGGGTGGCATCGGTCTCGGAGACCACGCGGCGCAAGGCATCGAACGTAGCCGTGCTGGCGTGTCCCAGCGGATCGGTGGTCTTGACCCGGTTGCCGACCGGGTCATAGTCATAGGTGGTGACGAGCGCCTTGCCGATGTCCTGGCTGCCTGCCGGATCGGGAACGGCCACCGCAATCAGGCGCTTGAGGTTGTCGTAGGCGAAACGGGTCGTGCGCTGCAAGGGATCGGTCACCGCAACTCGGTTGCCGACAGGGTCGTATTCGTAGGTGGTATCGCCCTCAAGGGCATCTGTCGTCGTTATCAGTCGATCGAGCTTGTCGTAGGCGTAGCGCGTCGTGAAGCCCCTCTCGTTGGTCATCGACACCCGATTGCCGGCATCGTCGTAGGTGTACGACAACGTCGGCGCAGACTGCTGGCCCGCGACACCATCCGGGTCGGGAAGGGTCACCTTCGTCAGGCGATCGAGAGCGTCATAGCTGTAGCTCGTCGAGCGCTGCAGGCGGTCGGTCATCGAGCTCAGGTTGCCGACCTCGTCATAGGTCCAGTTGCTTTCGAAGCCGGCGTCATCGACCGACTTCGTGCGCCGGCCGACCGCGTCGTAGACGTAGTCGGTCTTGCGGCCGCTGGCATCGACGGTCTTGATCAGGTTGCCGGCGAGGTCGTAGGTGTTGAAGCTGCTCTGCTGCAACGCATCCTTCGTCTCGACCAGCCGGTGCTGCGCGTCGTACTTGTACTCCGTGCGGAGGTTGTTCGCGTCGACACTGAAGCTGATGTCGCCGACGTCGTCGAAGTTGACCGAGGTGCTGCGCTGCAAGGCGCCCCCGAAGTCCTCGGTGGTCGCGATCCGGCGGTTCAGTGCGTCGTAGGCATAAGCCGTCGTCACCTGCCTGGCGTCCGTCATCGTCTTCAGGTTGCCGGCCGCGTCGTAGGTGAAGGTGGTGACCGATGGCAATTGCGTCTGCTGCACGCCAGTGCCATCCGGGTCCGGCGACTCCTGCCGGATCAGTCGGTTCAGGCCGTCATACGCATAGGTCGTGACCCGATTGAGTTCGTCCTTGGATGCGATGAGGTTGCCCACCTCGTCGAAGGCGACGGTACGGGTGTATTGGTCCGGGTCGATCGACTTGTCGCGCCGGTTCAGTTCGTCGTATTCGTAGGTGGTCGTGAAGCCCCTGGCGTTCGTGACCGTGATCAGATTGCCGACTTCGTCGTAGCCGTAACGGACCACCGGCGCGCTCAGATCACCCGTGCCGTCGGGGTCGGCCAGGGTGGTCTTGATCAGACGGTTTAGCGCGTCGTACTCGTAGCTCGTGGTCTGCAGTCGCGCATTCGTGCGCGAGCTGACGTTGCCAACGCGATCGTAGGTGGTGGTCTCGGTATGTTTCAGGGCATCTTCGACGGCGATGCGCTGGTTCCGGCTGTCGTAGGTGTAGACCGTCGTGAAGTTCCGGGCATCGGTTGCGGTCAGCAAATTGCCCACGTCGTCGTAGGTGTAGCTCAGCGTCGGTGGCGCGGCTACGCCGGTCGAATCGGGGTTCGGCTGAATGACCTTAGTGAGACGGTTCAGCGCGTCGTACTCGAAGACTGTGGCGCGTTGCCTGGCGTCCAGGGTCTTTGCCACGTTGCCGAACTTGTCGTAGACGACGCTCGTGGTGCGGGTCAGCGCATCCGTCGTGCCGATCCTCCGGTTGACCTTGTCATAGGTGTAGCGGGTGGTGTTCTGGTTGGCGTCGGTTTCTGCCACCCGGTTGCCGACGGCGTCGTACTCGTACAGGATCTCGGGCGCCTGGATCTGATCCGTGGGGTCGGGGTCCGGCTGCGTGACCTTGACCAGTCGGCTGAGGGCGTCGTAACCGAACAAGGTTTCCCGCTTCTTGGCGTCTATCGTCTTTTGCACGTTGCCGAGCGCGTCGTACTCGATCAGCTGCGATTGCCGGCGAGCGTCGACCATGCCGGTCTGCCGATTGAGTGCGTCGTAGCTGTAGCGGGTGATGTTGCCGCGCGCATCTTCGACCAAGGTGACGTTGCCATTCGCGTCATACCGGGTATGGGTTGCGCGGCCCAGCATGTCGATGACCTTGGTGCGCCGGTTCAGCTCGTCATACTCGTAGCTCGTGACATTGCCCCGGGCATCAGTGACGGTGAGCAGGTTGCCCTGGGCGTCGTAGCTGAATTGGGTCAGGGGCCGCTCGTTCGGATCGGTGCTGCCAATAGGTGCCGGCTCCCACAGCTTGACCAGGCGGCCGGCGTGATCGTATTCACGGGACGTGACGAAGCCGCGCCGGTCGGTGACAGACACCGTGTGTCCGACGGCGTCGTATGCGGTCACCGTCGCGTGGCCGAGCGCATCGATTTCCCGGCGCACCCGTCCCAGTTCGTCGTAGACGAACTGAGTGGTCTGGCGATCGGCGCTCTGCTTGCCTCCGACCGTGCGGGCAATCACACGCCCGGCACGGTCATAGTCCATCTCGACGGTCTGCCCTTCGGCGTCGGTGGCGCGGGTCAGCCGGTTCAGCGCATCGTACAGATACTCGGTGCGGTGCTTGTTTGCGTCGACCTGGGCAATCACGTTGCCGTTGGCGTCGTACTCACGCTGCATGATGGTCGGACCCAGCGGACCCTGCCCGTCCGGATCGGGCCCCGTGGTCTTGATCAGCCGGTTGAGGCCGTCATACTCGAGCGTCGTTTCCTGGCCCTTTGCGTCCTGCTGCCAGACCACATTGCCGGCCGCATCGAAGCGCAGCCGCGATGTGTTCATCAAGGCGTCAATCACCGCCACCTGCCGACCCAACCCGTCGTACTCGTAGCTGACGGCGTTGCCGTTGAAGTCGGTGGCCTCTTCCAGGTTCCCGTCCCCGTCGTAGCTGCGCGTCGACGAGTTGCCCTTCGCATCGATGATCTCGACCAGGCGGTTCAACTTGTCGTACACATACTGGGTCGGGTTCTTCAACGGATCGTCCACCCGAACCAGGTTGCCGTTCGCGTCGTAGGACCGCAGCGTCACCGCCGCCGCTTGGCTTCCTTGCGGGCCGTCCGGGTCGGGGGCTGTCGTCTTGACGAGGCGATTCAGCGCGTCGTACTGCATCAGCGTTTCGTCGCCGCGAGCATCCACCCGTGCCGTCATGTTGCCCACCCGGTCATAGCGCATCAGGGTCACACCACCACGCGCGTCGGTGATCTTCTTGACCTGGTTTCTCGAGTCGAACTCGTAGCGTGTGGTGTTGCCCTCCTCGTCCGTGACCGCCGTGCGGTTGCCTTCGGCGTCGTAGGCGAAGGAGGTGACCGGCACGGGTTCACCGGGCTGGTTGCTGGCCTTGGGCTTGACCACCCTGATCAGCCGGTTCAGCAGGTCGTACTCATAGGCCGTTGTCGCGCCACGCGCATCGGTCTCGGACACGAGGTTGTCCATCGCGTCGTACGAGCGGTAGGTGGTGGCAGCCAACTGCGGCCCTGCGCCGTCCGGGTCGGGCGTCGTGACCGTCGTTGCCCGGTTCAGGGCGTCGTAGCCGAAGATCGTCAAGCGCCCAAGTTCATCGATGTGGCGAACCCTGTTGCCGGCGGCATCGTAGCGGTCGAAGCTCACATCCCGGCGGATCGTGCCGCCTGGCTTGTCGACGTAACTGATGCTCGTCTTCACGACCCGGCGCAGCGCATCGCGTTCGTAGACCCTCTCGACGGTGGCGACCGTGGCGCCCTTGGCCAGCACCTGCTCGCGAACGACATCACCCGCATCGTCGAAGATCTGGACCGTCGCGCGCCCGCTGGCATCGACGATCCTGTCGCGGCGATTGAGCTTGTCATAGCCGTAGGTCTCGGTGTTGTTGCGTGCGTCGGTCCAGGACAGCAGGTTGCCCTGCAGGTCGTAAGCGAAGAACTCCTTCGGCGCGGCGAGTGGGCCGCCGCCATCGGGGTCAGGGTAGGTGACCGTTGTGCGTCGGTCGAGACGGTCGTAGCCATAGGTCGTGCGCCGGCCTTCTTCGTCCTCGCGCCACTCGATGCGGCCAAGATCGTCGTAGTGAATCAAGGCCGGCTTGTCGATGTCCTGCGTCCACGACGCCACTGCACGATTCAACTCGTCGTAGTCAACGCGCGACTCTCGCCCGTTGGCGTCGATCGTCTTGACGAGGTTGCCGACCTCGTCATAGAAGTATTGGGTGCTGGGGGGCAGCAGTGGCCCGCCGGCGCCATCACGATCCGGCCGGGTCTCGCGGATCAATCGCCCCTGCTTGTCGTAGTCGTAGATCGTTTCCTGACCGCGCGCGTCGACCCTGCGCACCAGATTGCCCACCTCGTCGTAGAAGTCCCGGGTGATGGGGGACTGCAGCGCCACCGCCGGACCGTCAGGGTCGGCTTCGGTCACCGAAGTGCGGCGATTCATCGCGTCATAGCCATACAGCGTCACACCCTGGCGGGCGTCGGTCGAGCGGATGAGGTTGCCGACTTCGTCATATGCGTACTCGACGACCGGTGCGGGATGCTGCGGATCCTGTCCAGCGGGCACCGTCTCGCCGGGCGCCAAAGCGATGGCACCGGGCGCGGACCCGGTGATCTTGATGACGCGGTTCAGGCGGTCGTATTCGGTGACAGTGCTGCGCAACAGCGCGTCGGTGACGACAGTGCGGTTGCCCAGTTCGTCGTAGTCATAGGCTGTGATGGCGCCGCGCGCATCCTTCGTCTTACGCAGGCGGTTCAGCGCGTCGTATTCGATGAATTCGGTGCGGTTCTGTAACGCGTCTTCTTCCCACTTGAGGTTGCCCGCGGTGTCGTACTGCCGCTTCAGTATGGTCACCTGCAGCCCGGCCTGGTCGGGGTGCGGCGCCAGCACCTCGATCTGCCGGTTCAACTTGTCATACTTGTAGCTCGTCTCGCGCCCTCGCGCGTCCAGCGTGAACTCGACATTGCCGACAACGTCGTAGTGGGTCTCGTTGCGCTCGAGCTTGGCATTGATGGTCGCGGTCAGGCGGTTGAGTGCGTCGTACTCGAACTCGGTCACGCGTTGCAGCGCGTCGATCTGTCGCAGCACATTGCCCGCTCGGTCGTACTCCGTCCGGGTGATCGACTGCGGACCGCCGTTGTTGCCCTCCGGGTCGGGCAGCGTGACACTGGTCGTGCGGTTGAGTTCGTCGTAAGTGAAGACGGAAACGCGATTGCCCGGGGCGGTGACGCGCAGCAGGTTGCCGACGGCGTCGTAGGCATAGGTCGTGGTGTTGCCCAGGGCGTCGGTCATCGACGCCTTGCGGTTGGTCAGTGGGTCGTAGCTGAAGACGGTGGTGAACGGCGGTGGGTTCGGCTGCGAAGCCAGCCACTGCTGCAGAGCCTCGTCCGACAGCCTGGTGCTCGCTCGCGCGTCGGTGATGGCGATGACGTTGCCCAGCGCGTCGTAGTAGGTGCGCGTCGTGTAGTTGCCTCGGCCCGGGCCGAAGTCCTGGATCACCAGGGTGCGCCGGTTCATGCTGTCGTATTCGTAGCGCGTTTCGGTGCCGCGTTCGTCGACAGTGCTGATCAGGTTGTCGCTGTTGTCGTAGGTCCAACGGTAGGTGGTCGTGTCGGGGTTCGTGCGCAGCACCAGCCGACCACGCGCGTCGTGCTCATAGAACGTCGTCGCCTCGTGCGGCCCTTGGTAGTCGGTCGTGATACGGGTCGGCTTCTTGCCGTGATAGGTGACGCCATTCGACGCCACAAAGTCGTATTCGTAGTGCGTCTTTCCGCCGGCCGCATCCGTTTCGGTCTCCAGACGGCCGTCGTCATAGGTGTACTCGGTCTTGTTCTGCAGGGCGTCCTTCTTCCAGTCGAGTTCACCCTTGGCGTTGTAGTGGTACTCGGTGAAGTTGCCGTAGTGGTCGATCTGTTTGCGCAGACGGCCCTGCTCGTCGAACTCGGTGATGGCCTTGTGGCCTTCCGCATCCGTGACGCTGTGTTGGAGCCCGTTCGCGTCGTAGGTGTAGCGGATCACCGGGTTGACGCGAGCGCCGCGATAGTCGACCTCGGGCTGCACCACCCGGATCAGCCGGTTCATCGAGTCGAAGTAGGACTTCGTCACCCGATGCATTTCGTCCACGGAGGTCTGGATCCGGCCACCCGGGTTGCTCGGGTCGCTGTCCTGCTCGTAGGTGAAGGCCTGGAAGCTCTGGTCCGGGTTGATGATCTTGCTCGTCCGTCCCTGGGCGTCGTACTCGTAGGTGGTGACGCGGCCCAGGCCGTCCTTCTCGGTCTTCATCAAGCCCTGGGGGTAGTAGGTGTACTCCCAGACACTGCCATCGGCGTTCTCGCGACGCTCGACGTTGCCTTTTGCATCGAGCTTGTACTTGGTGGTGTTTCCGCGTTCGTCGGTGATGCTCGAGATGAGATTGAATCGGTAGTCGTAGGTGATGACCGTCGCGCGCTGTTCGCCGGTAATCGGGTCGAGGCCCGATGCGTCGTCCCAGTACTTGACTTTGTTGCCGCGGTCATCGTAGATGGAGTAGGTGGTGTAGCCCTCTTCGTTGGTGTAGGCCACCACGCTGCCGATCTCGTCGCGGCTCAGAACTTCGTGCAGGGATTCCTGATTCGAGGCATCGAGCTCGAATTCCTTCATCACCTGGCCGCGTTCGTTGATCGTGACCGTCCTGGTCTTGCCATTGGCCGCCGTGTAGGAGGCGCGAATGTCCTCGAGCCGAACGTCCTTCGCGAATGCCGGGTTGTCCCTGGAGGCGGTGTCCGCAGCCGGCGCCAGCGCGAATACCTGCCACGCACGCACATGGACCTCAGAGCCATCGAAGCGCAGGGCGCGCGTGGCGCGGCCGCTCTCCAGATCGTAGTCGTCGGTCTGTAGACGGCCGAACTTGTCGATCTCGCTGGTCATGCGGCCGCGGCCGTCGTAGCCGAAGCTACGCTCCCTTCCGTCGGGATCGGTGATTCGCGTCAGATCCTTGCCGGTGTAGCTAAGGGTCGTCACCTGCCCAAAGGGCCCGAAGATCTTCTGGATGCGGTTGCCGGCATATTCGAACTTGGTGATGAGGCCGACCGGATCTTTCACGCTCGTGACGTAGCCGGCCCCGTCATAGGTGTATTCGGTGGTGTTTGAGTAGCGGTCGGTCACCTTGCGCAGCACGCCGGGCACCGCGGCGCCGGCAGGCGTGGTGATCGGTGCGCTGTACAGGTAGACCGTTCCATCGCGCGCGACGCGCCGGAAGTCGCCGTTGCTCAGCTCCTGCATGAGTTCGGGCTCGACGCCCTCCGGCACCGGGTTGCGCGACTTGTAGAGCGCCACCACACCAAAAGGCAGATTCACGGCCAGCGGTGCGACCAGCGAGTCCGGCACCTTGTCGTAGGAGGACATCAGTCCGCGCGCGTCACCAATTGCCAGCGAGCCGTCCGCACCCCGGTGCAGTTGCTGCAGGCCGTCTAGACTCCAACCGCGGCCAAAGGGGCTGTCGCTCCGGTTGTCCAGCAACAGCACTCCTTTCTGCTCCCGGTACTTGCCGAAGAGCGTGGCGCTGATCGTGTATTGGTAGTAGCCGGCAGGCAGCGCCGACAGGTCGGCCTGAATGCCGACGGTGGCCACCGTGCTGCCGTTTGCGATGCGCCAGTACTTGAGCGGTGTGGTGTGGGTCGCATTGCCCGGTCCGCTGAAGGTGATCTGTGCCACCAGCAGCGGGTCGCCGCTCGGGCTGAGCTCATCGGCCGAAGCGAAGGCCATGTAGTTCGCGCGCTCGGTCGCGTCGATCGGGAAGCTGAAGGTCACGATCGGCATCGTGTCGGCCGAAGTGGAGCTGTAGCCGAGCGACAGCTGCTGCGTGCGGCCAAGTGACTCGTACGGAGCGAGCTCATGGGTCTCGACGACACCGCCGGTGTCGAGCTCCACGGTCGAGTTGAAGTCGGGGGTCGGGCAATCCTGCGTTCCAAGTGCTTGACCTAACAGGTCCTTCAGTCCGAGATCCCGGCGCTCGGTAACACCGACCAAGCGCGCCAAGCCCTCCTGGTTGAAGACGCGTGGGCCGGGTGCGGTCTCGGTGACATGCGCAGACAGGCCGCGTGGCGTGCCACCGGTGCCTATCGGCGCAAAGGGCGAGGGCACCAGGCCAGGCGGCACGCCGGGAACCATCCGCTGGAGGACTGGATCGAAGACGAGGTACGGCGCACCTGGGCTTACCACGATCTGCGGCGCGCCGCCCGGGCCCGCCACCGTTCTCTCGATCCGCTCAGCCCACTGGCCTCGGTTGTTGCGCATCCACGGCAGCGGCGTGCCGTTGGCGTCGACATAGCGCCCCTCGAGATTCATCTTGAAAGGCACCGCGAAGGTCCAGAAGTTGAACTTCGGATCCACGTCGACGATGCGGTAGTCGCTGCGGATGTTGATGGCCGTGTTGAGGAGCTGCAGGTTCTCGTTGTTCGGAAGGATCTGACTGAAGTAGTGACGGTCGACGGGACTGCTCGACAGGCGTTCCTTCCAGTCCGGAAGGGATGCGCGCTCGTATTCGATCTGGCCGACCAGATTGACCAGGTTCCACGCGAACATCGCGCCAACGCCACCGTCACCAACCGAGACACCGCGGTACGACGCGTAAAGGTAGTTGTAGCCGCTGGCGAAGACGAGGTTGTCGATGGCTCCGAGCGGAATGCGGGTGGTCGCCGCGACCAGCTCGCCGCCACGGACAATGCCGATATTGCTGCCGGCCGGCGGCGCGCCGCCAGCGGCATCGGGATCGAAGGCCGGCACGCCCTGGATGAAGCGGTTGAATCCGCCGACGAAGATGTATTCCGGGTGCGGTCCGATCGAGGCCTTCAAAGCGTCCGCCGGCAGCACCAAGGTCGAGATCGGGCTGTTGACGTCGAAGTTGTCCAGTCCCGAGCCCAGGGTCAGCGTCCGCGTCAGCGGGTCCGCCGGGTCCGGTGCGCCCTGGCGCAGCTGTCCGATATAGCTCTTGCTGGCCTGGAAATTGAGCGGGTCGTCGTTCGTGATCGTCAGCAAGCCCAGCGCGTTGACCTCGCTGAAGCGGTTGGTGAAGACGATACGCCTCGGATCGCCCGTGCTCTGCAGCGACCACAGTTCCTCGCCGGGCGCCTTGTCTTCGCCACTGTTGGTGACGTAGATCTGCTTGCGGTAGCCACGTGGATTGGCGGCTGTCGGTCCCGGCGGTGGCCGGTCCGCCGGGTCAATATTGACGACGACCAGCCGGCTGCTGTCGCGCAACTTGGGCTTGTATTTGCCGTCGATCGGATCGCGCAGCGGCGCTGTGCCATTGCGGTTAGGCGCAGCCACATACAGGCGCCGGTTGTCGTCGGAGACGAGGATCTGGCGCAGGCCGACGCCCGCAGCGTCTACTTCGATCGTTTCGACCAGCTTGTGGAACTTGTCCGAGTTCGGGTCGATATCGATGACGTAGATGCGGCCCTTGAAATCCAGCGGATTGGTGGGCGAGGCGTACGACTGTTCATCGCTGACGTAAGCGTAGCGGTTGGCACTGTCGATCGAGATCCAGAACGGCTTTGAACCCGCCGGCAACACGATCTGGTCGAGCTCGGGCGTGCGCGCATCGGCATCAGCCTGTTGCAAGGCCACCATGTCAACCACCGCAACGCTGGACTGCCCGGACAGAGTGACATAGGCGCGGGTGTGGTCAGACGTCAGCGCGCTTGCCTTCGGGTTGCCGTAAGGAGCCCCGGTCGCAGGGTCGCGGCCGATGGGAATGCGAGCGACCAGGTTCAAGGCGCTTTCGGGATCCGGCGCCGCCGGATCCCCCTGGGTAAACACACCGAGCTGCGACCACAGGGTACCGTTGACCTGACCAAACATACCTGCCACGACGTAGTTGCCGTCGGCAGGCACCCGCAGCGTATTGCTGAAGAAGGGCGTGCGCCGGGTCTGCGCCACCAGTCCGGTCGACAGATCGATGTCGACCGACGTGTCGATGCGCACAAAGCGCAAGGTTGCGCCACCGACCATGATTCGTTGCGGAATCTCGACAACCACTTCTTCCAGACCGTTGCCGAGCGAGGTGATCGGGGCCACCAGGTTGGCATCGACGTCACGGCCGCTTTGCGTCCACACCGCCTTGTAGGTGGAGGAAACGGCGGTCCCCGGCGGCGCCGAGATGTTGCGGCCCCTCAGCACCGCCACCGGACTCAGTACGCCCGAAGCGACTGGCGTCAGTTGCCGAAATTCGAAGCTTGCCGACTCGATGACGGGCGCTTGCGGCACCAAGGATGCCGGCCGCGCCAGATCGAAGTCGACCCGGTTGGCACGCGTGGGGTCGATCTGTACGCCCACCGTACTGATCACGGGCAGCCCTTCCTGCGGGATCGCCACCATCGAAATGCGAGCACCGAAATCGATGGTGATGGAGATGAAGGGCGCCACCGACGCCATCACGCCGCCCAGGGTCAGGGACAAGGGGAAGGCGCCGAGCGGGAAGTTCGCCGTCACCTTGCCGCGCTCGACCTTTATCAACTCCGGTGGCGACACGAGGAAGTAGATCCCCGCCGGCGATACACCCGGATATGGCGGGGAGGACGTGCGCGCCACGTGGTCGGCACCGACGATGGCGACTTCGTCCTGCCACCAGATCGGCGACAGATTGCCCTGCGCGTCCGGGATGGTGCCCAGGCGCAGCAGGAAGAGCTCCTTGCCTACCGGCACCGAGGTTGGAACGGGGATCGCCATTTGGGCGGCAATCGCGAGCTTTTCGCCGCCAGTGTCAAGACGATAGCCCGCCAGGAAGTCCCAGCCTGGCGGCAGCGTGAGACTCACATCGCTTTCGGCCACCGGCGTCAGGCTCACGCTGCGCGCCGAGTCCAGCGCGCCCGGGGCGATCGTGATGACACTGCCATCTCGCGCGCGAATCGCCCCGCCTTCGGCGCCGAGCACGGCCTGTTCGTCCTGCGGCGCGACGACGCGGATCGGCACGACGAACTCGGCGCCGCGATAGATCACGGTGACATCGGCTGGGCCAGCGCTCAAGCCGGTGACCAAGCCGTCGGCACCGACGCTCAGCACCTGCGAGTTGCCGGCCACGTAGCCCGCCGCACCGCCCGGACCACCGACGAGGTCACCGTCCACGATCTGCACGCGCAGCGGCTTCGATGCACCGGGCACCAGCGTCAGCGCATTCGGGTAGACGTCGAGCCCGGCGAACAGCTGGGTTTCCTGGAATCGGTTGGGGTTGCCCACCACCACCGCGGTGGCGCCGCGCACCTCGCCGCGCTGCGCCACCAGCATGTCGAAGCCCTGGCGGCGGCCGACCACGGCGCTGTTGCCGACCATCTGCGTCACCGCCGGATCGCCGGTGGACAGGGTGACGTAGTTGCCGGTGAGCGCCACGCCGGTCTGGTCGGCAAAGTCGCCGATCACCTGCGGCCGCCAGGCATTGCCCAGCGCGATCTCGGGCCGCCGCTCGGCAAAGTCGATGCGCAGCAGCGGCGCATTGCTGACCGTGACCTGCAGCTCGCGCGGGGCCGACAGCGTGTAGCCGTCGTCGGCCACCACCGTGACGCTGGCGTTGCCGAAGAAGCCGGCCTCGGGGCTGAACAGCAGCTGTGTGCCGTCGCCGGACAGGCGCGCGACGCCGTGCGTGGCGCCGACGATGCGGAAGCTCAGGGCATCGCCTTCGGGGTCGCTGAGGAAGCTGGCTACCGGCAGCGCGGTGTCCAGCTCCACATGGGTGAAGCCGCTGACCGCACCGACCACCGGCGCGGCATTCGGCGCGAAGCCCAGGTTGGCATAGAGCAGCTGGCTGTCGGCGGCATCGATCCGGCCGTCACGCGTCAGGTCGGCCGCCGGCAGGAAGGTGAGGTCGCCCTGCTGGCTGCCGCGCGCGCCGGCCAGCAGGCCGGCATCGACGCCGTCCACCCGCTGGTCGGCGTTCAGGTCGCCCACCGCAAAGAGGCGCAGCGTGTAGGCGCCCGCGCCGCTGCCGGCCACGCGCAGCGTGTGCAGGCCGTCGGCGTCGAAGCGGTAGACGGCAAAGGCCCGCCCGCCGCTGCTGCCCGAGGCGATGCGCACGCCGCCGTCGATCTGCGGCAGCGCCGGCGTCAGCGCGTTGGCATCGGTGGCCGTCAGCTCCACGCCCAGCAGGAAGGCGCCGCCCTGCGGCAGACGCACCTCACTGGGCCGCACCGCGAAGCTGTACAGGTCGGTGGCGCCGGCCGCCAGCTGGCCGGCCACCGGCCGCTCCAGGTAGGCCAGCGCGGCGCCCAGGTCCTGGCGGATCGGCTGCGTGGTCGCGCCGGCCGGCCCGTGCACGATGGCCTGGCCGCCGGCCGCGCTGCTGACCAAGGTCAGCAGGTGGGTGTCGGGCTCGGCATAGCCGTAGCGCTGGCTGCTGCCGGTGGACAGGTCGCGCGCCGACACCAGGTTGCCGGCCGCGTCGTAGGCATAGCTGAAGCTGCGGCCGTCGGGCAGCGTGACGCGGGTCAGCCGGCCCTGGGCATCGCGGCTGAAGCCGATGGCCTCGTTGCCGGGGCCGACGATGCCGCTGTCGGCCACCACCCACTGCACGCCGTCGGCAAAGCGCACGCTGGTCAGGCCGCGGTCGGCGGCGATGTCGTAGCGTGTGCCGTCGGCCGCCACCAGCGTGTACTGCGCGGCCTCGTCCTGCAGCGACGCCGGGTGGTAGGGCGCGCCGTCGTCCAGCGCATAGAAGCGGCCGGCCGCGCGCTGCAGCTTCACCGGCGCGGATTCCAGCTGCCAGCCCGCGCCCTCGTCGGGCACCCAGGCCGGCACGAACCAGCCGAAGCCGTTGCCCTTGACCTGCTGCGGCTGGAAGGTGAAGCCCACGGTGCGGCCGTCGGGTGTCTTGACGTAGGCGCGCGAGCCTTCCTGCAGCGGCGCGTAGACGCCGCTGGCCTCGGCACCGGTGGGCGGCACGTCGACCTGCACGCGCAGGTCGGCGAAGCCCAGCGTCCAGCCATGGCCGAAGCGGCCTGAGGTGCCCGCGTCCAGCACGTCGTAGCGGCGCACGAAATCGAGCGCGTGGCCGCCCAGCGTCCACTGGAAGTCGCTGACCGTTTGCTGGAAGCGCGCGGCATCGGGTGCGGCAGCGATCTCCAGCGTGGTGGTGGCCTCGCCGCGCCGGCCGGCCACGTCCTGCGCCAGCAGCCGCAGCTGGTAGAAGCCGCGCTGGAAGCCGTCGGCCTGCAGCGTGGCCAGCACGCCGTCCAACGGCTGCGTGCCCTGCGCCAGCAGCGTCCAGCCGGGGCCGTCGGCGGCCGTGCCCAGCGCGGCGATTTCCAACCGCCAGCTTTCCAGGTTGGCGTCGGCCACGCGGCCGCGGATCGCGGTGTCGGCATTCAGCCGGCGGCCGGTGAGCGTGGCGTCCAGGCTGGCCACCGGCGCGGCGGTGTCGGCCGGGTCGCGCACGCGCAGCAGCTGCGTCACCGTGCGGCTGTAGCCGTCGACATCGGTGGCGGTGGCCTGCAGCGTATACAGCCCGGTGGCCGGCGCGACGATGATCGCCCGGCCTTCGGCATCCAGCGCCACCGGCGCACCGTCGAGCGTCAGCGTGCGCGAGGCGATCGCCGAGAAGGCATCGGCCAGCACCGTCAGCGCCACCGGCTGCCCGGGCAGCGACGGGAAGCTGGGCGTCAGCGAGATCGTCACCTGCGGGCCCACCGGCAGCGCATCGACGGCCAGCGCCAGGCCACGCTGCACCTGCGTCTTGCCGTCGCTGAGCGACAGCACCACCAGGTGCTCGCCCACCTGGCCGGGCGCCGGCGTCCAGACGAATTCGCCAGTGACCGCATCCAGCGTGGCGCCCTGCGGCAGCCCGCTGGCGGCAAAGCGCAGCGTCTCGTTCAGGTCGGGGTCGCTGCCGACGACGCTGAAGCGCAGCGTGTCGCCCAGCGCCACGCGGTGGTTGCCGAAGCTCAGGGCCGGCGCGCGGTTGACGTCGTCGATGGTGATCGTCACCGTGCGCTGCGCCTCGGCACCGGCAGGGTCGCGGGTGGCGAACTGCAGCACGTGCACGCCGGCCTGGTCGTAGTCGGGCGTCCAGCGGAACTGGCCTGTGCCTTCGTCGAAGGACGCGCCGGCCGGCAGGCCACCCAGGCTGCGGTAGACCAGCAGGTCGCCGTCGGGGTCGGAGCCGGTCAGCGTGAACTGCAGCAGCGAACGTTCCTGCCCGCCGATGGCATCGATGGGCACCAGGAAGGGCGCGCGATTGGTGGGCACCACCTCGATGGCGATGGTCTCGCTGCTGCTGCGGCTGCCGTCGCTGGCCGTTAGCACGATGCCAGCGTAGCGGCCCGCGGACTCGAAGCCCGGCGTCCATTGCAGCAGGCCGGTGGCGGCGTCGAAGCGCGCGCCCACCGGCAGGTTGGCCACGCTGAAGCGCGGCGCATCGCCGTCGGCATCGGTGGCAGCCAGCTGCAGCTGCAGCGTGGCGCCTTCGGCCACCTGGCGGTCGCCCACCGGCACCAGCAGCGGCGCGGCATTGCTGGCGCGCACCTTCAGCAGCAGGGTCTGCGTGTCGCTGCGGCCGCCGCTGTCGGTGACAGTGATCTGCACGCTGCGGCTGCCGACATCGGCGGCGTCGGGCGTCCAGCGCAGCACCGCGGTGCCGTAGACCACGCCCGGCGTCAGCGTGGCGTCGTCGGGCAGGCCGGTGGCGGTGAAGCTCAGGTCGTCCTGGTCCAGGTCGGACGCCTGCAGCAGGATCTCCAGCGGCTGGCCGATCAGCGCCACGCGCTCGCCCGGCGGCAGCAGCAGCGGCGGCTCGGCCGGCGACACCGCGCTGATGACGAAGCTGCGCGTGGCCGTCAGGCTGCGGCCCGGGCCTTCGCCGTCGCCGTCGTCGCGCGCCACCAGCGTGACCACCGTGTTGCCGCGGTCGCGCTCACCCGGAGCGATGCGCAGCAGGCCCTGGCCGTTGCCCAGGTCGGTGAAGGTGGCGAAGCGCGGCAGGTTCTGCAGTTCCAGCGTCAGCGCGTTGCCGTCGGGGTCGGTCACCGCGATCGGCACTTCCAGCACCTGGCCGCGGGCCGCGCTCTGGTTGCCGATCTCCGGCAGCACCGGTGCGCGGTTGACGTTGCGCACCTGCAGCGGCACCTTGTAGACGGTGGTCAACGGCGTGCCGGTGCCGTCGCCATCGTCGGTGGCGGTGATCTGCAACGTGTAGCTGCCGGCCTGGCCGAAATCGGGCGTCCAGCTCAGCAGGCTGGTCAGCGGGTCGAAGCTGGCACCGGCCGGCAGGTTGGCCAGGCTGTAGCGCACGGTGGCGTCGGTGGTCTCGGGCGCCGACAGCGTGCCGTCGGCCAGCCGCACCTGCGGCTGGTAGCCCGGGTTGTCGGGGTCGAAGGCGAAGAGCCGCAGCGTCAGCGGCTGGCCTTCGCTGACCTGGATGCCGTCCACCGGCTCGAACACCGGCGCGGCATTGACGTTCAGCACATTGACGCGCACGCTGCGCTCGCCGATGGCCTGGCCGTCGCTGACCTGGAAGCGGATGTCGATCGGGCCGGCGCGGTCGAAGCCCGGCGTCCACTCGAACACGCCGGTGATCGGGTTCAGCATGGCGCCGGGCGGCAGGTCGGGTGCGCTGAAGCGCAGCGTCGGCGAATCGTCGTCCACCGCCTGCAGCGTGAAGCGCAGCGGGTCGCCCTGGCGCACCGTGCGCTCGGGCACGCCCAGCAGCACCGGCGCAATGTTGCCGGGGTCGACGATCATCGTCAGGTTGCGCTGCACGACGTTGACGCCGTCGCGCACCGACACGCGCACATCGTCGTAGGTGCCGGCCTGGCCGGCGGCCGGTGTCCAGCTGAGCAGGCCGCGCTCGGCATCGAAGCGCGCGCCCGGCGGCAGCTGGTCGACCGCATAGCCGATGCGGTCGCCGTCGGGGTCGCTGGCCAGCACTTCCAGCGTGAAGGGCTGGCCCACCCGCAGCCGCACCGACGGCGGCAGCTGCAGCACCGGCGCGCGGTTGCCGCCTTCGACCTGCAGCGTGAAGGCCTGCGTGGCATAGCCGCCGCGGGTGTCGTAGGCGCGCAAGAGCACAGGCGCCAGCGCGGCGGTGTTGGCCGGCGGCGTCCAGCGCAGCAGGCCGGTGGCGCCGTCCAGCTGCAGGCCGGCCGGCCCGTCCATCAGCACGTAGCTGAGCACCGCGCCGTCGGGGTCGGTGGCGGCGGCCTGGTAGCGGTATTCCTCGCCGACGCGCGCGGCCGTCGGCGCCGTGCTGCTGAACTGCGGCACGCGGTTCGGATAGGGCACCGAGAACACGCCGCTGCCCACCTGGATGTGCTGGGCCTGCGGGTTGGTCAGCGTGACGGTCTTGACCACCGTGGACGCACCCGGCGCCAGCACGCCGCCGGGCAGGCCGTTGCCGATGTCCAGGAACCAGAGCCCGCCGGTCAGCGACGCATCCAGCGGCCGGCCGGCGAAGTAGCGCGCCGGGTCCAGCACCAGCATCACTGGCACGCGCAGCTGGTAGTCGGTGCGGTTGGTGACGCGCACGTCGAAGGCCACCGTGTTGTCGCTGCGGTCGGAGCGGGTGGCGACGAAGGCGATGTCCACCAGCGCCGAGAAATCCTGCACCGCTGTGAAGGCGAACTGATGGTCGGTGCCCAGCGCCAGCCCGGCCGCCGAGCGCAGCCGCTTGTCGACGGTGACGGTGTAGACGTCGGCCGGCGGCGATTCGAAGCTGAGCGTGGCGGTGCGCGTGGCCAGGTCGTAGGCCACCGCGGTGATGATCAGCGCATTGCCGCTGGAATCGACGATGCGGTAGTTCAGCGGGTTCAGCACCGAATCGTCGGCGCGCGGCGAGCCGCGCTTCATGTCGACGTTGAAGGTGATGGCCACGCTGGCCGTAGGCAGCGCCACCAGGCTGGCATCGGGCGGATCGGTGCGCAGCACGCGCGGCGCCACCAGCGGCGCCAGCACGTCGACCTGCGCGCTGTTGGCCACCAGCAGCCGGCCGTCGCGCGTGGCCAGCAGCTGCTCGGCGCTGGGCCCGCCCGTCGCCACCTGCAGCACGCGCAGCGTCGCCAGGTCGACCATGTACAGGCTGACCGGCGCCGCATAGCCCGAACGCTGCCGTGCCGAGATGAACAGCAGCCCGGCCAGCTGCGTGCCGGCCTGGCCGAAGGCCAGCGAATCCAGCTCGGCATCGATGCGCAACTGCGCGCTGGGCCGGCCCTGGGCGTCGAAGCTGACGATCTCGCCGCGCGCCGGCCAGCGGCTGGCCCACAGCCGGCCGTTGGGCGCGATGGCCAGGTCGTCGACGCGCAGGTCGCTGAAATGGCTGAAGCGCCGCGTGGCCACGTCGAACAGCTCGATGCCATCGCCCGAGGACACATAGAAGCGCGACTGCGCCGCATCGAAGGCCAGCGACTGGGTCAGCCCGTCGCCGTAGCGGTTCAGCACCACCAGGGTCGTCGGGTCCAGCTCCAGCAGCTGGCCGCCGCCGCTGGTGGCCCACAGGCCGCCGCGGTCGTCGTAGGCCAGGTCGAAGATCGGCTCGTCCAGCACCTGGCTGGCGTTGAGCACGCGGCCGCCGTCGGCCGGCAGCACATACAGGCTGCCGCGGTTGGCGCCGCCGCTGACGACGAAGCTGCCGTCGGGCCGCTCCAGCAGCGCCAGCGGGCCGATGCCGGCGTCGCTTTGCGCGATGCCGCTGCCGAACACCGCGCCGGCAAAGGGCGCCAGCACCTGGCTGAACTGCGAGGGCCGGTCGGCCGGGCCGGCGGGCAGGCCCTTCTCGGCCTCGGCGAACAGCGCGTTGGTGGACGCGGCGTTGCTGGGCTCGGGCGGCGTGCCGGTGTCGACCGTGGTGCGGCCCACCTCGGGCACCGCGCCGAGGTTGGTGCGGGTGCCGTCGTCGGGCAGGTTCAGCGAGTTGCGCGCGATCTCGCGGTTGCCGGCGTTGTCGGTGGCCAGGGCGGCGAACTCGTAGGTGTGGCCGGCCTCGCCCTGGAACACGCCGGACCTCGCGGTGCTCTGCCGCTGCCACACCTGCCAGGCGCCGCCGTCCACCGAGACGAAGACGCTGACATGGCGCACGCCGGAGCCGCCGGGCTCTTCGATCGCGCTCCACTGCAGGTCGTAGGCATTGCCGGCCAGCGCGCGTACCGTCAGCGTGGTCACCGGCGCGGCGCCGTCGAAGGTCTGCACCAGCTCGGGCGTGTCGAAGCCGGCCTTGCCGTCGAAGGCCACGCGCGCGCTGGCCTTCACCTGCTGGCCGGTGGCCACACCAAAGCGCGGGTTGATCGTGTAGCTGACGAAGCCGCGTCCGCTGCCGTCGCCGTCCTCGGCGGTGAGCAGGCCGCGCGTGGCGTCCTGCAGCACCTCGCCGGTCTCGGGGTCGATGGCCTGCAGCACCCAGCTGGCGATCGAGGTGTTCGGGTCGACGCCGGCCGAGATGCGCAGCACGTAGCCGCGCGAATTGCGCAGGTCGATGTCGCCCTGGTAGGTGGCGCGGCCCTCGGGGATGTTGATGTTGACGCCGCCCAGCCGCATGTCGCCGAGGCGGAAGCTGTACAGGCTGAAGGCCGGGTCCAGCTGCTGCACGATGCGCACTTCGTGCACGGTGCTGCCGGTGGACGGGTTCTGGAACTCCACCGTGTAGGGCAGCGGCAGGTCGGCGGGCAGGAAGTCGGCGCTGCCGTAGCCGGCCGGGCCGGTGATCGTGGCCTGCGCCAGGTTGCTGCCGGCCTGGCCGAGCAGCGCTTCCAGCTCCAGCTGCTGCAGGTCGGCATTGGCGCTGGCCGAGGCCGGGTTCAGCCCCTTGGCGAAGACGTTGAAGGCATTGAACCAGGTGGTCTGCGCCAGGCCCAGGTCATGGTCCTCGCGCTCGGGCAGCGCCGGCACCGGCACGGCGATGATCTCCTCGACGCCGTCGACCATCACCTTGATGAAGTCGTAGCTGGCGATCGGCGCCAGGGTGCCCAGCTTGTCGCCGTACCACTCGCCGATGCGCTCGAAGAAGGCCGCCAGGTCGCCGTCGCTCTGCACGCTGCGGCCGGCGCTGCCCAGCGTGACGCCGCTGGTCAGTACGGCCAGCACGCCGGCCACGCGCGGCTGCTGGCGGATCGGCGGCGCCTGGTCCACCGGGCGCAGCAGCCCGGCCTGCTCCAGCGCGGCCAGGTAGCTCTGCACCCAGCCTTCGGCATCGCTGGCCAGGCCCACCAGCGCCACGCTGGCGGTGCGGTCGGCCAGCACCTTCTGGCGCAGCGTCTCGGCCTCGGCGGTCTGGCGCTGCACGAACTCGTCGCGCGTCATCGCCGTCGCCGAGGCGAAGGCGTTGAAGCGGAAGGGCATGTACTTGTAGATGTTGGCCAGCGCCTTCAGGCCGGCCAGCGGGTTGTCGATCAGCTTCTGGATGAAGTTCTCGTAGCCGACCATGCGGCTTTCGAAGCTGCCGTCGGCAATCCATTCGGGCCGCGCCTCGGCCAGCACCTGGCGCAGCTGCAGCTTGTCCTTGGCCAGGATGGCCTTGAAGCCGGGGTAGGTCTGGGCCGTGAAGTTCAAGCCGACGAAGCCGCCGGCGGCCAGGTCCAGCACGTAGCCGGGCGCCAGGTTGTAGCCGTCGGTGTTGACTTCGGAATCCAGGCTGGCCCAGGCGCTGTTCGGGTTGTCGGCCTCGGACGGGCCGCCGCGCACGTTGCTGGCGAAGCTGACGTAGGGCAGCCCCAGGACGCGGCCGTTGTCGCCCATCTCGGGCAGGCCCATCTCGAAGAACACATAGGGCGTGTCGACGTTGGTGGCGCTTTCCAGCGTCACGTGGTACAGGCCCGATTCACCCGGCGACAGCGCGCGCGGGCCGCCCAGGCCCAGCGTTACGTCGATCGGCAGCGCGCGCTCCACCAGGTAGCGGTAGGGCAGCACCGCCACCGCGCCGTCGGGGTTGGTGACCTGCACGTCGTACAGGCCGTGCGGCTGGTTGCGCAGGTCGAAGACGGCCTGGATGGTGGTGGCGTCGACCACCTGCACCCGCGTCGGCGCGATCTCGGCGATGCCCGGGCGCACCAGCTTGGCCACCGCGCCGGTCTTGAACTGGGCGCCGCTGATGGTCATGCTGACCCAGCGGCCGTCGCCGCCCTGGTCGGGCGTGACATCGATGATCTGGAAGGGCAGCGCCTCGGCCTTGACGCGTGCCGGCAGGCCACCACCGGCGCCCGACAGCGCGCGCACCAGCACGTAGTAGTCGCCGGCCTGGCTGGTGGGCAGGATCGCCGTCTGGTCGGGCTGCAGCGGCGTGGTGAAGCTGGCGTCGAAATCCGAGGCGCTGGGCACCTTGTTGAAGGCCACGTAGATCTCGTTGGCGGCACTGGCCGAATCGCTGTCCAGGCTGAAGCGCAGCGTCTGCCCGGCCGCGGCCTGCACGCGGTACAGCTGGCCGATGCCGTTCTGAAGCACCACGTTGCGCGCCACGCCCATCTGCAGCTCGGGCACGGTGACCGCCAGCGTGCCGGCCGAGGCGGCGGCGTTGTTGCCTTCGTCGCTGCCCTCGTACACCTGGTTGAAGATGTCCGGCCGCACGATCACGCGGTAGGCGCCGGCCTTCAGCGGCGGCAGCGTGAAGCGCTGCGGCAGCGTGGTGTAGGTGTCGCCGGCCACCAGACCGCCGCTGCGCGCCACCTGGCCCAGCAGCAGGTCGCCCAGGTCCCACTGGCCGTCGGCCGACAGGTAGACCGAATCGGTCCAGCTGCCCTGCGCGTCGAACTGGCCCTGGTTCTTCACCGTCCAGCTGAGCAGCAGCTCCTGGTTGACCACCGCGCCGGCAGGCAGCTGGAAGTCGGTGACCACCAGGTCGGCCGGCGGCGGCCGCTCGATCAGCAGCGGCTGCTTGGAAGGCGTGGCGTTGTTGTCCTCGCGATTGCCTTCGTAGAGCTGGCCGCGCGGGTTGCGTTCGTCGCCGTCGGCCAGCACGAACACGTAGAACGGCCCGACCAGGTCGTTGCGCAGCCGGATGCTCTGGCTGACGGTGTACTCGGCACCTGCGGCCAGCGCGCCGTCATGCTCGATGCGCGCGATCTCGCGGTCGGCGCTGATGTCCAGCGCGGCGTCGGCCGACAGGTAGACGCGGTCGAACCATTTGCGCTGCGCCGGCGGCGTGGCCCCGCTGCCGGCGTTGACCACCGTGTAGCGCAGGTCGAGCATCTGGCCGGTGAGCACGCGCTCGGGAATGATCACCTCGCTGACCTGCAGGTCGGCCGCGGGCCGCAGGCTGACGGCCAGCGGCTTGACGACCACGTTGTTGCCTTCGCCGCGGAACTCGCGCACCGCGTCGGCGCTCAAGCCCGCGGTGTTCCCGGCCTCGGTCGGCGCCGGGCCGGTGCCGCCGATGCCCACCACGTCGGCATCGGCATAGCCGATCAGGTACCAGTCGCCTTCTGTGCCTTCGGGGATCTGCACGCGCAGCGTGTAGCTCAGCGACTCGCCGGCGCGCAGGCCATTGAAGTACAGGTTGGTGAGGGTGTCCGCCACCTGCAGGTCGCTGCTGTCCAGCGAGGGGTCGCGCGACAGGAACACGCGGTTGGCCCACACCGTCTCGCGGGTGTCGCGTGTGCCCTGATTGCGCACCGAGAAGCGCACCTCCACCGTGTCGCCGGAGGTGGCGGTGGGCAGGAACTCGAACTGCGAGACCACCAGGTCGGCCTCGCGGTAGACCACCGTCAGCGTGGTGTCGTCGATGTTGTTGCTGCCGCGCCCGCCCTCGTAGGCCATAGAGGCATAGGCGCCCCGCGTGCGGTTGTTGTCGCCGGACTCGAATTCGCCCTTGGGCTCCCGGCCCGCGCCGTCGACCACCAGGTGCAGGTAGTAGGGCCCGTCGATGCCGGCCGGCAGCGTGAACTGCGCGCTTTCGGTGTAGGTGGCGCCGGCTGCCAGGCCGTTGCGGTTGTCGTGCACCACGGTGCCCAGCTGGATGGCGCGCGCGCCCATCACCGGGTCGGGCGAGAGCCAGATCTCGTCGGTCCAGCGCTGCGTGCCGGACCACACCGCCTGGCCCTGGTTCTGCACCGTCCAGCTGACGTTGATGCGTTCGCCGGAGAAGCTCTGCGCGTCGGCCGTCAGCGACAGCGCCACCAGGTCGGCCGGCCGCGGCACGATCTGCGTCGTGGTGGACGCGGCGTTGTTGGTCTCGTTGCTTTCCACCACGAAGGGCATCACCGCATTGGTGTCGGTGACCACGGTGACGTAGTTGGCCAGCACCGAAGGGCCCAGCACGAAGCTCTGCGTGTTGGTGTAGGTGCCCAGCCGCTCCAGCGGCTTGACGCGCCCGAAGGTGCCTAGCGACCAGACCTTGGCGCCGGCCTCGCCCCAGGGCTTGTCGGACACGTAGACCGTGTCCACCCAGTTGTCGGCGCTGCCGTCGTCGCGGTTCTGCACCGTCCAGCTGACGGTGAAGGGCGCGTCCACCGAGCCGGTGGCATCGGCCGTCACGCTGATCACCTGCAGGTCGGGCAGCGGCAGCGGCGGGTTGCCGAGGATGTCGATGGCCCGCGCCTTGTAGTTGTTGCTGTCGAACTCGGCCGGGTCGTCCGGGTTGGGCGTGAAGGTGTCCTCCAGCACCGCGTCGTAGGCGTCGGTCCACGGGGTGATGAAGTAGCGGCCCGATTCGATCTGCGCCGGGATGCGCACCTTGATCACCGCCTCGTAGCTCTCGCCCTTGGCCAGCGCGCCCACATGCACCGCGCTGCCCAGGAAGATGCCGCCGTTGCCGATGACCTGGCCCAGGTCGTCCTTGAGCCCCGGCGTGGGCCGCGTCGCATCGCGGGCCAGCCACACCGAATCGACCCAGGTGGTCTTGTCGGTGGCGTTGACGCCGTCGTTGGTGACGGTGAAGCGCACCTCGATTTCGGTGCCGTACAGGGCCTGCGCCGGCGCGCTGACGGCGCTGGCCACCAGGTCGGCCGGCGGATAGGGGTCGATGAAGATCGCCCGCGCCGCCAGGTTGTTGGCATCGTTGGGGTGCTCGTCGAGCTGGTTGTCGCCGTCGGCGATCACCAGGATGTAGGCCTGCCCCTGGTAGCGGGTGGGCACGCTGACGGTCTTGGTGGCCGCGCTGTAGGCGCCGCCCTGCGGGTCCAGCGCCTGCGGGTTGGCCACCGTGTCCAGCAGCAGGTCGTCGCCGCTGAAGCGGTTGTCCAGCGACAGGTAGACCTTGTCGTTCCAGCGGCCGCTGGTGCCCACCGTGCCGCGGTTGACGATCTGGTAGCTGACGCCGAAGCCCGAGCCGGCGGTGATGGTGTCGGGCGCCGCGATCGTCGCCACCTGCACGTCGGGCCGCGGCAGCGTGCTGACCTGCAGCACCTGGTCGTCGAGCAGGCTGTTGTTGGCCGCGCGGGTGCCCAGCTCGAACACCCGCGCGCCGACGTTGGTGGTGATGCGCACCGCCCAGGCGCCTTCCAGCCGCGCCGGCAGCACCACGCGCTCGGTGCGGGTGTAGAACTTGCCGGCCTCCAGCCCGCCGCTGTAGCGGAAGGAGCCCAGCGACACCGGCCGCGCGCTGGCGTCGCCCGGCTTGAAGAGCTCCAGCGTGTCGAAGATGTCGGCGTCGGCCGCCGCCTCGCCCTGGTTCAGCACCGTCCAGCCGATCTGGATGGTTTCGCCCTCGCGCGCGTCGGCCGGCGCGGTGATGCTCTGCACCACCAGGTCGGCACTGGGCGCCAGGTCGACCTGCACCTTGCCGGCCAGCACCTGGTTGTCGCCGCCGTAGATGAACTCGTAGGGCGAGCCGGTGCGCACGAAGACGAAGAACTCGCCACTCAGGCCCTCGGGCAGCGCCAGCGCGGCGCTGCGGTCGTAGCCGGCACCGGCCGCCAGCGCGCCCAGGTGGTCGAAGGCGCCGGAGACCGCGACATCGGTGCCGTCGGCCTTGCGGGCCAGCCAGACCTGGTCGCTCCACTGCGTCAGGTCGGTGCGGCCGATGCCGCGGTTCTCGACCCGCCAGCTCACCTGCACGCTGCCGCCCGACAACGCGGTAGGCGCGTTGCTGGCCGCGGCGAACTGCAGGTCGGCATAGGCCCGCGGCAGGATGTCCACTGGCGTGCGCGCGATGCGGTTGTCGGCCTCCTCGCCGTTCTCGAACACCACGCCGGCGCTGTCGGTCTGCACGAACAGCGTGAAGCGGCCCGACAGCAGCGGCGGCGCCAGCAGCGTCTCTTCGCGACGGTAGCTGGCGCCGACGGCCAGGCCGCCGCTGTGCTGGAAGCGGCCCAGCACGATGTCGTCGCTGTTGCCGACCACGTCATCGCGCGACAGCAGCACCGTGTCGGTCCAGCTGCCGGTGATGCCGGCGCCGGTGCCGCGGTTGGTGACCGTCCAGCCCACCGCCAGCCGGGCCGGATCGGCGATGGTCTGCGCCGGCACCGTCAGATCCGATATCTCCAGATCGGCATAGGGCGCCAGCGTCACCGCCAGCGGCCGCACCGCCTGGTTGTTGGCCTCGAAGCCGACCTCCTTCACCGCCTGGCCGGCATCGCTGGCGCCGATCAGGAACCAGTTGCCTTCGGCATCCACCGGCACGGTGATGTCGAACTCGGCGGTGTACTCCTGCCCCGGCGCCAGGCCGGCGCTGCTGCGCTCGCGGCTGGCCAGCAGCCGGTCGCCGGCATCGAGCACCGCGTCGCGCGACAGGTACAGCCGGTCGCTCCAGCTGCCGGCCAGCGCGGCGCTGCCGTCCTGCCGCACATTGAAGCGCACCAGCAACGCGTCGTTGGACTGCGCGGTGTCCGGTGCCTGCAGGCCCAGGCCGCGCAGGTCCACGTGGCGCAGCGCCAGCGTGGCATCGCTGCGGTTGTCCGCCTCGCGCCGGGTTTCGTAGACCACGCCGCCGGCGTCGGTGACGACGATCAGCGTGGCACTGTCGGTGTCGGCCCAGTCGGGCAGCGTCACTTCCAGCGTGGCGTCATAGCCCTCGCCGGGCACCAGCGTGCCGGTGTGGCTGCGCGTGCCCAGCAGCGTGGCCCCGGCCAGCTGGCCGTCGGCCGACAGGTAGACATGGTCGACCCAGGTGCCCACCGCCGGCGATTCGCCGGCGTTGCGCACGCTCCAGCCGACGGTGGTGCGGGCGCCGGCCAGCGCCTGCGGCAGCGCCACCACGCTGCGCGCCTGCAGGTTGGGCGACGGCGCCGGGCTGATGTCCAGCAGCTGCGCCGCGGTGCCGGTGTTGTTGCCGGTGCGGCCGCCTTCGAACACCGACGCGTCGATGTCGCTGCGCACCAGCACGCGCCACGCGCCGGTCAGCTCGAAGGGCAGCGTGAAGCTCTGGCGCACGGTGTAGCTGCCGTCCGGTGCCAGCGGGCCGCTGCGCTGCACCGTGCCCAGCACCACGTCGCCGGCATCGAACACACCGTCCTCGGACAGCACGACGCGGTCGCGCCAGCTGCCGCCGGCCACCGTGTCGCCGACGTTGCGCACGCGCCAGGCGATCTCGATGGCCGTGCCGGACAGCGCCGCGGCCGGCGCACTGACGGCCTCGACCAGCAGGTCGCTGTAGGGCGCGGCAAGCTGGAAGGGCGTGGGCGGCGAGGTGTTGTCGGCGCGCGTGTCGGGCTCGACCACCGCATTGCCGACGTCGGTGCGCACCAGCCACTGCAGCATGCCGTCGAACTGCAGCGGCAGCGTCAGCTCGGCGCTGGCGGTGTAGCTCTCGCCCGGGGCCAGCGGGCCGCTGCGCGGCACGTTGACGAAGGCGCGGTCGTCGGCATCGCCGAACTGGCCGTTGACCGACAGCACCAGCCGGTCGACCCAGTTGCCGGTGGCCGCGGCGCCGCCGGTGTTGCGCACCGTCCAGCTGACGGTCACGGTCTGCCCGCCGCGCACGCTGGGCGGGGCCTGCGGCGCCTCGGCCACCAGGTTCGGGTAGGCCGAGGCCACCGATTCGACCTGCAGCGTGGCGCTGTTGTTGGCCTCGGCATTGCCGGCGGCATTGACTTCCAGCACCTGGCTGCTGCCGTTGACGCCGCTGTCGGCGCTGACCGTGATGCTCAGCGGGCCGATGCCGCGCTGGCCGTCGGGCAGGCGCAGCGTCAGCGTGCGCGGCCGGCTTTCGCCGGGCAGCAGCGCGCCTTCGGCCACCGCATCGACCAGCAGCGCGGTGTCGATAAGCGTCTCGCCGGTGCGCTGGTTGACGATGCGCACGCGGTCGCTGTAGCCGCCCAGCACCGCGGTGTTGCCGGCGTTCAGGTCGTTCCAGCGCAGCGTCAGCGTGGCGCCCGACTGCACCGGGCCCGGCGCCAGCGCCAGGCCGTCGATCAGCAGGTCGGGCGCGGCCAGCCGCTCCACCGAGCTGGCGTTGTTGCTCTCGCCGGTGCCGCCGGCGTTCACCTCGGTCAGCAGCCCGGTGCTGTCGACATCGACGCTGAAGACGAAGCGGCCCTGCCCCAGCGCGCCGGTGGGCCAGGTGAACTGCAGCGAGCGGGCGACCTCGCCGCCATCGGCCGCCAGATCGCTGCCGTCGTGCAGCACGGTGCGGGTCAGCACGGTCTGGTTCAGCGACAGGTTGCGCACGGTCAGCGTTTCCTGCCAGGCGCCGCCGGCCTCGCGCGTGCCACCGTTGACGGTGCGCCAGTTCACGGTGACCGTGGCGCCGGCCGCCCAGCCCGCGGCGGGCGTCACTTCCAGCCCCTGCGGCTGCAGATCGGCATAGCGCGGCAGCGCGGACAACTGCGTCAGGCTCAGGCCGTTGTTGGTCTCAGCGTCGCCGGCCAGGTTCTGCTCGGCCAGCGCGTTGTCGATGTCCAGCGTGACGGTGAAGCGCAGCAGCCCGGCGGCGCGCGCGCCTTCGGGCAGCGTCAGCCGCAGCGCCCGCGGCAGCGTGGCACCGGCCGCCAGTGCGCCGGCGGCCGCGGTGTCGTAGGCCAGCACCTCGCTGACCAGCACCTCGCCGGTGTCGACACGGGTGACGACGACGCGGTCGCGCCAGGGCTGGTCGGCCGGCAGCGTGCCGTCGTTGCGCACCTGCCAGCGCACCGTCAGGCTGCCGCCGGCTTCCAGCGCGGCGGCATCGGGCTCGACCTGCAGCGCCTGCGGCCGCAGGTCGGGCCCGGGCTGGACTTCCAGCGCGCCGATGCGCACTGGCGGGGCATCGGGCAGCGGCTGCATCAGCAGCCGGAAATCATTGGCGCCGGTGGCGTTGTACAGGCCTTCGACCCACAGCGTGTAGCGCCCGGTGGCCGGCACGCTGAACACGTCGACGTCGGCGATCGAACCGGTGGCCCAGATCGCCTGGCCGAGCGGGCCGTACAGCCGCAGGCTGCCGTTGTTGGTCGATTGCTGTACATCGAGGAAGAAGCGGTCGCCGGCGCTGGCATCGAAGTGGTACAGCCGCGTCTCGTTGGCCGGGTTCAGCGCGCCGCTGACCGCGCTGCCCAGCGCCAGCGGCACGGCGGCGTCGAAACTGCGCAGCGCGAAGGCGAAGCTGCCGGTGGCGTCGTTGTCGGCATCGATGGTCAGCAGGTAGTCGCCGGTGCGCAACTCGAAGGCCGGGTCGGCGCTGGCGCCCTGCGCGTCGGCCGCGCGCAGCGTGCGCGCGCCGCCGTAAAGGCCGCTGCGGCGGGTGTTCGGATCGGTGCCGATCAGCACGCCGCGCGGGCCGCTCAGTGTCCAGTTGAAGTTGGCGCTGGACAGCGTGTCCAGCATCGCCCAGGTGTCGGCCGTGACGCTGAAGCGGTAGCTGCGGCGCTGGCCCGGCTGCTCGATGCGGTCGTCGACCACCGTGTTCAGCGCGATGCCACGCTGCGTGTCGGCCGGCGCGTGCAGCACGAAGCGGTAGTCGACCGGCGTGGTCTGGCTGTTGTAACCGTTGAGCGCCAGCGTGTAGCGGCCGCTCTCGGCCAGCTCGGTCTCCATGTCCGTGCCGAGCCATTGCGTCCACACGGTACGGCCGCTGGGGCTGATCAGCGCCCAGTCGGCCGAGCCGGACAGCTGCTGCGCGTCGAAGTAGAAGCGCTGGCCGGCCTGGCCGTCGAAGGCATAGGCGCGCACCGCGGTGCCGGGGTTCAGCGTGCCCGACACCGGCGTGCCCGCGCCCAGCGCCTCGGCCGCGCCCAGGTCCACCAGCCGGAAGGCATAGGCGCCCAGGCGGGCACCGTCGATGCGCAGCGTGTAGCTGCCGGCCGGCAGCGGAATGGCCGGCCAGTCGAACCAGCCGCCGCTGGCGACCACGCCACGCTCGTCGAGCAGCGTCCAGTTCAGGTTGCTGAAGTTGTCGCGCGAGTCGCCCATCAGCTGGGTCGGCTGCGTCAGCGTGAAGCTGTACAGGTCGCGCTGCAGCGCATTGCTGCGGTTGCCGCTCTGGTCCTGGCCCAGCACCAGCGGCTGCACTGCCGGCGGCGTGGTGCTCAGGCGCGCCCAGTCGATGGCGACGTCGCTGGGCACGGTGCCGCCCAGGCTCTTGTACTTGTAGATGCTGAACAGCGCGCCCTTGGGGAAGGCCTCGGCGCCGATGCCCAGGTCGCGCGCCACCAGCTCGCTGCCGTCGTCGGCCAGCACCGCCGCGCGCAGCACGCCGCCCGGCGCGGCCGACAGCTTCAGCCGGTACCAGGTGTTGTCGGCAAAGGCAAAGGGGCGGTTCTCGTAGCCCGCGCCGCCGCTGATCGAACTGGTGCCGCTGCGCAGCTGCCGGCCGGCGCCGTTGGCATCGGCCAGCGCCACCACCGAGGCATAGCGGCTGCGGTTGTCGACATCGCTGATCAGGATGCCGAGGAACTCGTCGAAGCTGGTGGCCGCCGATTGCAGCAGCGTGTTGAAGCGGACTTCGTAGGTGAAGCCGCCTGACAGGTCGGCATTGGCGCTGCTGTCCAGGCCCAGGATCTGGAACTGCGGGCCCAGCGCACCCTGCCAGCGCAGCACGCTGGCGCCGTCCAGCGTCTCGAAGCGGTACGGCGGCAGGTTGGCATTGCCGGGCTGCCAGAAGGGGTCGAGCGCCGGGCCGTCGAACTGCTGCTCGAAACCGGCCACCCGCGCATCCAGCAGGTTGCCGGCCGCTTGCACCTGGAAGCGGTAGGCCGCCGGCCCGGCGGTGCTGCGCCGGCCTTCGATGAGCAGCGTGTAGGTGCCGGCCTGCAGGTAGCTGCGCAGCGCCGCGTCGCTGCCGAACCAGCTGCTCCACAGCTGCTCGCCAGTGGGCGAGACCAGCCGCCATTGCAGGTCGTTGCTTGAGGGGCCCAACGAGTCGAAGACCAGCCGGTCGCCGGCAGCCACGTTCAGCCGGTAGGCCTGCGTGGCATTGCCGCTGGCCAGCATGCCCTGCACCTCGGCACCGACGGTCAGCGGCAGGCCTTCGTCCAGGTCGAGCAGGCGGAAGGCAAAGTCACCGGTGGCGTTGCCCGGCGCGTCCACTGTCAGCGTGTAAGTGCCGGCCGGCAGGTTGTAGACCACGCGGTCGCTGCGCGCGGCGTCGCCGCTGAAGCCGTCGAAACCGCCGCGGTCGCGCGAATCGCTGCTCTGGAAGCTGCGCGCGTTGACCAGCAGGCCGCTGGGGCCGAGCAGGCTCCAGGTGAATTCCACCTCGGCCAGCGCATCGAAGACCAGACGGCGCGGCTGCGCCAGATCCAGCGTGTAGAGCACGCGCTGGCCCGGCACCTCGATGCGGCCCTGCACCACGCCGTCGGCGCCGGCACCCAGCCCGCCGACGAGGCCGTGGCGACCGCCGGCCGCGGCATCGTCGGCCTGGCGCTGCGTGCCGCTGCCGTCCAGCCGCCAATCCAGCAGCAGGCCGGCCTTGTCGGCCGGCAGCGCGGCCAGCCGGTCGGCGGCGATGTCGGCGCTGCTGCGCGCCACGTTCCACAGCCGCACGCCGTCGATGCGGCCGAGCAGGCGGCCCTGGTCGGAGGCGTTCTCGATCGGCAGGCCGATCACCAGCGGCAGTTGCGATGCGGCCGACAAGCCGGTGGCCACCACGCCGCTGGCCCGCTCGACACCGTCGACGACGATGCGCATCTGGCCGCTGACGCGGTCGATGACCGCGGCCACATGCGCCCATTCACCGGGCTTGACCAGGCCGGGGTCGGTGGCGATGGTCTGCACCGCACCGGTGCTGGACGCGGTGGACAGATGCACGACGCCGTCGTTGCGCAGCCACAGCGAATAGGCGCGCTGGCTGAAGCCGCCGTCGCCCTGGTAGAACAGCGGCGTCCAGGTGGTCTGGAAGCGCTCCACCTGCACCCAGGCTTCCATCGTGACGGTGCTGCGCACGGCCAGCGCCGCATCGTCCGGGGCCTGCAGCCAGCGCGTGCCGTCCAACTGCAGCGCGCCGCCGCCGTCCACCCCGCCGGCGGGCAGCCAGCCGGCCGGCAGCAGTTGGGGCTGGCCGATGACCAGCGGGCGCTGCACGTCCACCACCGGCTGCAGCCGCAGACGGTAGGGCAGCACATAGTCGGTGTAGGTGCGGCGGCCTTCGATCAGCAGCGTGTAGTCGCCGCTGAAGGGCACGCTGAAGGTGTCGACGTCGGCATTCAGCGCCGCCGCCCACAGCTCGTCGCCGGCGGGCGACAACAGCCGCAGCCGGCCGTCGGCCACGTTGCCGGCCAGGCTGTCCAGATAGAAGCGGTCGCCGGCCTGCGCGCTGAAGCGCACGCCGTCGCTGCGGCTGCCCGGCTGCAGCGTGCCCGACAGCTCGTCGCCGGGCGTGTAGCGCGGCAGGGTCGCCAGGTCGACCAGCCGCAGGCCGTAGGGCGACGTCACGTCGATGCGCGCGTCGATGGCCAGCGTGTAGCTGCCGGGGGGCAGGTCGAGCACGCTCAGGCCATCGGTGGAATCGGTGCTGTGCAAGCCCTTGCTGAGGTTCAGGCCGCCGGGGCCGGTGAGCCGCCAGTTCAGCTCGGCAAACGAGTAGGTCAGGCTGTCCAGCATCAGCTGCGTGCGCTGCGTCAGCGTGAAGCGATAGCGGTCGGTCTGGCCGGGGGTGGCCAGCGTGCCGCTGAGCACGCCGGGCAGCCCTTCGAACAGATGGCGCACGGTGCCGGCGGCGGCGCCCTGCACGCCGTTGGGCGTGAGGCCGCCGGTGGCGCCGTCCAGAGGCAGCCAGGCCACCAGGCCCGCTTCGTTGCCCTGCAGAACCAGGCCCCGGTCACGCGCGATGTCATCGCCGCTGCGCGCCACCGACCACAGCCGCACGTCGTCGATCAACCCGTCGAAGCTGGAGTAGCTCGACTGCGGGTCGGCAGTGGCGCCGATGCGCAGCGGCCCGCCGGTGGCCACGGCCTGCGCGGGGCGCAGCGGGGCGCCGCCCGCCGGCGCCTCGACGCCGTTGATGTAAAGCCGCAACCGGCTGGCGCCGAGCGTGCGGTCGACCACCAAGGCCACGTGCGTCCATTCGCCCAGCCGCACCAGGCCGCCGGCACTCTGCACGGGCTGCACCCCGCTGGCATCGCGCGAATCGGCGTAGACCGAGCCGTTGGCGTTGAGCCACAGCGAATAGCTGCGCTGCGAACCGGTGGCGTCCTTGGTGACGATCGGCATCCAGGTGTCGGCGAAGCGCGTGGGGTTGATCCACGCCTCCACCGTCAGGCTGTCGCGTTGGTTGGTGGCCGCGTCGTCGGGCAGCTGCACGCTGCGCAGGCCGTCCAGCACCAGTGCCTGGCCCAGCCGGCCTGCGGCGAACACCGGCGCGAGGCCGACCTGCTGGTCCAGCGTGACGTTGGTAACGCCGGTGGCCACCGGCACCAGGTTGAAGCGGTAGGCATTGCGCTGCAGCGCCGCGCTACGCCGGCCTTCCACCAGCAGCGTGTAGCGCCCGTCGGCCGGCAGCGTGAAGACATCGACATCGCTGCCCAGCCCCATCTCCCAGACCAGCTGGCCCTGCGGGCCCAGCAGCCGCAGCCGGCCGTCGCCGCTGGCCGAGGCCAGCGTGTCGAAGTAGAAGGCCTGGCCAGCGCTGCCGTCGAAGGCAAAGAGGTCGGTCTGGCTGCCGGGCTGCAGTTCGCCGGCCACTGGGGTGCCCGGCGTGATCGGCAAGGCACCCGCCAGGTCGAGCAGGCGCAGCGCATAGGCGCCGGTGTTGTCGCCGCTGGCCGACAGGCTGAGCGTGTAGGTACCGGCCGGCAGCAGATAGACCGGGAAGCGGTCGCTGGAATCGCTGAACCACAAGATGCGTGCATCGATGCGGCCTTGCGGACCGTCGAGGGTCCAGCCGACCACGTTGTAGGCGTCGAGCAGGGTGTCGAAGGCGATGCGCGTGGGCTGCGTCAGCGTGAAGCGGTAGCGATCGATCTGCCCCGGCGTGACCAGCGTGCCGGCCAGCGCACCGGCCGTGCTGCCGAACAGATGGCCCACCGGCAGCGCCCGGCCCAGCGGCCCGCTGTCGGCGACGCTGCCGCCGCTGCCTTCGTCGAAACCCAGGCGCAGCACCACGCCGGCGGGTGTGCCGGCCAGCGCGCTGTTGCGGCCGGCGTCGATCTGCGCGGCACTGCGCGCCACGTTCCATAGCCGCAGCTCGTCGATGGCGCCGTCGAAGCGGCCGTAATTGCTGTCGCGCTCGAGCGTGCTGCCGATGCGCAGGCCCTCGGCCACGCCGACCGCAGGCGTCGCGCGCAGCGGGGCCTGGCCGGCCAGCACGCCGTCGATGTACAGCCGCAGCTGCGGCGTGGCACCGCTGCGGTCGATGACGCCGGCCACATGGGTCCACTGGCCGAAGCGGACCGAGCCGGTGGCGCTCTGCACGACCTGCTCGTTGCTGGCATCCCGCGTGCCGAGGTACAGGTAGCCGCTGCTGTGCAGCCACAGGCCGTAGCTGCGCTGGCCGGCCTCGTTGCCGCGGATCGCGATCGGCATCCAGGTGTTGCTGGCGCGCTCGGGGCGGATCCAGGCCTCGATCGTCAGGTCGGCGCGTCGGTCGGTGATCGCATCGTCGATGACCACATCGCGCAGCGCGTCGAAGGCCAGCGCACTGCCGCCCAGCGCCGGTGCGCCGGCCACCCAGCGCAGCTGCACGCCGGCCCCGCTGCCGAGCATGACCTCGGTGGTGGTGTCGGCCACCGGCACCAGGTTGAACTGCAGCGTGCCGGTGGTCGCGCCCTTGGTGCGCCGGCCTTCGACCACCAGCGTCCAGGTGCCGGTCTGGTCCAGCGTGACGCCGGGCACGTCGCTGCTGGCGTTGAACATCCAGCGCTGGTCGCCGCTGGGCGAGATCAGCCGCCAGCCGGTGTCACCCAGGCTGGAGGCGATGCTGTCCAGGTAGAAGCGGTCCCCCGCGGTGCCCTGGAAGCGGCGCAGTTCCGTGCTGTTGCCGGGGTTCAGCGTGATCGTCTGCGGCGCGCCCGGCTGCAGCGGCGTGGCGCTGTCCAGGTCGAGCAGGCGGAAGCCATAGTCGCCGGTGGTGTTGCCGTCGATGCGCAGCGTGTAGCTGCCCGCATCCAGCGTCATCACCGGGTTGGCACTGGCATCGGTGCCACGGGTCTGGAAGCTCTGCCGGCCGATCTGGCCGCGATCGCCCAGCAGCGTCCAGAACAGGCTGCCGTTGTCGGCACGCGGGTCCATCAGCACGCGCGTGGTCTGCGTCAGCGTGAAGCTGTACAGATCGCGCTGCGCCGCGCTGGCCCGGCTACCCGCCAGCAACGCACCCAGCGGCAGCGCGGCGGGCGTGGCCGGCGTGGTGCTGAGCCGCGCCCAGTCGATGGCCACGTCGCGCGGTGTGGTGCCGCCGATCGTGTTGTTCTGGAAGAAGCCGAAGCGCCCGCCGCGGGCGAAGGCATCGGCAGTGATGCCCAGGTCGCGGCTGATCAGTTCCTGCCCAGCATCGCTCAGCACCACCGCGCGGATGTTGCCGGCGGCCGCGGCCTCGAGCTTGATGCGGTACCAGGTGTTGTCGGCAAAGGCGAAGGCCTGCTGCGCGAACCCCGCCCCGCCGACGCCGGCACTGCCGCTGCGGAACTGGCGATTGGCGCCGTTGCCGTCGCTGAACAGGTCGACATAGACATGGCGGTCCGGGTCGTCGACGTCGATGATGCCCAGGCCGATCAGCTCGTCGAAGGCGGTGGCCGCCGACTGCACCAGCGTGTTGAAGCGGACTTCGTAGCTGAAGCCCTGCCCCAGCGCGTTGCCCACCTGCGTGAAGCCGCCCGCGCGGTTGCTGGCATAGGGCATCGGGCCCTGCAGCCGCAGCACGCTGGCGCCGTCCAGCGTCTCGAAGCGGTAGGGCACCGGGTTCTCGAGATTGCGGTTGCCGGCCGGGCCCACGAGCCACATCGGGTCCAGCGCCGGGCCGTCGAAGTCCTGGTCGAAGCCGGCCACGCGCTCGGCCAGCGTGTTGCCGCGCGGCAGCAGCTGGAAGGCGACGGCATTCGGGCGCCAGCTGCCGCGCCAGCCTTCGACCAGCAGCGTGTAGCGGCCGGTCTGGTTGTAGGTGCGCTCGGCCACGTCGCTGAAGCTGCCGACCCACAGCTGCTCGCCGGTGGGCGAGATCAGCCGCCAGCGCAGATCGGTGTCGGTGGCCGCCAGCGCGTCGAAGACCAGCCGGTCGCCGGCCTGCAGATCGAAGGCATAGGCGCGGGTCTGGCCGCCCACGGCCAGGCTGTCGTCGACGCGCGTGCCGGTGGCCACTGGCGTGGCAGTGGCCAGATCGATCAGCCGGAAGGCGAAGTCGCCGGTGCTGTCGCCAGGCGCGCTGACGCGCAGCGTGTAGCGGCCCGGGCCGAGTGCGTGGACCACGCGGTCGCTGCGCGCCGGGTCGCCCGAATAACCGTCGAAGCCCGCCAGGTCACGGCCGTCGCTGGACTGGAAGCTGCGCCCGTCGACCAGCGTGCCGCGCGGGCCGCTGAGGCTCCAGCTGAAGGGCAGGTTGCGCAGCGCATCGAACACGAACTGCCGCGTGTCGCCGAGATCGAAGCTGTAGACCACCGCCTGCCCGGGCGTGGCGATGCGGCCCTCGATGACATCCGGCAGCGCCTCGGTGGCGCGCCGCACGCTGCCGTCCAGCCCCTGCGGGCCGCTGTCGACCAGCAGCGCGCCGCCGGGCTCGTCGAAGGCATAGCGCAGCACCAGGCCGGCGTCGTCGCCGGCGGCCAGCGCGTCGCGCGCGTCGGCGATCTGCACGGCGCTGCGCGCCACGTTCCACACCCGCAGGTCATCCACCCGGCCTTCCAGCGGGCTGAAGCCGCTGAAGGGCTCGTCGGTGCGGCCGATGCGCAGCGGGCCGGCGCTGCCGACGGCGTCGCGGTTGCTGCGCACATCGCCCACGGCCACCTCGGCGCCGTTGACGTAGAGGCGCATCTTGCCGGCGTCGCGGTCGATGGTGGCGGCCACGTGGGTGCGCTGGCCCAGCGCGAGCAGCCCGCCGGCGCTGAACAGCGCCTGCTCGCTGCCGTCGCCGGTGCTGAGCAGCAGGCCGCCGCCGTTGGTGACGAACAGCGCGTAGGTGCGGCTGGCACCCAGCGTCGCATCCTGCGCGCCCTTGTAGACCAGCGGCATGTAAGTATTGCTGAAGCGGTCCAGCGTGACCCAGGCCTCCACCGTGACGGTGCGGCGCAGGTCCAGCGCAGGATCGGGCGGGGCCTCGGCCCACTGCAGCGCATCGAGCAGCAACCCGGCGTCGCCACGGGTCACGGGCAGCCGCTGCGGCTGCCCGGGCACCAGCGTGCGCTGGATGTCGACCACCGGCTGCAGCGCGAAACGGTAGGCGGTGGCGGCCGGCGCCGCGCTGATGCGGCCTTCGATCAGCAGCGTGTAGCTGCCGGTCTGGGCCAGCGCCAGGTTCGGCACGTCGTTGTTCATCCAACTGGTGTCGAACACCGTGCGGCCGTCCGGGCCCAGCAAGCGCCAGTAGGCGTCGGGCGGGCTCAGCTGGCGGTCGAAGAAGAACACCTCGCCGGCGGCAGCGTCGAAGCGGTAGGCATCGGTGGCATTGCCCTGCGCCAGGTCGCCGCTGACCACCTGGCCGGGCTGCAGCGCGGTGGCCCGCGACAGGTCGATCAGCCGGAAGGCGTAGTCGCCGGTGCGGTCACCGGTGGCATCGACCGACAGCGTGTAGCTGCCGGCGCGCAGCAGCGGCGCGGTGTCGCCACTGCGGCTGGCGGAGTCGCTGCCGTTGAAGGCCGTGGGCGCGACCACGCGGCCATCGGGGCCGTCCAGGCTCCACTGCATGCCGCTGTCGTTGGTCAGCGAATCGAAGACGATCCGCACGTCCTGCGCCAGCGTGAAGCTGTAGCGGTCGACCTCGCCCGGCACGTCGATGCGGCCGTCGATGCGCGGCACCAGGCCGTCGCCGGCCATCAGCACGCGCGGTTCGAAGGCTTCGAGCTGCAGCTTGTCGGCACCGTCGGTCGTGGGCCGCAGCGTGCGCAGCGCACGCTGCATCAGGGCCTTCAGCAGGCGTGGGGCGGACGCGGCGGCACGCGCCGGCGCGGAGCGCGCGCGACCCTTGTCCGCCTTGGCCCGAGTGTCCAAACCCTGCTCCTCCGGCTGGGCTGGACAGTTGACCGCCAGGTCCTCGTAACCTGCTGGTCAGCCTGAACTTGCCTACCCGCCCACCTGCCTCCAACTGCCGACTCACTATGCCATAGGGCCCGTGCGGAACGGTGGCGAACGCCCCCCAAGTTCGCAGGGGTGAGCGGACTGGTTCTGTCACAGATCAAGATATCCGTTCACGAACATTTCCTTGTCTATAGTCCACTTACGGAATAGACTCCACTCATCACTCATGAGTGCCAAGCGCCAGCCCCCCGCCACCGCCTCGGTCGATCTGGACTCCGCCGCGACGGCGGCGGCCGCGCTGCGCACCTTCTGGCGGCTGGCCGAGGCCTGGCAGCTGAAGCCGGCCGAGCAGATGACCCTGCTGGGCGTGGGCCGCAGCGCGCTGTACCAGTGGAAGGCTGGCCGCGTCGGCCCGCTGGACCGGCATGTGCTGGAGCGGCTGTCCTACCTGTTCGGCATCTACGCGGCGCTGCAGCTGCTGCTGCCCGAGGGCGAGCGCGCCGACGAATGGGTGCGCCGGCCGAACAGCGCGCCGCTGTTCAATGGCCAGTCGGCGCTGCAGCGCATGCTGGGCGGGCAGGTGGCCGACCTGTACGTGGTGCGCCAGTACCTGGACGCGCAGCGCGGCGGCAAGGCGTGATCGAGCCGGCCGACATCCCCGTCCGGGCGGTGGCCTGGTCGCCCAGCTACCGGCTGATCGCCTCGCGCTTTCCGACGGTGGGGCTGTACGACGCCATCGCCGACCCGGCCGACCTGGACGCGGTGTTCGCGATCGAGGCGCTGACCAATCCGCGGCTGCGCAACGAGCTGGGCCAGCTGCAGCTGGTGCCGCCGGACGAGCGCCTCAGCGGCGCCGGCAGCACGCCGATCATGGCCGCCTTCACCCACCTGAACCCGGAAGGCTCGCGCTTTTCCGACGGCAGCTACGGCGTGTACTACGCCGCCCGCGACCTGGACACCGCGGTCGCCGAGGTCAGCCACCACCGGGCGCTGTTCCTGGCGCGCACCGCCGAGCCGCCGATCGACGTCGACCTGCGGCTGATCACCGCGCCGCTGGACGCGCCGCTGCACGACCTGCGCGGCCTGCGCCGCCGCGCCGCGGCGCTGTTCGACGCGGCCGACTACCGCGCCGGCCAGGCGCTGGGCCGGGCGCTGCGCGCCAGCGGCAGCTGGGGCGTGCTGTACCCCAGCGTGCGCCATGCGGGCGGGCTGTGCGCCGGGCTGTTCCGGCCGCGGGCGCTGCAGCCGGCCCGCGAGAGCCTGCACATCGCCCTGCACTGGGACGGCCGGCGCATCACGCACTGGTACGAAAAGCGGCTGCCGCGCGCACTGGGCTGAGCGGCGCGCCACTTCTTCACACCGCGGCGTGGCGGGCGCGCCGCAGCGTCATGCACGCGTCACCGTCGCGGCCGAAGATGAGGCTGAAGCGGCCAGCGCACGGGCCGCACCCCACTTCCGGAGCGTCAGCCGCCATGAACGCCGTTGCCAGCCACCCGCAAAGCCCCGACGATGCCCGTCTGTGGTCGCCCTCGCGCGTCGATGCCATCGGCACCGGCCTGCCGCGCCAGGACCCGGTGGCCCTGCTGCTGGCCGAGCAGCAGCGCGACCGCTCGCTGCTGCGCCTGGTGCTGTGCGCTACCGCGGCGACGCTGATCCTGGCGCTGTCGGCCGGGCTGCTGATCTAGGCATCCAGGACGCGATGCACCACTGGGCCAGCCAGTAGGTGCTCAGGATCCACAGCCCCGACATCGGCAACGGCGCGGCAAAGCGGTTGGTCGCCAGCAGTGCGTCCGAGCACAGGAACAGCGCGCCGCCCAGCGCCAGCACCCAACCCGCCGCCTGGCGCGGCGTGCCGCGGGCCTGCAGCGCCACCACCGCCGCCTGCGCCGCCATCGAGGCCAGGCACAGCACGTAGGCCAGCACCGGGATGCGCAGCCCGCCGGGCACGCCCGGCCACAACCGGCTCAGGATCAGCGCCGCCAGCAGCCCGTAGGCCGCGAACGGTGCCCAGCGCGCCGCCAGCCGCGGCCCGGCCAGCGTGAACGCGCGCAGGTAGGCGAGGTGCGCCAGCAGGAAGCTCACCAGCCCGGGCAGGAAACCCTGCTGCGGCCACATCAGCGCCACGTCGCCGGCCAGCGACAGCCACAGCCCGGCCAGCACCCAGCGGCGCACCACTGGCTGGCCGTGGCCGCGCGGCCAGGCGTAGGCAATGATCAGCAGCGTGGTCAGCGGCTTGAAGACGAAGTTAAGCCAGGGCTGGCCCAGCGCCCAGGGGGCGGACAGCACCGCCAGGCTGCCGCACAGCAGGGCGGCCGCGGCCAGCCACGGGGTCGGCAGGAAGGGCATGGCACCGATGATCGCAGACGCCACGGGCGGCCGGCATCGGGCTACGATGGTCGCGCCATGCCGCCGATGCGCCCGCCCGGGCGGCGCCGAGGCGAAGGAGCCCCCTATGTCCCGCATCGCCACCCGCCTGCAGGCCCTGGGCCTGACGCTGCCGCCGCCGCTGCAGGCGCCGCCGGGCGTGCAGCTGCCCTTCCGCTTCGTGCGCGTGGTGGGCCGCCGCGCGCTGATCGCCGGCCACGGCCCGCAGGCGGCCGATGGCACGGTGGCCGGGCCGCTGGGCAAGCTGGGCCGCGAGCTGACGGTCGAGCAGGGCTATGCCGCCGCGCGGCTGACCGCGCTGTCGATGCTGGGCAGCCTGCAGCGCGAGCTGGGCGACCTGGACCGCATCGCCGCCTGGACGCGGGTGTTCGGCATGGTCAATTCCGCGCCGGGCTTCCACCGCCAGCCGGCGGTGATCAACGGCTTCTCGGATCTGATCCTGGAACTCTTCGGGCCGGAGATCGGCGCGCACAGCCGCAGCGCGGTGGGCATGGCCGAGCTGCCCTTCGACATCCCGGTGGAGATCGAAGGCGAAGTGGAACTGGGGGCCTGATGCGCCTGGCCATCGTCAGCGACATCCACGGCAACCTGCCGGCGCTGCAGGCGGTGGTGCAGGACATCGGCCGCCGTGGCGTGGACCGCGTCATCAACCTGGGCGACAGCGTCTCGGGTCCGCTGCTGCCGCTGCAGACCGCGCGCTTCCTGATGGCCAGCGGCTGGCTGCACCTGGCCGGCAACCACGAGCGCCAGGTGCTCACCCAGGGCCCGGGCCAATGGTCGGCCGCCGATGCCTACGCCGCCGCGCAGCTGGATGCCGAGGCACTGGCCTGGATGGCCACGCTGCAGCCGAACCTGGCGCTGGATGCAGACATCCACCTGTGCCATGCCTCGCCGCGCAGCGACCTGGAATACCTGCTCGACACGGTGGAGCCCACCGGCGTGCGCCTGGCCACGCCGGACGAGATCACCGAGCGGCTGGCCGGCGTGACGGCGCCGCTGCTGCTGTGCGGCCACACCCACCATCCGCGCATCGTGCGCAGCGCGCGCGGTCAGCTGCTGGTCAACCCGGGCAGCGTGGGCCTGCAGGCCTACGACGACGGGCACCCGCACTGGCATGTGATCGAGAACGGCGCGCCGGATGCGCGCTACGCGCTCGTCGAGCGGGGGCCGCAGGGCTGGACGGCGGCGCTGGTCGCCGTGCCCTACGACGCCGAACCGATGGCCCGGCTGGCCGCGCAGAACGGCCGGCCCGATTGGGCGCATGCGCTGCGTACCGGCACCATGCCGCGCCAAGAGACCCTACCCGCCGTCGGATAATGCCCGCGCCGCCCGCTGGGCCGGCCGCCCCCCGATGCGACTCGCGCTGTTCGACCTGGACCACACGCTGCTCAGCGGCGACAGCGACGTGCTTTGGTGCGATTTCCTGCTGCAGCAGGGGCTGCTGGACGAGGGCTTCGCCGAACGCAACGAGCGCATGGCCGAGGCCTACACCGCTGGCGTCGTGACGCCGGCGGACTACTGCGATTTCTACGCCGGCACGCTGGCCGGCCGCAGCGAGGCCGAGTGGCTGCCGGTGCGCGAGCGCTTCCTGCAGGAGGTGATCCGCCCGCGCATCCCCGACGATGCGCGCGCGCTGTTGCAGCGCCACCGCGACGCCGGCCACCTGCTGGTGCTGACCACGGCCACCAACCGCATGATCAGCGCGCTGACCGCCGCCGACCTGGGCGTGGACCACCACCTGGCCACCGAGCTGGAGGTGGTGGACGACCGCTTCACCGGCCGCACCACCGGCGTGCTGAACATGCGCACCGGCAAGGTCGAGCGGCTGCGCCAGTGGCTGCAGGCGCAGCAATGGCCCGAGACGCTGCTGCGCCAGGCGGCCTTCTACACCGACTCGATCAACGATCTGCCGCTGCTGAGCGTGGTGCGCCAGCCGGTGGTGGTGGACCCCGACCCGCGGCTGGAATCGACCGCGCTGCGCAAGGGCTGGCAGGTGATGCGCTTCCGCCGCTGAACCGGCGCTGACCCGGCGCGGGCTTGTCCCGGTGTCGCGGCCGCAGCGCCCTGCGCACAATGCGCGACACCACAACCACGAGACCCGCCCATGCCCCTCATCCTGCGCCGCCGCCTGCTGGCCCTGGCCGCCGGCCTGGCCGTCCTGCCCGCTGCCCAGGCCCAGGGCACCGATTTCCCGACCAAGCCGATCACCATCATCGTGCCCTACCCGGCCGGCGGCATCGTCGATTCGGTGACGCGGGTGATCGCCGAGCATGTGTCGAAGACGCTGGGCCAGCCGGTCAACGTCGACCCGCGGCCCGGCGGCAACGCCAACATCGGCACCCAGGCCGGGCTGCGCGCGCCGGCCGACGGCTACACCTGGGTGTTCGCCGCCTCGGCGCTGACGGCCAATGCTTCGCTCTACAAGGGGCTGTGGGATCCGATCAAGGATGTCACCGGCGTCGGCGTGGTGGTGGTGGCGCCGTCGTTCATCGCGGTGCCGGCCACGCTGCCGGTCAACGACGCGAAGGAGCTGGTGGCACTGGCCAAGCGCGAGCCCGGCAAGCTGAACTTCGGCAACCCGGGCAACGGCACCTCGATGCACCTGAACTACGAGATGTTCCGCCAGGCCGCCGGCATCCAGATGACCAACATCCCCTACAAGGGCCAGCCGCCGGTGCTGGTGGACATGGTGCGCGGCGACGTGCAGTTCAGCGTCTATTCGGTGGGCATTGCCGCGCCGCAGCTGACGGCCGGCAAGATCAAGGCGCTGGCAGTGGTGTCCGACAAGCGGCTGGCCGCCTACCCGAACGTGCCCACGCTGGCCGAAGCCGGCTTCCCCGAGGCCAACGTGGTGCCCTGGTACGGCTACGTGGTGAACTCGGCCGTGCCGAAGCCGGTGGTGGCGCGCATCAACAGCGCCATCAATGCCGCGCTGGAATCGCCCGAGGTGCAGCAGAAGCTGCGCGCGATGGGCACCGAGCCGCAGGCGCCGCGCACGCCCGAGCAGATCAACGCGTTGATCCGCTCCGACTACGAGAAGTACGGCGCCGCCATCCGCGCCGGCAACATCACGGCGGATTGACCGGCTGGGTCTCGGCGCGCGCGGCCAGCTCGGCGCGCAGCCGCTTCAGCCGCTCGCGCGGGTCTTCCTTCGCGACGCCTTCGTTCAGCTTCATCTCGGCGATGAAGCGGCTTGGCACGCCGGCCACAGTGTCGCGACCCTTCTTGCGCCGGCGCAGCGTGCTGACCACCAGCGTGCGCCGCGCCCGCGTGATGCCCACGTACATCAGCCGGCGTTCCTCTTCCAGGCGCTGCGCCAGCTCGGCGGCGGCCAGGTCGTCGCTGTCCACCTTGAAGGGCAGCAGCCCTTCGTTGACGCTGGCCAGCACCACGTGCGCCCATTCCAGGCCCTTGGCCGCATGCAGCGTGGACAGCGTGACCACGTCCTGCTCCTCGCCGCGCTCGGCCAGGCTGATGATCACGCTGATGGTCTGCGCCACCTGCAGCACGCTGAGCTTCTCGCTTTCGAAGGTGCCGCCTTCCTGCGTGATCTCGCCGCCGCAGCGCCGCGCCACCCAGTCGATGAAGTCGAGCACGTTGCTCCAGCGCGCGCTGGCCAGCTTCTCGCTGTCCTCGCTGTCGTACAGGTGCTGCTCGTAGCCGATGTCCTTCAGCCAGGCTAGCAGCAGCGCCTTGGCGTCCTCGCCCCCCGACGTGTGGCGCGCCCGGTGCTCCAGGTCGTTGACGTAGCGGCCGAACTCGTGCAACGCGCCCACCGCTTTGGCACCCAGCTGCGTCTTCAGCGTGGGCGAAAACAGCGCCTCGAACAGGCTGGTCTTCCACTTCGAGGCGAACTCGCCCAGGCTGGTCAGCGTCTGCGCGCCGATGCCGCGCTTCGGGCTCGTCACCGCGCGCAGGAAGGCCGGGTCGTCGTCCTGGTTGACCAGCAGCCGCAGCCAGGCACACAGGTCCTTGATCTCGGCGCGGTCGAAGAAGCTCTGCCCGCCCGAGACCTTGTAGGGGATCTGCGCGGCGCGCAGCTTCTGCTCGAAGACGCGCGCCTGGTGGTTGGCGCGGTACAGCACCGCGAAATCGCCGAACTTCAGCGTCGCATCGGCCGCGCGCAGCGACTGGATGCGCGCCACCGCGCGCTCGGCCTCGTGCTCCTCGCCATCGCATTCGAGCACCCGCACCGGCTCGCCGTCGCCGAAGGCGCTCCACAGCTTCTTCTCGAACAGCTTCGGGTTGGCGGCGATCACGTGGTTGGCGGCGCGCAGGATGTGGCCGGTGGAGCGGTAGTTCTGCTCCAGCGGGATCAGCTTCAGCGCCGGGAAATCCTGCGGCAGGCGCTTCAGGTTGTCGATGGTGGCGCCGCGCCAGCCGTAGATGCTCTGGTCGTCGTCGCCCACCGCGGTGAACAGGCCGTGGCGGCGCTCGTCGGGGTGCATCACCAGCGCCTTCAGCAGCTCGTACTGCACGGCGTTGGTGTCCTGGTACTCGTCCACCAGGATGTGGCGGAAGTGGTCCTGCCATTTCTGCCGCGCCTCGGCGTCGCGCTGCAGCAGCTTCAGCGGCAGGCCGATCAGGTCGTCGAAATCCACCGCCTGGAAGGCCGCCAGCCGCTGCTCGTAGACGCGCATCACGCGCGCGGCGATGCGCTCCTCGTCGCTGGCCGCGACGCCTTCCGCCGCGGCGCCGTCCAGGCCCTGGTTCTTCCACAGGCTGATGGTCCACTGCCAGCGCCGCGCCAGCGCGTTGTCGCTGCAGCCGCCGGCGTCGCGCAGCACCCCCAGCACGTCGTCGCTGTCGAGGATCGAGAACTGCTCCTTCAGGCCCACGCGCTGGCCGTCGGCACGCAGCAGACGCACGCCCAGCGAATGGAAGGTGCTGATCGCCAGGTCCTTGGCCGCGCGCGGGCCGACCAGCGCCTTGGCACGCTCGCGCATCTCGGCCGCGGCCTTGTTGGTGAAGGTAATGGCGGCGATCTGCTTCGGCTCCAGGCCGGAGCGCAGCAGCCTCGCGATCTTGTGCACGATGACCCGCGTCTTGCCCGAGCCCGCGCCGGCCAGCACCAGACACGGGCCCGACAGGTGGTGCACCGCCTGCATCTGCGCGTCGTTCAGGGAGGCGGGGGCGTCGGCCATGGCGGGGTGCAAAGGGCGCGGATGATAGTCAAAGCCACCACGCCCAGACGATGGCCAGCGTGCCGATCGTCACTGGCAGGCCGATGCGCGCATGCTGGCGCCAGCCGATGTCGATGCCCTGCTTGCGCGCCAGGTCGGCAACGATCAGGTTCGCGATGGAGCCCACCAGCAGCAGATTGCCGGCCAGCGTGCTGACCAGCGCCAGCAGCGTGGCCGCCTGTGCGCCCTGCAGATGCGGCAGCAGCAGCATCACCGCCGGCACGTTGGACACCAGGTTGGACAGCGCCACGCCAGCCACCAGCAGCACGCCCGGCTCGCCCAGGTGCACGCCGCGGCCGGCCAGCCAGGCCACCGCATCGGCCGACAGCCCCGTGCCCTCGAAGGCATGGTTGACGACGAACAGGCCGATGAACAGCAGCAGCAGCTGCCAGTCCACATGGCCCATCACCTCGGCCGAATGCAGGCGGCGGCTGAGCAGCAGCACACCGGCGCCGACCAGCGCCGCCACCTCGCGCGGCCAGTCGGTGAACAGGAACACCGCCAGCAGCAGCAGCGCCACGCCCAGGCCCTTGGCCGACTGCCAGGCGTCGAAGGGCGGTTCGTCGTCGTCGGAGGCAGCTGCCGGCAACGGTGCAATGGCCGGCGCCGTGCCCGCGGGCACGAAGGCCAGCCAGGCCCACAGGAACGCCAGGCCCAAGGCCACCGGCGGCAGGGCCTGGCGCAGGTAGTCGGCAAAGTGCAGTTGCATCACCGAGCCGATCAGCATGTTCTGCGGGTTGCCGATCAGCGTCGCGGCCGATCCGATGTTGGCGGCGCAGGCCAGGCCCACCAGGAAGGGCAGCGGGTCCAGGCCGCGGCGCAGGCACAGGCGGGCCACCACCGGCGTCATCGCCAGGCAGACCACGTCGTTGGAGAACACCGCCGACAACGCGCCCGCGACGACGATCAGCGCGGCCAGCAGGCCGGCCCGCGACAGCGGCAGCGCGGCCACGCGGCGCGTCACGGCGGTGTAGAAGCCGCCCAGCCGCATTTGCGCCGACACCACCATGAAGGCAAACAACAGCACCAGGGTCGGCAGGTCCACCGCGCGGGCCGCGTCGGCCACCGATTCGCCGGTGAAGGCGATGACGGCGATGGCACCGAGCAGCGCCACGCCCGAGCGGTCGAGCTTCAGCCGCGGCAGGCCGCCCAGGAACATGCCCAGATAGACCACCGCGAACACGGCAACGATGCCCAGGTCGCGCCAGTCGCGGCCGGCCAGCAGGTCGGCCGGCAGCGCGCTCAACGGGCGGTGCCGCAGGGGCGGCGGCAGGGCGGCATCGGTTCGGGCATCGTCGGCTGCAAGGGCCCGCGATGATAGGGGCGTGCTTCGGGCCCGGCGGATTGGCTGCAGACTATCCCGATTGCGGTAGAGTCGACCCAGGGAGGAGACCCACCATGCGTCCTAGAGACATCCTGGCGGCCAACCTGCGCGCAATGATGCTGTCATGCCCGGAACTGGGCACGCTGCCGAAGATCACCGCGCGCAGCGGGGTCAGCAACGGCACGCTGGACCGCATCCGCCGTGCCGCGGTGTCGACCCGCATCGACGAGCTGGAGAACCTGGCCGGCGCCTTCGGCATCGAGGCCTGGGAACTGCTGCGGCCGCATGGGCCGGGCGATACGTCACCGCTGGGGTTGATGCTGGCGTCGCACCTGGACCGCTGCGCGCTGGACGACGACATGCACCGCGCCGCCTTCGCCGCGGCTATGGCGACGATCGATTCTCTCGTGGCCGCCACACCCGGTTCGCCGCCAGCGCCCGCGCTTGGTCCCGAAGCCACTCCTGCGCCAGTTCCCGCGACAGAAAAGCGCGGCGGATCGTCCCGCTGACAGCGGCGGCCTGCGCGATCTGCTCGTACACCGCCAGTTGCTCGGGGTGCACCACCACGGCCACCGGCACCGAGCGCAGCGCCGGCGGCACGTAGCCGTAGTGCTTGGGGTCGATCGGCGGCAATGCCACCAGGGCCTTCTCCACAGAGCACAGCACACCCGCGGCGCCACGCTCGACGCCGGCCGACAGCAGCAGGCCGCTCAGCGTGCCGGCGTTGGCCGGCACGACCAGGCCCGTCATGCGCGCATCGACGATGCCGTCTTCGGCAAAGTCGAAGACGGCGGATGCGGCGCCACAATCGATCCGGTCCACTCTATTCCCCTTGAACTAGGGGTATTTTGCGTCAATCTGCAACGACACCGCCCCCTTCATTTTGAGGATGCGAAAGCGCTTCCTTACAGTTTCCGGCGCTCGCACTGTCACGGGTCGGCGCACAGGCAGTGCAGTGTCAGCACAAAGGGCTGGCGCTGGCGCAGCAGGTCGGCCGCCCACAGCAGTTCGGTCGGCGGCACGGCGGCCAGGGTGCCACCGGCCAGAGCCTGCTGCAGTTGCTGGCGCACGCTGCCGCCCAGCAGGTCCAGCACCTGCTGCAGCCGCTCGGGCCGGCGGTCCAGGTAGGTGACACGGAACTGGCCGCTGTCGGCTTCGGCCAGGCGACCGCGGCGGGCGGCGGATTCCAGCGCGTCGCGGTAGCTGCCCAGACGGTCCACCAGGCCATGCTGAAGCGCCTGCGCACCGGTCCACACCCGGCCCTGGGCCACGGCATCCACCTGCTCGGGCGTGCGCTTGCGCGCGCCGGCCACCTTGGCCAGGAACTGCGCATACAGATGGTCCACGTTGGCCTGCAGCACGGCGGCGAAACGCGGGTCCATGCCCTTGCGCGGGTCATAGGCGGCGCCCAGCCAGGTGGTGGTGACGCCTTCGGTGTGCACGCCCAGCCGGTCCAGCGCCTGCGCCGCGCTGGGCAGCAGCGTGAACACGCCGATCGAGCCGGTGATGGTGGCGGCGTCGGCAATCACCTCGTCGGCCGCGGTGGCCACCCAGTAGCCGCCGGAGGCCGCCAGATCGCCCATCGACACCACCACCGGCTTGCCCGCGGCGCGCGTCAGCTCCAGCTCGCGGCGGATCAGCTCGGCGCCGAAGGCGCTGCCGCCCGGTGAATCGACGCGCAGCACCAGCGCCTTGACGCTGTCGTCGTCGCGCGCCTGGCGGATCAGTGCGGCGGTGGACAGCCCGCCGATGCGCCCGGGCGGTGCCTCGCCGTCGCCGATCTCGCCTTCGGCCACCACCACCGCCACGGCATCGCCGTCCTGGCGCGGCCGCAGGCGGCTCAGGTATTCCTCAAAGCTCACCTGGCGGAAGCTCTTGGTCGCCGGATCGGCCACGCCGCGCTCGATCAGCGCCTGGCGCAGCTGGTCGCGGGTCTTCAGCGCGTCGACCCATTTCTCCTGCAGCGCCAGCTGGGCCAGGTCGCCGCGGACGGCGGACAGGCGCTCGGGCAGCGCGTCGATGACCCTCGCGATGCTGCCGGCCGGCAGCCGGCGCGAGCGCTCCACCGCGTCGGTGTAGTCGCGCCACAGGCCCTGGTTCAGCGCCGATTCGGCCTCCACCGCCTCGGGCGAAGGCGCGTTCTGCGTGAAGGGCTCGCCGAAGCTCTTGTAGCGCCCGGCACGCACCAGGTAGACCTCGATGCCCAGCTTGTCCAGAGCGTCGCGGTAGTAGCTGCGCAAACGGCCGATGCCTTCGATCTGCACCAGCCCCATCGGGTGCATCCACACCTCGTTGGCGGCGGCGGCCACGTGGTACTGGCGCTGGTCGAAGCGCGAGCCCCAGGCCAGCACCGGCTTGCCGCTGGCCTTGAAGCGCTGCACTGCCACCGACACTTCACGCAGCGAAGCCAGGCCGGCGCCTTCGAAGTCGTCCAGCAGCAGCAGCAGCTGGCCGATCTGCGGGTCCTGCGCGGCAGCGTCCAGCACGGCCAGCACATCGCGCAGCTGCACCTGGCGCGGTGCCTGGCCGCGCACCCGGCCGAGCGCGCTGTCGCTCCAGCTGCCGCGGAACTGCTCGACCAGCGGGCCGCGCAGGTTCAGCACCAGCACCGTCTTGTCGTGCAGCGGTTCCGGGCGCTGCGCCCACCAGGCCCAGGCCAGTGCCGCCAGCAGCCCCAGGAACAGCAGGTTCAGCAGCAGGCGGCGGGTGCCGTCCACCAGGCGCCATAGGCGGGTGAAGATTCCAGGTCGGTCGGCAGGCATGCGCGCTCCGCGGTTCGGACAGGGTGCCTAGCTTATGCGTTGGCACGGGCCGTGCTGAACGGCTTGCGATACTCGGGCACCCCATGCAGGCCATCCTTGCCGTCACCGTCCCCTTCTTTGCGCTGGTGCTTTGCGGCTGGCTGGCCGCCTGGCGCGGCGTGCTGCCCGACAGCGCGATCCCGGGGCTGAACGCCTTCGTGCTGTACTTCGCGCTGCCCTGCATGCTGTTCCGCTTCGGCATGAACACGCCGCTGCTGGAGCTGCTGAACCCCGCGCTACTGGGGGTGTACGTGCTGTGCGCGCTGCTGATGGTGTTTGCCGGCATCGCCTTCACGCTCGGCGACCGGGTGAACCTGAAGGACGCTTCCTTTGGCGCGCTGGTGGCGGCCTTCCCGAACACCGGCTTCATGGGCGTGCCGCTGCTGGTGGCGCTGCTGGGGCCGGCGGCCGCCGGGCCGATGATCTGCACCATCCTGGTCGACCTGTTCCTGACCACCTCGCTGTGCATCGCGCTGGCCCAGGTGCACGACGCCGCCGGCCAGGGCGCCCGCGTGGCGCTGGCGCGCGCGCTGCGCGGCGCGCTGAGCAACCCGCTGCCCTGGTCGATTGCCGCCGGGGCGCTGTTCTCGGTGGCCGGCATCAAGCTGTCCGGGCCGCCCGAAGTGGTGGTGCGCATGCTGGCCGATGCGGCCTCGCCGGTGGCGCTGTTCACCATCGGCGCGGTGCTCTGCCGCGCCGGCCGCCATGCGCATACCCGCACGCCGGTGGCGCTGTACCTGCCGGTGGCGCTGATGAAGCTGTTCCTGCACCCGCTGCTGGCCTTTGCGCTGATGGCCGGCGCGGTGGCGCTGGGCGCGCCGCTGACGAGCTTTCAGGTGATGGTGGTCACGCTGACCGCCGCCCTGCCCAGCGCCAGCAACGTGGCCATGCTGGCCGAGCGTTACGGCGCCGACAACGGCCGGGTCACCCGCATCATCATGAGCAGCACGGTACTGGCCTTCGCCAGCTTCAGCCTGCTGGCCTGGGCCTTTGGCGTGCAGCCGAAGGCTTAGGAGCGCGGGCAACTCGGCGCCGGGCGACCACCGGGCTCGTCGGCCGCGATCGGCAGGCCCGGGCAGGCGCAGCGGTAGTCGATGCCGGCGGCCACCCATTCGCGCCACTGCTTGCGGCTGGGGTTGGCCTCCAGCTTGGCGCACAGCAGCGCGGCCCAGTGGCCCGGCTGCGTCGGCCAGCTGCGCACGAAGCTGCCGGGCGCGGCACTGGCGAAGCCGCTGTCGTCGGCCAGCGCGACCACGGCCGTGACCTCGGCGCCGTGGGCGTCCAGCGGCTTGGACACCGGCTGGCCGGTGCGCGCATTCCACAACCGCACCTTGCCGGAGCGACTGCCGCTGAAGAGCCACTGGCCGTCACCGCTGAAGGCCAGCGCGCTGTCGGACTGCAGCTTGCCGCTGAACTCCAGCATGCCCGCCTTGCCTGGCTCCAGCAGGCGCAGCCAGGGCCGGTCACCGCGCTCGATGTCCAGGCCGCTGACCGCCATGCGCGTGCCGTCGGCATTCAGCGCCAGCACCTGTGCGCCGGGCAGCACCCGCAACACCGGCGAACCGGCCGCCGCCAGCAGCCGGCCGCCGTCGTCGAGCAGCAGCAGCTGCCCGGCGCGGTCGGCCACGCCGAGCCGCCGGCCGTCGTGCGACCAGGCCAGTGCGCGCAGCGCGCAGCCGCTGGGGCGCCACAGCGGCTCGATCGGCCGGCGGGCCGCCAGGTCCCAGCGCTGCACGCTGCCGTCGGCATAGCCCAGCGCCAGCCATGCGCCGTCGCGGGTCAGCGCCATCGCCGTCGGGCGCCGCACCGCGCTGGCCGGCCCGGCGCCGGCCAGGCTGACGTCCACCGGCCCGCTCGTCGGGCAGGACACCGCCGGCGCGGGAAGGCTTGCGGGCGCGGGCGGCAAGGGCAGGTCGAAGGCGATCCCGCGCTGATCGTCCAGCACGTGCAGCGGCGCCTTCTCGTCGGCCGGCAGGCCCACGCTCAGATGGCCGTCGCGGGCCATCAGCAGCCGCGCGCTGCCGTGGCCGCCGGGGGCCTGCTCGATGCTGCCGGGCGGCGCAGCCAGCCGGACCGGCCATTGCCGGACGGTACCGTCCAGCGAGCCGGAGACCAGCCACTGCCCGTCGGGGCTGAAGACCACCGCCGGCACGCCCTGGGTGTGGCCATAGAACGGCAGGCCGATGGCCTCGTCGCTGCCGGCGCGCCACAGCCGCACCGTGCTGTCGGCACTGCCGGACGCCACCCAGCGGCCGTCGGGGCTGACCGCCACGTTCCAGACATCGCCCTGATGGCCGTCGATGCGCACCGAGGCACCGGGCTCGCCAGTGGGCCGCGTCAGGTCGCGCACGCGCACCGTGTTGTCGCGGCTGCCGCTGGCGGCGAAGCGGCCCTTCGGGCTGAAGGCCACATGAATGGTGTCCTCCGAATGGGCGCGGTAGCTGTCCTTGTGCAAGCTCATCGACGGCGTATCGACGATGGCCACATGCGCCCCACCCGCGGACCGACGGGTCGTGGCCACGGCCAACTGGGTCGGCACATCGGGTCTCCAGGCGACCGCGAATGGCGTGACGGGATCCGGCGATCCATTCGGAAGGTCCGGCGCCAGCCTGGACGACTTCGCCAGCAACTGCAGGCTGTTGGCATCCCAGAGGTTCACCTTGCCGTCTCGCCCGGCCGAAGCCAGCTGCCGGCCGTCGGCGCTGAGCGCCAGGCCGTAGACCGGCCCATCGTGGCCGTCGACCGGTGCGCCGTCGGCCTGCAGCGGTTGCGTGCGCCAGCGGCGCAGCTTGCCATCGGCACCGGCGCTGTAAAGCCAGCGCCCGTCGGGGCTGAACACCAGCGTGCGCACGAAGGGCGCACTGGCTCCGGCGGCGGCCGTCGCATGGGCGCCAGCGATGCGCTGCGGCGCGGCGCGCGGGTCGTTCAGCGGCCGCAGCGTCAGCGAACCATCGCGATGGCCGATGGCCAGCCAGCGGCTGTCGGGGCTGATGGCCAGGCCCACCACCGCGGCCGGCTGCTCGATCACCCACGGCTGCAGGCGCCGCAGGTGCTGGCGGGCGACCGCGGCCTCGAACAGTGCGGCTTCGGTCTCCGGCCCCGGCAGCAGCGCGCGGCTGGCCAGCAGCTGCTGCACGGCGCGGGTGTCGTCGCCTTCGCGGGTGCCGGCGAGCATGCTCTGCGCTTCGACCGCCAGGCGCAGTGCCTCGGCGCGGTTGCGGCTGTCGCGGGCCTCCTGGGCGGCGGCTTCGGCCCGCATGCGCTGCTGGTCGGCGCGCTGCTTCTCGCGCGCCAGCGCAGCGGCCTGCACCGAGATGACCGCGGCCGACAGGTTGGCCGCCTCTTCGGACTGGCGGGCCAGCTCGGCCTTCTCCTCGGCCTCGCGGGCCAGCGTGCTGGCGCGTTCGGCCTGTTCGTTGGCGCGGGCCTCTTCGGCCTGTGCGATGCGGTTGGCCTCGTTGGCCCGATCGGCCTCGCGTCGGGCGTCGTTGACGAAGTAGGCCAGCCCCACCGCCAGCAGCGCCAGCGCCCCGAGTGCCCAGCGCATGCGGTTGCGCGAGCGCAGCGTCTGTTGCCACAGCTCGCGTTGGCGGCGCTCTTCCGCATCTTTCGCGGCCTGCTCGCGTTCGGCCTGCTGGCGGGCCAGCTCCAGCCGCTTCTCGCGGGCATCGCGCACGATGGCCACCAGCCGGTCGTGGATCAGCTCGATGCGCGGCACGTCGCCCTGCGGGTCCACGCGCAGCAGCCGGCGCTGCGTCAGCGCTTCCAGCTCCCTGGCCTGCAGCGCGCCGCTGCCCAGCGCCTCGTCGCGCGGGAAGGTGCTGCGGTAGCGGCCGCCCTGGATCAGGTTGTCCTCGATGAACACCGACACGCGCGGCGGCATGCCTTCCAGCGCCTCGTCGTAGAAGTCGACCAGGATGTCCTTGCCCACCTTGCCCAGCAGCTCGGCATCGATGCGCGCCGGCCGCTGGCGGCGGTTGTTCAGCTGGAAGCAGCACAGGCTCAGCAGCACCGGCTCCACCTCGCTGGCGCGGCCGCCGGACTCGTCGCGCTCGAGCACGAAGTCGACGATCTTCTCGGCCACGCCGGGCTCCAGCACCGCCGCGCCGGCCTTGGCCACCGCGTCGATGGCGGTGGCCCGGGTCATGGCCTTCAGGTGCAGCGCCTCGTGCTTGGGCAGGCTGGCGCTGCGCTGCCAGCTTTCCACCTCGGCCAGGAAGTCCGAGCGGAAGGACAGCACCACCCGGTAGCGCTGCGACTGCGTATGGAGCCGCTGCATCGCCTCGGGGTTGTCGACCAGCTCGCGCGTCAGCCGGTCGCCCACCAGGTCGGCGAGTGCGTCGAGCACGGCCTTGATATGCGCCGGCGAGCCGCCGCGCGAGAACACCTCTTCGAACTGGTCGAACACCAGCACCGGCGTGATCGGGAAGTTGTCGGCCGTCCACAGCGGCCGCTCACGGCGCTGCAGGTAGGCCCACAGGCCCTCGCCAGGCTCGGGCGGCGGCGCGGCGATGCCGTTCGCCTGGGTTTCCTGCAGCAGCCGGTTCAGCGCCTGCTGCAGCGGCGGCTCGGCGCCTTCGGTGTAGTCCAGCCGCAGGTACACCGGCAGGAAGCGTGCCTCGCGCAGCGCCGGGAAGACGCCGGCCTTCAGCATCGAGCTCTTGCCCAGGCCCGACTTGCCGTAGAGCATGACGAAGGGCGACTGGCGGATCAGCCGCAGCAGCTCGGCGCTGTCGGTGTCGCGGCCGTGGAACCACTTCTGCGCCGCCTCGCTGTACGAATCCAGCCCCGGCCAGGGGTTGTCGTCGTCGACGTGCGGTGCGGCCGAGGCCATCTCAATCGGCGTCGCGGGCTTGCTGCACCAGCCGCGTCAACGTGGCCAGCGTGTGCGCATCGGGTGCGCCGTCGGGCGCGTGGGCGAAGTTGATGTCGCGCTGCACCCAGTTCTGCACCGACAGCTGGCGGTAGCTTTCGGGCTGCATCTCGGCATCCACCACCAGCGGCAGCACGAAGCGGCGCGACAACCGCGGCAGCCGGTCGGTGGCGGTCTCCCACTCCTGGAAGACGAAGGCCTCCTCGCGCTGCGTGGCGCTGCGCGAAACCACCGGCAGGAAGTAGCGGCAGCCGCGGATGCCGTCCAGGATGCGCTGCTTGAAGTTGTCGCCCGGCTCCAGCGTCTTGCGATCGAACCAGATCTCGTGTTCGCCCACGCCCAGGCCGCGCAGCGCGTCGAACACGCGCTGGGCCTGCGGCAGGTCGGTGGTGCGCGAATAGCTGATGAAGAACATCGCCGTCTCCGGCAGCGGCGGCTCGGCCGCGGCGGCCGGGGCCGCGGCAGCGCCCTCGGGCGTGCGCCGTGCCAGCCAGCGGCGGTACAGCTCGTCGACGAACTGCGCCGGGTCGACGTTGCTGAGCACCGAGGTCTCGGGGCTGTACTTGCCGAGGAAGCCGATGAACGGGTCTTCATTGGCCAGCGGCTCCACCAGCCAGCCCCGGCGGCCCTCGCGCACCGCCAGCCGGCCCTTGCGCGTGGCACGCAGCATGAAGCGGCTCAGCCAGTCGGGGAAGTTGCAGCCGATCAGCAGCAGGCTGCGATCCTGCAGCGCGCCCAGGAAGGCCTTCGGCGTGTGGCTGCCGCCGGCGATGATGTTGTGAGCATGCTCGAGCATGTCCTCGTCGTGGATCGCGTACAGCGGCCCCGGCGCGGCCTTGCCGAACAGGTACAGCAGCTGCACGTCGCCGTGCCGCGGGTCCCAGTCCGGCGGCAGGTCGGCCACCTGGTCGGTGGGCAGCTTGGGCGAGTGCACGATCTCGGCGAAGGGCCGCCGTGCCTGCGTCAGCGCCCGCGCCAGCAGGTCGTCGGGCATCACGGTGATCATCAGCCGGAAATCGCTGATCTGCGCCAGCTGCTTCAGCGGCTTGGGGATCTGCACCCCCTGCTTCAGCAGGTCGACCATCGCCTGGAAGATGGGGAAGTACAGGTCCTGCGCGTCGACGGTGCCCTTCATCAGCGCCACCGCCTCGTTGACCTCGCGGAAGGGCGTCAGGCCGCCTTCGGGCAGCTCGACCTCATGGTCGATCAGCAGCCGCTCGGCCACCTGCGCCTGCAGCGAGCGCTTGCCGTCGGCATCCACCAGCAGCCTGGCGCCCACCACCGGCACCACGTCGCCACGCTCCATCAGCGCCAGCAACTGGGTCCAGGCGGCTTCCTTCATCTCGGCCATGGGCAGGCGATCGGCTGCGAAGTCGCGCAGTGTCGGTTGTTTCAGGCTGTATCGAAACCCCCCAAGAACGTAACTGGTGCGGCCACGCCACGCTGCCTCAGATGCCCAGCGGGTCCACGTCCACCGCCCAGCGCAGCACTGCGCGGTGGCCGGCGCGCAGCAACTGCAGTTGCGGCAGCCACTGCGCCAGCAGCTGCTGCAGCGCCGTGCGCGAGGCCGATTCCACCAGCATCTGCAGCCGTTCCACGTCGGCCACCCGCGACACCGGCGGCGGCACCGGCGGGTACAGCTGCACGCCCAGCGCCTGCGCGGTGTCGGCCGCCAGCGCGGCCGCCTCGCGCAGGAAGGCCAGTGCCGCCTCGGCGCTGCGAGCCTCGGCGCGCAGCAGCGCCAGCCGGGTGAAGGGCGGCAGCCCGGCAGCGCGCCTTTCCTGCAGCTGGCTGCGCGCGAAGGCGTCGAAATCGTGCGCGCGCAGCGCGGCGTACAGCGGGTGCGCGGGATGCCAGGTCTGCACCCACATCTCGCTGCGCGCAGCCTGCGCGGCGTCGCGGCCGGCACGGCCGGCGGCCTGCATCAGCAGCGCGAACTGCCGCTCGGCGGCGCGGAAGTCGCTGGCAAACAGCGCCGCGTCCGGGTTGATGGCCGCCACCAGCGTGACGCCGCGGAAGTCATGTCCCTTGGCGATCATCTGCGTGCCGACCAGCACGTCCACCTCGCCGGCGTGCACGGCCGCCAAACGCGCCTGCAGCGCACCCTTGGCGCGCGTGCTGTCGGCGTCGATGCGGCCGACGCGGGCGCCGGGCAGCGCCTCGGCGATCTGCTCTTCCAGCCGCTCGGTGCCGCGGCCGATGGGCGCGATGTCCAGGTTGCCGCAATCCGGGCAGGCCCGCGGCACGCGCTCGCTGAAGCCGCAGTGGTGGCAGCGCAGCGTGCGGTCGGCCTTGTGGAAGACGCGCCACGCGCTGCAGTGCGGGCAGCCGCTCTTCCAGCCGCAGGCGCTGCAGAACAGCACCGGCGCATAACCGCGGCGGTTCAGCAGCAGCAGGCTCTGCTCGCCGCGCTCGATGCGCTGTGCGATCGCCGCGCGCAGCGCTGGGGCCAGGGCCAGGGGGCTGCCGTCGGCCGGCTTGGGCACCGCATTCATGTCCAGCAGGCGCACCGCCGGCAGCGCGCCGCCGCCGACGCGCTGGGTCAGCCGCAGCCGGCGGTAGCGCCCCTGCTCGGCCTGGCGCCAGCTTTCCAGCGACGGCGTGGCCGAGCCCAGCAGCACCGGCAGGCCCTGCTGGTGGCCGCGGTAGACAGCCAGATCGCGGGCTGAATAGCGGGCGCCCTCCTGCTGCTTGAAGGACGGGTCGTGCTCCTCGTCGACGACGATCAGCCCCAGCCGCGGCAGCGGCGCCAGCACGGCCAGGCGCGTGCCCAGCACCAGGTCGGCCTGCCCCAGGTGGGCCAGCAGCCAGTGGCGCAGCCGCTGCGCCGGCGTCAGCCCGCTGTGCAGCGACACCAGCCGGTGGCCGGCAAAGCGCTCGGCGAAGCGCGCTTCCAGTTGCGGCGTCAGGTTGATCTCGGGCACCAGCACCAGCACCTGCTGGCCGCGCTGCAGCGCCTCTGCCGCGCAGCGCAGGTAGAACTCGGTCTTGCCGCTGCCGGTGACGCCCTGCAGCAGCACGGTGCGCGGCGCGCCCGGCGGCGGCGCGGCCCAGTCGGCCAGCGCGGCGGCCTGCTCGGCGGTCAGCGCCGGCAGCACCGGTGCGTCGGCTGACGCAGGCGGGGCCGACGGCAACCGCTGCAGCCGGCGTGCGATCTGGGTGTCGTCGAGGCGGCGCAGTTCGGGCGGCAGCAGCGACAGCGCCACCTCGCCCAGGCTGCGCTGGTAGTAGCTGGCGCAGAAGGCCACCAGCTGCCGCCAGGCGGCATCCAGCGGCGGCAGGCTGTGCATCACCGCCTGCACCTCACGCAGTTCGGTGGCGGGCGCCGGCGCACCGAGCCGGCCGTGCCACACCAGGCCGGGCACGCTGCGCCGGCCCAGCGGCACCCGCACCAGCGTGCCGGGCGGCAGCGGTGCGCTGCACCGGTAGTCCAGCGTGGCGCCCAGGCCGGCGTGTTGCGGCGCGTCCACGATCACCGGGCAGGTCAGCGGCTCACTCATCGCCCGACCCATGCAAGTTGCGGTCGAAAACTCGGATTCGTTCGAAGAAACAGCGCTAAGTCGATGATTGCAGGCGGCTTTTCCGTCTTTCCACAAAGACTGTGGATAACTTTGTGGGCAAGCTGGGCGACAGCACGCCAAGTTCTTGATTCGATGGGGCTCTGTTGCAATTGCCTCATTCGCCGGCAGGACGCAGGCCTGAACAAAATCAAGGACTTAGCAACCATCGGGGGAAATCCCGATGGCCGACGCGCCGACGATCCCGCGTTTGCGGTGCAGCATGATTTTTGGGGATAAGTCAACTCCTGAGCGCTCACTTACCGGCAGGTGCAGGGCCTCAGGCGTTGACGGGCGGCCGCGCCGCCGCGGCTCAGCGCCGGGCGGCCCGCAGGCGGCGCGAATGCTCGTGCACCGTGTCCACCAGCACCGACACATGCTCGGGCGGGGTGTGCTGGCTGATGCCGTGGCCCAGGTTGAAGACATGGCCGTCCCAGCCGCCATCGGCGCGTTGCGGCGCACCGAAGCTGTCCAGCGCGGCAACGGCTTCGGCGCGCACCGCCTCGGGCGGCGCGAACAGCACGTTCGGGTCCAGGTTGCCTTGCAGCGCCACCCGGTGGCCCACTGCGGCACGGGCCGCGCCCAGGTTCACCGTCCAGTCCAGGCCCACCACATCGGCGCCGCTGGCGGCAATGGCCTCCAGCCACGGCCCACCGCCCTTGGTGAAGACGATGCTGGGCACGCGGCGGCCGTCGGCCTCGCGCTTCAGCGCGCGCAGCACCTGCTGGGTGTAATGCAGGCTGAAGCGCTGGAAGGCGCCGTCGGCCAGCACGCCGCCCCACGAGTCGAAGACCATCACCGCCTGCGCGCCGGCGTCGATCTGCGCGTTCAGGTACGCGGCCACGGCCTGGGCGTTGAGGTCCAGGATGCGGTGCATCAGGTCGGGCCGCGAATACATCAGCGTCTTGACCAGCCGGTAGTCGTCGGAGCCGCCGCCTTCGACCATGTAGCAGGCCAGCGTCCACGGGCTGCCCGAGAAGCCGATCAGCGGCACGCGCCCGGCCAGCGCCTTGCGGATCGAAGCCACCGCATCGAACACGTAGCGCAGCTTGTCCATGTCGGGCACGGCCAGCCGGGCCACCGCGGCCTCGTCACGCAGCGGGTGGGCGAAACGCGGGCCTTCGCCCTCGGCGAAGCTCAGGCCCAGGCCCATCGCGTCGGGCACGGTGAGGATGTCGCTGAACAGGATGGCCGCGTCCAGCGCATAGCGGTCCAGCGGCTGCAGCGTCACGTCGGTGGCGAACTGCGGATTGGTGGCCAGGCCCATGAAGCTGCCGGCCCGGGCCCGCGTGGCCTTGTACTCCGGCAGGTAGCGGCCGGCCTGGCGCATCAGCCACAGCGGCGTGTAGTCGGTGGGCTGGCGCAGGCAGGCGCGCAGGAAGGTGTCGTTTTGCAGGGCTTGGGGCATGCCGCATTATCCCCGTGGCGCCTGGCCGGGCCGTCGGTGGCCAGGCCAGGGTTTGCGCGGGATCACCAGCGCTGCGCGGGCAACGGGCCGCTGGCCGGCAGCGGCCGGCCGTGCAGCCAGGCGCCCAGCGATTCGCCGGCCTCCTCGCCCTGCGCGGCCTGCCACAACACCTCGGGCGGCAGCACGCGGGTGGCCGGCGGCGCCTCGGCCACGCGCCAGGCCAGTTCCACCACCAGTTCGGCCAGGCGCTCGGCCCGCACCGGCTGCTCGCGCTGCGGCACCATCCAGGCCATCTGGGCCAGCCAGCCGTGGGCCAGGCGCTGCATCCAGCTGCCGCCCGCAGGCCCGCCGCCGGCCTGGGCCGAGCGCATGAACAGCAGCTGCTCGAAGCCCAGCGCGGCCAGTTCGCCTTCGTCCAGCGTGGCCAGGCCGGCCTTCAGCGCCTGCGGCAGCAGCGCAGGCGCATGCGGCACCACCACCAGCAGCCGGCGCACGCCGCCGCGATGCAACGCGCCGCCAAGCGCCGCCAGCTGCTCGGGCTGCGGCTGCAGGAAGGCCTCGTCGCGGCCGTTGTTGCGCCGCATGCGCTCGAAGATCAGCAGCGCGGTATCGGCCACCAGCGGCTGCTGCAGCGCGGCTTCGGGCAGCGGCTCGAAGCCGCGCAGCGCCGAGGCCAGCTCCTTGACCACCAGCGCCTGCACCCGCGAGAAGCGGCCGCAGGCCAGCGCGCGGGCCAGCACGGCCGAACCCAGCGTGCCGCCGCCGCCCACGACCAGCAACGCCTCGGCCCGTGCGCGGGGCCGCGGCGGCGACGACAGGGCGCCGTGCAGCGCCTGTTCCAGCAAGACCATGCCCGCACTGTACGCGGCGCCGCAACGGCCGCGCGGTAGCATCGGCAGGCTGAGACCACCCGGGGAGGGTTCCGATGAAGACATCACGCATGGGGGCCTGGCTGGCGGCGCTGCTCGCCAGCTGGCTGCTGGCCGGTTGCGGCTACAACGACTTCCAGCGCCTGGACGAGCAGGTCAAGGCCTCGTGGGCCGAGGTGCTGAACCAGTACCAGCGCCGCGCCGACCTGATCCCGAACATCGTGGCCACCGTCAAGGGCGAGGCCAACTTCGAGCAGGAGACGCTGACCAAGGTGATCGAGGCGCGCGCCAAGGCCACCAGCATCCAGGCCACGCCGGAGCTGATCAACAACCCCGAGGCCTTCCAGAAGTTCCAGGCCGCGCAGGGCGAACTGGGCAGCGCCTTGAGCCGGCTGATGGTGACGGTGGAGCGCTACCCCGACCTGAAGGCCAACCAGGGCTTCCAGGACCTGCGCGTGCAGCTGGAAGGCACCGAGAACCGCATCACGGTGGCGCGCAACCGCTACATCAAGGCGGTGAACGACTACAACGTGCTGGCGCGCAGCTTCCCCACCAACCTGACGGCGATGGTCTTCAGCTATGCGGTGAAGCCGAACTTCACCGTGCAGAACGAGGCCGCCATCAGCGCGCCGCCGGCGGTCAGCTTCGACAAGGCCGCGCCGGCCGCCCCTGCCGCATCGAAGTGAGCTGAGCACGCCGTCCATGCCCGCGATGCGGCTGCCCGCCTTGCCGCAGGTGGCCTGGCTGCTGGCGGCCTGGCTGCTGGCTGCGCTGGCGCCGGCCTGGGCGCAGGACCTGCTGCCGGTGCCGGCGCTGAACGCGCGCGTCATCGACCAGACCGGCACGCTGAACGCCACGCAGCGCGCCGCGCTGGAGGCCAAGCTGGCGGCCTTCGAACAATCGGCCGGGCCGCAGATCGTGGTGCTGATGGTGCCGACGACCCAGCCCGAGGACATCGCGGCCTATGCCTTCCGCGTGGCCGACCAGTGGAAGATCGGCCGACGCGAGGTCGGCGACGGCCTGCTGATCGTCGTCGCCAAGAACGACCGGCGCATCCGCATCGAGGTGGCAAAGGCGCTGGAAGGCGCGGTGCCCGACCTGGCGGCGCGGCTGATCATCGACCGGCAGATCGGCCCGGCCTTCCGCGCCGGCGACTATGCCGGCGGCCTGAGCGCCGGCATCGACGCGCTGATGGCGCGCATCAAGGGCGAGGGCCTGCCCGCGCCCGGCGGCACCGCGCGCGACGGCGCGCTGGACGGCACGCCGTGGGAAGAGCTGGCGATGTTCTTCTTTATTGCCGTGTTCGTGATTGGCGGCATCCTGACCCAGGTGCTGGGCCGCAAGCTGGCGATGCTGGTCACCGGCGCCGGCGCCGGCGCGGCGGCCTGGTGGCTGGGCGCGGCGCTGGGCGTGGCGATCGTCGCGGCGCTGCTGGCGACGATCATGGTCGGTGCGCTGAGCGCCGCGCGCACCGCCCGGCGCATGACGCGCCGCGCCGGCCGTATCGGCCTGCCGCCGACCGGCTGGGGCGGGGGCGGCGGCTGGGGTGGTGGCGGTGGCGGCTTCGGCGGCGGCGGTGGCTTCGGCTCGGGCGGCGGCGGCGACTTCGGCGGCGGCGGTGCTTCGGGAGATTGGTGAATGACGCGCTGGACCCGATTGATCAGGCACCGCTGGCTGGACGAAGGCGACGTGCAGCGCCGGCTGGATGCCGACGCGCTGGCCCGGCTGGCCGCACGCGTGCAGGACAGCGAGCGCCACCACAGCGGCGAGATCCGCCTGTGCATCGAGGCCGGCCTGCCGCTGTCATACCTGTGGCGCGACGCGCCGGCGCGTGAGCGGGCGATCATGATGTTCGGCAAGCTGCGCGTCTGGGACACCGAGCACAACAACGGCGTGCTGATCTACCTGCTGCTGGCCGACCGGGCGATCGAGATCGTCGCCGACCGCGGGCTGAACCGGCAGGTGGGGCCCGACGCATGGCGCGATCTGACGGCGCAGATGAAGGGCGACTTCCAGGCCGGCCGCTTCGAGCAGGGCCTGGCGGCCGCGGTGGACCGGGTGGATGCGCTGCTGCGCCAACATTTCCCGCTGGCCGGCGGCGAGCGCAACCCGAACGAGCTGCCCGATCAGCCGGTGGTCATCGGCTGAAGCACGGGCGCCTCAGTCCACGCTCTTGATCGGCTTCAGCGGGCCGCCGAAGCGCTCGCGCAGCGGCTTGCCGAGCAGCAGCGGGAAATCGATGCTCGGCTCGGGCAGCGCGGTGTCGGGCAGGCGCTGCAGCAGGTCGTGGATCAGCGTCAGCCGGCCGCGCCGCTGGTCGTTGAAGTCCACCAGCGTCCACGGCGCGTGGCGGGTGTGGGTGGCCTGCAGCATGCGGTCACGGGCCTCGCCATAAGCGGCATAGCGCTCGCGGGCCTGCAGGTCCACCGGCGACAGCTTCCAGCGCTTCAGCGGGTCATGCAGACGCTCGGCGAAGCGCTCTTCCTGCAGCGCCTGGTCCACGCACAGCCAGTACTTGAAAAGCAGGATGCCGTCGTCGACCAGCAGCTTCTCGAACACCGGCACCTGGCGCAGGAAGGCCTCGGTCTGCTCGGGCGTGCAGTAGCCCATCACCGCCTCGACGCCGGCGCGGTTGTACCAGCTGCGGTCGAAGAGCACGATCTCGCCGGCCGCCGGCAGGTGCGGCACGTAGCGCTGGAAGTACCACTGCGTGCTCTCACGCTCGCTGGGCTTGGACAGCGCCACCGAGCGGCACCAGCGCGGCGACAGCGCATCCGAAATGGCCGAGATGACACCGCCCTTGCCGGCCGTGTCGCGGCCTTCGATCAGCACCAGCAGGCGCTTGCCGCCATGCTGCAGCCAGCGCGCCAGCTGGTTCAGCTCGATCTGCAGCACCTCGATGCGTGCCTCGTAGTCGGAGCGCCCGAGCTTGGCCTTGGCCGATCCGTTGCCCGTCTTCTTGCCATTGGCCATTGCGGCGTCCCCCTTGCCTTGCGTCCAGGCTGCCAGTGTGGCCGGCGCCCGCGCCAAAAACAACAGGCCCGCGCGGCGGCAGCCGGCGGGCCTGACTTGGGGCGTGGCGCGCGAGTTACTTCTTGCGGAACTTGCGCAGCGCGGCGATCTGTGCGGCCATGGCCGCGAACTCGCCCTGGGCCTTGGCGAAGTCGATGTCGCTCTTGGCGTTCTTCATCGATTCCTCGGCCTGCTTGCGCGCCTCCAGGGCCTTGGCCTCGTCCAGGTCGTGGCCGCGGATCGCGGTGTCGGCCAGAACGGTGACCGTGCCGGGCTGCACCTCGAGAATGCCGCCGGCGACGAAGACGAACTCTTCCTCGTCGTTGTCAGCGCGGATGATGCGCACCGCGCCGGGCTTGATGCGGGTGATCAGCGGCGTGTGGCGCGGATAGATGCCGAGCTCGCCCATCTCGCCCGGCAACGCGACGAACTTCGCCGCGCCGGAGAAGATGCTCTCTTCGGCGGACACGACATCGACGTGCAGCGTGGCCATGTGCTTTCCTTACTGGAGGGTCTTGGCCTTGGCGATGGCTTCGTCGATCGTGCCAACCATGTAGAAGGCCTGCTCGGGCAGCGCGTCGCACTCGCCGTTGACGATCATCTTGAAGCCGCGGATGGTTTCCTTCAGCGGCACGTACTTGCCGGCCGTGCCGGTGAACACCTCGGCCACGTGGAAGGGCTGGCTCAGGAAGCGCTGCATCTTGCGCGCGCGGGCCACGGCCAGCTTGTCCTCGGGGGCGAGCTCGTCCATGCCCAGGATGGCGATGATGTCGCGCAGCTCCTTGTAGCGCTGCAGCGTGCCCTGCACCGCACGGGCCACGGTGTAGTGCTCTTCGCCGACCACGTGCGGGTCGAGCTGGCGGCTGGTGGAATCCAGCGGGTCCACGGCGGGGTAGATGCCGAGTGCGGCGATGTCGCGCGACAGCACCACGGTGGAATCCAGGTGGGCGAAGGTGGTGGCCGGCGACGGGTCGGTCAGGTCGTCCGCGGGCACGTACACGGCCTGGATCGAGGTGATCGAGCCGACCTTGGTCGACGTGATGCGCTCCTGCAGACGGCCCATTTCCTCGGCCAGCGTCGGCTGGTAGCCCACCGCGGAGGGCATCCGGCCCAGCAGCGCGGACACTTCCGTGCCGGCCAGCGTGTAGCGGTAGATGTTGTCGACGAAGAACAGCACGTCACGGCCCTCGTCGCGGAAGGATTCGGCGATGGTCAGGCCGGTCAGCGCGACGCGCAGGCGGTTGCCCGGCGGCTCGTTCATCTGGCCGTAGACCATGGCCACCTTCGACTCGGCCAGGTTGTCGCTGTTGACCACGCCCGACTCCATCATCTCGTGATAGAAGTCGTTGCCCTCGCGGGTGCGCTCGCCCACGCCGGCAAACACCGACAGGCCCGAGTGCGCCTTGGCGATGTTGTTGATCAGCTCCATCATGTTCACGGTCTTGCCGACGCCGGCGCCGCCGAACAGGCCCACTTTGCCGCCCTTGGCAAACGGGCAGACCAGGTCGATCACCTTGATGCCGGTTTCCAGCAGGTCCTGCGAGGGGCTCAGCTCGTCGTAGGCCGGCGGGCGGCGGTGGATCGAGGCCGTCAGCTCCTGGCCCACCGGGCCACGCTCGTCGATCGGGCTGCCCAGCACGTCCATGATGCGGCCGAGCGTTGCGCGGCCGACCGGCACGGTGATCGCCTTGCCGGTGTTGCTGACCACCAGGCCGCGGCGCAGGCCGTCGGACGAGCCCAGCGCGATGGTGCGCACCACGCCGTCACCCAGCTGCTGCTGCACTTCCAGCGTCAGCGCCGTGCCTTCGAGCTTGAGCGCGTCGTACACCTTGGGCATGGCGTTACGCGGGAACTCCACGTCGACCACCGCCCCGATGCACTGGACGATCTTGCCGGTCGCTTGAACTTCAGACATTTTTTGCTTCCTTCGAGATGCTTGAATCTTGATTCGTCAGACCGCCGCCGCGCCGGCCACGATTTCGGAGAGTTCCTTGGTGATGGCCGCCTGCCGCGTCTTGTTGTAGACCAGCTTCAGCTCGCCAATCACGTTGCCGGCGTTGTCGGTGGCGGACTTCATGGCCACCATGCGTGCCGACTGCTCCGAGGCCAGGTTCTCGGCCGTGGCCTGGTAGACCAGCGCCTCCACGTAGCGCAGCAGCAGCTCGTCGATGACCGCCGGAGCGCTGGGCTCGTAGATGTAGTCCCAGGTGCTGGAGGACAGCGCGTCGCCGCCGATGCTTTCGGCCGACAGCGGCAACAGCTGCTCGACCACCGGCTCCTGCTTCATGGTGTTGATGAAGCGCGTGTAGCACAGGTACACCGCCTGCAGCCTGCCCGCCGAATAGGCGTCGAGCAGCACCTTCACCGGGCCGACCAGCTTGTCCAGGTGCGGCTTGTCACCGAGCTGGATGGCATGGGCCACGATCTTCGCGCCGATGCGGTTCAGGAAGCCGTAGCCCTTGTTCCCGATGGCCACCGCCTCGGCCTTGACGCCCTGAGCTTCCAGCTCCCGCAGCTTGGTCGTGACCATGCGCAGCATGTTGGTGTTCAGGCCGCCGCACAGACCCTTGTCGGTGGTGACGACGATGAAGCCGGCGAGCTTGGACTCGTCGTGCGCCACCATGAAGGGGTGCTTGTATTCGGGTGTCGCCTGGGACAGGTTCGCCGCCAGGCTGCGGATCTTCTCGGCGTAGGGCCGGGCCGCACGCATGCGGTCCTGCGCCTTGCGCATCTTGCTGGCGGCGACCATTTCCATGGCCTTGGTGATCTTCTTGGTGTTCTCGACACTCTTGATCTTGCCGCGTATTTCCTTGCCTGCTGCCATCGCAGAACTCCTTCGGTCAGGTCAGGGGTTCAGGCGAAGGACTTCTTGAAAGCCTCGATCGCGGCGCTCAGCTCGGCCTCGGACTCCTTGTCCAGCTGCTTGCTGTCGTCCAGCTTCTTCAGCAGCGCGGCATGGCTGGTCTTCAGGTGGGTGTGCAGGCCGTGCTCGAAGTCGAGCACCTTCTTCACGTCCACGTCGTCGAGGAAGCCCTTGTTCACCGCATAGATCGACGCGCCCATCAGGCTGATCGGCAGCGGCGAGTACTGTGCCTGCTTCAGCAGCTCGGTCACGCGCGCACCGCGGTCCAGCTGCTTCTTCGTGGCGGCATCGAGGTCCGACGCGAACTGCGCAAAGGCCGCCAGTTCACGGTACTGGGCCAGGTCGGTACGGATACCGCCGGACAGGCCCTTGATCAGCTTGGTCTGGGCGGCCGAGCCCACGCGCGACACCGAGATACCGGCGTTGATGGCGGGCCGGATGCCGGCGTTGAACAGCGAGGTTTCCAGGAAGATCTGGCCGTCGGTGATCGAGATCACGTTGGTCGGCACGAAGGCCGACACGTCACCGGCCTGGGTCTCGATGATCGGCAGCGCGGTCAGCGAGCCGGTCTTGCCCTTGACGGCGCCCTTGGTGAAGGCTTCGACGTAGTCGGCGTTGACGCGCGCGGCACGCTCCAGCAGGCGGCTGTGCAGATAGAACACGTCGCCGGGATAGGCTTCGCGGCCCGGCGGGCGGCGCAGCAGCAGCGACACCTGGCGGTAGGCCACGGCCTGCTTGGACAGGTCGTCATAGATGATCAGCGCGTCTTCGCCGCGATCGCGGAAGTACTCGCCCATCGTGCAACCGGAATAGGCCGCCACGTACTGCATGGCCGCGCTCTCGGCCGCGGAAGCCGCGACGACGATGGTGTAGTCCATCGCGCCAGCTTGTTCGAGCGCGCGCACCACGTTCTTGATCGACGACGCCTTCTGGCCGATGGCGACGTACACGCAGGTCATGTCCTGACCTTTCTGGTTGATGATCGTGTCGATCGCCACCGCGGTCTTGCCGGTCTGGCGGTCGCCGATGATCAGCTCGCGCTGGCCGCGGCCGATCGGCACCATGGTGTCGATCGACTTCAGGCCGGTCTGCACCGGCTGGCTCACGCTCTGGCGCGCGATCACGCCCGGCGCCACCTTCTCGATGACGTCGGTCATCTTGGCGTTGATCGGGCCCTTGCCGTCGATCGGCTGGCCCAGCGCGTTGACCACGCGGCCCTTCAGCTCGGGGCCCACCGGCACTTCCAGGATGCGGCCCGTGCACTTGACGGTGTCGCCTTCGGAGATGTGCTCGTACTCGCCCAGGATCACCGCGCCGACCGAGTCACGCTCGAGGTTCAGCGCCAGACCGAAGGTCGGCTGGCCGTCGGCCGTGGCCGGGAACTCCAGCATTTCGCCCTGCATCGCGTCGGACAGGCCGTGGATGCGGCAGATGCCGTCGGTCACCGACACCACGGTGCCCTGGTTGCGGATGTCCGCCGAGACGCCAAGGCCCTCGATGCGGCTCTTGATCAGTTCGGAAATTTCTGCGGGATTCAGTTGCATGATGCTTCTCCGTTGGACGACGTGCCGGCTTCAGGCCGTCAGCGCCACTCTCATCTGTTCGAGGCGGGCCTTGACCGAGGTGTCCAGCACCTCGTCGCCAACGACCACGCGAATGCCGCCGATCAGCTCGGGGTCGACCACCACCTGCGCGTTCAGCTTGCGCTGGAACCGACGCTCCAGCACCGCGACCACGTCGGCCAAAGCCGGCGCGTCGATCGGGAAGGCGCTGTACACGATGGCGTCGGACACGCCGCTGCTGGCGTTGACCAGCGCGTGGAACTGCGTCGCGATTTCCGGCAGCGCGGCCAGACGGCCGTTCTGGATGACCAGGTCCAGCAGGTTGCTGGCGGCCGGCGACAGCGTGGTGCCGATGACCGACGTGATGACCTGCGCGACCTGCGCGGGCTCGACCTTCGGGTCGTCGGCGAACTGCAGCAGCTGCGGCTGCGCAGCCACGGCGGCCAGCGCCTGCACCTGCTGCGACAGTGCAGCGGGATCGGTGCCGGCGGCCTTGAACAGCGCCTCGGCGTAGGGACGGGCAATGGTGGCGATTTCGGCCATGGTCAGGCCCCGATCAAAGCTCGGCCTTCAGCCGGTTCAACAGCTCGGCGTGCACGCCGGCGTTGACCTCGCGCTTCAGGATCGACTCGGCGCCCTTGACGGCCAGCGATGCAACCTGCTCGCGCAGCGCCTCACGGGCCTTGGTGGCTTCCTGCTCGGCCTCGGCCTTGGCGGCGGCGATGATCTTGGCGCCTTCTTCGTTGGCTCGGCCCTTGGCCTCCTCGATCATCGACTGCGCCAGGCGCTCGGCATCGGCCAGGCGCTGCGCCGCATCGTTGCGCGCTGCGGACAGCTGCTCCTCCACCCGCTTGTTCGCAAGGCTGAGTTCCGACTTGGCCTTGTCGGCAGCGGACAGGCCGTCGGCGATCTTCTTCGCACGCTCGTCGAGTGCGGCCGTGATCGGCGGCCAGACGAACTTCATCGTGAACCAGACCAGGATCGCGAAGACGATCATCTGGATGATCAGTGTGGCGTTGATGCTCACTGCTGTGACCTCGTCATGGGGTGACCTTCGGCGGCGGCCGTTGCCGGCCGCCACCCACCGGGCCGAAGTGGCGGATTTACTTCGGCAGGTTGGCGATCTGCGCCAGGAACGGGTTGGCGGTGGCGAACCACAGCGCGATACCGGTGCCAATGATGAAGGCCGCGTCGATCAGGCCGGCCAGCAGGAACATCTTGGTCTGCAGCTCGCCCATCAGTTCAGGCTGACGGCCGGCGGACTCGAGGTACTTGCCGCCCATGATGCCGATGCCGATACATGCACCGACGGCACCCAGACCGATGATCAGGCCGGCGGCGAGGGCGACAAAGCTGATGACTTCCATTTAGTTGCTCCTGGTTGGGGAAGTTGAGTGAGAAAGGGAAAGCGAAACGGATGAACCGTGCAGGGTGCGCGCCGCTCAGTGAGCGTCGTGCGCCTGACCCACGTAGACCAGCGTCAGCATCATGAAGACGAAGGCCTGCAGCGTGATGATCAGGATGTGGAAGATGGCCCAGACGGCGCCGGCAATGACATGGCCGATGGCCAGCGCGATGCCGGTGAAGCTCAGCGCAAAGGCGCCACCCATCAGGGCGATCAGCATGAAGATCAGTTCGCCGGCGTACATGTTGCCGAACAGTCGCATGCCGTGCGAGACGGTCTTGGCGACGAACTCGATGATCTGCATCAGGAAGTTCACCGGATACAGGAACCACTTGTCACCGAAGGGCGCCGAAAACAGTTCGTGCACCCAGCCGCCCAGGCCCTTGATCTTGACGTTGTAGTACAGGCAGATCAGCAGCACGCTGACGCTCAGGCCCATCGTGATGGACAGGTCGGCGGTGGGCACGACGCGCATGTAGTTGGGCGCGCCATGGATCGGTTGCGTCACGTGCCACAGATGGGGCAGCAGGTCCACCGGCAGCAGGTCCATCGCGTTCATCATGAAGATCCAGACGAACACGGTCAGGGCCAGCGGCGCCACGAGCTTGCGGCTGTGCGCGTTGTGCACGATGCCCTTGGCCTGAGAATCGACCATTTCCACCAGCATTTCCACCGCCGCCTGGAAGCGCCCTGGCACACCGGAAGTCGCCTTGCGAGCGGCCAGCCACAACAGCCAGCAGCCGATCACGCCCAGCAGGATCGAATAGAAGACCGAATCGATGTTGACGACCGAGAAATCGACCACCGAGGACTGCTTGCCCGACTGCAGGTGCTGCAGGTGATGGACGATGTACTCGCCAGCGGTGGGCGCGTGACTGGTTTGACCCTCGGCTGCCATGTGTTCAGGTTCCCGATTGTTTCTTCGCAGGCCGGCGCCACAACAACGCCAGCAGGTACACGTGCATGCAGACCACCAGGCTCGCCAGCAGGGCCGGCCAGCTCAACGGCTGCACGATCTTTGGCGCCAACGCGAGCATCAGCACCGAGACCGCTATCTTGACCATCTCCCACAACATGAAGCTGACGGCACTGGCCGCCGGCGACACGCTGCTGATCCGGCTGCTCATGCCGCGCGCCATCAAGGCGCCCGGCACCACCACCACCGCGGCGCCGTAAAGCGCCGACATCCACACCGCGCGGTCATCGGCGATCAGCCATGCGAGCATGGCCACGACCATCCCCACCGCGGCCTGCGCCACGACCACCCACCAGGCCGGAACCTGCGGGTGCTTCTCCCGCAAGGCCTGGGCCTGCGCGCGAGTCAGGGGCTGGACTTCCGCTTCGTCCTGGTGGTCGTCCCAGTTGCCCAGTTGGCCCGATCGAATCTGCCTCTCGGGCATGGCACTTCCACCGCGGTGCGTAATCAGCAAAACCCAGGGATTATACGTGGCAACCCGAAGTCCCCCACAAGCCGCCGCTGCAGCCCGGCGAAGCGGCCCCTCAGGGCAGCGTGCGGTAGCGCTGTGCCAAGGCGGCAAATGCGCTGCGTTCGGCAGCGGGCACCGGGCGGCCCAGTTCGTCCTCGATCAGCGCGGCCACCGGCTCCGCCAGCTCGGCCGCGCGCGCTGCGTCAAGGAACAGCAACCGAGAGCGCCGCGCGAGCACGTCCTCGATGCCGCGTGCCATCTCGTAGCGCAGCGCAAAGCGCACCATCGCCTCGCTGAGGCCGCCGCGGCCGCTTTCGGCATCGCGCCACAGCCAGCGGTCGGCGCCGGGCAGGCTGCGCAGCAGCGCCGCCTCGCTGCCATAGAGATGCTCGCCGGGCGGCTCGCCCAGCGGCCGGCCCGGCGCGGCGCCGACCAGCGGCAGGTGCCTGGTCACGCCGCCCGGCCGGCGCGGCAGGGCGCCGCTGTCCATGCAGCGGTCCAGTACGTCCTCGGCCATCGCGCGGTAGGTGGTCCATTTGCCACCGGTCACCGTCACCAGCCCGGAGCGGCCGACGATCACCGTGTGCTCGCGTGACAGCGCCTTGGTGTTCTCGCCCTCGTCGTCGGGCGGCTTGACCAGCGGCCGCAGCCCCACCCACACCGAGCGCACGTCAGCCCGCGTCGGCACCTTGGCCAGATAGCGGCCGGCCTCGCCGAGGATGAAATCCACTTCCTCGCGGAAGGGCGTGGGCTCGCGGTCCAGGTCATGGCGCGGCGTGTCGGTGGTGCCCAGGATCGTCTTGCCCAGCCACGGCACGGCGAAGAGCACCCGGCCGTCGCTGGTCTTGGGCACCATCAGCGCGTGGGTGCCGGTCAGGAAGGCGTGGTCCACCACCAGGTGCACACCCTGGCTGGGCGCCACCATCGGCGGCTTCGATGGCGCGTCGGCTTCGCGGTCCATGTCGCGCACCGCGTCCACCCACACCCCGGCGGCATTGACCACGCAGCGCGCGCGCACGGCGAAGGCCTCGCCAGTCTCGGCATCCTGCGCCATCAGGCCGCGCACGCGGCCGTCCTCGCGGATCAGGCCGGTCACCGGGCAGTGGTTCAACAGCAGCGCGCCGCGCGCCAGCGCGGTGCGCGCCAGCAGGCAGGCCAGCCGCGCATCGTCGAACTGGCCGTCCCAGTAGCGCACGCCGCCCACCAGGCCCTGTCGGCGCACGGTGGGCAACAGCTCCTGCGTGCGCCGCGCCGACAGCATCTCGGTAGGCCCCAGGCCCTGGCGGCCGGCCAGCACGTCGTAGGCCTTCAGGCCCGCGCCATAGAAGGGCAGGTCCAGCAGCCGGTAGCCCGGCACCACGAAGCCCAGCCGCTGCGCCACCTGCGGCGCGTTGCGCAGCAGCGTGCTGCGCTCGTGCAGCGCCTCGTGCACCAGGCCGATGTCGCCCTGCGCCAGGTAGCGCACGCCGCCGTGCACCAGCTTGGTGGCACGTGACGAGGTGCCCTTGGCAAAGTCCTCGGACTCCAGCAGCACCACGGTGAAGCCGCGCGCGGCGGCGTCCAGCGCGACGCCCAGGCCGGTGGCGCCACCGCCGACGATGGCCAGGTCCCATTCGCGCGGTTCGCGCAGCCGCTGCAGCAGCGTGCCTCGGGCAGTGGCCTCGGCATCCATCTTAGAAGCTGTGAATGAACCCAGCGCGCCCGCGCCGGGGTGGCCAAGGGCGCTGGGCTAGGCGCAGCGCGCCGCCCGCACTGATGTGCGGGCCAGCGATGCAACAACGCGCAGGGCCCTTGGGTACCCCGGCCCGAAGGGTTGCCCCCACACGGCGCCCACTCGTCGCTGCAAATGCTCGCCGTGCCGCCGGGCACGGCTGTGCTTTGCGCCTAGATTGGGCGCCCTGTGGGGGCAACGCGGGTGCGCTGGGTTCGTTCACAGCTTCTCAGGGCAGCGCGTAGTTCACCGGCAGGCCCGGCACGTCCACCGGCAGCGCCAGCACGCAGCCGGCCAGCGGCTGCGCGGCCAGCTCGGCGGGCGGGCGCCACTCGCGGCCGGTGGTGATGTACAGCGTCTTCAGGTCGTGCCCGCCGAAGGCCGGCATCGTCGGGCAGCGCACCGGCAGGTGCACCTGGCGCAGGATCTGCCCGGACGGCGAGATGCGCAGCAGCCGCTGGCCGTCGTACATCGCCAGCCAGTAGGCGCCTTCGCTGTCGACCGCCGCGCCGTCGGGCCGACCCAGGTAGTCGTCGCGCGTCGGGTCGGTGGGAAAGCGGATGAACTCGCGCCGGCGCGACAGCTCGCCGCTGTCGGGGTCGAAGTCGAAGGCATGGACGACGTTCTGTTCGGTGTCGGCCCAGTACATCACGCGGCCGTCGGGGCTCCAGGCCAGGCCGTTGCTGATCGACACGCCGTCGAAGCGCTGCTTCAGCTCGCGCCCGGCATAGCACTGCATCGTGCCCTTGGCCGGCAGCGCGGGCTGGCAGATCGTGCCCACCCAGAAGCGGCCGCGCGCGTCGCACTTGCCGTCATTGAAGCGCTGCGACGCCGGCTTGTAGGGCGGATCGGCCAGCTTGCGCTGCGCGCCGCTGGCCGGATCGAAGCGCCACAGCCCGCTGCGCTGCGCCAGCAGCAGCGTGCCGTCGGGCATCGGTGCCAGCGCGCCGGGCTCGCTGTCCAGCGGCCACTGGCGGCGCTGGCCGCGGGCCGGGTCGAAGCGCAGCAGTTCCTTGCCCGGGATGTCGACGTAGTACAGGCACTGCTCGGCGGGGTGCCACACCGGCGATTCGCCCAGCCGGCTGGGCTGGGCCACCGCCACCTGCAGGCCGGGTTCGGGCGGGCCCAGCTTCACAGCACCGCCACGTCCAGCTGCATCCAGGCCTCGGTGGACTCGCCGGGCGCCACGCTGCGCAGGCCGTGCGCCAGCGGGTCGGCCATGTGGATGGCGTTGGACACGTGGCTCACCGGCTCGACGCAGTAGTAGTCGCGCTGCGTCGGCGTGTAGACCACCAGCCGCTGCAGCGACGAGCTGAGCTGCAGCGACATCTTCTCGTCGCGCAGCCGGGCCACGCCGCGCCAGCCGTCGAAGCAGTGGTCGTAGTCCAGGTGCTGCACGTCCGCATCGATGACGCTCTGCGCCACCTTGCGCACCGGCAGCTGCGCGGCGTCGCTGTCCCAGCGGCCCTCGCATTCGATGTGCAGCCGGCTGCGCGCGCGCTTCGGAAAGTACGGGTGCCAGCCCAGGCCCACCGGCTGGGCGACCTCGGCCAGGTTGTCGAAGACCATCTGCACGCGCATCGACTCGGGCGTCAGCGTGAAGTACTGGCGCGCCTCGAAGGCGAAGGGCCAGTCGCCGTCAGGCTGGTGGCGGTAGCGCAGCACCACGTCCAGCGGGCTGGACGACACCACCTCCCAGGGCCGCCGCCAGCCCACGCCATGCAGCGAATGCGGGCTGTCGTCGAAGTTGGGCTCGGTCGTGTAGTCGTGGCCCTTCCAGCGGAAGCGCCGGTAGCCCAGGCGGTTGGAGTACGGCACCAGCGGGAAGCTGGCCGACTGCCGCGCGCCCTGCGGCGCCGGCGGCTCGGCGCTGCGCATCAGCGGCAGGTGGCGGTGCCACAGCCCGGAGATGCTGCCGCCCAGGTCGGGGCGCAGCGCCAGGCGCAGCGCGCCGGCATGGAGTTCGAAGACAGGGGTGGTCATGGAGGGCGGGGTTGTGAGCCCTGGGCGGGCGAGCGGCAGCCGGCTACAGCTGCACCTTCAGGTAATGGGCACCGGGGATCGGGTTGTAGTAGTACGGTGGCACCTCGACGAAGCCCAGCGTGGCATACAGCTCGCGGGCCGATTCCATCTCGTCCAGCGTGTCCAGCAGCATCACCGAATAGCCGGCGCTGGCCGCGCGGTCCATCAGCGTCTGTGCCAGCAGCCGGCCCAGCCCGAAACGGCGGAAGGCACGGCGCACATAGAGCCGCTTCATCTCGCAGGCGTTGGCATGGTCGACATCGGGCAGCGGCCGCATCGCCACGCACCCGGCCGGCGCGTCATCGGCATAGGCCAGCAGCAGCGTGCCGTGCGGCGGCGCGTATTCGCCGGGCAGGCCGGCCAGCTCGGCCTCGAAGTTCTGGAAGCACAGGTCCACCTGCAGGCCGTCGGCGTATTCGCGGAACAGCGCACGCGCATCGTCCAGCTGCTCGGCCGTGGCCGCATCGACCAGGCGGAATTCCACGCTGTTCATCGGCAGGCTCCGGTGGCGGGCAGGCCCGTCATGCGGCTAGGCGCGACACCCAGAAGGCCAGGCCTCCGCAGGCCGCGGCCAGCACCAGCGCCAGCAGCCGCGGCGCGGCACCGTCGGCGGCCGGAGGCGTGCCGGGCGGCAGCGGCTTGTCGCCGCTGATCATCGGCCGCACCAGGTTCTTGCCCTTGCCGAACAGGTAGAACAGGATCGCCACGATGTGCAGCGCCACCAGCGCCAGCAGGATCCACTGCCCGTAGTCCTTGTGCCAGTGCGTGGCCTGGCTGGCCACCGCGCTGCTGACGAAGCGGTTCAGCGGCCCGACGTTGGCGATCTCGTCGTCGGCCACCAGGCCGGTGCCCACCTGCAGCGTCAGGAAGAACAGCAGCGCCAGCACCGACAGGCTGCCCAGCGGGTTGTGGCCCACGTCCAGGTGCTCGTCGGACCGGCTGTCGCCGCGCAGGTAGCGCAACACCGTGCCCGGCGAGCGCACGAAGCTGCTGAAGCGCGACCAGCGCCCGCCGACCAGGCCCCACAGGATGCGGAACACCACCAGCGCCAGCACCAAGTAGCCCAGGCGGAAGTGCCAGATCATCGCGTTGCCGCCGATCTTGGCCGTGACCACCAGCGCCACCACCGCCAGCGCCAGCACCCAGTGGAACAGCCGGGTGGGCAGGTCCCAGACACGCACGGCAACGAGCTTCGTCGGGGCAGAAGTCATGGCTTTGGGGCGGGAAGTGGCACAGGCGCAACCATAACGCGAACGGCTGCCCAGGGCTTACCCGGGGGAGGGAAGCAAAAGCGGTGCCGATCCGTACACTGCGCGGTGCGGGTTGACGGTCGAGACAGGCCGCGGTCGCGCCAACCATCCACCCACCCCCCAAAGCGGAGGAATCGAATGAAGCGTTTGTCCCTGGCTGTGCTGGCAGTTGCCGGCGTCGTCACCGCCCTGCCCGCCGCGGCGCAGTTTGCCAAGCCGGAAGATGCGGTGAAGTACCGCAAGGCCGCCTTCACCGTCATGGCCGCGCACTTCGGCCGCGTTGGCGCGATGGTCAACGGCCGGGCGCCGTTCGACGCCGCCGCCGCCCAGGCCAACATGGAAGTCGCCAACACGATGGCCAAGCTGCCCTTCACCGCCTTCGGCCCGGGCACCGACGTGGGCGAGACCCGCGCCAAGCCGAACATCTGGAGCGACAACGCCAAGTTCACTGCCGCGGCCAACAAGATGGTCGAGGAGATGGGCAAGCTGAACGCTGCCGCCAAGACCGGCAACCTCGACCAGATCAAGGCCGCCTTCGGCCCGGTGGGCGGCGCCTGCAAGGCCTGCCACGACGACTTCCGCAAAGAGTAGGGCCCACCCCCTACGCGCTTCGCGCGCCCCCTCGAGGGGGCACCGTCTGCGGACCGGCGAAGCCGGATCCGCGACGGTCGCTTGAAAGGGGCGCTGGCCTACGCCGCGTCCGCGAAGCGGAGGATGACCCGCCGGGTCATCGCGCTCTTCTTTTGGTGAACGCATCACGCCCGCCGTGCGGGCATGAGCGTTCCCCGAAGAGCAGCGCCTCAGCCTGCGGCTGACTCGGCAAAGCCGAGAATGACTCTTCGAGTCATCGCGCTCTTCTTCTCGATCTTCGTCACCACCACCGCGCCGATGTCGGCGGTGTTGGCGACGTGCGTGCCGCCGCAGGGCTGCAGGTCCACGCCTTCGATCTCCAGCACCCGCACCCTGCCCTGGCCGCGCGGCGGCTGCACGCTCATGCTGCGCACCAGCTGCGGGTTGGCATCGAGCTCGGCCTCGCTGATCCAGCGGTGGCGCACCGGGTGCGCCTCGGCCACCAGCCGGGCGATGCCGGCAGTGAGCAGGTCCTTGTCAAGCGGCTCGTTCATGTGGAAGTCCAGCCGCGCATAGCGCTCGGTGATCGAGCAGCCGTTCACCGGATGCGGCACCAGCGCGCAGAGCAGGTGCGTGGTGGTGTGAAAGCGCATGTGCGCACGGCGGCGCGCCGCGTCGATGCGCGCCACCACCTCGGCCCCGGGCGCCAGGCCCGTGGTGTCGCTGCCTTCGGCCAGCAGGTGCACGATCTCGCCCGGCGCCTCACCCTTGCGGGTGTCCACCACCGTCAGGCAGCGGCCGTCGGCCAGCTGCAGCTGGCCGGCGTCGCCGGCCTGGCCGCCGCCCTGCGGATAGAACACGGTGCGGTCCAGGCGCACGCCCAGCGCATCGACGGCGCTCACCCGCGCGCTGCATTCCAGCAGCGAGGCGTCTTCGCGGAACAGCGCTTCGGTCATGCGCCGATCATGCCGCAAGCACGCGCGCGAACAGCGTGCGGTCGACGTTGCCGCCGGTCAGCGCCAGGCCGATGTGCCGGCCCGCCCAGGCCGCGCGGCGCTGCAGCGCGGCGGCCAGCGGCGCCGCGCCGGCGCCTTCGGCCACGTTGTGGGTATCGCTGAAGTAGATGCGCATCGCCTCGGCCACCTCGTCGTCGCTGACGGCGACGATCTCGTCCACCTCGCGACAGATGATCGCCAGCGCCGCGGCCTCGGGCACGCGGCAGGCCATGCCGTCGGCCAGCACGGTGCTGACCGGCGCCTCGACCACGCGGCCGGCCGCGAAGGAATCCATGTAGGCGGTGGCCTGCGCCGACACCACGCCGACGATGCGCGAGCGCGCGCCGGTGGCCGCACGCGCGGCGGCGCAGGCCACGATGCCCGAGCCCAGTCCGATCGGCACCAGCACCACCTCGGGCTGCACCTGCTCGAAGAACTCCAGCCAGTAGCTGGCCACGCCGCAGACCAGGTCTTCGTGGAAGGACGGCACCATGTGCAGGCCCTGCTGCGCGGCCAGCCGGCCGGCATGTTCGCGGGCTTGCTGAAAGTCTTCGCCATGCTCGACCAGCGTGGCGCCCAGCGCACGCATCGCCGCGTTCTTCTCCACCGAATTGCCGTGCGGCACGACGATGGTCACCGCCAGGCCGTGGCGCGCGCCGGCGCGCGCGATCGACTGGCCATGGTTGCCGCGGGTGGCGCTGATCAGCCCGCGCAGCTGAGGCTCGCGCTCGCGCAGCCGCTGCACGTAGACCGCGCCGCCGCGCAGCTTGAAGGCGCCCAGCTCGGTGTGGTTCTCGTGCTTGACGTGCACGGTGGCGCCCAGCCGGCGCTCCAGCAGCGGCCAGCGGATCGTCGGCGTGGCCGGCATCTGGGCGCTGACGATGGCCCGCGCCTGGCGCAGTGCCTCGACATCGGGCAGGGTCTCAGTCATCGCTGGACAGCCGCACCCGGCCCCGCGGGGTGTCCAGCTCGGCGGTCAGCGCGGCGCCGCTGTCGCGCAGCGGCACGCCGGGCAGCGCCAGGGCCTGGCCCACCGCGGCCGGCAGCCCGCCCAGCGACAGCGCCGCCAGACCCACCGGGCTGCCTGGCAGCATGGCGCTGGGATGCTGCGCGCCCCATTCGATCAAGGTGGGCAGCGCGCCGCCGTACAGCAGCTGGCTGTCTTCGCGCACCGCGATGCGCCAGCGCAGCACGCCATGGGCATTCGCGCGCTCGGCCGCCAGCGCACGGCCGGCATCCTCGCCCAGGCCGGCCAGCCGGGTCAGCAGCGCGTCCAGGCCGTCGCAGCGGGCCACCGCGTGCACCAGCTTCGGCCCGTGGCCCAGCCGCGCCTGCAATGCTGGCTGGTCCAGGCCGAACCAGTACGGCCGCTTCGGCTTCGGCGCCGCCGGGTCGATGGCAATGATCTCCAGATAGGTCTTCGGGAAGGCCGCGCTGCCGATGGCCAGCAGCCGGTTGTGCGTGCCCATGCCCACATGCTGGCCACCGGGCGCGGGCGTGACGCCCAGCACCCGCTCGCACCATTCGGCGCCCTGGTCCAGCGACGCGGCAGCCACCACCAGATGGTCGATGGCGGCGCTCACAGCTGCACCTCGCCCTGGATGCAGGGGCAGACCTCGCCGCCCACCCAGACCGTGTCGCCGTCGCGCTCGATGTAGACGCGCCCGGCGCGGCCCAGCGCATGGCCCTGGCTGGCCACGTAGCGCGCCGGCGCCCGGCCGCTGCCGATCAGCCACTGCGCCACGCTGGCGTTCAGGCTGCCGGTGACCGGGTCTTCGTACATGCCGCCGCCGATCAGCGCGCGCAGCTCGAACTGCGTCTCGCTGCCGGCCTGCTGCGGGCCGACCACGCCCAGCTTCAGCTCGCCCAGCGCCGGCCAGTCGGGCCGGATGGCGCGCACCGCCTCGGCCGAATCGAGCAGCACCGCGCACCAGCCCGGGCCGTTGTCCACCCACTGGTGCTCGCGCAACGCCATGCGCGGCAGGCGCAGCGCGGCGGCGATCTGCGCCAGCAGCGCCTCGTCCAGCGGCCCGCTGCGCCGCGTCGGCGGTGCGGCGAAGGCCAGCCGCCGGCCGTCGCGGCGCACCGTCACCCGACCGACGCCGCATTGCTGCACCACCACGCCGTCCTGGCGCGGCCGGCCGCCGGCCGCCAGCCAGGCGTGGCAGCTGCCCAGCGTCGGGTGGCCGGCAAAGGGCAACTCGCCGATGGGCGTGAAGATGCGCACCCGGTAGTCGGCCTGCGGGTCGGTGGGCGGCAGCAGGAAGGTGGTCTCGGACAGGTTGGTCCAGCGCGCGAAGGCCGCCATGCGCGCCTCGTCCAGGCCCTCGGCCGCGTGCACCACGGCCAGCGGGTTGCCACGCAAGGGCTCGGCGCTGAACACGTCGAGTTGATCGAAGCGCCGCTTCATGCCAGGGCCTCGCGCAGCACGCCGCCCAGCGCGGCCACGGCCTGCTCGATCTGCGCCGGCGCCACGGTGACGAAGCTCAGGCGCAAGGTATTGGCGCGTGGTGCGTGGCAGTAGAAGGGCGCGCCGGGCACATAGGCCATGCCGGCCTCCACCGCCTGCGGCAGCAGCGCGGTGGCATCCATGCCTGCCGGCGACTCCACCCAGAAGAACATGCCGCCGGCCGGCGTCGTGAAGCGGCAGCCCGCCGGCAGGTGCCGGTCCAGCGCCGCGCGCATCGCGTCGCGCTGCAGCTTGTAGCGGGCGCGCACCTGCGGCAGGTGGGTGTCGAGCAGGCCGCTGCGCAGCACCTCCCAGGCCACGCGCTGGTTGAAGCCCGGGGTGTGTAGGTCGGCCGCCTGCTTGGCCTGCAGCAGCTTCGGGAACAGCGCCTTCGGCGCCGCCACGTAGCCCAGGCGCAGGCCCGGCGCCAGCACCTTGGAGAAGGAGCCCAGGTAGATCGCGCCTTCGCCGGCCAGCGCCGCCAGCGGCGGTGGCGGCGGCGCGTCGTACCAGAGCTCGCCGTAGGGGTTGTCCTCGACCAGCGGCAGCCCGGCCCGCGCCGCGGCGTCCACCACCGCCTGGCGGCGCTCGGCGCCCATGCTGCGGCCGCTGGGGTTCTGGAAGTTGGGCAGCAGGTACAGGAAACGCGCCCCGGCGGCCGCGGCCAGCGCCTGCGGCAGCGGGCCCTGCTCGTCGCAGTCCAGCGCCTGGAACTCGGGCTCGTAGGGCGCGAAGGCCTGCAGCGCGCCCAGGTAGGTGGGTGACTCCACCGCCACCCGGCTGCCGGCGTCGATCAGCACCTTGCCCACCAGGTCCAGCCCCTGCTGCGAGCCGGCGGTGATCAGCACCTGCTCGGCGCCGACGCGCAGGCCGTGCTGTGCCAGGTGCGCGGCGACCCAGTCGCGCAGCGGCGCGAAGCCTTCGCTGGCGGCGTACTGCAGCGCCTCGCGCGGGGTGTCGGTCAGCACGCGCTCGCAGGCTTCGCGCATGGCCTGCACCGGAAAGCTCTCCGGCGCCGGCAGGCCGCCGGCCAGCGACAGGATGCCCGGCCGCTCGGTCACCTTCAGGATCTCGCGGATCACCGAGGGCTCCAGCCGTTCGGCGCGGCGGGCCAGCGGCCAATGCAGCGGGGGCAGGTCGTTCGCGGTCATGCAATGTCTCCAGCAGGGCCGGCCCACGCCGGCGGGGGAAGGATCAGGGGGCGGCAGGCGAGCTGCGCACCGGCATGCGCCGGCCGATGAACACCGTGGCCAGCACCGCCAGCGAGAACAGCAGTGTCGCCGGCTCCAGCTTTTCGCCCAACAGCGGCACGGCGGACAGCAGCGCCAGGAAAGGCTGCAGCAGCTGCACCTGGCTGACGCGCACCGTGCCGCCCAGCGCCAGGCCGCGGTACCAGGCGAAGAAGCCCAGCCACATCGAGAACAGCGAGACATAGCCGAAGCCCAGCCAGGCACTGGCGCGTGCCGGCTGCAGCGGCCAGCTCCACAGCGCCAGCGGCGCGGTCAGCGGCAAGCTCATGACCAGCACCCAGCAGATGGTCTGCTCGGCCGACAGCTGGCGCGACGCGCTGACCCCGGCCACATAGCCCACCGCCGCGCACAGCACGGCCAGCAGCAGCAGGCCGTCGGCCGCCACCAGCGCGCCGCCGCCGGCCTGTGCCGCGAAGGCCACCACCAGCAGGCTGCCTGCCACCGCGCAGACCCAGAAGCCGGTCGACGGCCGCTGGCGGAAGGCCAGCGCCGCCATCGCCGCGGTGGCCAGCGGCAGCAACCCGGTGACCACCGCGGCATGCATCGCATCCACATGGCGCAGCGCCAGCGCCAGGCACAGCGGGAAGCCGATCACGGTGCCGGCGGCGCTGAGGCCCAGCACCGGCCACAGCCGGCGCGGCGGCCAGGGCGCGCGGGTCAGCGCCAGGAAACCCAGGCTCAGCAGTGCGGCCAGCGCCGCCCGCCCGGCGGTGACGAACAGCGGCGGCAGCTGCGGTGCTTCGGCCGGGCCGACCGCCAGCCGGGTCATGGGCAGCGTCAGCGCAAACATCACCACGCCGGCCACGCCGAGCCACAAGCCGCGGCGCTCGGCCGCGGGGCTGGGGGCGATGACGGGGCTGGACATGCCCCAGTGTAGGGCGCGCAAGCAGTACACTTGCAGTACAGATGGGCGCGACAGTCGTCAATCTGTACTGCCCGCTCCACACGTACACGATGAGCCCCCTGCCCCCACTGCCCGACCTGTCGCGCCAGGCGCAGAGCACGCTGGCCGAACAGCTGGCGGCGCACTATGCCGAGCGCATCCGCCAGCGGCTGCTGCCGGCCGGCACGCGGCTGCCGTCGGTGCGCGAAGGCGCGCGCCGCCATGGCTTGAGCCCGAGCACGGTGGTCGCCGCCTACGACCGGCTGCTGGCCGGCGGCCTGGTGGAAGCGCGTCGGCAGCGCGGCTTCTACGTGCGCCAGGCGCCCGGCGAGGCCCGCGGCAGTGCGGCCGAGCCGGCCGCCGAGCCGCGCCGCCCACTGCCCTTGAGCGCCACCACGCTGATCCGCGGCATGTTCCAGCCGCCCGGCGCGCTGCCGATGCCCGGGCTGGGCACACTGCCGGCCGACTGGCTGGACCTGCCGCTGCTGGCGACGGCGCTGCACAAGGTCAGCCGCAGCAACGCCTTCGCCGACTGCAGCGCCCGCTATGGCGAGCCGGCCGGCGACGCGCGGCTGCGGCAGGCGCTGTCGCAGCGGCTGGACGAGCTGGGCGTGCCGGCGCCGGCAGCGCAGATCCTGACCACGGTGGGCGCTACCCAGGCGCTGGACGTGGTGACGCGCACCCTGCTGCGCAGCGGAGATGCGGTGCTGGTGGACGAGCCCGGCTGGGCGGTGGAATACGCGCGGCTGGCGGCGCTGGGCATGCGGGTGCTGCCGGTGCCGCGCGGCGACGAGGGCCCCGACCTGGCGGTGATGGAACAGCTGATCGACGCCCACCGCCCGCGCCTGTACGTGACGGTGTCGGTGCTGCACAACCCCACCGGCGCGTCGCTGTCGCTGCACCGCGCGCACCAGCTGCTGCGCCTGGCCGAGGCGCGCGAGCTGCACATCGTCGAGGACGACACCTACGCCCACCTGGCCAGCCCGCACCTGCCGCGGCTGGCGGCGCTGGACGGGCTGCAGCGCACGTTCTACATCTCGGGCTTCTCGAAGATCCTGGCGCCGGCCTGGCGGGTGGGCTACCTGGCCGCGCCGGCCGCCTGGGTGGACCGGCTGGTGGACAGCAAGCTGCTGTCGACGCTGACCACGCCCAGCCTGAGCGAGCGCGCGCTGGCCCACTGCCTGGAGCAGGGCCTGCTGCGCCGCCATGCCGAACGCGTGATGCAACGGCTGGACGCCGCCCGCGCGCGCACCGTGCGCGTGGCCGAGGCCGAGGGCTTGCGCTTCGCGGCGCCGCCACGCGGGCTGTTCGGCTGGGTCGATACCGGTTGTGACACCGAGCGGCTGGCCGAGGCGATGCTCGACCAGGGCTGGTTGATCGCCCCCGGCGCGCTGTTCCATGCCACGCACCGGCCGACCACGCTGATGCGCATCAACTTCGCCACCACGCAGGACGCCGCCTTCTGGCAGGCGCTGCGGCGTACATGCCGTCACATTTCTGCCCGCTGACGCGTATACGGTACGCGTACCATCTTCGGCCTGCCGCCACGGCGGCCGACCCTGCATGTTTGAATCGACCCTCCCCTTCGGCCAGCCCGACCTGATGCGGGCCAGCGCCTTCCGGCGCTACCTGGACGAAAGCGCGCGCAGCGGCGAAGCCGACACGATGGCGTCGCGGCTGTCGACGCTGAGCCCGTCGCTGATGCTCGACCTGATGCGCTTCGAGCAGGACGGGCAGCAGGGCGGCGTGGTCGAGATCCTGGCCGCCTGCATCCGCCATGCGCGCCGGCTGCTGCTGCACCTGCAGGCCGGCGAGCGCGTGGTGCCAATGACGGTGTTTCCGGTGGAGCACCTGGTGCATTGCCCGATGTCGATTGCGCAGTTCCTGGAGCTGCCGCTGGGCGACCTGGAGGTGATGCATGTCGAGCCGGCGCTGCTGCGCCCGCCGGGTGACCGGCTGCAGTCGATGATCGGCGAGCCCGAACACTACGCCGCGCTGGGCCCGGTGCTGTGGGAGCTGGCGCTGCGCGGCTCGCGCAGCGAGCTGCTGCCCGAGATCGCCGGCCAGGCGGCGTACCGCATCTCGCCGGGGCTGAACCTGCGCACGCTGGAACTGCACGGCTCGCTGGCCGACGCGGTGGCCCGGCTGAAGCGCGAGACCACCAACCTGCGCGAGATGGCGCAATGGCCGGGCTTCGACCGCGAGCGCGCGATCCGGTTGCTGAACGGCCTGTACCTGCAGGCCGGGCTGATGGTCAGCCGCACGCACCCGGCGGCCACCAACGAAGGCTGGACCAGCGGCCGCGCCTGATCAGCGGGCGGACAGCGTCTCCCAGCGTTCCAGCGCCTGCATCAGCTCGTCCTCGATCTGCGCATAGCGCACCTGCAGCAGCGGCACCTGCTGCGGCTCGCGGGTGTACAGCTCGGTGCCGGCCAGGCGCTCGGCGATCTGCTTCTGCTCGGCCTCCAGCGCCTCGATGCGCGCCGGCATGTCCTGCAGCTCGCGCTGCTCCTTGAAGCTGAGCTTGCGCGCCACGGCGCGCGGCTCCGGCGGCGGCGGGGCCACCTTCGGTGCCGGCGCGGGCGGTGGGGGTGGCACGGCGGCGCGCGAGCGTTCGCGCTGCAGCTTCCAGTCCTCGTAGCCACCTTCGTACTCGCGCCACAGGCCCGGCGTGACATCGCCCTCCCAGGCGATCGTGCTGGTGACCACGTTGTCCAGGAAGCGCCGGTCGTGGCTGACCAGGAACACCGTGCCGCCATAGGACTGCAGCAGTTCCTCCAGCAGCTCCAGCGTATCGATGTCCAGGTCGTTGGTCGGCTCGTCGAGCACCAGCACGTTGGCCGGCAGCGCGAACAGCCGCGCCAGCAGCAGGCGGTTGCGCTCGCCGCCGGACAGCGTGCGCACCGGCGCATGGGCCCGCTCCGGCGCGAACAGGAAGTCGCTCAGGTAGCTCATCACGTGCTTGCGCTGGCCGTTGAACTCGACCCACTCGCTGCCCGGGCTGATGCTGTCGGCCAGCGTGGCATCCAGGTCGAGGCGGCCACGCAGCTGGTCGAAGTAGGCCACCTCGAGCCGGGTGCCCTGGCGCAGCGTGCCGCTCGTCGGCTGCAGCTCTCCGAGGATCAGCTTCAGCAGCGTGGTCTTGCCCGCGCCATTGGGGCCGATCAGGCCGACCTTGTCGCCGCGCAGCACGGTGGCGCTGAAATGCGCGATCAGCGGCAGGCCGTCGGGCGTGTAGCGGAAGCCCACGTCGCGCAGCTCGGCGACGATCTTGCCGCTGGGCGTGCCGGCATCCAGCTCCAGCCGCACCTGGCCCAGCACCTCGCGCCGCGCCTTGCGCGCCGCGCGCAGCTGCTGCAGGCGCTGCACCCGCGCCACGCTGCGCGTGCGCCGCGCCTCGACGCCCTTGCGGATCCACTGCTCCTCCTGCGCCAGCAGCTTGTCGGCGCGGGCGCTGGCCAGCGCCTCGGCGGCCAGCTGCTCCTCCTTCAGCCGCTCGTAGGCGCTGAAGTTGCCGGGGTAGCTGCGCAGCACGCCGCGGTCGAGCTCGACGATGCGCGTGGCCACCGCGTCCAGGAAGGCGCGGTCGTGGGTGATCAGCATCAGGCTGCCGGCAAAGCCGCGCAGCAGCGCTTCCAGCCAGTCGATCGAGGCCAGATCCAGGTGGTTGGTGGGCTCGTCGAGCAGCAGCACCTCGGGCACCGCCACCAGCGCCTGCGCCAGCGCGACGCGCTTCTTCATGCCGCCGGACAGGCTGCCCACCTCGCGCGCGCCGTCCAGCTGCAGCTGCGCCAGCGTGGCCTGCACACGCTGCTCCCAGGTCCAGCCGTCCAGCGCCTCCAGCCGCGTCTGCAGCGCGTCCAGGTCATCGCCCGGCGCGTGGGCCTCGTAGCGGGCGCGCAGCGCGCGGGCCTCGGCCACGCCGTCGGCCACCGTGTCGAAGACGCTGCGCGCCGCGTCGAACAGCGGCTCCTGCGGCACGTAGCAGATGCGCAGGCCCTGCGTCATCTGCAGCAGGCCGTCGTCGAGCTTCTCCTGCCCGGCCAGCACCTTCAGCAGCGAGGACTTGCCCGCGCCGTTGCGGCCGATCAGGCCGAGCCGCTCGCCGGCCTCCAGGGCGAAGGCCGCGCCGTCGAGCAGCGGCACATGGCCATAGGCCAGATGGGCGTCGGTGAGGGACAGGATGGCCATGGACAGCGGGGGATTATCGGCAGCCGGCGCCCGGCGGGCGCGGCACGGCACTGTCGCGCCGACGCTGCACTTTGCTTTGTGGGGGATTTCAGCCCGCGGAAAATCGGCCGAAAACACAGTGAACGCGTTGTCCGTGTCGTAACGGCGCCTCGCAGCACCCCCCTCGGATAGGGTGGGGCCGGCAGGTGGCTCGTGACGGAGTGACGGGACGGCGTAGGCGCAGGTAAGCGCCCCGTTCACACGCCGGTCGCTGCACTGCATCATGCCGGCGCATAGAACGTCGTTGGAGTCCGAAGATGAATACTCGCGTCCCGCGTTGGTGCCGCCTCGCACCCGTTTTGGCCCTGGTGGCCGCAGCCGGCACGGCCATGGCCGACCCGGTCGTCCTGGCCCCCGAACTGGCCGGCCGCTACCAGGCCGGCACCGGTGTCGACGCCGTTTTCCTGAAGGTGCATGACGACTGGCAGCAGAGCACCGTGCTGTGGAACCAGGCCGAAAAGCAGTTCGGCTCGGGCGTGGCAGTCAGCACCTACGGCTGGGGCACCGGCCTGTGGGGCCTGGCCGACTGGCAGACCGCGAACCTGAACCCCACGCCCGGGATGATCGAAGGCAGCTGGGCGGGCCGTGTCTCGCAGATCGCCTTCGGCGACGACATGTACAACACGCTTTATGGCGCCAAGTGGGGCAGCGTCGACCTGGCGCCGCTGTTCGGCAGCGGCGGCCCGGCCAGCCAGGAAAACTGGACCTCCAGCTTCGGCGGCTACATCCGCATCACCGAAGCCGGCCTGTACAACTTCAGCGTGCTGCACGATGACGGTTTCTTCTTCCGTCTGCGCGGCGCAGGCAGCCCGGCGCTGGAGATCGACAACGACTTCCTGAACCCGCGCGACGCGCTCGGCTTCGACCAGAACCTGCTGCTCGGCGTGGGCCTGTATTCGTTCGAGCTGGGCGCCTACGACCGGCTGGAGGCCGGCGTCGTGGAACTGTCCTGGGCCCGCAACGGCAGCCCCTGGACGCGCGTGCCCACCGAGAACCTGGTGGCCTTCGGCGACGTGACCCCGGTACCCGAGCCCGGCACCTGGACGCTGCTGCTGAGCGGCCTGCTGGCAGTGGCCTCACTGGCCGCACGGCGCCGCCGGCGATCCTGATCCCTGCCGCATGACCGAAGACCCCCCGAGGTTCCGTGCCGTCGCCGCACTGAAGAAGCTGGGCCACCTGCTGCTGGTGGTGATCGGTTGGGCGGGCTTCGTCTGGCTGTGGATGCTGGTGGCCCGCAGGCCCTGGGAATCCGAAGGTCTGGTCTGGCTGATCGTCGGATCGGTGCTGGTGCTGCCGGTGCTGACCGGCGCCTGGGTGTGGCACAACCGCTCGCTCCATCGACGCAAGGGTGAGCGGCAGGCGGTGGCGGCGGTCGACATGGGCTACCCGCGTGACTGGCATGGCCGCGAGGTGCTGGCCGACTGGGACAGCCTGCGCCAGAGCCGGCTGGTGATGATCCAGGGCGATGCGCACCAGAAGCGCTACCAGGGCTTGCCAGCCCATCGCCACGCGCCGCCACAGCAGGCGGCCGCACCCGTGCGGTCGGCCTAGGGGCAGGGTTCCCATATGTCCACCCTGGCCGCGCTGATCGTCGACCTGCAGCACACCTGGCCCTATGCCTGGGCGCTGCTGTTCTTTGCCGCCTACCCGATCGTCACGAGCATCATGTGGATCACCACCTCGATGTTCTTCCTGCACCACTGGGAGCGCGGCGGGCCGCCGCCCGACAGCGTCCTCGACGAGGACCTGCCGACGGTGACGGTGCTGATCCCGGCGCACAACGAGGCCGAGGTCATCACCGGCACCCTGCAGGCGGCCTGCCGGATCGACTACCCGCACTACGAGGTGGTGGTGGTGGACGACGGCTCCAGCGACGACACCTGCAAGCGGGTCGAACCCTTCCTGGCCGGCGGCCGGGTGCGGCTGGTGCGCAAGCTGCTCAACGAAGGCAAGGCGCTGGCGCTGAACGATGCGCTGCCGCTGGTCAACGGCGAGATCATCCTGACGCTGGATGCCGACGCCGCACCCGACCCGATGATCCTGCGGCGCATCGTGCCGCACTTCCGCTCGGCGCGCGTGGCGGCGGTGACCGGCAATCCTCGGGTGCGCAACTTCGACACCTTCCTGGCGCGGCTGCAGGCCATCGAGTTCAGCTCCATCGTCAGCCTGCTGCGCCGATCGCAGCGCATCTGGGGGCGTATCGTCACCGTATCGGGCGTGGTCGCCGCCTTCCGCCGCAGCGCGGTGTTCGACGTGGGCGGCTTCTCGCCGAACATGCCCACCGAGGACATCGAGCTCACCTGGAAGCTGCAGAAGCGCTTCTACGACGTGCGCTACGAGGCCCGTGCCATCGTCTGGATGACCGTGCCGACCAGCTTCAAGGGGCTGTTCAAGCAACGGCTGCGCTGGGCGCGGGGGCTGATGCAGGTGTTCCACAAGCATGCGGACGTGGCGCTGCACTGGAAGTACCGCCGCATGTGGCCGGTGTTCATCGAGTCGGCCCTGTCGATCCTGTGGGCGCTGTGCTTCGTGGTGCTGACGCTGATCTGGATCGCTTCGTGGGCGATCGGTGTGCCGCCCGTGGGCGCCTCGCCCATTCCCAACCTGTGGGGTATGACCATCGGCACGCTGTGCCTGGTGCAGTTGCTGGTGGGCGCGCTGGTGGACCGGCGCTACGACCCTGGCATCCTTCGCTTCTATGCCTATGCCGTGTGGTATCCGCTGGTGTACTGGATGTTCCTGTCGGTGACCACCGTGCTGTCGCTGACCTGGCTGTTCCGTCGGCCGCAGGCCGGCTCGGTGCGCTGGAACACCCAGCGTTCGGGCAGCGAGGCATGAGGCTGCGCCCGCTGCTCATGGCCTGCCTGCTGGCCGCCGGCGCGGCGCAGGCCCAGACGCTGCCCCAGGCCCGCACGCTGGTCGATGCGAAGCAGTACACGCAGGCGTTGCCGATCTTCGAGGCCCTGCTGCGCGAACAGCCACGCAACACCGATCTGCTGATCGAGGCCGCCCGCGTCTACGGCTTCGCCGATCGTCACAAGGAGGCCGTGGCCACCTACCGCCGCGTGATCGAGGTCGATCCCGGCCGGGCCCGCGATGTGACCGCCTCGCTGGCCTGGCAGACCTTGTGGTCGCGCGATGCGAAGGCGGCGCTGCCCTTGTTTGCCGAAGCCCGCGGTTTCACCACCGACCCGAAGGCCCAGGCCGAGCTGTGGCGAGGCACCGGCGAGGCCTGCGTCGAGCTGGGCGACAACGCCTGTGCGCTGCAGGCCTATCGCAGTGCCCTGGCGCTGACGCCCGGCGATCGCGACCTGCAGCGCCGCGTGGCGACGGTGCTGCTGTGGATGGACGAGTACGCCGAGGCCGAGGCCGCCTGGCGCGCGCTGCTGGCCGAAGACCCGAAGGACCGCCGCGCCCAGGCGGGGCTGGCGCGCACGCTGAACGCCGCCGGCCGCCACAACCAGGCGGTGCGCATGTACCGCGAACTGGACGACGGCAGCGACGCCGACCTGCGGCTGGACCATGCGCGCGCGCTGCGCTGGGCCGGCTACGACACGGCCGCCTTCCCGCTGCTGAACGGCCGCGACGACAACGCCGCGGTGTTCCTGCGCGACTGGCGCATCGACCGCGAGCAGAAGTCCTATGTCTGGGGCGGCGCCGACTACTCCACCGACGCCGACCAGCTGGACATCACCGCAGTGGCTGCCGGCGCCGGCATGCTGCTGCGGCCGGGGCTGGTGCTGGAGGGCGGCTACCGCTTTGCGCGGCTGGATTCGCCGCAGGGCGACGTGGATGCCAACCGCGTGCAGGCCACGCTGCGCGGCCTGATCGGCACGCCCGGCGAGACACCACCGGGGCTGATCGTGCCCTCGCTGACCCTGGCCTGGAACGACTACCAGGGCTGGACGCCGATCACTGGTTATGCCTCGGTGCGCTGGGTGCCGCAGGACCTGTGGCGCATCACGGCCGACGTAGGCCGCGAGGTGGTGGAGACACCGCAGGCCATCGGCAACCGCATCACCGTCGACGTGGCGGCACTGGGCGTCGAGCACCGGCTGCCGCCGCGCTGGACGGTGGGCGGCAACGTGTCGGCGCTGCGCTTTTCCGACGACAACACGCGGCTGCGCGTCTATGGCCACCTGGACTATGCGACGCGCTTCAACCCGAAGGTAGTGATCGGCGTGGAAGGCGCTGCCTTCACCGATTCCAACCCCGCCAGCTACGCCGCGGTGCCTCCGCCGGGCACGCTGCCACCGGCCGGTTACTGGAACCCGAAGAACTATGTCGAGGGCCGCATCTTCGCCGGCATCTGGCACGAGCGCGACGACTGGGATGCCTACGCCCGTGTGGCCCTCGGCCTGTCGCGCGAGAACGATGGTGACGGCAACACCACCACCGGCCACCCCAACATGCTGGAAGCCGGCATCGCGCACGACGTGAGCCCGGGGCTGCGCTGGCGGCTGTACGCCGGCGGCTCGGGCTCCAGCTTCGCGGTGGGCAACGGCGGCAGCGGTTACTGGCGCCGCTATGTGGGCTTCATGCTGACGGCCTGGTTCTGAGTGCGGATTCGGCGAAGATGCGGGTCCCGCATCTTCAAGCGCCCGATCCCATGAGCGACGCCCCCGAGTACGTGCCCCCGCCGGTCTGGACCTGGAACAAGGCCAGTGGCGGCCGCTTCGCCAACATCAACCGCCCGATTGCCGGACCCACCCACGGCAAGGTGCTGCCGGTGGGCCGCCACCCGCTGCAGCTGTATTCGCTGGGCACGCCCAACGGCGTCAAGGTGACGGTGATGCTGGAGGAACTGCTGGCCCTCGGCCACGCCGGCGCCGAGTACGACGCCTGGCTGATTCGCATCAACGAAGGCGACCAGTTCGGCAGCGGCTTCGTCGACATCAACCCCAACTCCAAGATCCCGGCGCTGCTGGACCGCAGCGGGCCGAAGCCGGTGCGGGTGTTCGAGTCCGGCGCGATCCTCTTGTACCTAGCCGAGAAGTTCGGCGCCTTCCTGCCCACCGACCCTTTGAAGCGCACCGAATGCCTGTCGTGGCTGTTCTGGCAGATGGGCAGCGCGCCCTATCTGGGCGGCGGCTTCGGCCACTTCTATGCCTATGCGCCGACCAAGATCGAGTACGCGATCGACCGCTTCGCGATGGAGGTGAAGCGCCAGCTCGACGTGCTGGACCGCCGTCTGGCCGAGGTGCCCTTCCTGGGCGGCGACGAGTACAGCATTGCCGACATCGCGGTGTGGCCCTGGTACGGCGCGCTGGCCAAGGGCCTGCTCTACGGCGGTGGCGAATTCCTGCAGGTGCAGGACTACAAGCACGTGCAGCGCTGGACCGACGGCATCGCCGCGCGGCCGGCGGTGAAGCGCGGCCGCATGGTCAACCGCGTCACCGGCGACCCCGCCAGCCAGCTGCACGAGCGGCACGAGGCCAGCGACTTCGACACCCGCACGGCCGACAAGCTGGCCAAGGCCGGCTGAGCGGTCTCAGCCCGCTGCGGCCAGCGCGCGTTCCAGCGCGTCGATGAACATGCCGGCCACGTCGAAGCCGGTCTGTTGCTGGATCTCCTGGAAGCAGGTCGGGCTGGTGACGTTGATCTCGGTGAGGCAGTCGCCGATCACGTCCAGCCCTACCAGCAGCAGCCCGCGCTGCGCCAGCACCGGGCCCAGCGCGGTGGCGATCTCGCGGTCGCGCGCGCTCAACGGCTGGGCCACGCCCTTACCGCCGGCCGCCAGGTTGCCGCGGATCTCGCTGCCCTGCGGGATGCGCGCCAGACAGTAGGGCACCGGCTCGCCGCCGATGACCAGGATGCGCTTGTCGCCCTGGACGATCTCCGGCAGATAGCGCTGCACCATCAGCGTCTGCGTGCCGTGGCGGTTCAGCGTCTCGGTGATGCTGCCCAGGTTCATGCCGTCCGGGCCGACGCGGAAGATGCCCATGCCGCCCATGCCGTCCAGCGGCTTGAGGATGACGTCGCCATGCTCGGCATGGAAGGCGCGCACGTCGTCGGCGCTGCGCGTCACCAGCGTCGGGCCGATGAACTGCGGGAACTCCAGGATCGCCAGCTTCTCCGGGTGGTCGCGCAGCGCACGCGGCGAGTTGAAGACACGCGCGCCGTCGGCCTCGGCACGCTGCAGCAGGTGCGTGGCGTAGAAGTACTCGCTGTCGAAGGGCGGGTCCTTGCGCATCAGCACCGCATCGAAGTCGGCCAGCGCGCGCACTTCGGCGTCGCTGGGCTCGTACCAGTCGGCGTCCAGCGTGCCGGTCAGGGCCACCTGGCGCACAGCCGCCCGCACGGGTGCGCCGCGCTGCCAGTGCAGCTGCGCCGGCTCGCAGGCATACAGCCGGTGCCCGCGCGAGGCGCCCTCGCGCATCATCGCGAAGGTGGAGTCCTTGTAGGGCTTGAAGCTGTCCAGCGGGTCGGCAACGAAGAGCAGGTTCACGGCGGCAATGGGGTCAGGCGCGGGAGGAGCGGTAGTGTTGCACCAACAGCGCCAGGCTGCCGGCCACCACGCCCCAGAAGGCGCTGCCCACGCCCCAAAGCGTGAGCCCCGACAGCGTGACCAGGAAGGTCAGGCCGGCGGCGTCGCGGTGCGCCTCGTCCTTCAGCGCCGCGGCCAGGCCGCCGGCGATGGTGCCCAGCAGCGCCAGCCCGGCCACGGCCAGCACCAGCTCGCGCGGGAAGGCCGCCAGCAGCCCGACCACCGCCCCGCCCACCAGGCCCAGCAGCAGGTAGAACACGCCGGCCATCACGCTGGCGGTATAGCGGCGGGCCGGGTCCTCGTGGGCCTCGCGGCCCATGCAGATGGCCGCGGTGATGGCTGCCAGGTTGAAGGCATAGCCGCCGAAGGGTGCCAGCAGCACGCCCGCCAGGCCGGTGGCCGTGATCGGCGGCGACACCGGCACCGCATAGCCGGCGGCACGCTGTGCGGCCACGCCGGGCAGGTTCTGCGAGGCCATGGTCACGATGAACAGCGGCAGGCCCAGGCCGACCAGTGCGCCCAGGCTGAACTGCGGCGTCACCCACACCGGCGTGGCCAGGCGCCAGTCGATGCTGGACAGGTCCATGCGGCCCTGCCATGCCGCTACCGCGATGCCGGCGGCCAGCACACCCGGCACCGCATAGCGCGGCCAGAACCGCCGCCCGAGCAGGAACACGCCGGCCATCGTGCACACCAGCAGCGGCGCGGTCTTCACCGCGCCCACTGCGTCCAGGCCGAAGCGCGCCAGCACGCCGGCCAGCAGCGCCGCGGCGATGGCCTGCGGAATGCGGTCCATCACCCGCTCGAAGGCGCGCGTGACGCCGGCCAGCGCAATCAGCGCGCCGCAGGCGACGAAGGCGCCGGTAGCCTCGGCCAGGCCGTAGCCGCTGCTGCCGGCCAGCAGTGCGGCGCCGGGGGTGGACCAGGCGGTGAGCACCGGCTGGCGCGTCCACAGCGACAGGCCGATCGAGGTGGCCGCCATGCCCAGGCCCAGCGCCCAGATCCACGAGGTGGTCTGCGCCGGCGTGGCGCCCAGCGCCTGCGCGGCTGCGAAGACGATGACCACCGAGCTGGTGAAGCCCACCAGCACGGCGACGAAGCCCGCCACTACCGCCGACAGCGAAACGTCCGCCCAGAAACGCCGCATCAGATCTCGACCTTGGAGCCCAGTTCGACGATGCGGTTGGCCGGCAGGTTCAGGAAATCAGCCGCGGCGGCCGCGTTGCGGTGCATGCCGGCGAAGAGCTTCTCGCGCCACAGCGACATGCCTTCACCCAGCGTGGGCATGACGGTGTCGCGCGACAGGAAATAGCTGGTCTCCATCTCCTCCAGCGGTACGCCACGGCCTTCCAGCAGCTTCAGCGCCTCGGGCACGTCGGGGTCGTTCTTGAAGCCGAAGTGCAGGATCACCTGCCAGCAGTCGTGGCCCAGCGGCTCCATCTCGACGCGCTTGTCGAAGCCGATCCACGGCACGTCGTGGTGGCGCACCGCGACGAACAGGTTGTACTCGTGGAACACCTTGTTGTGCTTCAGGTTGTGCAGCAGCGCGTTCGGCGTCACGTCGGGTTCGGCGCTGAGGAACACCGCGGTGCCCGGCACGCGCGCCGGCGGGCTGACGAACACGGCTTCGAGGAAGCTCTTCAGCTCGATCGAATCGCTCTTCAGCCGCTCGGCCATCAGGCGCCGCCCGGTGCGCCAGGTGAGCATCAGCGTGAACATGCCGATGCCGATAACGATCGGGAACCAGCCGCCGGCGAACAGCTTGAGCAGGTTGCTGGCGAAGAAGGTGACGTCGATGACGAAAAACAGGCCGGTCGCCAGCAGGCACAGCCACAGCGGGTACTTCCAGCCGTAGCGGATGACGAAGAAGGTCATCACCGTGGTGATGGTCATGTCCAGCGTGACGGCGATGCCGTAGGCCGAGGCCAGGTTCGACGAGCTCTTGAACAGCGCCACCGCCAGCACGATGAAGACGTACAGCCCCCAGTTGACGAAGGGCACGTAGATCTGCCCGGTGTCGCGCACGGAGGTGTGCAGGATGCGCATGCGCGGCAGGATGCCCAGCTGCACCGCCTGCTTGGTGACCGAGAAGGCCGCCGAGATCAGCGCCTGCGAGGCAATGACCGTGGCCGCGGTGGCCAGGAAGACCAGCGGCAGCCGCGCCCAGGCCGGCGCCATCAGGTAGAAGGGGTTCTCGATCGCGTCCGGGTGCTCCAGCAGCATCGCGCCCTGGCCGAAGTAGTTGATCACCAGCGCCGGCATGACGAAGCCGTACCAGGCGATGCGGATCGGCAGGCGGCCGAAGTGGCCCATGTCGGCATACAGCGCCTCGCCGCCAGTGACCACCAGCACCACCGCGCCCAGGCCGACGAAGGCGACCAGCGGGTTGTCGGCGAAGAACCGGAAGGCGTACAGCGGGTTCAGCGCCAGCAGCACGTGCGGGTTGCCGATGACGTGCGGCAGGCCCAGCGCCACCAGCACCGCGAACCAGACCAGGGTGATCGGCCCGAAGGCCTTGCCGATGCCGCCGGTGCCGAAGCGTTGCACCGCGAACAGGCAGGTCAGCACCAGCAGCGTGATCGGGATGACGAAATCATGCAGCGCCGGCGCGGCCACCTCCAGCCCTTCCACCGCCGACAGCACCGAGATCGCCGGCGTGATCACGCCGTCGCCGTAGAAGATGGCGGTGCCGAACAGGCCCACCAGCATCAGCGCCTCGCGCAATTTGGGCCGGTCGCGCACGGCGTGGGTGGCCAGCGCCAGCATCGCGATCAGCCCGCCTTCGCCGTTGTTGTCGGCGCGCAGGATCAGCAGCACGTACTTCAGCGAGACGATGGTGGTCATCGTCCAGAAGATCAGCGACAGCACGCCCAGGATGTTGTCGTGGGTGGCCGCCACGCGGCCGCCGTGGAAGACCTCTTTCAGCGCATACAGCGGGCTGGTGCCGATGTCGCCGTAGACCACGCCGAGCGCGCCGAGCGTGAGCGCGGCCAGGGCGGCCGGGTTGCGCGGGGCGGCGGCGTTGCTCACGTCGGACCGGGCAGCGCCGGCAGGCGGTTCAGGCGTAGACCTCGGCCTCGGGGTCCGTGGCTTCCAGCTCGTAGCTGGCGGCGGCCATGGCCAGGCGGCCGATCACGCCGTACATGTAGAAGCGGTTCGGCGGGCTGGCCCCGGGCTTCTCGCCGCGCTTCGGCAGCTGGGTGCTGGAGGCAAAGGCCAGCGGAACGTAGCGCGAGCCCGGTGCGCACAGGTTCTCGTCGATGCCCCGCTCGGCATGCACGCGGTAGAAGCCGCCGACCACGTAGCGGTCGATCATGTAGACCACCGGCTCGGCCACCGCATCATGCATGCGCTCGTAGGTCGGCACGCCTTCCTGCACCAGCATGGCGCCCGGCGCCGGCAGATCGGCGCCCGCGCGCACCAGCGCGTCCACGTCCTTGACATCGCGCACCGTCAGGATGCCCATGCCGCTGGAGCCGCTGTCGGGCTTGACGACGACGAAGGGACGCTCGGAGATGCCGTATTCCTTGTACTTGCGCTTGATCTTGCCGAGCAGTGTCTCGACATGGCCGCGCACGCAATCCAGGCCGGCGCTGTCGCGGATATCGACCTGGCCACACAGCGCATGCATCGGGTTGATCAGCCACGGGTCCATGCCCAGCAGCTTGGCGAACTTCTTGGCCAGCTCTTCATAGCTGCGCAGGTGCTGCGACTTGCGCCGCACCGACCAGCCGGCATGCAACGGCGGCAGCAGGTACTGCTCGTGCAGGCCCTGCAGCACCTTGGGCACGCCTTCGGGCAGGTCCGTGTTCAGCAGGATGGTGCAGGGGTCGAAGTTCTTCAGGCCCAGGCGCCCGCGGTTGCGCATCAGCGGCTCCAGCGTCAGCTCGCCACCTTCGGCCAGCGGCAGCGTCTGCGGTTGCTTCAGCGCCGGGTCCAGCGAACCCAGCCGCACGTTCAGGCCGGCCTGCGTGAACACCGCGATCAGCCGCTGCAGGTTGGCCAGGTAGAAGCTGCTGCGCGTCTGCGCGGCCGGGATCACCAGCAGGTTCTTGGCCTCGGGGCAGATCTTCTCGATCGCCGCCATCGCCGCCTGCACCGCCAACGGCAGCATTTCGGGCGTCAGGTGGTTGAAGCCGCTGGGGAACAGGTCTGTGTCCACCGGCGCCAGCTTGAAGCCGGCATTGCGCAGGTCCACCGAGCAATAGAAGGGCGGCGTGTGCTCCATCCATTCGAGCCGGAACCAGCGCTCGATGGCGGGCATCGATTCGAGGATGCGCTGCTCCAGCTCGTTGATCGGGCCATTCAGCGAAGTGATGAGGTGCGGAACCATGGGGCAATTCTAGGTGGCGGGCGATGCAAGCGCAGGCCGGGCGCGGCCAAGAAAAAGGGGCTGCCCGAAGGCAGCCCCGAACTCGCCCAAACCCTCGAGAGATTTACTTGCTGTAGGCCGTCTCGCCGTGCGACGTGATGTCCAGGCCCTCGCGCTCTTCCTCTTCGGAGACGCGCAGACCGATGGTCATGTCGACGATCTTGAAGGCCACGAAGGCAACCACCGCCGACCACACGATGGTGATCAGCACGCCCTTCAGCTGGATCCACACCTGGGCGGCGATGCCGTTGGAGCCCACGGTCACGGTGACCCAGTCGGTCACCAGGCCCGGGCCGCCCAGCGCCTGGTTGTTGAACACGCCGGTCAGCAGCGCGCCGATGATGCCGCCGATGCCGTGCACGCCGAACACGTCCAGCGAGTCGTCGGCACCCAGCATGCGCTTCAGGCCATTGACGCCCCATAGGCAGGCGAAGCCGGCGATGAAGCCGATGATGATCGCGCCCATCAGGCCGACGTTGCCGGCGGCCGGGGTGATGGCCACCAGGCCGGCCACGGCACCGGAGGCCGCACCCAGCATCGAGGCCTTGCCGCGCATCAGCGATTCGCCCAGGCACCAGGCCAGCACCGCAGCGGCGGTGGCGGTGAAGGTGTTCATGAAGGCGAGCACGGCGCTGTTGCTGGCTTCCAGGGCCGAGCCGGCGTTGAAGCCGAACCAGCCCACCCACAGCAGCGAAGCGCCGACCATAGTCAACGGCAGGTTGTGCGGCGCCATGGCTTCCTTGCCGTAGCCGATGCGCTTGCCGACCATGAAGGCGCCGACCAGGCCGGCCACCGCGGCGTTGATGTGCACCACGGTGCCGCCGGCGAAGTCCAGCGCGCCGTGCTGCCACAGCAGGCCGGCCTTGGCGTTCATCGCGTCGACCACGTCAGCGCCGGTGTAAGCATCCGGGCCCATCCAGTACCACACCATGTGGGCGATCGGCGCGTAGCTGAAGGTGAACCAGATGGCGCTGAACAGCAGGACCGCGCTGAACTTGATGCGCTCGGCGAAGGCACCGACGATCAGGCAGCAGGTGATGCCGGCGAAGGTGGCCTGGAAGGCCGCGAACAGCAGTTCCGGAATGACCACGCCCTTGCTGAAGGTGGCGCCCATCGCGAAGGTGCCGGCCGCGGGATCGAACAGGCCCTTCAGGAACAGCCTGTCGAAGCCGCCGACATAGGCGTTGCCTTCGGTGAAGGCCAGGCTGTAGCCGTAGATGGCCCACAGCACGACGATCAGCGAGAAGGTCACCATCACCTGCATCAGCACCGACAGGATGTTCTTGCTGCGCACCAGGCCGCCGTAGAACAACGCCAGACCCGGCACCGTCATCATCACGACCAGCAGCGTGGCCACGATCATCCAGGCCACGTCGCCCTTGTCGGGCACCGGGGCCGCGGCAGCGGGTGCCGCAGCCGCGTCGGCCGGTGCAGCTTCGGCGGCGGCCGACGCCGCGGGCTCGGCCGCCGAGGCGGTGGCCGCAGGTGCGGAGGCGGCAGTGTCCTGTGCCAGCGACGCCCCCGAGAAGCCGAGGGCGGCGATGCCCAGGGCCAGGATTGCTAGAAGTTTCTTCATGGTTGCTTCCGTGTTTGCCGGCGGCGCGCCGCTGCCCGGGCGCCCGCTGGGGCGCCGGCGTCGGCGGCGTGCCGACGGCGAATGGAGGGGCCGCCCTTAGAGCGCGTCCTTGCCGGTCTCGCCAGTGCGGATGCGCAGCACCTGCTCCAGCGGGGAGACGAAGATCTTTCCGTCACCGATCTTGCCGGTACGGGCCGAGGTCTCGATGGCCTCGATGACCCGCTCGACCAGCGAGTCGTCGACAGCAGCCTCGATCTTCACCTTGGGCAGAAAGTCCACCACGTACTCGGCACCGCGGTACAGCTCGGTGTGGCCCTTCTGGCGACCGAAGCCTTTCACTTCGGTCACCGTGACGCCCTGCACGCCGATGGCGCTGAGGGCTTCGCGAACTTCGTCCAGCTTGAACGGCTTGACGATGGCGGTCACCATCTTCATGGTTGCGACTCCTTGGGAATGCTCAGAAGGTCTTGGTGACGGACACCAGCGCCGTACCGTTGCTGATGTTCTTGTTGGGGTCGGTCACACCCGGGATGTCACGGTTGGTCGACACGTAGGCCAGGCCGAACACCCAGCCGTCCAGGGTGTAGGTGCCGCCGATCTTGTAGTCGGTGATGCTGCAGGAGACCGTGCCGTTGAACTCGGTCACGCAGGAGCTGTAGCCCGGGTCACCGGCCTTCAGGCCGCCCTGGTAGCCGATCGAGGCGTTGATGCCGAAGCCGTTGCCGAAGTCGTGCGCACCGCTCAGCGCGATGTAGTAGGCGCCCTTGGTGCCAGGCACGCCGAAGAAGTCGGTCAGCGCGTACGAATACTTCAGCGCCAGCGGGCCCCAGGTGCCGCCGATGTAGATCTCGCCGTTGTCGGTGGTGAAGCTGCCGGGGTACTTGGTCTGGTTGCCCGAGCCGGGGTAGTAGTAGTAGATGCCGCCGATGTCGAGGCCGAAGTCGCCGAAGGTGGCCTTCCAGCCGCCGTAGAAGTCCATCTCGATGTTGGCGCCGGTGTACTGCGCGCTGTCGATGTTGGAGTTCCAGTTGCCCAGGTAGATGCCGCTGCTGTGCGAGAAATCGACGCCGCCCTGGATGGCGGGCTTCTTGTTGGTCTGCGAGATGCCGCGGAAGCGGTAGTCGGAGAAGATGCCGAGGTTGCCGGTGATGGTGTAGTCCGGCGCCGGCGCGGCGGCCGTCTGCGCCAGGCTGGGCAGCGTGGTCACGGCCAGCAGAGCGGCAAGGCTGATCTGGGAAAGCTTCATCATGGTGGGTGCTCCGGGTTTGAAGAGGTTTGGATACGGGTTCGAACGGACGCACACGTCATGCAGAAAGCGTGCCACTGCGCCAATTCGGTGATTCCGCACCGACAAGGACGCCCTCGGCACACCCTTGCACCACCAAAGCCAGAGAAGCACCTTATTGGTGCGTTCATTCCGGGCTCAAGCGGTGGGCCCGGAGGCGGGAGCCAGCCCGGAGCACTGGCATGATGCGCAGGCCATGTCCTTTGCTGTCGTCCACAGCCGCGCCCTGGATGCCCTGCAAGCGCAGCCGGTGACGGTCGAAGTGCATCTGGCCAATGGCCTGCCCAGCTTCACGCTGGTGGGCCTGGCCGATACCGAGGTGAAGGAATCGCGCGAGCGGGTGCGCGCGGCGCTGGCCCAGAGCGGATTTCCATTCCCCCACTCGAAACGCATCACGGTGAATCTCGCGCCGGCCGACCTGCCGAAGGAAACCGGCCGCTTCGACCTGCCGATCGCCCTGGGCATCCTGGCTGCGGCGGGCCAGATCGACCCGGCGCAGCTCGAGCACTACGAGTTCGCCGGCGAGCTGTCGCTGGCCGGCGCGCTGCGGCCGGTGCGCGGCGCGCTGGCCCTGGCGCTGGCCCTGCGCCGCGAACAGCCGGCGCGCACGCTGGTGCTGCCGACCGACAGCGCGCAGGCGGCGGCGCAACTGGGCGGCCTGGACATCCGCGCGGCCGACACGCTGCTGCAGGTGGTGCAGTCGCTGCAGCCGGGCGAGGACGCCGCGCCACTGCCGCGCGCCCAGCCGCAACCGTCGGGGCCGGCCGCGCCACTGCCCGACCTGCGCGACGTCAAGGGCCAGGCCGCCGCCAAGCGGGCGCTGGAGATCGCCGCGGCGGGCGGGCACAGCTTGCTGCTGATCGGCCCGCCGGGCACCGGCAAGTCGATGCTGGCGCAGCGGCTGCCCGGCATCCTGCCGCCGATGGAGGAGGCCGAGGCGCTGGCCAGCGCTGCCTTGCTGGGGCTGGGCAGCGCCGGTGCCGATGCCGGCCGCTTCGGCCTGCGGCCCTTTCGCGCGCCGCACCATTCGGCCAGCCCTGTGGCGCTGGTCGGCGGCGGCACCCCGCCGCGACCTGGCGAAATCTCCCTGGCCCACGGCGGCGTGCTGTTCCTGGACGAACTACCCGAGTTCGCCCGCGCCGCGCTCGAAGGTCTGCGCGAGCCGCTGGAGACCGGGCAGATCACGCTGTCACGCGCCGCACGGCAGGCCAGTTATCCGGCGCGCTTCCTGCTGGTGGCGGCAATGAACCCCTGCCCCTGCGGCTACCTGGGCGCCTTTGCCGCTACCGGCCGCCACTGCCGCTGCACGCCCGACGGCATCGCCCGCTACCGCACCCGCCTGTCGGGCCCGCTGCTCGACCGCATCGACCTGCAGGTGGAAGTGCATGCCGTCGCGCCAGATGCATTGCTGGCCCAGCCCGACGGCGAGCCCTCGGCCGCGGTGGCGCCGCGGGTGGCCGCCGCGCGGCAGCGCCAGCAGCAGCGCCAGGGCCGGCCCAATGCCGAGCTGGAGCCCGCGCAGATCGATGCGCTGTGCGTGCTGGAGCCGGCGGCCGCGCGCTTTGCGCAGGCCGCGGCACAGCGGCTGCAGTGGTCCAGCCGCGGCCTGCACCGCGCGCTGAAGCTGGCGCGCACCGTGGCCGACCTGGCCGGCGCCGAGCAGATCGCCACCGCCCACGTGGCCGAGGCGCTGCAGTTGCGGCGCTCGCTGGCGGAGCCGGCGGCTACGTCATGAAGCCCAGATTGCGCTGGCTGAAGTTGGCCAGGTTCGGGAAGATGTCGAGCAGCTGACCATCGCTCAGGCCGAACCAGCGGCCCAGCGTGGCGCCCAGCTGCTCCACCGAGGTAGTGGGCAGCAGCACGCCGTTGCCCAGCTGGTCGGGGCTCGAGTCGAAGTTGTTGTTGTTGGCGTTCTTCGCGCCCAGCGTGGGGAAGGCGCCGTACAGGTCGCCGCCGCGCACCGCGCCACCCAGCACAAAGTGGTGCGCGCCCCAGCCGTGGTCGGTGCCGTCGCCGTTGCTGGTGAAGGTGCGGCCGAAGTCGCTGGCGGTGAAGGTGGTGACGTTGCCGCGCGCGCCCATCGCACCCAGCGTGCTGTCGAAGTAGGCCAGCGCATGCGCCAGCTTCGCCATCAGGTCGGCATGGTTGCGGTTCTGGTTGTCGTGGGTGTCGAAGCCGCCCATGCTGACGAAGAACACCTGCCGCCGCGCCTGCACGCCGGCGGCATTGCTGGCGTCGATCATGCGGGCCACCACCTGCAGCTGCTGGGCTAGCGAATTGAAGCTCTTGCCGCCGGTCAGCGGGTTGTCGTACTGCAGCTTCGGGTCGTTGTTGGGGTTGTAGTTGCCGCTGCCCGGCGCGGTGCCGAACAGCGCGTCGCTGGCCGGCTTCAGCGCGGTGCGCAGCGCCACCTCGGCATCGATGGCGCGCTTGTGCACCGCCGCCAGGTCGCGCTCGAAGATCTGCGTGCCGCGCGTGCCGCTGACGATGCGCTGCATCGCCGCCGCCACGTCGGCCGAGCCGTAGATGCGGCCGTTGCTGTCGCTGCCCATGCGGATCGCGCCGCTGCCGCTGACCTGGTACTGCTGCACCTGGTCGCCCGCCAGCCACACCGCGTTGCCGGCGGCCGAAATCGAGGTGAACACTGGCCGCGCGTTCATCGACGCCAGCAGGTCGCCCATGCGCCCGCCCCAGCCGCGGGTGGCGCCCTCGGGTGCCAGCGCCTGCCAGGTGTTCTGCTGGTCGTTGTGCGAGAACAGGTTGGCCGGCTTCGGGTGCGAGGACTGCCCGTACTGTGCCTTGGTGGTGGGCATCACCAGCGGGCCGATGTTCGGCACGATGGCCAGCCGCTTGTCGGCGTTGAACAGCTGCTGCAGGCTGCCCATCACCGGATGCAGCGCATAGGTGCGGCCCTGGGCATTGGCCGGCACGATCGGCAGCACGCCGCCCAGCCGCGCCGGCGAGCCGGCGCTGGCCCCGGTGTTGGGCAGGGTGCCTGGCGCCAGCAGCGCGATCGAATCCGGCGCCTGGTTGCGCACCGCGCTGTAGTTCGTCCACGACGCACTGTCGGTGGGCAGCACCATGTTCAGCGCGTCGTTGCCGCCGAACAGGAACAGGCAGACCACCGCCTTGTAGTCCGGCGCGGCCTGGGCCGAGGCTGCGCCGATGGCCGCCAGGTTCAGCGCCAGCGGCGCGGCGGTCGGGCCCAGCAGCGAGGCCAGGGCCCCGGCATGGCGCAGGAACTGGCGGCGGGAAGCGTTCGTGGGGCTCATGGCTGCACCTGGAATTCGGGAGAGACCACCGCCAGGAAGATGGCAGCGTTGACACGGGCACGCTTGGCGTCGTCCACCTGCTTCTGGTTCGAGCCGTTGCTCTTCAGCGCGGGGATCACGATCTTGTCGATGGCGCCGACGATCTCGGCCTTCAGCGCGGCCGGTGCGCCGGCCGGCATCAGCCGGGTGACCACGCGGTCCACCAGCGCCGCGGGCTGGTCGGCCAGCGCCAGCTCGGCGCTGAAGTCGGGCTGGATGTCACGCCGGTTCGGGCCACTGTTCCACTGGCCCACGCCCTGCGCGACGTTGTCGCGCATGTAGTTCACGTAGCCGGCCACCGAGGTCTCGTGCGTGATCTGCATCTCGGGCACCGCCAGGCCGGCCACGGCCGACTCGGTGCCCGGCGGCACGTAGCCGGGGCGGTAGAAGTTGAACACCGAGGGCGAGCGCAGCGGCGACTGACCGAGCGCGCTGCCGCTGCTGTCGGTGTTGCCGACGCGCCAGTTGCCGGTGTCGGACGCATGCGGGAAGGCGCGCAGGTAAGCCGACAGCTTCAGCACCGGCTCGCGCAGCTTTCCGGCGGTGGCCGAGGCGGCGCGCGCCTCGGGATGCATCAGCACCGCGCGCAGCATCGCCTTCATGTCGCCGCCGCTGCCCTTGAAGGCGGCGGCCACCGCGGCCACGTACTGTGGGCTGGGGTTGCTGGTCACCAGCCGCTGGATCAGCTGCTTGCCGATGAAGGGCCCGACGTTCGGATGCGCGGCCAGCGTGTCCAGCGCCACGCGCAGGCTGCCCTGCGGGTCGGACGTCGACTGCGCCGGGATCGCGGTGCCGAGGAAGCGCTTCTCCTCGGTGGAGTGGTACTGCGGATAGCCCAGCATCGCCTTGAAGCTGCGGTCGGGATCGCTGTTGCCGCTGACCGAGCCCCAGAAGAAGCAGTTGTTGTCGGGCCAGTCGGGGCAGGCCCAGCTCCAGCCGGTGAACACCTTGGCCAGGCCGGCGATGTCGGCCGGGCCATAGGTTTCCAGCGGCTTGCTGCCGTCGGAGCGCGCGCTGCCGTCGGCGTTCAGCTCCACCAGGCCGATGGAGAACAGCTGCATCACCTCGCGCGCATAGTTCTCGTCGGGCACGCGGCCGGTCTTCGGGTCGGCCTTCTGGTTGCGCAGGTGCGACAGGTATTGGCCCATCAGCGGGTGGCGCGACACCGTCTCCAGCAGATCGCGGTACTTGCCCAGGCCCTGGCTGCCCAGCATGTCCAGCCAGGCGGCGACTGCGCGCGGGTTGTCGCCGACGGCGCTGTCCTGCATCGAGATGACGAAGATCTGCGACAGCGCAAAGGCCATGCGCTGGCGCAACTGGTCGGGGCCGGTGACGGCCTGGCGCCAGAAACTCTCCAGCACCTGGTCCTGGCCGGCGCTGCTACTGGGGTTGGTGGCCTTGATGGCGGCGTTGGCGCTTTCCCAGGCCGCCAGGTGCGAGGCCGCCGGCAAGCCCAGCTGCTCGTCGATCCAGGCGCCATAGCCGATGGCCATCACCCTGTCGATGTCGGCCTCGGTGGGGCCGAAGGTGGCCTGGGCCAGGAAGCGCGCCGCCTGCTCGCGCGAGCTCGGCATCTCGTTGGCGACGCTGCCACCGCTGCTGCTGAGCGTCTCGCCAACGGCCGCCTCGCCGCCACCCCCGCCACAGGCCGACAGCAGCAAGCCGCCGCACAGCGCCACTGCCCCGTACAGGGCCTTGATTGTTCTCACATCGATCCCCAACGACGCGCCTGGGCGCCCCGCAGGGAGTTATCGACAGCGGCGACCCGGCCGGTGTATCAGGCTGTACCGGAGCCGGAAGCGCACTTACAGCCGGACGCGAATGACACGCCCCGGCGCAGGCTGCTACAGCACCGGCGCCAGCTGGCGGCGCGCCAGGTCGGTGGCAATGGCCTGGCGCTGCGCCCAATCCTCGAGCTGGTCGTCACCGATGCGGCCCACGTTGAAGTAGGTGGCCTGCGGGTGCGCCAGGTAGAAGCCGCTGACGCTGGCCGCCGGCGTCATGGCCAGGCTTTCGGTCAGGCCCATGCCGATGGCCGGCGCCTGCAGCACCTCGAACATCGCGCGCTTGACGCTGTGGTCGGGGCAGGCCGGGTAGCCCGGCGCCGGGCGGATGCCGCGGTAGGCCTCGGCGATCAGCTCGTCGTTGCTCAGCGCCTCGTCCGGCGCATAGCCCCAGAACTCGGTGCGCACGCGCTGGTGCAGCCGCTCGGCGAAGGCCTCGGCCAGCCGGTCGGCCAGCGCCTTCAGCATGATGGCGCTGTAGTCGTCGTGGTCGTCAACGAACTGCTTTTCCTTCTTCTCCACGCCCAGGCCCGCGGTCACCGCGAACAGGCCGATGTAGTCGGGCTGCGTGCCCTTCGGCGCGATGAAGTCGGCCAGGCTGCGATTCGGCCGCTTCACGCCGTCGATCACCGGCCGCTCGGTCTGCAGGCGCAGCGGCGACCAGCGCAGCGCCACCTGGCGGCGCGATTCATCGGTGTAGACCTCGATGGTGTCGTCGTCCACCGTGTTGGCCGGCAACAGCGTGATCACCCCATTGGCCTGCAGCCAGCGGCCTTCGATCAGCCGGTTCAGCAAACGCTTGCCGTCGCTGAACACGCGCTGCGCCTCGCTGCCAACGATCTCGTCGCGCAGGATCTCCGGGAACTTGCCGGCCAGGTCCCAGGTCTGGAAGAACGGCGCCCAGTCGATGCACTTGGCCAGCTCGGCGAGGTCGTAGTTGCGGAACTCGCGGCGGCCGATGAACTTGGGCCTCGGCGGCGTGTAGCCGGCCCAGTCGATGGGCGTCTTGTTGGCCCGCGCCGCCGCCAGGCTGACCAGCGGCGTGACCTTCTTGTTGGCATGCTGCTCGCGCACCTTGACGTAGTCGGCGTTCAGCTCATCGATGAAGCGGCTGGCGCGGTCGTCGGACAGCAGGTCCGAGCACACGCCCACGCTGCGCGAGGCGTCGGGCACGTAGACCACCGGGCCTTCGTAGTGCGGCGCGATCTTCACCGCGGTGTGCACCCGGCTGGTGGTGGCCCCGCCGATCAGCAGCGGGATCTTCTTCATGCGGAACCACTCGTCGCGCTGCATCTCGGCGGCGACGTGCTGCATCTCCTCCAGGCTGGGCGTGATCAGACCGGACAGGCCGATGATGTCGGCGCCTTCGACGCGGGCCTTCGCCAGGATGTCCTGGCAAGGCACCATCACGCCCATGTTCACCACCTCGAAGTTGTTGCACTGGAGCACGACGGTGACGATGTTCTTGCCGATGTCGTGCACGTCGCCCTTGACGGTGGCGATGACGATCTTGCCCTTCGGCTTGGCCTCGCCGCCGCCGGCGATCAGCTGCTGCTTTTCTTCCTCGATGTAGGGCAGCAGGTGGGCGACCGCCTGCTTCATCACCCGGGCGCTCTTCACCACCTGCGGCAGGAACATCTTGCCGGCGCCGAACAGGTCGCCGACGATGTTCATGCCGTCCATCAGCGGACCTTCGATCACGTGCAGCGGCCGGCCGCCCTTGGCGCGGATGCCTTGCCAGCAGGCCTCGGTGTCCTCCACGATGAAGTCGGTGATGCCGTGCACCAGCGCGTGGCTGAGGCGCTGCTCCACGCTGCCGCTGCGCCATGCCAGACGCGCCGAATCGTCCTTGGCCGCGCCCTTGGCGCTTTCGGCGATCTCCACCAGCCGCTCGCCGGCATCCTTGCGGCGGTTCAGCACCACGTCCTCGACGCGTTCGCGCAGCGTGGGTTCCAGCTGGTCGTACACGCCGATCATGCCGGCGTTGACGATGCCCATGTCCATGCCCGCCTGGATGGCGTGGTACAGGAACACGGTGTGGATGGCCTCGCGCACCGGGTCGTTACCACGGAAGCTGAAGCTGACATTCGACACGCCGCCCGACACCTTGGCGCCGGGAAGGTTGGCCTTGATCCAGCGCGTGGCCTCGATGAAGTCCACCGCGTAGTTGTCGTGCTCCTCGATGCCGGTGGCGATGGCGAAGATGTTGGGGTCGAAGATGATGTCCTCGGGCGGGAAGCCCACCTCGTCCACCAGGATGCGGTAGGCCCGCGCGCAGATGTCGATCTTGCGCTGGAACGTGTCGGCCTGCCCGGTCTCGTCGAAGGCCATCACCACCGCGGCCGCACCGTAGCGGCGCACCAGCTTCGCCTGGCGCTTGAACTCGGCCTCGCCTTCCTTCAGCGAGATGCTGTTGACGATGCCCTTGCCCTGGATGCACTTCAGGCCGGCCTCGATCACCTCCCACTTGCTGCTGTCGATCATGATCGGCACGCGCGCGATCTCGGGCTCGCCGGCAATCAGGTTCAGGAAGCGCACCATCGCGGCCTTGCTGTCCAGCATGGCCTCGTCCATGTTGATGTCGATGATCTGCGCGCCGTTCTCCACCTGCTGGCGGGCCACGGCCAGCGCCTGCTCGAACTCGCCGTTCAGGATCATCCGGGCGAAGGCCTTCGAGCCGGTGACGTTGGTGCGCTCGCCGATGTTGACGAACAGGTGGCCTTCGCCGATGGTCACCGGCTCCAGGCCGGAGAGCTTCATCGGCGGGACGGCGGGGGTCGTAGCGTTCATGGATGCGGCCTCATCGACAGGCCGCCGGGCTCACCGCGGCCTGATTGGACGGGTGAGCGCAGTTGAACACGGATGCGTCCCAAGCCTGGCAGCCGGCAAGGCTGTCGCAGCGCTCCTTGGGAAACCGGATTGTAGTGAAGCGTCGCCGTTCAGGCCGTGACCAAATCACTGAACAGCGCACCATGCCGACAGCGCGGCTGGTAACGGCCGACGCGCTGCGCGATCTGCGCGATGTGCTCCGGCGTGGTGCCGCAGCAGCCGCCGGCGATGTTCAGGAAGCCGGCCTGGGCGAAGCCTTCCATCAGCCCGGCGGTGACGTCGGGCGTCTCGTCGAAGCCGGTCTCGCTCATCGGGTTGGGCAGGCCGGCGTTCGGGTAGCAGCTGATGAAGGTGTCGCCGGCCACCTTGGCCAGCTCTTCGATGTAGGGCCTCATCAGCGCCGCGCCGAGCGCGCAGTTCAGGCCCACCGCCAGCGGCTTGGCATGGCGTACCGAATGCCAGAAGGCGCCCACCGTCTGGCCGGACAGGATGCGGCCCGAGGCATCGGTGACGGTGCCGGAGATGACCACCGGCAGCCGCTCGCCGGTGGCTTCCATCAGCTCGTCCAGCGCGAACAGCGCCGCCTTGGCATTGAGCGTGTCGAAGATGGTTTCCACCAGGAACAGGTCGCAGCCGCCTTCCAGAAGGCCCTCGGCCTGCTCGCGGTAGGCGGCCTGCAGTTCGTCGAAGCTGACGTTGCGCGCCGCCGGGTCGTTGACGTCGGGGCTGATGCTGGCGGTGCGCGGCGTCGGGCCCAGCGCGCCAGCCACGAAGCGCGGCTTGTCGGGCGTGGACACCTTGTCGCAGGCCTCGCGCGCCAGCCGCGCCGCCGCCACGTTCATCTCGCGGGCGATGCCGCCCAGCGCATAGTCTTCCTGGGCGATGCTCGTCGCGCCGAAGGTGTTGGTCTCGATCAGGTCGGCGCCGGCCGCCAGGTATTGCTCGTGGATCTGCCGGATCACGTCGGGCCGCGTCAGCACCAGCAGGTCGTTGTTGCCTTTCAGGTCCTTGGCATGGTCCTGGAAGCGCGTGCCGCGGAAGTCGGACTCGGTCAGCTTGTAGCGCTGGATCATCGTGCCCATGGCGCCGTCGATGATCAGGATGCGCTGCTGCAGCAGGGCGGGCAGCGCGGCGCCGCGGGTGTAGGCAAGGGAGCTCATGTTTCGAATTGTCGCGCACGGCCACCCGCCGTGCATTCCGGAGCACGCCGGTTCCGTGTACCTTCGCCGGATGGCGAAGAAAGTTGCATCCCCCCGCGTCCCCGAGGTCGTGCTTCGCGGCCTCCTGCATGCGCAAGGTCTGCGCTTCGCGCTGCGCCCGCATGCGCTGCCCGGCCAGCCCGAACTGGTGCTGCCGCGGCGGCGCAGCGTGCTGCTGCTGCGCGGCTGCTTCTGGCATGGGCACGACTGCCCGGACGGCCGGGCGGCGCCGAAGTTCAAGGTCGGCGCCTGGGCCGAGAAGATTGCCGCCAACCGGGCCCGCGACCAGGCGCAGCTGGCCGCGCTGCAGACCGCGGGGTGGCAGGCCGAGTTGGTGTGGGAATGCCAGCTTGCCCAGCCGCAAGCCATCGAGGCACTGGCCGCGCGGCTGCGCCAGCGTTGATTCAACCCTGCACGAAGCCCATGCCGCGGCGCTGCCGCACCTCGGGCTTGACGCGGTGCTCGCCTTCCAGTTGCGACAGGAATTCGTCGGGCTCGAAGGTCTCGCCCAGGATGTCAACCTGCCGCTTCACCGCGGCGAAGTCGCCGGGTGCCAGCTGGTCCAGCGCCGCCAGCCGGACGCGCTGCTCGTCGGTCAAGGCCGAGACCTCGCCGCCCAGGGCCTCGGCCACGAACATGCGCTCGCGCTGCGCCGGCGTCAGCGCGTGGAAGCGCAGCTTGAAGGTGAAGCGGCGCAGCGCCGCCTCGTCCAGGTCGTCGAACAGGTTGGTGGTGCAGATGAACACGCCGGCGAAGCGCTCCATGCCCTGCAGCATCTCGTTGACCTCGGTCACCTCGTAGTGGCGCTCGGCCATGCGCCGGCTGCGCAGGAAGCTGTCGGCCTCGTCCAGCAGCAGCACCGCGCCTTCGGACTGCGCCTCGGCAAACATGCGCGCCATGTTCTGTTCGGTCTCGCCGACGTACTTGCTGGCGATGTCGCTGGTCTGGCGGATCATTAGCGGCCGCTGCAGCGCGGCGGCGATGTGCTCGGCCAGCGCCGTCTTGCCGGTGCCCGGCGCGCCATGGAAGCACAGGCTGCCGTGGCCGCGGCGGCGCAGCGCCTCGGCGATGCGCGGCACCTCGAAGCGCGACTCGATGTTCAGCAGGCTCAGGTCATAGGCCGTGACCACTGGCCGCGCGCCCTTTTCGCCGGCGGTGCCCAGTGCCTGGTCGGCATTGCCCAGCTGGCGCTGGATCAACGCCTCGATCTCGGCCGGCGCGGCCGCGCCCTCGCCTTCGTGCGCCAGCTGCGCAAAGCGCACCGCGGTGCGGATCTGCGCTGGCGTCAATGCGCGCCGCTCGGCCAGCCGGGCGGCGAAGCCCTCGCCCACCGGCACGCCGGCCAGCGCGCGCGCCACCAGCGCCTCGCGCGCGCCGGGCGGCGGGCTCTTCAGCAGCAGGTGGTACTGGAAGCGCCGGCGGAAGGCCGGGTCGATCTGCTCGATGCGGTTGGTCACCCAGATCACCGGCACCGGGTTGGTCTCCAGGATCTGGTTGACCCAGGCCTTGCCGCTGACGCTGCCCGAAGGCCCGCCATCGCTGCTGTCCAGCCGCGCCATCAGCTGCGCGGCCTCGGTGCTGATCGGCGGGAACACGTCTTCCACCTCGTCGAACAGCAGCGCCACGTCGCGGCTGCCCTTCAGGAACACCTGGCTGATCTGCAGGCTGCGGTAGCGGTCGCGGCCGGAAAGCGAATTGCCGTCGCGGTCGGCGTATTCCACCTCGTACAGCTCCAGCCCGGCCGCGGCGGCGCAGACCTTGGCCAGCTCGGTCTTACCGGTTCCCGGCGGGCCGTACAGCAGCACGTTGACGCCCGGCGCCTTGCGCGCTACCGCATGGCGCAGCAGCGCGCACAGCATGCGCGCGTCCTCGGCCACGAAGGCGAAGTCGGCCAGCGTCAGCGCGCTCTTCGTCGCCGGCCGGGTGAACACCGCCATCAGGTCGGCGGGCTGCGGGTATTCGCGCATCAGCACCGGCGGCAGCTGCTCGCTGACCTTCATCAGGTCGGCCAGGTCGGTGATGTTGTGCTCGGAGATCAGGTTCTCGACCATGCCCACGCGCTCGAGCCGCGAGCCGGCGCGCAGCGCCTCGGCCACGTCGCGGGCGTCGACGCCGGCCACCGCGGCGATGGCGGCATAGGCTTCCTGCGCGCTGGACACCTTGAACTCCACCAGCAGGCCGCGCAGGTCGCGCTGGTAGCGGGCCAGCGTGCCGTAGAGCAGCAGCGCACGTTCGGCCGGGTTCAGCTGCAGCAGGCCGGCCAGCGCGTCGATGTTCTTCTCGACCAGCGTGCTCTGCCGGCGCAGGCCGCGCTCCAGCCATTCGCAGCTGGCGCCCAGCACGGCCAGCAGGTCCTTCGGCGCGTCCTTGACGTATTCGTCCAGGTAGAAGAACAGGCTGCCTTCCTCGTAGGCGCCGCGCCAGGCGCCATGGCGGGTGATGAAGGCCTCGTCGTCCAGCGCCTCGTGGCCGCGCCAGGCCAGATTGCCCTTGCAGCGCAGCCGCAGGTAGGCGCGCAGCCGGGCCAGCACCGGCAGCGGCCACACCAGGTGGCGGCCGGTCAGCGCCAGCAGGCTGTTGCAGTCACGCCGCAGGTTGAAGCGCGCTGCCTGGCGCAGCGTCAGAGTCAGCACGAAATGCGAACACAGCCGGTCCAGCACCGGCGCGTCGGCCAGCCCCGGTGACAGCACCCACCGCGCCGCCGCTTGGCCTCTGACCATGGCACCTCCTGGCTGGGGCCATGCTCACCGCTGCGCAGCCCCGGGTTCCGCGATGCGCGGCATCTTGGCGCAGGCCGCCCCCCGCCGCAAGCCCCGCGCGCGGTGCCCCTGATCGGCCGAAGTGCTCGTCAGTGCAGCACCATCGGCTGCGGGGCCAGGGCCGTGTAGCCGGCGATGTACTCGTCCATTGCCTCTTCGCTGGGGCCGCCGCGGTCGATCAGCGCCTGCACGCCATCGCGGAAGCGCTGGGCGATGTCGCCCTGGATGAAGATGCCCTTGCGGGCGAACTTGTCGACGATCTCGAAGCCGCCGCGCGACGGGCCGGCGGCTTCGCTGCCGTCCGGCTGGCCGTAGTCGATCTGCACCACCGTGAAGCTGTCGGAGTTGTAGAGCATCTGCATGGAAGAGCCTCCTGCACCCGAAGCTGGGTGCGGCGGCGCGGCTTTCAAGGTGCAGCCTGCGCCGCCGCCAGCTCCATGGCCAGCGGCTGGCCGCCGGGCAGCAGCGTGAACACCGCGCGCACCGGCAGATGCGCCCGCGCCGGGTCCAGCCAGACCTCCACGCGCGAGTCGTAGGGCCGGGTCGGCTCGCGCTTTAGCCGCAGCGCATCCGGCACCGGGCCGGCGGGCAGCTGCAGCGCCTCGCGGCCTTCCACCTCGAACTGCCAGGGCTCGGCATCGCCGCGCGTGCCCACCACCAGCAGCACCACCCGCTGGCCGGGGCGGGCCAGCGCAGTGTCGGCCTCGACGATGGCCGGCAGCTGGATCAACCAGCTGAGCCGGTCCTGCGCGCCCGGCACCAGCGCATGCACCGCGGACGGCCCGGAGAAGGTGATGCGCCCGGCCTCGCGCTGGAAGTTGGCGGCGCGCACCTCGCGGGCCTTGCGCAGCTCGGCATGGCGCACCGGGGCCACGCCGTCGGCATCGAGCAGCCCGTGGCTGGAGCTACCCTGCGCCGGCTGCCCGGTCCATTCGGTCTCCAGCTGCAGCCGGTAGGCGCCGGTCTCGGGCTGCCAGCGCAGCCAGGCGTGGCCCTGGCGCTCGCCGCGCTGCAGCTGGTAGGCCAGCTGCACCGGCCCGGGCAGGCGGGTGGCGTAGACCGGCAGCGGCGGCGCGCCGGCGGGGGCCGGCGGCTCGGCCGGCGCGGGCTCTGCGGCGGCGGGTGCGGCCGGGGCACGGCGTACCGGTGGGGGCGTCGCCACGGCGGGCGGTTCGGGATGCGGCGCTTCGGCCACCGCGACGGCCGGTGGCGGCAGCGCACGCACCTGCAGGGCTGGGCCTGGGCGCGGCAGGGCCGGCGGCGGCGCATCGGGTGGCTGCAGCCACTCGAACAACAGGCCGTGCAGCCCCACCACCGCCAACAGCAGACCCAGCGCCGCCACCCTGCGGGCAGCCGGGGCGGGCAGGCGCGGCATCGGACGCATCGGACAATGGTGCCATCAACCGCACACCGACACGACATGAAACTGGCCACCTACAGGGACGGTTCGCGCGACGGGCAGCTGGTGGTCGTCTCGCGCGACCTGCACAGCGCGCACTACGCCACCGGCATCGCCACCCGGCTGCAGCAGGTGCTGGACGACTGGAACTTCCTGTCGCCGCAGCTCGAGGACCTGAGCCTGACGCTGAACCAGGGCAAGGCGCGCCATGCCTTCCCCTTCGACCCGCAGCGCTGCATGGCACCGCTGCCACGGGCCTATCAGTGGGCCGACGGCTCGGCCTACCCGGCGCACATCGGCCGGCTGAGCCGCGCCCGCGGCAACGAGCCGCCCGAGGACTTCATGAGCGACCCGCGCGTCTACCAGGGCGGCAGCGACGACCTGCAGGGCCCCTGCGACGACGCGCACTTCGCCGACCCGGCCTGGGGCATCGACCTGGAGGCCGAGCTGGCGGTGGTCACCGGTGACGTCGGGCTGGGCACCGGGCCCGAGGCCGCGCTGGACAGCGTGCGCCTGCTGATGCTGGCCAACGACTGGAGCCTGCGCGAGCTGGTGCCCGGCGAGATCGCCAAGCTCTTCGGCTTCCTGCAGAGCAAGCCGGCCACCGCCTTCGCGCCAGTGGCGGTGACGCCCGACGAGCTGGGCGCCGCCTGGCGCGGCGGGCGTGCGCACCTGCGCGTGGACATCGCGCGCAACGGCCAGCGACTGGGCCGCATCGATGCCGGCGCCGAGATGGCGTTGCACTTCGGCCAGATCATCGCCCACATCGCGCGCACCCGGCGGCTGCGCGCCGGCAGCATCGTCGGCAGCGGCACCGTCAGCCAGCAGGACGCGGCGGCCGGCTTCGGCTGCATCGCCGAGCAGCGCGCGCAGCAGCTGCTCGACGGTGGCGCGCCGGCAGCCTATCTGGGCCACGGCGAGCGGGTGCGCATCGAGGCGCTGGACGGCGACGGCGTGAGCGTGTTCGGTGCCATCGAGCAGACCGTCGCCGCGCCGCCGATGGCATGAACGAGCTGCCGCGCAGCCTGAAGGTCGCCACCGTCTGGCTGCTGCTGGGGCTGGGCCTGTTCCTGGCGGTGCAGGCCTGGCTGGACCAGCAGCAGCGCACCCGCTTCCAGGCCGCGGGCGACACGGTGACGCTGCGCCGGGCCGCCGACGGGCACTACCACTGGCCGGCGCGGGTCAATGGCCAGCCGGTGGACTTCCTGGTCGACACCGGCGCCACGCGCAGCGCGCTGCCGGCCGGGCTGGCACGCTCGCTGGCGCTTCCGGTGGAAGGCCGCGTGCAGTCGCAGACCGCCGGCGGCACCGTGCAGGGCGAGGTGGTGCGCGCCGATCTGGAGCTGCAAGGTGGCGTTCGCGTCGAAAGACTGCGCATCGTCGCGCTGCCGGCCCTCGGTGCACCGCTGCTCGGCATGGACGTGCTGGGCCGGCTGCACTGGCGGCAGGCCGACGGCGAGCTGGTCATCGACCTGACCCGCGGCGCGGCGGATTGACGGCCGCGGGGGCCGGCGCACAATGCCTCACCTCCCCGGCGAAGGAAGCTTCATGATCGACAACAACGCGTTCGCGAAGATGGTGCCCGGCTTCGATTTCCTGCAGAACCTGATGCAGGGCGCGGCCGGCCAGGCCGCCCCGGCCATGGGCCAGTGGGTGGCGCCCACGCTCAACCCCGAAGAGCTGGAAAAGCGCATCAGCGAGCTGAAGACGCTGCAGTTCTGGCTGGAGCAGAACGCCCGCATGATCGGCATGACGGTGCAGGCGCTGGAAGTGCAGCGCATGACGCTGTCGACGCTGAAGTCGATGAACCTGCCGATGGCCGACCTGCGCAGCGCGTTGACGCTGCCCACCGTGCCGCCGGCAGCGCCGCCCCCGCCACCGGCCGCGCCCGAACCGGCACCCGCCCCGGCGGCGGCCGCCGACGACGAGACGCCCGCCAAGCCGGCGGTGGACCCGATGCAGTGGTGGGGCGCGCTGACCCAGCAGTTCACCGAGATCGCCACCAAGGCCATGCAGGACAGCAGCGCGATCACCGCCCGCAACCTGGCGGCCGCGGCCAGCAGCACGGGCACGGCCGCAGCGCCTGCCGCGGCGAAGAAAGCCGCCACCCGGCCGGCCCGCAAGCGCAAGGCCTGACGACGTGAACCTGCCCCCCTTCGCCTGCGGCCACGGCACCCATCCGGACTGGCGCATGGCGCTGTCGATGGCGGCGGCGCAGCTCGACGCGCAGGCCGGCCCCGCCGCACCGACGCTCGGCTTTGCCTATTTCACCGACTACTACGCCGCCCAGGCGCCGGCGCTGCTGGACGCGCTGCGCCAGCGCTGGCCCGGCGTGGCCTGGGTGGGCGGCGTGGGCGTGGGCGTGATGGCCAGCGGCGTCGAGTACTTCGACGAGCCGGCGCTGGTGCTGATGCTGGCGGCGCTGCCGCACCAGCAGTTCCGGGTGTTTTCCGGCGCGCAGCCGCTGGCCGGCTTCGAGGCCTTCAGCGCGCTGGTGCATGCCGACCCGGCCACACCCGAACTGGGCGAGCTGCTGCACGAGCTGAGCCGGCGCACCACCTCGGGCTACCTGTTCGGCGGCCTGACGTCCTCGCGCAACGGCATGCAGCAGCTGGCCGACGGCGCCTGGCAGGGCGGGCTGTCCGGCGTGGCCTTTGCCGAGCCGGTGGCGCTGCTGTCGCGGGTGACGCAGGGCTGCCAGCCGATCGGCCCGGTGCGCCACGTCACTTCGTCCGAACACAACGCGGTGCTCACGCTGGACGGCGAGCCGGCGCTGCGCTGCCTGCTGCGCGACCTGGGCGCGACGCTGGACGAGCCGCGCACCCTGGTGCCGCGGCTGCGCAGCACGCTGGCCGGGCTGAGCGAAGAGACCGAGGCCATGCTGGCGCGCGGCGGCCAGTTCGGCACCGACACCCAGGTGCGGCACCTGATCGGCATCGACCCGGCGCGCGAGCTGGTGGCCGTGGCCGATGTGGTGCAGCCGGGCATGCGGCTGGCCTTCTGCGGCCGCGACGCGGAGGCCGCGCGGCGCGACCTGGTACGCATCTGCAGCGAGATCCGCGAGGAACTGGAAGCCCCGGTCGCCGACCGCGTCCCGGCCTCCACGCCCGGCGGCGCCGAGCCGGCGCCGGCCGGCCGGCGGGTGGCCGGTGCGCTGTACGTCAGCTGCGCCGGCCGCGGCGGCCCGCATTTCGGCGCGCCCTCGGCCGAGGCGCAGATCGTGCGCCATGCGCTGGGCGACGTGCCGTTGGCCGGCTTCTTCGCCGGCGGCGAGATCGCCCGCCATCACCTCTACGGTTACACCGGCGTGCTGACGGTCTTCCTGGCCGATTGAGAGGCGGGCGTCGCGGCCGCGCTACAGTCGCGGCCATGGGTTCCCACACCGACCTGCCCGCCGCTGCCGAGGCAGCCACCCGCGCCACCCGCCAGGCCGAGGTGGTGGCCGCGCTGCAACCGCTGCTGCCCGCGCATGCGCTGCTGTGGCGCAGCGAGGACACGGTGCCCTACGAATGCGACGGCCTCACTGCCTACCGCGAGCAGCCGCTGCTGGTGGCGCTGCCCGAGACCGAGGCGCAGGTGGCCGCGGTGCTGCGCACCTGCCATGCGCTGAAGGTGCCGGTGGTGGCGCGCGGTGCCGGCACCGGTCTGTCGGGCGGCGCGCTGCCGCACCGCATGGGCGTGACGCTGTCGCTGGCCAAGTTCAACAAGATCCTGAAGGTGGACAAGTACTCGCGCACCGCCGTCGTGCAATGCGGCGTGCGCAACCTGGCCATCAGCGAGGCCGCGGCGCCGCTGGGCCTGTACTACGCGCCCGACCCGAGCAGCCAGATCGCCTGCAGCATCGGCGGCAACGTGGCCGAGAACTCCGGCGGCGTGCACTGCCTGAAGTACGGCCTGACGCTGCACAACGTGCTGCGCGTGCGCGGCTTCACCATCGAGGGCGAGGCGGTGGAGTTCGGCTCCGAGGCGCTGGACTGCGCCGGGCTGGACCTGCTGGCGCTGGTGGTGGGCAGCGAAGGCATGCTGGCGGTGACCACCGAGGTCACGGTCAAGCTGGTGCCCAAGCCGCAGGTGGCGCGCTGCATCATGGCCAGCTTCGACGACATCCGCAAGGCGGGCGACGCGGTGGCGCAGATCATCGCCGCCGGCATCATCCCGGCCGGGCTGGAGATGATGGACAAGCCGATGACCGCCGCGGTCGAGGACTTCGTGCACGCCGGCTACGACCTGAATGCCGAGGCCATCCTGCTGTGCGAGAGCGACGGCACGCCCGAAGAGGTGGACGAGGAGATCCGCCGCATGCTCGACGTGCTCTCCGGCAGCGGCGCCACGCGCATGGAGGTCAGCAAGGACGAAGCGCAGCGGCTGAAGTTCTGGAGCGGCCGCAAGAACGCCTTTCCGGCCAGTGGCCGCATCAGCCCCGACTACATGTGCATGGATTCGACGATCCCGCGCAAGCGGCTGGCCGACATGTTGCTGGCCATCCAGCAGATGGAGCAGAAGTACGGCCTGCGCTGCGCCAACGTCTTCCACGCCGGCGACGGCAACCTGCATCCGCTGATCCTGTTCGATGCCAACGACCCCGACCAGCTGCACCGCTGCGAGCAGTTCGGCGCCGACATCCTGGAGACCAGCGTGGCGATGGGCGGCACCGTCACCGGCGAGCACGGCGTGGGCATCGAGAAGCTCAGCTCGATGTGCGTGCAGTTCTCGCCCGAGGAGCGCGAGCAGATGTTCGCCGTCAAGCGCGCCTTCGACAGTGCCGAGCTGCTGAACCCCGGCAAGGTGATCCCGCTGCTGTCGCGCTGCGCCGAGTACGGCAAGATGCATGTGAAGAAGGGCTTGCTGCCCTTCCCGGAGCTGCCGCGCTTCTGATGGAATCCCCCGCTTCCGACACGGGCCTGGAGCCCGCGCTGCAGCAGCTGGTCGAGCGCGTGCAGCAGGCCCGCGCCGAACGCCGCAACCTGTGCATCCGCGGCGGCGGCACCAAGGACTTCTATGGCGACATGCCGCGCGGCGAGCCGCTGGACATGACCGGCCTGGCCGGCATCAGCCGCTACGAGCCCACCGAGCTGGTGGTCACCGTGCGTGCCGGCACGCCGCTTTCCGAGCTGGAGGCCACGCTGGCCGAGCAGGGCCAATGCCTGGCCTTCGAGCCGCCCCGCTTCGGGTCGGGCAGCACGGTGGGCGGCATGGTCGCGGCCGGGCTGAGCGGGCCGTCGCGCGCGGCGGTCGGCTCGGTGCGCGACCATGTGCTGGGCGCCACGCTGCTGAACGGCAAGGCCGAGCTGCTGAGCTTCGGCGGCCAGGTGATGAAGAACGTGGCCGGCTACGACGTGTCGCGCGTGCTGGCCGGCTCGATGGGCGTGCTGGGCGCGATCTGCGAGGTCTCGCTGAAGGTGCTGCCTGTGCCGCCGGCCACGGCCACGCTGCGCTTCGAGATGGACCAGGCCAGCGCCATCCGGCAACTGAACGAATGGGCCGGCCGGCCGCTGCCGCTGCATGCCAGCGCCTGGTGGCAGGGGCTGCTGGTGTTGCGCCTGGCGGGCGCGGCGGCCGCCGTGCAGTCGGCGGTGCAGACGCTGGGCGGCGAGCTCGTGCCGCCCGAGCTGGCCGACGGCTTCTGGCAGGGCTTGCGCGACCAGAGCGACGAATACTTCGTCAACGCCCGGGCCGCGGTGGACCAGGGCGCGACGCTGTGGCGGCTGTCGCTGCCGCAGACCATGCCGCCGCTGGGCCTGGACGGCGACTGCCTGGTCGAATGGGGCGGCGGCCAGCGCTGGCTCAGCAGCACGCTGCCGGCCGCCGTGGTGCGCGACGCCGCGGCGGCGGCCGGTGGCCATGCCACGCTGTTCCGGAGCCAGGACCGCAGCGCCGGCGTGTTCGCGCCGCTGAAGAGCCCGCTGGACCGCATCCACCGCGAGCTGAAGCGCGCTTTCGATCCGGACGGCGTGTTCAACCCCGGCCGCATGTACCCGGGGCTGTGTCCATGACGGCGTTGCCCGGCACCGACATGGGCGCGTACTACGCGCAGCGCGCCGCCAGCTACGAGCGCATCTACCAGCGGCCTGAGCGCCAGGCCGATCTGCGCGCGATCGAGGCCTGGCTGGGCGGCCCCTTTGCAGGCCGCCACGTGCTGGAGATCGCCTGCGGCACCGGCTGGTGGACGCCGCACGGCGCCCGTGCCGCGCGCGGCTGGCTGGCCACCGACCTGAATGCCGAGACGCTGGCGCTGGCCCGCGACAAGCCGCTGCCGGCCTGCGTGCGTCTGCAGACGCTGGACGCCTACGACCTGGCCTCGCTGGGCGCAGCGCGCTTCGACGGCGCCTTCGCCGGCTTCTGGTGGAGCCACGTGCCGCTGGCGCAGCTGCCCGGCTGGCTGCAGACGCTGCATGCGCGGCTGGAGCCCGGCGCGCAGGTGGTGTTCCTGGACAACCGCTTCGTGCCCGGCCGCAGCACGCCGATCGCCCGCCGCGATGCCGCGGGCAACAGCTACCAGCAGCGCACGCTGGACGACGGCTCGGTGCACGAGGTGCTGAAGAACTTCCCGACGCGCGAGCAGGCGCTGGCCGCCATCGGCCCGCAGGCGCGCGATGCGCATTGGATCGAGCACCCGCATTTCTGGGTGCTCAGCTACCGGCTCGCCTGATGCAGACCCACCTGGCCGACGAATTCAAGAACACGCCCGACGGCGAACAGGCCGAGGCCATCCTGCGCAAGTGCGTGCACTGCGGTTTCTGCACCGCCACCTGCCCGACCTACCAGCTGCTGGGCGACGAGCTGGACGGCCCGCGCGGCCGCATCTACCTGATGAAGCAGGTGCTGGAAGGCGCGCCGGTGACGCGCAGCACGCAGCTGCACCTGGACCGCTGCCTGACCTGCCGCAACTGCGAGAGCACCTGCCCCAGCGGCGTCGAATATGGCCACCTGGTGGACATTGGCCGCAAGATCGTCGAGCAGCGCGTCGAGCGCCCGCGCGGCGAGAAGACGGTGCGCTGGCTGCTGAAGGAAGGACTGACCTCGCCGCTGTTCGGCCCGGCGATGGCGCTGGGCCGCATCGCACGGCCGCTGCTGCCGGCCACGCTGAAGCACAAGGTGCCACCGGCGCCGGGCCCGCGCGCCAAGCTGTGGCCCACCCGCGAACATCCGCGCAAGGTGTTGATGCTGCTGGGCTGCGTGCAGCCGACGATGATGCCCAACATCAACAGCGCCACCGCGCGCGTGCTGGATGCCGCCGGCATCCAGACGCTGGTGGCCGACGGCGCCGGCTGCTGCGGCGCGCTGCGCACCCACCTGGGCGATGTCGACGGTGGCTTGGCCGACATGCGCCGCAACATCGACGCCTGGTGGCCGCTGGTCGAGGGGCTCACCTCGGTGGGCAAGGTGGAGGCGATCGTCATGAACGCCTCGGGCTGTGGTGTCAGCGTCAAGGACTACGGCCATGCGCTGGCCCACGATGCCGACTATGCCGAGCGGGCGCGGCGCATCAGCGCGCTGACCCGCGACCTGAGCGAGCTGCTGCCCGAGCTGGTGGGCCCGCTGAAGAAGAAGCTGCACACCATCAAGGCCCGGCGCCTGGCCTTCCACCCGCCGTGCACGCTGCAGCATGGCCAGCAGCTGCGCGGCGGCGTCGAGACGCACCTCAACGCGCTGGGCTTCGAGGTCAGCGTGGCCGCCAGCGAAAGCCACCTGTGCTGCGGCTCGGCCGGTACCTACAGCGTGCTGCAGCCCGAGCTGGCCACGCAGCTGCGCGACCGCAAGCTGGGCCACCTGGCGCCGCTGCAGCCCGAAGCCATCGTCTCGGCCAACATCGGCTGCATCCAGCACCTGCAGAGCGGCACCGCCACGCCTGTGCGGCATTGGGTCGAGGTGCTGGACGACGCGCTGCATTGAGATGCTGCGCCGGCTGCTCGCCGCCGGCCTGCTGGGCGCCAGCGCACTGGCAGCGGCCGCCCCGGCCGATGCCACGCAGGCGCTGCATGCGCTGTTCGAGCGCTACTGGGAGCAGACCGCCCGCGACAGCCCCGAATGGGCCACCTGGCGCGGCGATGCGCGCTACGACGACCGGCTGAGCGATGCCTCGCCAGCGGCCCGTGCGACCCAGGACGCGCAGCAGCGCGCCTGGCTGGCCGAGGCGCAGGCCATCGACCCGGCCGATCTGAAGCCTTTGGACCGCATCTCGCGCGCGCTGTTCATCCACGGCCGCGCCGAGGAGGTGGCCTGGCAGGCCTTTCCCGGCTGGCGCACGATGAGCCTGTCGTCGGACGGCGGCTTCCACACCGAGCTGCCCGAACTGCTGCGCGCCATGCCGGTGGACACGCCCGCCCAGCTGCGGGCGGTGCTGGCACGGCTGGCCGCCGCGCCGCGGCGCATCGACCAGGAGATTGCCTGGCTGCAGCAGGGCATCACGCTGGGCTGGGTACAGTCCCGGCCGGTGCTGGACCGCGTGCTGGAACAGCTCGATGCCCAGCTGCAGGCCGCGCCGGCGCAGAACGCCTGGCTGGAGCCGCTGCAGCACCTGGGCCCCGACATCCCGCCGGCCGCGCAGCAGGCCGCCCGGCGCGAGGCCGAGCGACTGTGGCGCCAGCAGCTGCGCCCGGCCCTGCAGCGGCTGCGCGACTTCGTCGCCGGCCCCTACCTGGCGGCGGCCCCGGCCAGCGGTGCGCTCAGTGGCTATCCCGAGGGCGCGCGGGTCTATGCGCTGCTGATCGCGCATCACACGACGCTGCCGCTGGAAGCCCGCGCGCTGCACGAAACCGGCCTGCGCGAGGTGGCCCGCCTGCGCGCCGAGATGGAAGCGGCCGCGCGCGAGGCCGGCTATGGCGGCCGGCTGGACGCCTGGATCCGGCATCTGCACGACGACCCGGGCCAGTACTACGCCAGCGGCGCGGCCCTGCTGGAGGGCTATCGCGCGATCGCGCGGCGCATCGACCCCGAGCTGCCGAAGCTGTTTGCCGAGCTGCCGCGCACGGCCTACGGCGTGCGGTCGATGCCCGACTACCACGGCCCGCAGAAGGCCGAGTACTACGAGGCTCCCTCCATGGATGGCAGCCGGCCAGGCTGGTTCAACGCCAACCTGCTGGGCTACCAGCGGAAGCCGCGCTGGGCGATGCCGGCGCTGGTGGCGCACGAGGCGGTGCCCGGCCACCATCTGCAGGTGGCGCGTGCGCTGGAGCTGGGCGCGCTGCCGGCCTTTCGGCGTGATCTGGGCTACACGGCTTACGTCGAGGGCTGGGCGCTGTATGCCGAGACGCTGGGCCTGGAGATCGGCCTGTACCCCGATCCGGCCAGCCGCTTCGGCTACCTGCAGATGCAGGCCTTCCGCGCGGCGCGGCTGGTGGTGGACACGGGCCTGCATGCCTTCGGCTGGACGCGCGAGCAGGCCATCGACTACCTGGAAGCCGCCAGCGGGCTGGACCGCGGCCATTGCGCCAGCGAGGTCGACCGCTACACCTCGTCGCCCGGCCAGGCGCTGGCCTACATGACCGGGCAGCTGCAGATCATCGCGCTGCGCCAGCGCGCGCAGGCCAAGCTGGGCGAGCGCTTCGACCTGCGCCGCTTCCACAACGCGGTGCTGGACCAGGGCGCGCTGCCGCTGCCGGTGCTGGAGGCCGAGATCGACGCCTGGATCGCCGCCGAGGCGGCACGGCCGCTGCGCTAGAGTGGGCCGATGGGCTTCGACCTGGCCTTCTCGATCAAGGTGTTCTCGGCGCTGTTCGCGATCATGAACCCGGTGGTCAACGTGCCGATGTTCCTGGCGCTGACCGATGGCGCCACGCCGGCGCAGCGCCGTCGCGTGGCCAGCACCGCGCTGATCGCGGTGGCCATCGGCTGCGTGCTGTCGGCCGTGGCCGGCGCGCAGATCCTGGCGTTGTTTGGCGTCAGCATCAACGACTTTCGCCTGGCCGGCGGGCTGCTGGTGCTGCTGATCGCGCTGTCGATGCTGCACGGCGCGCCCAGCGCGCAGCATGCGTCCACCGCGCAGGAGCGCGCCGACGTGGACCGCGCCGACAGCGTGGCGATCTACCCGCTGGCCATTCCCATGCTGCTGGGCCCGGGCAGCATCGCCACGATGATCGTCATGGGCCACGGCGCGATGGCCAACGGCCACGAGCTGGCTTTCGCGGCCGGGCTGCTGGCCTTCCTGGCGCTGCTGGCGGTGGCGCTGCTGGCCGCGCCCTCGCTGGCCCGGCACTTGTCGCCGCGCGTGGCCGCCATCACGCAGCGGCTGATGGGCATGATCCTAGCCGCGATCGCGGTGGACATGATGCTGACCAGCCTGCGCGCGGTGTTCCCGGCGCTGACGCGCTGAGCGCCTACAGCCGCGTGACGTGGTGCGTGGCCACCCGGCCGCCGTTCCAGCGGCCGCCCAGCGCCCTTTCCACCTGCGCGGCCAGCTGCAGCAGCAGCCCGTCCTGCGCCTGGCGGGCCTGCGCGTGGATGCCCAGCGGCAGGCCGGATTCCTGCGTGCCCAGCGGCATCGACAGGCCGGGGATGCCGCACAGGTTGGTCAGCGGCGTGTAGGCGAAGTTGCGCCACAGGTTCTGGAACCAGTCCAGCACCGAGGGGTTGTCGCTGATCGTCAGGTATTCGGTGGTGCCCACCCGCGGCGTGGGCAGCGCGGTGATCGGCGTCAGCACGATGTCCCACTGCTCGAAGAACTGGCCGAAGGCGCGCGAGGTGGTGTTGAACACCGCCTGCATCTGCGCCCGCTCGGTGAAGCTGGTGCGCATGCCCATCGCCCAGACGCGCCGGCAAATCGGCTCGATCAGGTCCTCGGGCGGCGTGTCCAGGCCGCGCGCGGCCAGCAGGTTGGCGATGGTCTGCGCGAAGTTGCTGATGTAGCAGGTGGTCTGCGCGGCGAAGGCGGCGCGGTAGTCGATGGCCGGCTGGGCCCATTCGACGTGGTGGCCCAGGCCCTGCAGCAGCCGGCCGGCACGCTCCAGCTCGGCCACGTAGTGCGGCATGGCGCGGTACTCGCCCCACTCATGCGACAGTGCGATGCGCAGCGGCGGCGGGTCGCGCTCGATCAGCTGCAGGTAGGGCTCGGCCGGCGTCCAGTAGGGCATGAACTCGCCGGGCGCCCCGCCGCGGCACTGGTCGAAGAAGGCCGCGGTGTCGCGCACCGTGCGGCTGACGCAGCCCTGCGCCGACACCAGGCCCGACAGGTCGGACAGCTTGGGCGCGATCGAGAACACGCCGCGCGAGGGCTTCAGCCCGATCAGCCCGTTGGCCCCGGCCGGAATGCGGATCGAGCCGCCGCCGTCGGTGGCATGGGCCAGCGGCAGGATGCCGGCGGCCACCGCCGCGGCCGAGCCGGCCGACGAGCCCAGCGTGGTGTAGTCCAGGTTCCACGGGTTGCGCGTCACGTAGACCGCCGGGTTCTCGGCCGACGAGCACAGGCCGAATTCCGGCGTGGTGGTGCGGCCGATCAGGTTCAGCCCGGCCTGGCGCATCTTGCCGGTAAGGAAGCTGTCCTCGCCGGCGCGCTGCCCGCGCATGAACAGCGAGCCCATCTCCTGCAGCCGGCCGCGCATCGTCGGGCCCAGGTCCTTCAGCAACATGGGTACGCCGGCGAAGAAGCCGTCGCGCCGCGCGCCGGCGGAATAGGGTTCGGCCAGCGCATCGTCGAAGAGCTCGACCACCGCCGCGATGCGCGGGTTCAGCGCCTGCACCGCGGCCGCCGCCTGGGCGGCGACCTCGGCCGCACTCAGATCGCCGGCGCGCACCCTGGCGGCCAGCGCCACCGCGTCGTGCGCCACCCATTCGTCCCAGCTCATCGCCCCGCTCATGTCTGCTGTCTCCCGCGGCCCGTCGAAGCGCCCCAGTCTACGGCGGCGCGCCGGCATGCCAGACTGCAGCCCGTGCACCTGCTCTTCGTCTACGGCTCGCTGAAGGAAGGCTTCCCGAACTTCCACGTCAACCGTGGGCAGCGGCTGCCCGGCGACTACCGTACGCTGCAGCCGCACCCGCTCTACGTGGTGGGCGGCCGCCTGCCCTGCCTGCTGCCGCTGCCCGGCCAGGGCCTCCGGGTGCGCGGGCAGCTGTTCCGGGTGGACGACGTGGCGCTGGCTAAGATGGACCGGCTGGAGCGTATCGGCGAGCCCGGCGGCTACCAGCGCGCGCGCATCGCGGTAGAACGCATCGACCTGCCGACGCCGACCCTGCACGAAGCCTTCGTCTACCTGCAAGACCCCGCCCTGCTGGACGGCCCCGGCCCGCACCTGGGACCGTTGGCTGAGTACCTGCCCGAGCACGCGCGCACGCTGCGCTGGTAGGTCCACCCGCTTTGGGGATGGGGGCGGCCGCGGGCCGTCGCTAGCATGGCCGCCGAGACCCGCCGATGCCCGCCTACGCCGCCCTGTACTACCAGCCCGAAGGCTTCGACACGCACCGCGAGAAGCTGATGGGCCGGCACGCGGCCAGCGAGGGCTTCCTGAAGGGTCTGGTGCAGTACGGCCAGCTGGACACGCTGTACGCCTACACCGACACGCGCGAGCACGCGCTGCATTTCGAGCGGCTGTGCGCCGGCTTCGGCAACCGCCGGCCGGTGGTGTGGATGCACAGCGACGACCCCAGCACGCCACGGCGGGCCGGCGCACTGCATCTGGCCGACCCGAACCTGGTGGCCGCCGCCTGGCGGCGCCGCGCGGTGGGGCAGCGGCTGTACTCGATCACCGGCGTCACCCACACCACCGCCTCGGCCGGCGCGATGGACCTGCTGAGCGGCCTGGTCAGCGCGCCGGTGCAGCCCTGGGACGCGCTGGTCTGCACCTCGACCGTGGTGCGTGACACCGTCGAGCAGGTGCTCGACGCACAGCAGGACTACCTGGCCAGCCGGCTGGGGGCGACGCGCTTCGTGCGGCCGCAGCTGCCGCTGATCCCGCTGGGCGTGGACGGCGCGGCCTTCGCGCTCGACGAGGCGGTGCGCGCCGCCGGCCGCCGCGCCTTCGGCATCGGCCCCGAAGACGTGGCGGTGCTGTTCGTGGGCCGGCTGTCCTTCCATGGCAAGGCGCATCCGCTGCCGATGTACCTGGGCCTGCAGCGTGCCGCGCAGGCGCTTCCCGGGGCACGGCTGCACCTGGTGCAGGCCGGCTGGTTTGCCAACGAGCACATCGAGAAGGCGATGCGCGAGGGCGCCGCCACGCTGTGCCCCGACGTGGCCTGCCATTTTGTCGACGGCCGCAAACCCGAGCTGCGACGCATGGCCTGGCAGGCGGCGGACCTGTTCACCTCGCTGTCCGACAACATCCAGGAGACCTTCGGCCTGACGCCGGTGGAGGCCATGGCCGCCGGCCTGCCGGGCGTGGTCAGCGACTGGAACGGCTACCGCGACACGCTGCGCGACGGCATCGACGGCCTGCGCGTGCCCACGGTGATGCCGCGCGCCGGCCTGGGCATCGACCTGGCCGACCGCCATGCGGCCGGCATCGACAGCTACGACCTGTACTGCGCGCGCGCCAGCCAGTTCGTGGCGGTGGACATGGACGCTGCCGCCGCGGCCTACCAACGGCTGGTGACCGATGCCGCGCTGCGCCGGCAGATGGGTGCGGCCGCGCGGCAACGGGCGCTGGCGCAGTTCGACTGGCGGGTGATCATCGCGCGCTACCAGGCGCTGTGGCAGCAGCTGGCCGAGCAGCGGCAGCGCGCGGCCGAGAGCGCGCCGCTGACCGACGGGCAGACGCCGCAGCCGGCGCGCATGGACCCGTACCGCGCCTTTGCCAGCTACCCCAGCCAGGTGCTGGGCCCGGCCCACCGCGTGGCGCTGGCACCCGATGCCGATGCCGCCCGGCTGCAGACGCTGCTGCGCATGCCGCTGTTCAGCTACATGCAGGGCCTGGCACCCGATGCCGATCGTTGCGCGGCGCTGTTCGCCGAACTGCAGCGCCGCGGCCCGCTGCGCGTGGACGCGCTGCTGGCCACGCTGCCGGCCGCGCTGCAGCCCGCCGGCGAGCGCGCGCTGGTCTGGCTGGCCAAGCTGGGGCAGCTGCGGATCATGCCGCCCGAGCCCGGCGTCGGTTAGATTGCCTGCAGGGCCACGACGGCCGCCGCCCCGCCCGGTGCAGGCGGCCGCGCCACCAGGAGACATCGCATGGGACACATCCTCGCGCTCGACCAGGGCACGTCCAGCTCGCGCAGCATCGTCTTCGACGACCAGGGGCGCATCGTCGCGATGGCGCAGCGCGAGTTCCGCCAGATCTACCCGCAGCCCGGCTGGGTGGAACACGATCCGATGGAGATCTGGCAGACCCAGCTGGACACCGCGCGCGAGGCGCTGGCCCGCGCCGGGCTGCAGGGCCGCGACATCCGCGCCATCGGCATCACCAACCAGCGCGAGACCACGCTGCTGTGGAACCGCCGCACCGGCCAGCCGGTGCACCATGCCATCGTCTGGCAGGACCGGCGCACCGAGCCGCTGTGCGCGCAGCTGCGGGCGCAAGGCCTGGAGCCGATGGTGCAGCAGGCCACCGGGCTGCGCATCGACCCGTACTTCTCGGCCACCAAGCTGCGCTGGCTGCTGGAACACGTGCCCGGCGCGCACGTGGCCGCCGCGCACGGCGAGCTGGCCTTCGGCACGGTGGACAGCTGGCTGCTGTGGCGCTTGAGCGGCGGACGGCTGCATGCCACCGACGTGAGCAACGCATCGCGCACGATGCTCTTCGACATCCGCCACAACGTCTGGGACCAGGAACTGCTGAAGGCGCTGCACATCCCGCGCAACGTGCTGCCGGCGGTGCACCCGTCCAGCCATGTGTACGGCCACACCGAAGCCAGCCTGTTCGGCGCCGAGATCCCGATCGCCGGCATCGCCGGCGACCAGCAGAGCGCGCTGTTCGGCCAGGCCTGCTTCAAGGCCGGGCTGGCGAAGAACACCTACGGCACCGGCTGCTTCATGCTGATGCACACCGGCAGCGATTTCCAGCGCTCGCGCAACGGCCTGATCACCACCGCCGCGGCGCAGACCGATGCCGCGCCGCAGTTTGCGCTGGAGGGCAGCGTGTTCATTGGCGGCGCGGTGGTGCAGTGGCTGCGCGACGGACTGCAGGCCATCCGGGCCAGCGGCGAGGTGAAGGCGCTGGCCGAAAGCGTGCCCGATGCCGGCGGCGTGATCGTGGTGCCGGCCTTCACCGGTCTGGGCGCGCCTTACTGGAACCCCGATGCGCGCGGCGCCATCGTGGGCCTGAGCCGCGGCAGCACGGTGGCGCACATCGCGCGCGCCGCGCTGGAGAGCATCGCCTTCCAGAGCGCGGCGCTGTTGCAGGCGATGAGCCGCGACGCGCAGGCCGGCGGCGGCGCGCCGGTGCATGAGCTGCGGGTGGACGGCGGCGCCTGCGTGAACGACCTGCTGATGCAGTTCCAGGCCGACCTGCTGGGCATCCCGGTGGTGCGGCCGCAGGTCATCGAGACCACCGCGCTGGGCGCGGCCTACCTGGCCGGGCTGGCGGTGGGCGTGTACTGCGACGCCGCGCAGCTGGCCGCCCAATGGCAGGTGCAGCGCGAGTTCCACCCGACGATGTCGCGCGAGCGCGCGCAGGAGCTGATGGCGGGCTGGGAACGCGCGGTGCGGCAGGCGGTGGCGGTCTGAACGGGCGTGGGCCTCAGTCGCCCGCGGCGACGCGCACGTCCACCCGCGACTGCCAGTGCGTGGTCAGCGGGGTGGCCGGCTTGGCCATCAGCCGCTCGTTGAGCAGCGCGCGGCCGATGCCGCGGCGGCCGCCCTGTGCGGCGGCGGCCAGCAGCGTCAGGTCGATCAGGTCGCGCTGCGCATGGCTGCCGCCGAAGCGCTGCGCCGCGCCGCGGCCGGCATACAGGCCGTCGGCCGCCGCATCGAAATCGCCGCGGCCGTAGGCCAGCAGCGCGCGCATAAGCGGCAGGCCGGCCTCGCGCGCCATGCCGTGGTTGCTGCGCCGCGCGTCGTCGGCGCTCATCACCCGCTCGGCGCAGCGCGCCACCCAGGCTTCGGCCCGCGCGACGTCGCCCGCGCCCAGCATGGCCAGCACCGCATGCAGGTCGTTGAACGCGTAGTAGCCGGCGGCCTCGGCCGACAGGTCCCAGCCTTCCAGCAGGCGCTGGCAGCGCGCGGCCACGTCGGCGCCCAGCAGCTGCAGCCGCCACAGCAGCGACGCCGCATCCACGCGCTGCAGCGTGATCTGCAGGCTGTCGCCGGACAGCCGCTTGTCCAGCAGGCGCAGCGCGCCGGCCAGGTCCATCGCCTCCAGCCGGAACAGCGCGTTGTGCCACCACAGGTGGCCGGAGAAGCCGTTGCCCTCGGCCCAGTCGGCCTGGTACTGGCGCAGCCAGGCGCCGCCTTCCTCGAAGCGGCCCTGCATGTCCATCACGTGGGCCACCGCATGCACGGCCCAGGGCACGCGCGGGTTCAGCGCCAGCGCGCGGCGGCCGGTGTCCTCGGCCTGCGGGTACAGGTTGCCCTCCTCCAGGCCGAAGGCATACAGGCTCAGCAGATAGGGGTACAGCGGGTCGGCCTCGTCCCATTCGGGCAGCGCGCGCGCCGGGCGCAGCCGCAGGTGCGCCGCGTCGCCGCGGTAGAAGTCCCACAGCTGCGCCCACTGCAGTGCCAGGGCGTCGCGCGGGTATTCCACCAGCAGCTCGTCCCACAGCTTGCAGGCGGTCTGCCAGCGGCCTTCCAGCACCGCCTGCACGGCTTCGAGATGGGCGCGCTCGCGCGCCGGGGCGCCGTCGGCCAGCTCGCGCGCGCGCTGCAGGTGCGCAGCGGCTTCATCGACCAGCGAGGCTTCGGTCAGGCTCAGCAGGAAGCCGGCGCGCATGGCATGCGGCAGCGCCCAGCCGGGATCGTGCGCGCTGGCCGCGTCGAGGTCGGCCAGCGGCGTGTCGTAGAACGACATCATGCGCCACAGCGCCGTCTCGGCAGCGTCGCGCGCCGCGGCGACGCGCGTGCCGCAGGGGTTGCCGCGGGGGTCGGGGCTGGACATGCGCGCGAATGTAGCCCAGTCGGCTACGGCGCCGTCGCCCAGCTCACCGCCGCGATGTCGTTGGCGAAGATCGGCGAGCTCGACCACAGCCCCTTCAGCCCGCGCTTGGCCACCGCCACCTGCGCGGGGTTGAAGATGTAGGCGTTGACCGCATCCTCGGCCAGCTTCTTCTGCATCGCCACCCAGGCCTCGCTGCGCTCGCGCGCGCTGCCGGCGGCCGCATGCTTGGCCAGCAGGTCGCGGAAGGCCTTGCTGTCGTAGCCCCAGTAGTAGGCGGTGTTGCCGTACTGCGCATAGTCCAGCGGCTCGACATGGTTGATGATGGTCAGGTCGAAGTTGCCCTTGAACGGGCCGCTGAGCCACTGCGCCCATTCGACGTTCTCGATCTTCGCGACCACGCCCACCTTGGCCAGCTGCGCGGCGATGATCTCGCCGCCCTTGCGCGCGTACTGCGGCGGCGGCAGCGTCAGCGTCAGGTTCAGCGGCGTCTGCACGCCGGCCTCCTTGAGCAGCGCCCTGGCCTTCTCGGGGTCATAGGGGTAGACCTTGGTCAGGTCCACATAGCCGGCATCGGTGGGCGCGAAGTGGCTGCCGATGGGCTTGCCCAGGCCTTCCAGCACGCCGTCGATGAAGGCCTTGCGGTCGATGGCATGCATCAGCGCACGGCGTACGCGCACGTCGTTCAGCGGCGGCTTCTTGTTGTTGATGGCCAGGATGCCCTTGCCCGCGGTGTCGCCGATCTCCACCGTGAAGCGCTTGTCCTGCTGGAACTGCTTCAGGCTCTGCAGCGCGCCGAAGCGCGGGATGCCGTCCACGTCGCCGGCCAGCAGCGCCGCCACCTGCGCGGCCGGGTCGTTGATGAAACGGAAGGTCACCTTGTTGATCTTGATCGCGCCCGGGTTGCGATAGCCGGCCCACTTGCTGAGCGTGATCGACTGGCCCTTCTGCCAGCTGTCGAACTGATAGGGCCCGGTGCCGATCGGCTTGGTGGCGGTGGTGGCCGCGCTCTTCGGGCTCAGGATGACGGCGGTGTTCTCGCCCAGGCGGAAGGGCAGCGTGCCGTCGGGGTTGTTCAGCACCAGGATCGCGGTGTGCGGGTCGGGCGTGGCAATGCTGGAGATGTTGTCGAACACCGCCTTCTTGGCCTTGTTGGTGGAGCCTTCGGCCTTGGCGCGCTCGAAGCTGAACTTCACGGCCGCGGCATCGAAGGGCTCGCCGTCCTGGAACTTGACGCCCTTGCGCAGCTTGAACACGTAGCTCTTGCCGTCGGGCGAGACCTCCCAGCTCTCGGCCAGCAGCGGCGTCACGGTGCCGTCGACGTTGATCTTGGTGAGCCCTTCCAGGATGTTGTAGTGCACCACCTCGCCGATGGCCGCGGCGGCGGCGGTGGTCGGGTCCAGGCCGGGCGCGGGCTCCAGCACCATGCCGAGCACGACGCTGTCCTTGCGGCCCTGCGCCTGTGCGTCGGTGCCGGCGCCGGCCAGGGCCAGGGCGCCCAGCAGCACCAGGGTCAGGGAACGTCGCTGCAGTCTCATCGTCATCTCCTTCAAGGAAAGGGGTCGAAGCTCAGACATTCTGCGGCATGGCCGTCACCGTTTCGGCCGCATGGCAGGCGGCGGCATGCGCGCCGCCGGGCTGCAGGTCGCGCAGCAGCGGCCGCTCGCGGGCGCAGCGCGCATCGGCGAAGCGGCAACGCGGCAGGAAGGCGCAGCCTTCGGCCGCGGGCGTTGCCGCCAGCGGCGGCGCGACCGGCGGCGCGCTGCGCCGCAGCCCCGGCTGCATGCGCGGCACCGCAGCCAGCAGCGCGCGGGTGTACGGGTGCGCCGCCTGGCGGAACAGCTGCGCCGGCGCACCGCGTTCGACGATGCGGCCCTGGTACAGCACGATCACCTCGTCGCACACCATGTCCACCACCGCCAGGTCGTGGCTGATGAACAGGAAGGCCAGGCCGAACTGCTGCTGCAGGTCCTGCATCAGGTTCAGCACCTGGGCCTGCACCGACACGTCGAGCGCGCTCACCGGCTCGTCGGCAACGATCAGCTGCGGCCGGGTGATCAGCGCGCGGGCGATGGCGATGCGCTGGCGCTGGCCGCCGCTGAACTCGTGCGGGTACTTGGCCAGCGCCTCCTGCCCCAGGCCCACGGCCTGCAGCACCTGCGCGGCGCGCTCGCGCTGCTCGGCCGCGCCGGCGCCGTGCAGCACGCGCAGCGGCTCGGCCACGGTCTGCAGCACGGTGCGCCGCGGGTCCAGCGAGCCATACGGGTCCTGGAAGACCATCTGCAGCTTGTCGCGCGCGGCGCGCAGCGCGGCCGGCGCCAGCGCATGCAGGTCCTGCCCGTCCAGCAGCACCTGGCCGGCAGTGGGCGCTTCCAGCGCCATCACCAGCCGCGCCAGCGTCGACTTGCCCGAGCCCGATTCGCCGACCACGCCCAGGCTGCGGCCGGCCGCCAGTGTGAAGTCCACGCCTTCCAGCGCGCGCACCACCGGCGGCGGCGCCAGCAGCCGCTCGCGCGGCAGCCGGTAGTGCTTGACCAGCCCTTCGACCTGCAGCAGCGGCGCCGTCATGCGCGTTGCGCCTCGGCCGTGTCGAGGCGGATGCAGCGCGCCGCATGGTCGGGGCCCACCGCCACCGGCGCCGGCAGCGCGCGGCGGCAGTCGTCGATCACGCGGCTGCAGCGGTCGGCAAAGGGGCAGCCGGCCGGCAGGTCGGCCAGGTCAGGCACACGGCCGGGAATGGTGGCCAGCCGCGTGCCGCGCGGCAGCCCGAGCTGCGGGCGGGCGGCGAAGAGCCCGCGGGTGTACGGGTGCGCCAGGTGGCGGAAGACCTCGGCCGTGGGCCCGCTCTCGACCACCGTGCCGCCGTACATCACCAGCATGCGCTGCACGGTCTCGGCCATCACGCCCAGGTCGTGGCTGATCAGCAGCAGGCCCATGCCGTCCTCGGCCACCAGTTCGGCGATCAGGTCCAGCACCTCACGCTGGATGGTCACGTCCAGCGCGGTGGTCGGCTCGTCGGCGATCAGCAGGTCGGGGCCGCAGGCCAGCGCGATGGCGATGACCACGCGCTGGCGCTGGCCGCCGGACATCTGGTGCGGGTAGGCGTCGAGCCGTTTCTCGGCCTGCGGCAGCTGCACGCGCTGCAGCAGGCGCAGCGCCTCGGCCCGCGCCGCCGCGGCCGACAGGCCTTTGTGCAGGCGCAGCGGTTCGGCGATCTGCCGGCCGATGGTGTGCAGCGGGTTCAGCGCCGTCATCGGCTCCTGGAAGATCATGCCGATGCGCCCGCCGCGCAGCGCGCACAGCGCGTCTTCGTCCAGCGTAGTCAGCTCCTGGCCGCCGAAGCGGATCGATCCGGCCACCTGCGCGCCGTCGGGCAGCAGGCCCATCAGCGCCAGCGCGGTGATGCTCTTGCCGCAGCCCGATTCGCCGATCAGCCCGACGGTGTCGCCGCGCTGCATCGCAAAGGACACGCCGCGCAGCGCATCGGCCGGGCCGCGTGCGGTGCGCAGCGTGACGCGCAGGTCGGTGACTTCGAGCAGCGTGGACAAGGGGCGTGGGCAGGGCGGACTCGCCGCCAACGATAGCGGCTTTCCGTGCCCTGCCCGGTGCGGCTCAGTGGCGCGGCGCGCGCAGCAGCCACACCCCGGCGCATAGCATCCACAGCGACAGCAGGGACACCGCGGCGGCCACCGGCATCTCCACGGCAATGCCCAGGTTCGGCAGGGCCAGCGCCGCCAGGCCCAAGGCCGCGACGAAGGCCGCCGCCGCCAGCCAGCGCGGCATCGACGCCGCGCGCCAGGCGCCGATGGCCAGCAGGCCCATCGCCAAGGCCATGAACAGGCTCACGCCCAGCACCTCGCCAATGCCACCGCCGTAGCTGTTGAGCGCGTCGAACAGCCGCTCGATCTGCAGCCGCGCCGCCGGGTCGGCCGCCGCATGGGCGGTGGCCAGGGCCGGCATCACCGTCAGCCAGCGCAGGATGCCGATGCTGCGGGCCAGCGCCGACAGCGCGCCGAAGGCCGCCACGCTGGCGCCCAGCGGCTGCTGCAGGCCGCCGCAGAAGCGCACGGCCAGGCCGATCATCAGCGGCGCGATCAGCACCGAATACAGCAGGTACAGGCCGTAGCCCAGCGCCAGTGCGTCGGGCTGGCGGGCGATGGCCGCCAGCTGTTGCGCGGCCGGGTTGTCCAGCGAGGCCGGCCAGCCGATGGCCGGGCCCAGCACCACCACCGGCGCCAGCGACAGCAGGCCTTCGACGATCAGCAGCGCGCCCAGGCCGCGGCGCGGCAAGGCGGCGGTGGACAGGGGGGTGGCCGGCAGCGCCGGCGGGTTGGTGAGGCTCAGGGTGTTCATCGAGGGGCTCCTTCAGTTGGCTTGCAAGGTGGGCGGGGTGCTGCGCAGCGTGGCCGGCGCCAGGGCCTGCAGCACCTCGCGCAGCGCGGTGTCGATCGGGGTAGCGGGCAGCTCGCCCACGCAGGCCTGCAGCGCGCGGCCGTCCAGCGCGTGCGGCACGCGCCACAGGTACTCCATCTCGGCCAGCGCGCGCCACATCGGCACCACCAGGCCGCCGACGCGCAGCAGCGTCCAGGGCAGGCGGCCGTGGCGCCAGCCGGCCGCCGGCACCCAGCCCAGGCCGGCGGCGGTGCGCTCGAGGGCCGCCAGCAGCTGCGCACCGGTCAGCGTGTGGCCGGCAAAGTGCAGGTTGCTGAACGAAGGCAGGTCCTCCCGCCCGGCCACGGCCACGAAGGCGCGCGCCAGGTCGGGCACGTAGGCCCAGGCATGCGGCACGTCCAGCGGGCCGGGGTAGACCAACTTGCGCCGCGCCAGCGAGGCCAGCACCGCCTGGTCCATCCACGAGCCGGGCCCGCAGCCGTAGAAGTCGCCGGCTCGCAGCACCACGCTGCGCAGGCCCTGCGCGGCGCGCTGCTGCATCTCGGCTTCCATCTGCATGCGGATGCGCCCCTTGTCGTTGTCGGGCCGCTGCGGCGTGTCGGGCGCCAGCAGCGCGGGCATGCCGCTGCCGAAGTTGTAGACGTTGCCGGGCAGCATGAAGGTGGCGCCCAGCCGCTGCGCCAGATCCATGCCCTGGCGGGCCATCGGCACCGCCTCGCGGGACCAGCGGGTGTAGACCGGGTTCAGCGCATGCACCACCACCTGGCTGCCGGCCGCGGCAGTGGCCAGCGCCGGCAGGTCGGCCAGCGGCAGGCTCAGCGGCCGGGCCTGAGGCGGCAGCGGCGCGGCGGGAGCGCGGCGCGCTTGAGCCAGCACACGCCAGCCGGCGGCGGCGAAGGCATCGACCGCCGCGCGGCCGAAGCGGCCGTTGGCGCCGAGCACCAGCACTTGTCGGGTCGGGGAGTTCATCACGGGGTCCTTCTGGGTGAAACGATGCCCCGCAGTCTGGGCGCGCGACTGCCATCCGACAATTGCCGAACTGCGCAAGCGAGCTATACATTTCCGTATGGCCACGACCCCACCCCCGCAGAGTTTCGACTGGACCCTGGTGCGCAGCTTCCTGGCCGTGCTGGATGCCGGCAGCCTGATGGGGGCAGCGCGGCGTATGGGTGCGCAGCAGCCCACGCTGAGCCGCCACGTGGCCGAGCTGGAGGCCCAGCTGAGCACGCCGCTGTTCGAGCGCACCGGCCGCGGCGTCGTGCCCACCGCGGCGGCGCAGGCCATTGCCGATGCGGCGCGGCAGATGGAAGCCGGCGCCGAGCAGCTGGCGCTGCGCCTGGCCGGGCGGCGCGACGCCACCCACGGCAGCGTGCGCATCACCACCAGCCAGGTGGCGGCCAGCTACCTGATGCCGTCGGTGCTGGCGGCGCTGCAGCAGGCCGAACCGGGCATCCAGGTGGAGCTGGTGGCCTCCAACCAGATCAGCAACCTGCTGCGCCGCGAGGCCGACATCGCGGTGCGCATGGTGCGGCCGGCGCAGGGCTCGCTGGTGGCGCGCAAGCTGGCCGACCTGCCGATCGTCGCCGCCGCGCACCAGAGCTACCTGCAGCGCCAGGGCACGCCGCGCAAGCCGCAGGACCTGCTGCAGCACCGGCTGATCGGCTACGACCGCGACGACACCATCGAGCGCGGCTTCGCGCGGCTGGGCGTGGCGCTACCGCGCGAGGCCTTTGCACTGCGCACCGACGACCAGGTGGCCTATGGCCGGCTGGTGGCCAGCGGCGCGGGCATCGGCTTCGTCGCCCAGTACAACACGGCCCACTGGCCCGGCGTAGTGCCGCTGCTGCCGATGCTGCAGATCCCGCCACTGCCCTGCTGGCTGGCGGTGCACCGCGAGATCCGCGGCAGCCGCGTCGTCAAGCGCGTGTTTGACTTCCTGGCCGAGGCCATCCCCGCCGAACTGCAGCGCCTGGCCGCTACTTGAAGGGGTTGGCGGTCGCGAACCACAGGCCGATGCCGGTGGCGATGATGAAGGCACCGTCGGTGACGCCCACCGCCAGGAAGAACTTGGTCTGCAGGTCGGTCATCAGCTCGGGCTGACGCGCGCAGCCTTCCAGCATCTTCATCGCCGCCATGCCGACGCCGATGCAGGAGCCGAGCGCGGGGATGGCGATCAGCAGGGCCACGGCCAGGGGCAGGATGTCGCTGGAGCTCATTCGTCTTTCCTCTTCGGTCGGTTGCGATGGCTGCAGTGTGCGCAGCACCGCAGCCGCTGTCGATGACCTGGCAGGTCATGGCGGCAACCCAGGCGGGGGCCGCCATGCGGCATGATGCGGTGCGCGCCCACACGCAACGTGATCACGCACGGATCAGGAAGGAAAGACACATGAAGCAGCTTCTCGGCATGCCGGCCCTGTGCCTGGCGGCGGCCCTGGGCGGGGCCCTGCCGGCCTCGGCGGCGCTCGTCGTCCAGAGCAACGGCACGGTCTACGACAGCGATCGCAACATCTACTGGTTGCAGAACGCCAACCTGGCGGCCACCAACACCTTTGGCATCAGCGGCATCATCCCGCCGCCCATCAACGCGGGGATGATGTACTTCGCCACCGCGCAGAGCTGGATCGCAGCCTTGAACGCGGCCAAGTACCTGGGTTTCAGCGACTGGCGCCTGCCGACGACCCAGCAGCCGGATGCCACCTGCACGTCGCAGGCGCCCAACCCTTCGGTGTCCTACGGCTACGGCTGCGCGGGCGGTGAGCTGGGGCACCTGTTCTACACGGAGTTCGGCGCGCTCGCGCAGAAGAACCTGAGCAGCGGCAATGCCGCGGAAGTGGCCAAGTTCAGCAACATCCAGAGCTTCTCCTACTGGACGAGCACGGAGGACGCGTCCAACCCCGGCAGCTACTGGACCTTCGACTTCAACATCGGCGCGCAGAGCTGGGCGGGCCCGTCGGACTACGAGATGTACGTCTGGCCGGTGCGCAATGCCGGCACCACATCGCCGGAACCCCTGCCGGTGCCGGAACCCGGCACGCTGCTGCTTATGTGGGCCGGCCTGTTCGGCCTGCTGGCCGCCAAGCGCGTGCGCCGCGAATGACGCCGCCGGCTGCCGCCGCTGCGGCACTGGCCCAGACACTGGCCCAGGCCATCGACCGCTATCGCGCCCGCAACCCGGCCAGTGCCGCTCAGCTGGACAAGGCGTCTGAGGTGCTGCCCGGCGGCAACACCCGCAGCGTGCTGTTCCAGGCACCGTTCCCGCCGGTGATGGTGCACGGCGAAGGCTGCAGGCTCTGGGACGCCGACGGCCACGAGTACCTGGATGCGCTGGGCGAGTTCACCGCCGGGCTCTACGGTCATTCGGCCGCGCCGATCCAGGCCGCGGTGATCGAAGCGCTGCAAGGCGGCATCAGCCTGTCGTCGCACACGCTGCGCGAGGCCGAGCTGGCACGCGAAATCGCCTCGCGCTTCCCGTCAATGGAGCTGCTTCGCTTCACCAACAGCGGCACCGAGGCCAACCTGCTGGCGCTGGCGCTGGCGGTGGTGCACACCGGGCGGCGCAAGGTGCTGGTCTTCGACGGCGGCTACCACGGCGGCGTGCTGTCCTTCGGCGGCAGCGGACCGTCGGTGAACGTGCCGCACGACTGGCTGCGCGCGCCCTACAACGACCTGGACGCAGCCAGTGCGCTGGTGCGCGAGCACGGCGATGCGCTGGCCGCCATCCTGGTGGAGCCGATGCTCGGCTCGGGCGGCTGCATCCCCGGCACACCCGAGTTCCTGCACGGGCTGCGCAGGCTGGCCGACCGCTGCGGCGCGCAGCTGATCTTCGACGAGGTGATGACCTCGCGCCTGAGCTTCGGCGGCCGGCAGGCGCAGCTGGGCATCACGCCCGATCTGACGACGCTGGGCAAGTACTTCGGCGGCGGCCTGTCCTTCGGCGCCTTCGGCGGCCGGCGCGAGCTGATGCAGCGCTTCGACCCGCGCCGGCCCGACGCGCTGGGCCATGCAGGTACCTTCAACAACAACGTGCTGAGCATGGCCGCCGGCCTGGCCGGCCTGCAACAGCTGTGGACGCCGCCCGCGGTGGAGGCGCTGAACGCTCGCGGCGATGGGCTGCGGGAACGCTGCAACGCGCTGTTCCGCGCGCGCGGCATGGCGCTGCAGTGCACCGGCCTGGGCTCGCTGATGACGCTGCATGCCACCGACCGGCCGCTGCGCAGCGCCGCCGACCTGGCCGGCAGCGACCCGCGGGTGCGCGACCTGCTGTACTTCGCGCTGCTGGAGCGCGGTGTGTTCATCGCGCGGCGCGGCTTCATCGCGCTGTCTTTGCCTTTTGGCGACGCCGAGGTCGCGCAGCTGCTGGAAGCGCTGGACGACGCGCTCGCGGCACATGCCGCCGTTTTGCCCGTGTCCGGCTGAAGCGCGGGCCCGCGCGGGTCCACAATCGCGGCTGGGGTGCCGCGGCGCCCGGGAGTGCGCGACTTGAACGACCACGCCGGCTTCTTCGACCTGAACCAGCAGGGCTTCCTGCGCATCGCGGTGGCCACGCCGCGCTGCCGCGTGGCCGACCCGGCCTTCAACGCCGAGCAGACGCTGGCGCTGTGGCAGCAGGCCGACGCGCAGGGCGCGGCGCTGGCGCTTTTTCCCGAGCTGGGCCTGTCGGCCTACACCTGCGACGACCTGTTCCAACAGCGCGCGCTGCTCGACGGCTGCCAGGCGGCGCTGCAGCGCTTGCTGCATGAAGGCGCGGGCCTGGCCTGCCTGGCGGTGGTGGGCATGCCGCTGCGCGTGGGCCATTCGCTGTTCAACTGCGCCGCGGTGCTGCAGCGCGGCCGGCTGCTCGGCGTGGTGCCCAAGACCTACCTGCCGAACTATGGCGAGTTCTACGAGGCTCGGCAGTTCAACCCGGCCGACCATGCGCCGGCCGACAGCGTCACGCTGTGCGGCCAGATCGTGCCCTTCGGCAGCCAGCTGCTGTTTCGCGCGTCGGACCGCAGCGACTTCGCGTTCCACGTGGAAATCTGCGAAGACCTGTGGGTGCCGATCCCGCCGTCCAGCTATGCGGCGCTGGCTGGCGCCACGCTGCTGCTGAACCTGTCGGCGTCGAACGTCACGGTGGGCAAGTCGGCCTACCGGCATGCGCTGGCCGCCGCGCAGTCGGCACGCTGCATCGCGGCCTATGCCTATTCATCGGCCGGCGAAGGCGAATCGACCACCGACCTGGCCTGGGACGGCCAGTCGCTGGTCTGCGAGAACGGCCAGCTGCTGGCCGAATCGGCGCGCTTTGCCGGCGGCTCGCAGCTGATCTGCGCCGACGTGGACCTGGAACGGCTGGCCCGCGAGCGCATGCGCCAGACCAGCTTCGGCCAGTCGGCCGGCCGGCATGCGGCGGCGCTGGCGGGCTTCCGCAGCGTGGACTTCACGCTCGGCACGCTGGCACCGCAGGCGCTGCGGCGGCACATCGAACGCTATCCCTACGTGCCGGCCGATGCGGCACGCCGCGACGAGCGCTGCCAGGAGGTCTACCAGATCCAGGTGCAGGGGCTGACGCAGCGGCTGCGCGCCAGCGGCATCGACAAGCTGGTGATCGGCATCTCCGGCGGGCTGGATTCGACCCATGCGCTGCTGATATGCGCCCGCGCGATGGACGCGCTGGGCTTGCCGCGCACGAACATCCTGGCGGTGACGATGCCGGGCTTCGCCACCGGCACGCGCACGCTCGACCAGGCCTGGCGGCTGATGCGCGCCATCGGCTGCGAGGCGCGGCAGATCGACATCCGGCCCAGCTGCGAGCAGATGCTGAAGGACATCGGCCACCCTTTCGTGCAGGGCCAGCCGCAGTACGACATCACCTTCGAGAACGTGCAGGCCGGCGAGCGAACCAGCCACCTGTTCAGGCTGGCCAACTTCCACGGTGCGCTGGTGGTCGGCACCGGCGACCTGAGCGAGCTGGCGCTGGGCTGGAGCACCTACGGCGTGGGCGACCACATGTCGCACTACAACGTCAATGCCAGCGTGCCGAAGACGCTGATCAAGCACCTGGTGCGCTGGGTGGCCGAAAGCCCGCAGGCGCTGGTGCCCGAGCCGCAGGTGCTGCTGGACATCCTGGACACCGAGATCAGCCCCGAGCTGGTGCCGGGGGACGCGGCCGGCCAGCCGGGGCAGAGCACCGAGAGCCAGATCGGCCCCTACGACCTGCACGACTTCTTCCTCTACTACGTGCTGCGCTTCGGCTTTGCGCCGTCGAAGGTGGCCTACTTGGCCCATGCGGCCTGGCACGACGCCAGCGCCGGTGCCTGGCCCGAAGGGCCGCACGTGCAGCGCCAGGCTTACGACCTGGACGCCATCGCGCGGCATCTGCGCAGCTTCGTCTGGCGCTTCTTCAAGACCAGCCAGTTCAAGCGCAGTTGCGTGCCCAATGCGCCGAAGGTGGGCTCGGGCGGGTCGTTGTCGCCCCGAGGCGACTGGCGTGCGCCCAGCGATGGCGAGGCGGAGGTCTGGCTACACGATCTAGGGAGGATTCCCCGCATCCACGACGATCCGAGATGAACGAGAATCGCCAAAACGGAACATCTTTCGTTATTGGGAGTCCAAGATTCCCAATTCGGGTGCACTGCTTGTAGCAAACTACGCCTATGCGACCACGCGACATCCTGGCAGCGAATCTGCGGGCTCTGATGGCCATGCATCCTGATCTGGACACGCTGCCCAAGATCACCGCCCGCAGCGGCGTGACCAACGGCACGCTCGACCGCATCCGGCGAGCGGTGGTATCCACCCGTGTGGATGAGCTGGAAAAGCTGGGACGCGCCTTCGGTATCGAGCCCTGGGAACTGCTGCGTCCGCATGGCCATACGGCACCGTCCCCGCTGGGCTTGATGCTGGCCACGCACCTGGACCGCGCAGCCGCCGACGAGAAGACCCACACCGCGGCCTACGCAGCCGCCATCGCGGTGATCGATGCGCTGACCTCGCGCACCGAAGCGCCCGCTTCGCCAGAGCCCGCGACTGACCCGGTGCGCGCCAAGGAAAAGCGCACGGTCTGATCGCCACCGGCGCGTGAGCGCCGCTCCCCTTGTTCGCAGAAGACTGGGTTGGCCCTGTCGGGCCTCGGGTTTATCCCCTTTTTGGGATTGACGAATCCCCATTGGGGTAACAGAATGCGTCCATCACCACGCTGGCCGCGGCCCTGTCTGCCATGTCGAAGATGCCTGCTTTACGCACATCGGGCCCTCCGGGCCTGCTCGAAATGGCGGCGCCCTGCGCATCCGGCCGCGCACGCCGCGGCGCGTGACGTCGGGCGCCGACGATCCCACATCGCCCGCACGGCCCATGGACGGATTGCAGGTCCTGGACCCTGCCGTGCGCTTGCACGGCCTGCAACTGCCTGCGAGCGCGAGGGCCCTGGTGCTGGTAGTGCAGTTCGACAGCCGCAGCCAGCAAGAGCACGGCCATCGTTTCGTGCTGGACGTATTGCATGCCAACGGCCTGGGCACGCTGGCCGTCACGCTGCATCCCGCTGAAGACCAGCGCCTGGGCCACGCTGCGCCGGGCATGGTGCAGATCAAGCACCGCCTGCGTGCCGTGTTCGAATGGCTTGCGGCGCAACCGGCTGCCAGCGGCCTGCCGATCGCGCTGCTGGGCGTCGGCGATGCGGTGCGCGGCTGCATCGCCGCAGCGGTGCGCTTCCGCCTGCCGGGCCTGCGCACGCTGGTGTTGCTCGACGGCCGCCCCTACCAGTCGGCGCAGTTGCTGGCCCGGCTGTCCCAGCCCACGATGATGGTGGTCGGCGCCTGCGATGCGCGCACACTGAATCTGCACCGCGGCGCATTGCGCCAGATCAGCGCGCCCTCGCGCCTGGACCTGCTGCCGATGGCCACGCGGCCCGTGGCCGCGCCGGGTGCACACCAGGCCATCGCCCACGCCACGATGGACTGGTTGAAGAAGACGCTGTGGCCCCAGGATGCTCATGTGCGGGCTGGCCTGCAGCCGGCGGCGGGCCACGGTTCCACCGCCCACGGCCACCGTGCCGCGGGCGTGCTGCGCTAGTCACCGCAGCTGCCGCAGCAGCACCGCCCAGCGCCTGGGCATTGCCTTGGCGTCGTAAGGCCGGGCTGCGTCGAAGCGCACGCTGCAGTCCTGTTCATCCGCGTCCAGCGGTTCGGCCAGCAAGCGCTGCATCTGCAGCACGGCCAAGCCGGCATCGGAGGCATCGTCGGCGCGCCGCGCGCGGGCCGCCACGCGCTGCTGCAGGCACGCCAGGGGGGCCTGAAAGTCGATGAGCACGAAACCGGTTCCCAGCCGCTGGGCCAGTTGGCGGGCCTGCCGGCGCGGCCGGCGTCGCAGGAAGGTGCCATCCAGGATCACATGGCGGCCGCTGCGCAGCGCCAGCGCGGCCAGCGTGCGCAGGCGGGCCTGGGTGGCGTTGTCCATCGCGGGCCCGTAAAGCCGGGTCAGTGCCGCACCGCGCACCCGCTGCAGCGGTTGCAGGCCGGCCAGCCGCTTGCGTTCGACATCGGCGCGGAAGCGCAGCGCCCCGCCGGCCTCCAGCAGGCTCTGCGTCAGCAGTGTCTTGCCACTGCCGGAGAAGCCATGGGTCAGCATCAGCACCGGACGCACCGGCTCGATGCACTGCAGCGCCAGGCGCAGGTAGTGACGCATCGAGTGTTCTGCCGCATGCGCGGCGGCCGTGTCCGGCGGCAGCTGGGCCGCACGCAGCGCCGCCACCTTGGCGCGCACCAGCGCCCGGTGCACGCTGTAGTAGCGCAGCACGCGCAGGCCCTGCGCATCGCCGCTGCGTTCGATATAGCCATTGACGAAGCGGTGCGCCAGCGGCGCCAGTCCGTGGGCCTGCAGGTCCATGGCCATGAAGGCCACGTCGCTCATCACATCGGTCCAGCGCAGATCGGCGCTGAACTCCAGGCAGTCGAAGAGCACCGTGCGGCCCTGGTGCTGGGTGACGTTGCCCAGGTGCAGATCGCCATGCGCGTCGCGCACCCGGTCGGCGGCACGGCGCTGCCGGAACACGCCGCGCAACGCGGCAAAGGTGTCCGCCTCCCAGCGCGCCAGCCGCGCCAGTGCCGTGCGCGGTCCGGGTCCGCGGCACAGCTGGCCCAGCACCCGCAGGTTGTCGAGCATCGGCGCGCGCAGCTGCGCCGGGCGGCCGTACTCGCTGGCCGGCGCAGCAACGGCCGCGCGCGCATGAAAATCCACCAGCACCTGGACCAGCGCGTCGATGTGGGTCGGACCCAGCTGGCCGCGTGCCGCCAGGCGGTCCCAGAGGCCGCGCGGGTCGAACGCGCGCATCTGCAGCAGCCAGTCCTGCGCGGCGCCGCGACCGCCGATGCGCGGCTGCGCAGGGCTGCCGGTCAGCGGCCGCACGCGCTGGTACAGCTCCGGCGCGGTGCGGCGGTTCAGTCGCAGTTCCTCCTCGCAGCCTGCGCGGCGCTGCGCCAGGCTGCGGAAGTCGGCAAAGCCCAGGTCCACCGCCTTCTTGACTTTGTAGGCCTGCCCGCCGGCCAGCAGCACGTAGGAGATATGGGTTTCGATCAGCCTGGCGCCCAACTGCTGGCGCAAGGCGTGCACCAGGCGGCGCTGCGCAGACAGCGGGCCCTCAGCCACCCCAATCGGCCGCGCCCAGCGCGGCGATGAAACGCGTGCGCTCGGCCTCTGGCAGGTGGTCGATGCCGGCGGCACCGGCTCGTCCGCCGCCGCCGAAGGCGCGGCAGAAGGCGTCGGCCCCGCCGGGCCTGGCCTTCGGGGCGCGCAGGCTCACCACATGGCCGCCACGTGCGTCCGCCTTCAGCACCGCCACGGCGCGCTGCGGCTCGGCCAGGGCCAGTTCGTTGGCCAGGATGCCGATGACACGGCGGCTCCACGGTGCATCGGGCAGCACGACCCAGCCGGCGCGTTCGCCGGCGGCCTGCACCGGCTGCTGCAGCGCCTGCGCCAGGTCGGCCCGGCGCAGCGCGTCCAGTTCGTCACCGATCGGATCGTCACGCAGCGCGTCCAGCGGGTGGGCAAAGCGCGCCAGCCGCGCATACAGCGCCTGCGGTGCGATGTGCTGGTCGGCGGGGCTGTCGCCATAGGCGTTGTAGTTGATCGCCTCGCCCAGCCGGCGCAGCCGGGTACGCGCGGTGGCGTCGAAGCCCATGGCCTCGGCCAGCGCATCGGCCACCGCGCCCAGGTTGTCGCCGTAGGCGCCCACCAGCGCCCAGGCGCGGCAGCGGCCGTCGAGCAACCGGTCCACCAGCAGGCTGGTGCACACGCGCGCATCGGTGTCGATGGTGGCCTGCAGGCCCGGGTGCTGCGGGATGCGGTCAACCTTGTGATGGTCCACGTAGCGCACCGCCACGCCCTGCGCCAGCAAATGCTCCAGCGCGGCCAGGTTGCGCTGCATCGACAGATCGCACACCAGCACCTCGTCGCCGGCGGTGGCCGGCACCTGCTGCAGCAGGCTCAGCTCACGTTTCAGGCCGGTGACGAGCCTCGCCGGTGCCGGATGCACTTGGCGCCACTGCAGCACCGCGCACAGGCCGTCGGCATCGCCGTTGCAGACATCGAAACGCTTCACTCGCGTTCGATATGGGTCGGCGCCTGGCCCTCGGCCAGGCCACCGCTATCGGGGTCGATCCAGTCGGCCACGCCGAGCTCGCTCTCGGCTTCGGCCAGGGTCTCGCCGGGCGTCCAGCCACCGGCATCGCCCGAATCCATGTCGGCCATGGCCTCGGCATGGGTGTCGAAGGGACCGATCTCCTGCCGGCCGTCCAGCGCCTGCCAGTAGTAGCCGTCGGGGCGCAGGAAGACGCGCTCCGCCGGGTTGCTGGTGTCCAGTGCCTCCTCGTCGAGCACGGGCGTTGCGGTTGGGGCCAGGTGCGTCATCGGTCGTTCCTCCAGTGTCGACGGGAGCCTACTCCAACCGCACCGCGCCGCGTGCGGCCAACCCTTGTCGCCGATCAACTCCGGCGCGGCCGCCGGGATAATCGGGGCATGTGCGCGCAACGCATCGTGGTGGGGCTTTCCGGCGGCGTCGATTCGGCCGTCAGCGCCTGGCTGCTCAAGCAGCAGGGGCACGAGGTCGTCGGCCTGTTCATGAAGAACTGGGAAGGCGACGACGACGACGCCTATTGCAGCGCCAATGTCGATTTCGTCGACGCGGCCGCCGTGGCCGATGTCATCGGCATCGAGATCGAGCATGTCAACTTCGCGGCCGAATACCGCGAACGCGTCTTCGCCGAGTTCCTGCGCGAGTACCAGGCCGGCCGCACGCCCAACCCGGACGTGCTGTGCAATGCCGAGATCAAGTTCAAGGCCTTCCTCGACCATGCGCTCCGGCTGGGCGCCGAGGCCATCGCCACCGGCCACTATGCGCGGGTGCGGCCGCGCGACGGCCGCTTCGAGCTGCTGAAGGGCCTGGACCCGCTGAAGGACCAGAGCTACTTCCTGCACCGGCTGAACCAGGCGCAGCTGTCGCGCACCCGATTCCCGGTGGGCGAGCTGCCGAAGACCGAGGTGCGCCGCCTGGCCGCCGAGATCGGCCTGCCCAATGCGCAGAAGAAGGATTCGACCGGCATCTGCTTCATCGGCGAGCGGCCCTTCCGCGAGTTCCTGAACCGATGGCTGAACCACGAACCCGGCCCGATCCGCGACGAGCGCGGCCGCACGCTGGGCCGGCACGTGGGCCTGAGCTTCTACACGCTGGGCCAGCGCCAGGGCCTGGGCATCGGCGGCGTCAAGGAGCGCGGCGCTGCGCGCGGCAGCGCCGAGCACGCGCCCTGGTACGTGGCCGGCAAGGACCTTCAACGCAACGTGCTGCAGGTGGTGCAGGGCCATGACCACCCGGCCCTGCAGTCGCGCGCGCTGCGGGCCGATGACTGCAGCTGGGTGGCCGGCGCACCGCCAGCGCCGGGCCGCTATGCCGCCAAGTCGCGCTACCGCCAGGCCGATGCCGCCTGCCGGCTGCAGGCGGCTGCCGGCGGCTTCCGGCTGGATTTCGACGCGCCGCAATGGGCGGTGACGCCGGGGCAGTCGGCGGTGCTGTACGACGGCGAGGTCTGCCTGGGCGGCGGCGTCATCCAGTCGGCCGAGCCCTGGAGCCCGGCCAATACGACCTCACAGACCGGCCAGCCAGTCCATCAGTAGCGCGTTCACCGCCTCGGGCTGCTCCCAGGTGAGCAGGTGCCCACATCGCGAAAGCACCTCCAGCCGCGCGCCGGGGATCAGCGCGGCCAGTTCCAGCGACTGCTCGGGCGGCAGGATCTGGTCGCTGCTGCCGAAGACCACCAGCGTCGGGCAGGCGATGCGCGGCAGCCAGGGCCGCTGGTCGGGCCGGGCCATGATCGCGCGGTTCTGCGCCACCAGCTGGGCGGCGCCGGCGCGCTCCATCATCGCCAGGTAGCGGCCGGCCAGCGCCGGCACATGGGCCGGGTGCAGCGCCAGCGGCACGTTCGGCTCCAGCACCTCGTGCATGCGGCCCTGCTCGAACAGCGGGATCGCGTCGCTGCGCAGCTGGATCAGCTCCGGCGTGTCGGGCCGGGCGCTGCTGGCCAGCAGCGCCAGCGCCTTCACCCGCTGCGGCGCCTGGCGCAGGATCTCCAGCGCCAGCATGCCGCCCATCGAGGTGCCGCACAGCCGCAGCTCGCCGGGTTGTTCGGCCAGCACCGCGGCGGCCATCTCGGGCAGCGTGCCAAAGCGGGTGTGCGCATCGCTGACCTGCAGCGGGTAGCGCGGCGCCAGCGCACGGATCTGGTCCTGCCAGATCTCGGCATCGCAAGCCAAACCGGGCAGCAAGGTGATGGGCGGCATGCGCGGCAGTGTGCCAGAGGCCCAGGCTATGCTCGGGGGTTCCCCGCCCCTGGAGCCCCCGTTGCGCGCGCTGAGCACGCTGCTGTTGACCGTCTGGCTGGCGCTGGCCGCACCGCTGCTGCAGGCCCAGCCGGTGAAGACCGACCATGTCACGGCCGAGCTGGTGGCAGAGCGCAGCGCGGTACAGCCCGGCGGCAGCCTGCAGATCGGCCTGCGGCTGCTGCACATTCCCAAGTGGCACACCTACTGGCGCAACCCGGGCGATTCCGGTCTGCCCACCAGCATCCGCTGGGAGCTGCCGGCCGGCGCCAGCGTGGGCGACATCGAATGGCCGGCGCCGAAGCGGCTGCCGATCGGCCCGCTGGTCAACTACGGCTACGAGAACGAGCTGCTGCTGCCGATGCGCTTCACCGCGCCGGCCGACGCCCGGCCCGGCAGCGAGCTCAGGCTGCGCGCGCAGGCCGACTGGTTGGTCTGCCACGACGTCTGCATCCCCGAAAGCGCCACGCTGGAGCTGCGGCTGCCGGTGGTGGATGCCGGCACCACGCCGGGCAACACCGCCTGGACGGCGCTGTTCGAGCAAGCCGCCGCCGGCCGGCCGCAAGCCTTGCGCGGCTGGACGGCCGAGCTGCAGCGCAGCGGCCGCGAGCTGCTGCTGACGTTGGAAGCCGAAAGTCCGCGCCCGGCCGGCGCGCCGCTGCCCCCCATCGAGGTGTTCCCCTTCGCCGAGCAGCTGATCGAAACCGCCGTGCACGAGCTGCATGCCACGCCACGCGGCTATGCGCTGAAGATGCGGCTGCTGCCCGATGGCAACCCGCCGGCCACGCTGGACGGCGTGATCGTGGCCCGCGACGGCAGCGGTGCGCTGTGGGGCGGCGGCAGCGCGATGGTGAACTTCAGCGCGCCGGTGCGCGAGGTGCCGCGCATCGCCCTGCCCGAGGGCGCCCGGCCGCTGGCCACCGGCGCGCTGGCGCAGGCCGCGCCGGCCGCGGCCTCGGGCCTGGGCTGGATGATGGCGCTGGCCCTGGCTTTCGCGGGCGGCATGGTGCTGAACCTGATGCCCTGCGTGTTCCCGGTGCTGTCGATCAAGCTGCTGGGCCTGGCCAAGCAGGCGGCCACGCCGGCGGCGCTGCGCACCCATGCGCTGGCCTATGGCGGCGGCGTGCTGCTCAGCTTCCTGGCGCTGGCCGCCGGGCTGATTGCGCTGCAGGCCGCCGGCAACGCGGTGGGCTGGGGCTTCCAGCTGCAGGAGCCGGGGCTGGTGGCGGTGCTGGCGCTGCTGTTCTTCGCCATCGGCCTGAACCTGATGGGCGCCTACGAATTCGGCAACCTGCTGCCGCAGGCCGCGGCCGGCTGGCGCGCCCGGCATCCGGCCGCCGATGCCTTTGCCGGCGGCGTGCTGGCCGTGGTGGCGGCCAGCCCCTGCACCGCGCCCTTCATGGGTGCCGCGCTGGGCTATGCGCTGACGCAGCCGGCCGCGGTGTCGCTGTCGGTCTTTGCCGCGCTGGGCCTGGGCATGGCGCTGCCCTACATGGCGTTGAGCGTGGCGCCCGGCTGGCGGCGCCATCTGCCGAAGCCCGGCCCCTGGATGGAGCGGCTGAAGCAGGGCCTGGCCTTCCCGATGTTCGCCACCGCCGTGTGGCTGCTGTGGGTGCTGGGCCAGCAGGCCGGCGTGGGCGCGATGGCCAAGCTGCTGCTGGCGCTGGTGGGCCTGGCGATGCTGCTGTGGCTGGCCCACCTGGGCGCGGGGCGCAGCCTGCTCGGCAAGGGGCTGGGCGTGCTGGCGCTGGCCGGGCTGCTGGTGTGGAGCTGGCCGGCCGAGGCGCCGCCCGCCGAGCCGGTGCGCAGCGCCGCCGGCAGCGCTGCGCCCGCGGCCGGCGACTGGCTGCCCTACGACGAAGGCACGCTGGCCCGGCTGCAGGCTGAAGGCCGGCCGGTGTTCGTGGACTTCACCGCCGCCTGGTGCGTGAGCTGCCAGGTGAACAAGCGGCTGGTGCTGGACACGGCCGAGGCGCAGAAGGAATTCGCCCGCGCCAACGTAGCGCTGATGCGCGCCGACTGGACGCGGCGCGATCCGGTGATCACCCAGGCCCTGGCCCGGCTGGGCCGCAACGGCGTACCGGTGTACGTGCTGCACCGGCCCGGCCGGGAACCCCTGCTGCTGCCGGAAATTCTGAGCCAGGGTATCTTGCGCGAAGCGCTGTCCAGCCTGCAGCCGTGAGGAGCCGACCATGCCCGTACGCATCACCCGCCGACATCTTGCCCTGCTGCCGCTGGCGCTGATGGCCGGCCTGACGACCGCCGTTGCCCAGACCGCCACGGTCGGCCAGCCGGCGCCCGCCTTCGAACTGCGCGACACCACCGGCAAGGCGGTGAAGCTGGCCGATTTCAAGGGCAAGAAGGTGGTGCTGGAATGGACCAACCCGGGCTGCCCCTTCGTCGTCAAGCACTACGGCTCGCAGAACATGCAGGCGCTGCAGAAGGAGGCCGCCGCGAAGGGTGTGGTCTGGCTGAGCATCAGCTCCACCGCGCCGGGCCATTACGACTACCTGGCGCCGGCGGCGCTGGGCAGCAAGCTGGTGGGCAGCTGGGGCGCCGCACCCACCGCGGTGCTGATGGACGACAGCGGCCAGGTCGGCCGGGCCTATGGCGCACGAACCACGCCGCACATGTACGTGATCGATGCGCAGGGCGTGCTGGTCTATGCCGGCGGGATCGACGACAAGCGCAGCGCCAACCCCGAGGACGTGAAGACCGCGAAGAATTACGTGCGCGCCGCCCTGGCCGACCTGCAGGCCGGCAAGCCGGTGGGCACGCCGACCAGCACGCCCTACGGCTGCAGCGTCAAGTACGCGGCGGGTTGACCACGGGCCGGCTTATGCCGGCAGCTTCTTTGCATAGAAGCATTTATTCGATCGGCGGCATTGCGACGCTTCGATAATCCGGAAATCGAATAAGCAACGCCGTGATCCATCGCGCGGCCCGCCGTGAACTTCCAGCAACTGCGCTCCGTGCGCGAGGCCGTGCGCCAGGGCTTCAACCTGACCGAGGTGGCCGCCGCGCTGCACACCTCGCAGCCCGGTGTGAGCCGGCAGATCCGCGAGCTGGAGGACGAACTCGGCATCACGCTGTTCCAGCGCGCCGGCAAGCGGCTGACCGGGCTGACCGCGCCGGGGCAGGCAGTGCTGCCGATCGTCGAGCGGCTGCTGCTGGAAGCCGACAACCTGCGCCGCGCAGGCGAGGATTTCGCGTCCGCCCACCGCGGCACGCTGACCATCGCCGCCACGCACTCGCAGGCCCGCTATGCGCTGCCGCCGGCGGTGCGCGACTTCAGCGCCGCGCATCCGGAGGTGCTGCTGCGGTTGCACCAGGGCGGCCCGAAGCAGGTGGCGCAGATGCTGCTGTCCGGCGAGGCCGACATCGGCGTGGCCACCGAGGCGCTGTCCGAATACGAGGACCTGGTGGCCCTGCCCAGCTACCGCTGGACGCATGCGGTGGTGGTGCCCCAGGGCCATGCGCTGGCCCAGCATGCCGAGCGCGGCGAGCCGCTGACGCTGGAGGTGCTGGCGCGCCACCCGATCATCACCTACGAGCCAGGCTACACCGGCCGCACGCACATCGACGAAGCCTTCCGCCGCCGCGGGCTGGCCTGGAACCTGGTGCTGTCGGCGATGGATGCCGACGTCATCAAGACCTACGTGGAGCTGGGCATGGGCGTGGGCATCATCGCGTCGATGGCCTTCGACGAGACCCGTGACGCGGGCCTGCGCGCCATCGATGCGCGGCACCTGTTCGCCAGCAACATGACCCGCGTGGCGGTGCGCCGCGGCGCCTTCCTGCGCGGCTACGCCTACGACTTCATCCGCACCTTCACGCCGCCGCTGACGCGCGCGCTGGTGGATCAGGCGCTGGCGCAGGCGCCCGGCAGCCGCTTCGAGATCTGAGCCGGCGCGGAAGGCCGGCAACGCTCAGATCATCGCTGCCGGATCGGGCAGTTCCACCTGCGGTGCCTGCCCCGGCGCAAAGCGCGTCACGCGGCGTGCGCGCAGGTGCACGCGGCTGCCGCTGCGCAGGTCCAGCCGCTGGCGCAGCGCCGCGAACTCGCTGCGCGGCATCTCGACGTCGACATAGCTGCCGTCGTCGTCGCGCTTGAATTCGATGCGCGTCTGCGCGCCCACCGTCAGCACCTGCGACAGCGTCACCGGCAAGGCCCCGGCTTCGGCCGCGGCCACGATGTCCAGCTCGTGCGGGCGCACATAGACCGTGTCGGCCGCCGCCTCGACGCCGCCCGGCGCATGGCCGAAACGGCCGTGGAACAGGTTCACGTCGCCCAGGAACTGCAGCACGAAGGGGCTGGCCGGATGGTCGTAGACCTCGTCCGGGCTGCCCTGCTGCTCGATGCGGCCCTGGTTCATCACCACGATGCGGTCGGCGACTTCCATCGCCTCGTCCTGGTCGTGGGTGACGAACACGCTGGTGACGTGCATCTCGTCGTGCAGCCGGCGCAGCCAGCGGCGCAGTTCCTTGCGCACCTTGGCGTCCAGCGCGCCAAAGGGCTCGTCCAGCAGCAGCACCTTCGGTTCCACCGCCAGCGCACGGGCCAGCGCGATGCGCTGGCGCTGCCCGCCCGACAGCTGGTGCGGGTAGCGGTCGGCCACCCAGTCCAGCTGCACCAGCTTCAGCAGTTCCATCACCTTGGACTTGATCTCGCGCTCCGAGGGCCGGCGCTCCTTCGGCCGCACGCGCAGCCCGAAGGCCACGTTCTCGAAGATCGACATGTGGTTGAACAGCGCGTAGTGCTGGAACACGAAGCCGACGTTGCGCTCGCGCACCGTGCTGTGGGTGGCGTCCTCGCCGTGGAAGCGCACCTCGCCGGTGTCCGGCACCTCCAGCCCGGCGATGATGCGCAGCAGCGTGGTCTTGCCCGAGCCCGAAGGCCCCAGCAGCGCCACCAGCTCGCCGGCCGGGATGTCCAGGTTCAGGTCGTCGCAGACGACGGTGGCGCCGAAGCGCTTGTTCAGGTTGCGGATCTCGATGCTCATGGCTTACTCCGAGCGGTCGCCGACGGCACGCTTCTGGTCCTTGACACGCTGCTCGACGATGTACTTCAGCCCCAGCGTCACCAGCGCCAGCAGCGCCAGCAGCGAGGCGACCGCGAAGGCCGCGGCAAACTGGTATTCGTTGTAGAGGATCTCGATGTGCAGCGGCATGGTGTTGGTCTGGCCGCGGATGTGGCCGGACACCACGCTGACCGCGCCGAACTCGCCCATCGCCCGCGCGTTGCACAGGATCACGCCGTAGAGCAGCGCCCACTTCACGTTGGGCAGCGTGACGCGCCAGAACATCTGCCAGCCGCTGGCGCCGAGCACGCGCGCGGCCTCCTCCTGCTCCTGCCCCTGCGCCTGCATCAGCGGGATCAGTTCGCGGGCCACGAAGGGGAAGGTGACGAACACCGTGGCCAGCACGATGCCCGGCACGGCGAAGATGACCTTCAGATCGTGTTCCTGCAGCCAGCCACCGAACCAGCCCTGCAGGCCGAACACCAGCACGTAGATCAGGCCGGCGATCACCGGGCTGACGCTGAAGGGCAGGTCGATCAGCGTCAGCAGCAGGTTCTTGCCGCGGAAATCGAACTTGGCAATCGCCCAGGCCGCGCTGATGCCGAACACCAGGTTCATCGGCACACTGATGGCCGCGGCGGTCAGCGTCAGCAGGATGGCCGAGCGCGCGTCGGGCTCGACAATGGCCGCCAGGTAGACGTCCCAGCCCTTCTTGGAGGCCTCGAAGAACACCGCCACCAGCGGCACGAAGAGGAACAGCGTCAGGAAGGCCAGCGCCACGCCGATCAGCAGGCGGCGCACCCAGGGCGCCTCGCTGGTGGCCGGGCGCGGCGTGGCGGCCGCGCGCGCCGGCGCGGCGGCCGCCTCGGTGGGCAAGGCGAGGGTGTTCATACGCCCCCTTGCCGCTTGCGCGCCCAGGTCTGCAGGCTGTTGATCAGCAGCAGCAGCACGAAGCTGATGACCAGCATCACCACCGCGATGGCGGTGGCGCCAGCGATGTCGTACTGCTCCAGCTTGGTGATGATCAACAGCGGCGTGATCTCGCTGATCATCGGCATGTTGCCGGCGATGAAGATCACGCTGCCGTATTCGCCCAGCGCGCGTGCAAAGGCCAGCGCAAAGCCGGTCAGCAGCGCGGGCAGCACGATCGGCAGGATGACCTTGGAAAAGGTCTGCCAGCGGCTGGCGCCCAGCGTGGCTGCGGCCTCTTCCAGCTCGCGGTTCACGTCCTCCAGCACTGGCTGCACGGTGCGCACGACGAAGGGCACGCCGATGAAGACCAGCGCGACGAACACGCCCACCGGCGTGAAGCTCACCTTGAAGGGCAGGAACTGGCCGATCCAGCCGTTCTCGGCATAGATGGCGGTGAGCGCGATGCCGGCCACCGCGGTAGGCAGCGCGAAGGGCAGATCCACCAGCGCGTCGATCAGCCGCTTGAAGGGGAAGTCGTAGCGCACCAGCACCCAGGCGACGACCAGCCCGAACACCGCGTTCAGCGCCGCCGCCGCGAAGGACGCGCCGAAGGTCAGCCGGTACGAGGCCAGCACGCGCGGCGAAGTCACCGCGTCCCAGAACGCGGCCCAGGTCATCGTGAAGGTCTTCAGGAAGGCCGCCGACAGCGGCACCAGCACGATCAGGCTGATGTACAGCAGCGCGAAGCCCAGCGCCAGGTCGAAGCCGGGCAGCACGCTGTGGCGCTTGAGCAGGCCGCGGCTCAACAGCACGGCTGTCCCCTAGCGGCGGTTGGCGGCCAGGATCTGGTCGTACAGCGCGCCGTCGTCGAAGTGCTCCTTCTGCGCCTTCAGCCAGCCGCCGAACACCTCATCCACGGTGAAGGCATTCACCTTCGGGAAGGTCTTGGCATGCCTGGCCAGCACCTGCGCGTTGCGCGGCCGCAGGCCGTGCTGCGCGGCGATCTCCTGCGCCTCGGGCGACCACAGCCACTTCAGGTAGGCCTCGGCCTGCTTGCGCGTGCCCTTCTTGTCCACCACCTTGTCCACCACCGCCACCGGGTTCTCGGCCAGCACCGTCCAGGTCGGGTAGACCACGTCGAACACGTCGCCGAACTCCTCGCGGATCAGGTCGACCTCGCTCTCGAAGGTGGCCAGCGCGTCACCGATGTTGCGCTGGACGAAGGTGGTGGTGGCCGCACGGCCGCCGCCGTCGAACACCGGCACGTTGGCGAAGATCTGCTGCACCCGCTCGCGCGCCTGCGCGGGCGTGCCGCCGGCCTTCAGCACCGCGCCGTAGGCAGCCACGTAGCTGTAGCGGCCGTTGCCGGTGAGCTTGGGGTTCGGGATCACCACCGACACGCCAGGCCGGGCCACGTCGGCCCAGTCGCGGATCGCCTTGGGGTTGCCCTTGCGCACCAGCAGCACCGTCACCGAGGTGGTGGGCGCCGCGTTGTCGGGGAAGCGCTTGGCCCAGTCGGCCGGCACCATGCCGGCGCGCAGCGCCAGCATGTCGATGTCCAGCGCCTGGTTCATCGTCACCACGTCGGCCGCCAGGCCGTCGATCACCGAGCGGATTTGCTTGCTGGAGCCGCCGTGGCTCTGGTTGATGACCAGCTCGCCGCCGCCGCCCTGCTTCCATTGCGCCAGGAAGGCCTTGTTGTAGTCCTTGTAGAACTCGCGCGACACGTCGTAGCTGACGTTCAGCAGGGTGACGGATTGCGCCAGCGCCAGCGTCGGCAAGCCAGCGCCCAATAGCGCGCTCAGCAGCAGCGCACGGCGGGTGCGGGAGGTGTTCGGGCGTTCCATGGCAAAGGCTCTTTGTGCAGACGAAGGCGCGCATCCTAGAAACCGCGCCCGCTGCGGCCAACGAAGCGATTCGCGCTTGCTTATGCGAAAACCGATGAAGCGGCCCTACTTGCGGGTGTAGATCTGATCGAACACCCCGCCATCGGCGAAGTGCGTCTTCTGCGCCTGGGTCCAGCCGCCGAACACCTCGTCGATGGTGAACAGGTTCACCTTGGTGAACTGCTTGTCGTACTTGGCGGCCACCTTCGGGTCGATGGGCCGGTAGTAGTTCTGCGCGGCGATGTCCTGGCCTTCGGGCGTGTACAGGTACTGCAGGTAAGCGGTGGCCACCTCGCGCGTGCCCTTGCGGTCGACGTTCCGGTCCACCACCGCTACCGGCGGCTCGGCCAGGATGCTCAGGCTGGGCACCACGATCTGGAACTTGTCCGGCCCCATCTCCTTGCTGGCCAGGAAGGCCTCGTTCTCCCAGCTGATGAACACGTCGCCCACGCCGCGCTCGGTGAAGGTGATCAGCGAGCCGCGGGCGCCGGAGTCCAGCACCGGCACGTTGTTGAACAGGGCGGCGACGAACTCCTGCGCCTTTTTCTGATCGCCGCCGGTCTTCTTCAGCGAGTAGCCCCAGGCGGCCAGGTAGTTCCAGCGGGCGCCGCCGCTGGTCTTGGGGTTGGGGGTGATGACCGAGACGCCGGGCTTGGCCAGGTCGTCCCAGTCCTTGATGTTCTTCGGGTTGCCCTTGCGCACCAGGAAGACGATGGTGCTGGTGTAGGGGCTGCTGTTGTGCGGCAGGCGCTTTTGCCAGTCGGCCGGGATCAGCTTGGCCTTGGCGTGCAGTTCGTCGATGTCGTAGGCCAGCGCCAGGGTCACCACGTCGGCGTCCAGCCCGTCGATGACCGAGCGGGCCTGCTTGCCCGAGCCGCCGTGGCTTTGCTTGACGATGACGTTGTCGCCAGTCCTGGCCTTCCAGTGCGCGGCGAAGGCCTTGTTGAAGTCGACGTAGAGCTCGCGGGTGGGGTCGTAGCTGACGTTCAGCAGCGTGATGTCCTTGGCCTGGGCCAGGCCGGCGGCCAGGGCTACGCTGCCGAAGACGGCCAGGCGGCGGATGAGCGAAAAGCGGGGCATGAGGCCTCCCTCCAGTGGAATGGCCGCGATGCTAGGAATGGCGCCACCGCGCCGGAACGAATCGAAATGCGCTTGCTTATGCGCTTTTCGAGGACCGGCGCAGCACCAGCTCGGCGTAGCCGGTGGCCGGGTCCGGCATGCGGCCGAACTGCCAGCCCGGCAGCAGCGCCAGCAACAGCTCGGCGGTGGTGCGCACCTTGCTGCCGTAGGCCAGGTGCCCGCCGGTGACGCGGCCCTGCGCATCGGCCACGCTCAGGTGCAGGTGCGCGCCGTCTGCCGACACGCTGCCGGCCAGCGTCAGCAGCTCCAGGTCGGCATCGATCGTCGTCGCCTCGGCCGCGCCGGCCAGGCGGATGCAGGCCGGCCGCAGGCTGCCGATGCCCGACAGCACGAAGGCCGCCGACACGCCGGCCTGCGCAACGGCCGCCTCCACCGCGCGGCGCAGGTCCTCGCCCGTGCGCAGACGCAGCGGCAGCGGCTGGCAGGCGGCCAGCGCCTCCGGCGTGGGCAGGTGCGGTTGTGGCATCGGGCCATTGTCGGTCGGCCGGCGGACAATCGCGGCATGCGCCCCGACGGCCCCCCGCTCACCACCGCCACCGCCTCGCTGCGCCAGTACCGCGGCGAGTACGCGGCACATGGCCATGCGCACGCGCAGCTGCTGCTGGGCCTGCACGGCCTGCTGGAGCTGGAACTCGAAGGCCGCAGCGCCTGCGTCGATGCCACCAGCGCGGTGCTGATCCCGGCCGGGCTGCAGCATGCCTACGTGGCGCAGCGCCCGGCCCGGGTGCTGGTGCTGGACGTGCCAGCCGATGCGGTGCCCGGCGAGATGCGCCGCCTGGTGCGGCCACCGCTGCCGGCGTCGTTGCACACGCTGGATGCCGAGGCGCTGCTGGCCACGCTAGCGCTGCAGGGCCGGCGGCTGCCGCGCCGTCCGATCGACCTGGCCGCGCTGGATGCCGCGATCGACGCCGCGCTGCACGAGCGCTGGAGCACCGCGCGGCTGGCCCGGCTGGCCCACCTGAGCCCGCAGCGCTTCCATGCCCGCTTCGTCGAGCTGACCGGCCTGGCGCCGGCGGCCTACGTGCGCCAGCGCCGGCTGGACGCCGCGCAGCGCCTGCTGCAACGCGGCGCCACGCTGCAGGCCGCCGCCGTCCGCAGCGGCTACGCCAGCGCCAGCGCGCTGGCCTACGCGCTGAAGCGCGACCGCGGCCTGGGCGCGCGCAGCCTGCGCTGAGTTCGAGCGCTTCTCGACAAAGCCGGCCCGACGGGGCAGGCAGCATGCGCGCATGCAACGACACCCTGCCCTGGGCGTGGCGCTGGTGCTGGCCGCGGCTTCGCTGTGGGGCACCACCGGCACCGCGCGCAGCCTGTCCGGCGGCTCGCTGGACGCCGCCTGGTTCGGCGCGCTGCGCCTGCTGGTGGCGGCGGCCTTCTATGCGCTGGCCGCGGCCGCGCTGCGGCCGGCGAGCGCCGCCCACGACAGCCGCACGCCCTGGCCCGCGCTGCTGGCCGCCGGCGCCTGCATGGCCGCCTACAACCTCGCGTTCTTTGCCGGCATCGCCACCGCCGGCGTTGGCCTGGGCACCGCGGTGGCGCTGGGCAGCGCGCCGGTCTGGGCCGGCCTGCTGGAGGCGCTGCTGCTGCGCCGCGCCCCGGGCCGCGCCTGGTGGCTGGGCAGCGCGCTGGCGGTGGCCGGCGGCGTGCTGATGTCGCTGGCCGGCGGCGGTGCCGGTGCAGCCACGCCCGGCGCGCGGGCCGGCGGCATCGGCCTGTGCCTGCTGGCCGGCGCGGCCTATGCCGGCTATGCGCTGATCAACAAGCAGCTGGCGGCGCGCGTGCCGGCGCAGCGCTTCACGCTGGTGGCCTTCGGCGCGGCGGCGCTGGTGGCGCTGCCTGGCGCGGCGCTGCTGTCGGGCCCGCCCACGGCCAGCCTGGGTGACCTGCCGGCGCTGCTGTGGGTGGGGGTGATGACTTCCGGCGTGGCCTACCTGCTGCTGAGCCACGCGCTGCGCCACGTCAGCGCCGCCACCTGCGTGACGCTGTCGCTGATGGAGCCGGTGGTGGCCTTCACGCTGGCGGTGCTGCTGCTGGGCGAGCCGGCCGGTGCCGCCTCGCTGCTGGGCCTGGCGCTGGTGGTGGCCGGTGTGCTGGCGGTGGCGCGGGCCGAGATGGCGGCACCGAAGTCGACGGCCGGCTGATCAGCGCTCGGGGTCCTCGGCGCGCACGGCGCCGGTGTGCAGGCGCCGCCACTGGCCGGGCGCCATGCCATAGGCCCGCTTGTAGGCCCGGCTGAAGGCCGAGGCCGATTCATAGCCGCAGCGCTCGGCCACCTGCTCCAGCGGCAGCGCGCTGTCGCGCAGGCAGGCCGCGGCCTGCTGCAGCCGCAGCTGCGCCACGTATTCCATCGGCGGGCAACCCACCAGCGCGGCAAAGCGCTCGGCCAGCACGCTGCGCGACAGCTGCGCCTCGGTGGCCAGGCCGTGCAGGCTCCAGGGCCGCGCCGGGTCGGCATGCACGGCCGCCAGCACCGCCTGCAGGCGCGGGTCGCGCAGCGCGCTGAAGGGCCCGCGCGCGATCAGGCCCTGCTCGATGCCGTGGCGCAGCACCAGCAGCAGCAGCGCGTCGCACAGCCGCTCCACCAGCGGCAGGCTGCCGAAGCGCTCCAGCCGCGCCTCGTCCAGGATCAGCGCCAACAGCCGCGCCAGCGCGTCGCCGGCCTCGCAGCGGCGAATCACCAGCTCGCCCGGCAACGAGCGCCACAGCGGTGCCTGCGGCAGCACCAACTCGATCAGCCCGCAGACGAATCCGGTGCTGCCCTGCGCCAGCGGCACCTTGGCGGCATTGGGCGCGTCGAAGCGCAGCTCGTCGGCGCTGTAGGACAGGTAGTGCTTCGGCGCATGCGGCAGGAACAGCACCAGGTCGCCTTCGTCCACGCGCAGCGGCTGCGCCCAGGCGGCGCCGTGAAGCCAGCCGCTGCCGCGGCTGACCAGGTGGAACCAGATGTCGCGCTCGGAGTTGTGGTCGATGCCCCAGTGGCCGCAGACACCGCCGGTGTAGACCAGGCGGGCGCGCAGGTTCAGGCGGTCGAGCAGACTGGTCAGCGCATCCATTGCGGGGCGCTTTGTCGCACCCGGCTGCCCTGCGCGCCATCCCAAGTCCGCGCAGCGGCGGCCTGCCGGGGCGAGCCGGGGTGCCGCAATCAGGCCCTGCCCCGCGCCGCGCGGCGCCCGTGCCCGGCGTTAGGCGCCGGCCGACCCGACGCCGCACCGCCGCGCGAACGTGCCGATCGCCAGCAGCCCCGCCGCCATCATGGCCCAGGTGCTCGGCTCGGGGATGGGCGTGATCGGCACGCCGAAAGTGCCCGATGCCGACCCCGCCAAGGTGACGCCAGCCGGCAGCACGATCCGCAGCCGCGCGGTGTTGTCGAGCGCGCCGGTGACGCTGGCGCCGGGCGCGAGGCGCGTGACGTTGAAGGCCAGCATGGCCTCGAGGTTCAGGTCGACGCTCGTGCCGGCGACGGTGCGCGTCACCGACAGCAGGTCGTTCACCGCGCCGACCCCGTAGCTGCCGCTGTCGAACGCGAACAGGCTGCCCGGCGTGCCGAACTCGATGAAGGCGTTGGCCGAGGCCGAGGCGCTACCGGTGGCGCTGATGAGGCCATCGACGAGCAGTTCGAACGTCACCGGGTAGGGGTCGGCGCTGGCCGAGGTCAAGGTCACGACATCGAGCACCTGGGCCGCCACGCGCATGATCGCCGTCTCACCGCTGCCCAGGCCGCTGCTGCCGCTGTTGCTCATCTGGCCGAACACGCGCAGCGCGAGGTTGCCGATGTCGGCCGACGCCTCGTAGGCAAAGAAGCCGGGCGACGCATCGGCGACGCTCACCGTCGACACGGTGAGCGGCAAGGTGGTCGCGCTCTGCTCTTGCGCGGAAACCGGCGGCGCGCCGCCCAGGCCGTCGGCATCGACCAGGCCGCTGGCGAGCAGCCCGGTGGTGACCGGGCTGACCAGCAGCGCGTGTGCCGGCAGCGCGGCCGTGGCGGTCAGCCAACCGGCGGCAGCCGCGTTCAACAACGAAAGCCTGAACTTCATGACGCTTCTCCCCTGCAATGCGGGCTTGGCGGCAGCGGGCCGTCGCCCGCTGGACCTGTGGGCTGCAGCCCGCGGCGACTATCGCCGCGGCCCCGGCATGCGACCATGGCCGCGCGTCCGGCGGGCTTGACCGAGCGTCCGGATCCCCTAATACAAAGGAACGCGGCGCCGGCCCGATGCTTGCGGCCGTTTCCCCATCACCAGGAGCTCGCAGCCACGTACAAGACCATCGTGCTCGCCTACGACGGCTCGGAAGCGGGGCAGCGTGCGCTGCTCGACGGCCAGGAGATCGGCCAATGGAGCCAGGCGCGGCTGCACCTGGTGGCGGTGATGGCGCCGCCCATCGCCATGGTGGCGGTGGACGCCTGGGTGATGAACCCGACCATCGACGACGCCGAGAAGCAGCGTTTCCAGGCCGTGCTGGACAGCGGCCTGGAGCGGCTGCGCGCCGCCGGGCTGCAGGCCGAGGGGCACGTGGTGGTCGGCAACGCCGTGGACGAGATCGTGCAGGTGGCCAAGGACGTGCAGGCGAACCTGATCGTGCTGGGCCACAAGCACCTGGACAGCTGGGCCGAGCGCTGGTGGCGCGGCAGTTCGGTGTCGCAGAGCATGATCGAATACGCGCCCTGCAGCGTGCTGATCGTCATCACGCACTGAGCCGCCCGCGAGCTCAGCGCTCGGGCGCCTGCAGGCCCAGCGCCTTCAACCGCCGGTACAGCGTGCGCTCGCTCAGGCCCAGCGCCTCGGCCAAGTCGCGGCGCGAACCGCGGTGCCGCTGCAGCGCCTCGCGCAGCGCCTGATCCGGCGGCGCTGCGCTGGGGGTCGGCGAGACGACGGCCGCTGGCGCCGCCGCGCTGACTTTGCCGATCTGCAGCGCCCGCTCCACCTCAGCCGCGCCGATCTCGTCGCCATCCACCAGCACGGTAAGGCGCTCCAGCACGTTGCGCAGCTCCCGCACGTTGCCACTGAAGGGGTGCTGCTCCAGGCGCTGCAAGGCCTCCGGCCGCAGGCGCAGCGCCCGGCCCGGGGCGATGCGCACCAGCAGCGCACGCGCCAGCAGCGGCAGATCTTCGGCGCGCTCGCGCAGCGGCGGCAAGGCGATCGGGAAGGTGGCCAGGCGGTGGAACAGATCCTGGCGGAAGCGGCCGTCCTCGATCATGCCGCCTAGGTCGCGGTGCGTGGCCGAGACCAGCCGCACGTCGGCGCGGCGCAGCTCGGTCTCGCCCACACGCCGGTAGGTGCCGCTTTCCAGCAGCCGCAGCAGCTTGACCTGCATCGTCAGCGGAATGTCGCCCACCTCGTCCAGGAACAGCGTGCCGCCACTGGCCGATTCCACCAGCCCGGGACGCGCCGCCACCGCGCCGGTGAAGGCGCCCTTGGCATGGCCGAACAGCTCGCTCTCGAACAGGGTCTCGGGCAGGCTGGAACAGTCGACCACGACGAAAGGCGCCGCGGCGCGCGGGCTGGCCTCGTGCACCGCGCGGGCCACCAGTTCCTTGCCGGTGCCGGATTCGCCCAGCAGCAGCACGCTGGCCGGGGTGGGCCCGACGCGCGCCACCAGCTCCAGCATCGCCTGGAAGGCCGGCGCACGGCCCACCAGCCCCTGCGCGGCGGGCACGCCCTGCGCCACGCGCAGTGGCTCCATCTTCTCGATGAAGAAGGCATCGGCACCCGCGGCATCGCGCAGCGGCACCAGTTCGATGTTGACGTAGGCCTCGCCCTGCGGCGTGTGGTGCAGGTGCAGCACCCGCTCGCGCTGCCCGCTCTCGCGGGCGCGCGCCAGCGGGCAGCTCTCGCCGGCCTGGTCACAGGGCTGCGTGAAGTGGTGCGACACCTCGTAGCAGGTACGGCCGACCACCGACGCCGCCGGGCTGAACTGCGCCCGGTACGCGGCGTTGGCCGCCAGGATGCGGTATTGCCGGTCGAACAGGATGTGCGGTTCGGGCAGGCCCTCCAGGTAGGAGACCAGCTCAGGCAGGGGGCCGGCGGAAGGGGTGGGCATCGGGGCAGATCCAGGCTGCCAGATCAGGCTGCCACTGCTGCCAATTCTGCCACTCTTGGCAGTTTGCGGACACGACGACGGCGGCCGCTCGATCGCAAGTGCTTGATTTCATTGGCTTTGCGTGCAACCCGCCGGTTGGCACGCAAGTTGTGTAGCCCAGCCCATCGAAGACTGCGCACATCCCGCCATGGACCACACCCTGCCCCCGCCCGCCACCGCCACCGATCGCGAACGGCGCCAATGGTTGATCGCCACCGGCGTGGCCGGCGGCGTCGCCGCGGCAGCCACGGCGGTGCCTTTCGTCAGCACGCTGGCCCCCAGCGAGCGCGCGCGGTCCTTGGGCGCGGCCGTGGAGGTCGACATTGCCGGCCTGGCCCCGGGCGCCACGCGCATCGTCGAATGGCGCGGCAAGCCGGTGTGGATCGTGCGGCGCACGCCGGAAATGCTGGCCGCGCTGCAGCAGGCATCCACTGCCGATCTGGTGGACCCCGACTCCCGGCGCGAGCAGCAGCCGGCCTATGCCCAGAACGCCACCCGCTCGGTGCGGCCCGAGGTGTTCGTGGCCATCGGCATCTGCACGCACCTGGGCTGCTCGCCCACCGCCGTGCCGGCCGGCAGCAACAACCCCGGCCTGCCCGCCGATTGGCCGGGCGGCTATTTCTGCCCTTGCCATGGCTCCAAGTTCGACGCCGCCGGCCGGGTGTTCCGCAACCAGCCTGCGCCCACCAACCTGGAGATCCCGCCGCACCGCTTTGCCAGCGACACCCTGCTGGTGATTGGCGAGGACGCCGCTGCCTGAGGGGGGACGCCATGTACTTCCGCATGCTCGAGGACCCGGCCCACGCGGCCGTGACCTACCTGCTGGCTGACTTGGAGCGCGGTGCGGCCGTGCTGATCGATCCACGCCCGGCCGACCTGCCGGTGCTGCAGGCGCTGCTGGCCGAGCAACGGCTGGCCTGCCGCGCGCTGCTGTGCACCCACGTCCATGCGGGCGATGCCCCCGCCAGCACGCTGGCCGATGCGCTGGACTGCACGGCACCGGCGCTGGCCGATGGCGACTGCCTGCCCTTTGGCGACGAACACCTGTGCGCCCTGGCCACGCCGGGCCACACCGACGCCTGCCGAAGCTTCGCCTGGCGCGACCGGCTGTTCTGCGGCGACTTGCTGAGCACCGGCGAGTGCCCCGCCCAGCCGCTGCCGCAGCAGCCGGCTGCGCTGTGGGACAGCGGCCAGCGGTTGTGGCGCCAGCCGGCCGAGACGCTGCTGTTTCCGGCCCATGCGCCGCAGGGCCGCGGTGTCAGCACGGTCGGCGAGCAGCGCCGCCACCACCGCTGGCTGGCCACGTCCAGCCGCGACGAATGCCTGCGCCGCATCCGCACCGCGGCGGCCCCTTTCGACGACACCCCCTCACGCCACGAGGATTGCGCATGAGCACCCCCGCTTCGACCACGCCGGCCGCCGGCGCCGCCAAGACCGTCTGGATGTACCAGGCCAGCAAGAAGATCCAGCCCAAGGCCGTGCAGGGCCTGTTCGTCAAGTGGCGCTGGGCCTTCGTCTGGCTGACGCAGCTGGTGTTCTACGGCCTGCCCTGGCTGATGTGGAACGACCGCCAGGCGCTGCTCTTCGACCTGGGCTCGAGGCGCTTCTACATCTTCGGCCTGGTGTTCTACCCGCAGGACTTCATCTACCTGACCGCGCTGCTGCTGCTGTCGGCCTATGCGCTGTTCCTGTTCACCGCGGTGGCCGGGCGGCTGTGGTGCGGCTATGCCTGCCCGCAGACCGTGTACACCCAGATCTTCATGTGGATCGAGCGCCGCATCGAAGGCGACCGTGCCGCGCGGCTGCGCCTGGACGCGGCGAAGTGGGATGCCCACAAGATCGCGCGCCGCACGGCCAAGCATGCGGCGTGGATCACGGTGGCGCTGATCACCGGCTTCACCTTCGTCGGTTACTTCACCCCGATCCGCGAGCTGGCCGTGCAGGCCGCCGCCTTCAACCTGAGCGGGTGGGAGAGCTTCTGGACCTTCTTCTACGGCTTCGCCACCTACGGCAATGCCGGCTTCATGCGCGAGCAGGTGTGCAAGTACATGTGCCCCTATGCGCGCTTCCAGAGCGCGATGTTCGACAAGGACACGCTGATCATCAGCTACGACAGCGGCCGCGGCGAGCCGCGCGGCGCGCGCGGCAAGAAGGCGGACGCGCAGGCGCAGGGCCTGGGCAGCTGCATCGACTGCGGCCAGTGCGTGCAGGTCTGCCCGACCGGCATCGACATCCGCAACGGCCTGCAGTACGAATGCATCGGCTGCGCGGCCTGCGTGGATGTGTGCGATGCCATCATGGACAAGATGGGCTATGCCAAGGGCCTGGTGCGCTACGACACGCAGAACGGCATGGCCCAGGGCCTGAGCAGCAGCCAGCGGCTGCGCCGCATCCTGCGCCCGCGCGTGCTGGTGTACAGCGCGGTGCTGCTGCTGATTGCCGGCGGCGTGGCCACCAGCATCGCGCTGCGTACGCCCTTCAAGGTGGACGTGGTGCGCGACCGCGGCACGCTGGCGCGTGTGGTGGACGACGGCTTCGTCGAGAACGTCTACCGCCTGCAGATCATGAACGCCACCGAAGCCACGCAGCACTACCGCCTGGCGGCCACCGGACTGCCCGGCCTGGTGCTGCCGGCGCCCGTGGACGTGCAGCTGGCCCCGGCCGAGGCTCGCTGGGTGACCGTGGCACTGCGCCTGCCGCCGGAAGCTGCGGCGCAGCTGGGCCACGGCGCGCACCCGGTGCGTTTCGACATCGAGCGTGTGGCCGATGCCGGCAATGCGGCCCGCCTGCTGGAAGAAAAGTCCACCTTCGTCGTGCCGCGCTGAAACGCCGATTCCTGCGCGCCGCGGCTCCGCCGGCCCGATACTTGCGGCCGTTTCCCCATCACCAGGAGCTCGCAGCCATGTACAAGACCATCGTGCTCGCCTACGACGGCTCGGAAGCGGGGCAGCGCGCGCTGCTCGACTGCCAGGAGATCGGCCAATGGAGCCAGGCGCGGCTTCACCTGGTAGCGGTGATGGCGCCGCCCATCGCCATGGTGGCGGTGGACGCCTGGGTGATGAACCCGACCATCGACGACGCCGAGAAGCAGCGTTTCCAGGCCGTGCTGGAC